>Ga0115571_1000057_pt1 | contig 74358 bp, 64 predicted proteins | sample COGITO_mtgs_1205_FD_87293 | JGI IMG/M metagenome (GOLD analysis project Ga0115571, IMG submission 87293) | Pelagic marine microbial communities from North Sea - COGITO_mtgs_120531 | ecosystem: Environmental > Aquatic > Marine > Epipelagic | place: Germany:Helgoland, sampling site Kabeltonne...
AATAGATTCAGTAGGACCAGTTTGTTCAGGAGACAGTATTACATTAGTTGCTAATGGTGGAGTGCTTTATCTTTGGAGTGGAGGGGTAAGTAATAACTTTACTTTCGTTCCGGATTCAACCACAACTTACTTTGTTAATGTTACTGGAGTAAATGGTTGTCAAAATAGCGATTCTATTACAGTAGAAATAAATAGTATTCCTACAATAGATGCTGGATCTGATACGGTAATTTGTTTATCTGATACAGTCACACTTACTGCAACAGGTAGCGCAACATCTTTCACTTGGAATAACAACATCACTAATGGAGTTGGTTTTATTCCTTTAGCATCTAACCAATACATTGTAATTGGAACAGATTCTAATTCTTGTACAAATTCAGATACTGTGAATTTATCGATTACAAATCTTAGCATAGATGCTGGACCAGATGCTGAAATATGCTACGGTGAATCCGTTGTCTTAACTGCAACAGGGCCTAGTCCGTTGTGGTCTCAAGGAGTTTTAGATGGAGTTTCCTTTAATCCAGACTCTACTTTAATTTATACATTAACAATTTCAGATTCGAATGGATGTGTAAATACAGACTCTGTACTGGTTACCGTTTTCGATTTACCAAATGTAATGGCACCAAATGATACAGTTGTTTGTGACGGCGATGAAATACAGTTATTAGCTTCAGGCGCAAATACTTATGATTGGGATAACGGATATTTCAATGGAGAATTATTTATGCCAGATAATTCAGGTTACCATATTGTGACTGGAATAGATTCCAATAGCTGTGAGAATTCTGATACCATGTATATTGAATTAATGGATAACCCAACCATTACCTACTCAGTCAACCCTGTTGTATTTGGTAACGATGCAAGTATTATGGTGACGATTGATGGTGGTACCCCTTGGGAAGACTGTGGAAACTTAGAACCTTGTCAAGAACCGTATTTATACGATTGGGATATTGATGGTACTGGCGATTTAGACGATGACTTGAATCTATTTTACCTCAACCCAGGAAATTATTTCCTTACGGTTTATGATAGTCTTACTTGTAGAGATACAGCAACAATAAGTATAGGAAATAATTTCCAAGTATTTATTCCAACAGCTATTACCCCTAATGCAGATGGGTTTAATGATAATTGGGTAATAAAAGGAATTAATAATTTTCCAAATGCAAGCATTTTAGTGTTTGATATACAAGGACAGGTAATTTTCCAACACAATAATATTAATGGTAGTTACCAACCATGGAACGGTACTTATCTAAGCGGTCAATTATTACTTTCAGCAGATTATTATTATCAAATTATTTTAGATACTGACAATCCATCCCCTAATAATACCTTAACAGGTTCCATTATGATTACTTATTAATGAGTAAAATTATTACATATAGATTTCTGGTAGTCTTTGTACTAACTTTCTTAGTAAATACCTACGGGTGGACTCAAAATGTTCTTCACAGAAATAATTATTTTATTCAAGAATATTTAATTAATCCAGCTTTTACTGGAGGAAAAGACTTTAATCCTTTTTACATGAGTTATAGAAATCAGTTCTCTCAATTGGCTGAAAGACCTCAAGTGTTTTCTGCTAGTGGATATTATATAATCGACCCTTCTAGTAATGTTGCGGGAAGTCTTTACTCTTCTCAAACACCTTCTTTTAACCAAATCTTTGGAGAATTGAATTACTCTCACGATTATCATTTTTCTCAATGGGCGCATTTTACTTTTGGAGGTGGTTTAATATTTAACCAAACTACTCAAGATTTTTCTAATGTGGAGGTAATCGATTTTGGTGATCCGTCATTAAACATGGGGAATACTTCTGGCACAGCTGTAGATGGTTCAATAGGTTTTAAATATTTCCTTAAAAGGTTTAAAACTGGATTTTCTGTTAAAAATATATTGGAAAGTAATACCTCCAATGAGTCAGCTATTGAATATGGAGAGAACAAGCTAGCAAGAGAAGTAAATTTCATTGCTCAATATGATTTTACAATCGATAGCTTGCTGCATCTAGAGCCTTTATTTGTAGCAAGAAGATTCACTCAAAAGAAAGAAAATTATTACAATTTTTCACTTATTGCTAATTATAAAAAATTATATACTCTTGGAGCTACTTACAGGTTGGATAATGAATTTACTCCTAATGCAATTTCTTTAATAGGTGGTTTGCAATACAATAAGTTTTACTTTTTGTACAGCCATCAATTATTTGTGGCTGACGCCGATGTTGCTGGAAATAATACAGAGTTTACTGTTGGCTATCGTTTTCCTTTACACGCTTCTAAAGTATTTGTAGATAACGATTTAGATGGTGTTATTAATAGAAAAGATACTTGCCCAGATGTTTTTGGTCCTAAAAAATATAGTGGATGTCCATTGGTATTCTGGGCTCCTTTGTTAGCCATGCAAAAAAAAGTGGATGCAGATACATTGATTTTGGATGATTCCTTAATGTTCCGATTTGATAAGCTAACCTCAGATCAAGCTAATAATGTGAAGTTATTTCTAGTGGATAAAAATGGCAATATTATTTACCAAGCCATGAGAACAGAAGATGGTTTTATATTTAATTACTTACCTCAAGATGGTCAGTATTTCTTTAAAATGGAAAATATGCCAGAGGAGTTTGGATTTGAATATTTAGAAATATCCTTCTTAGAAAATGATATTAAAAAGACCATGTTGGCCCATCTTACAAAAAATAACGGTATTTATATGTTTACCAGAATTACTTCAGATACCAGTGATGTAGCAAAACTCCTCATTATTAATGATGACAATCAGGTATTAGCAGTTGGTATTCAAAAAGATGGTGTATTTGTCTTTAACCATTTACCTGAAGATAAAAATTATCACTACAGTTTAGTGGAGAGTGATTCTACTATTTCACAAGAATCTTTCCATGTTTCTTACGATTTTGCTGGACAAGAAAATACCATTAGAACAATCTATCATAAAATAAATGGTTTATATAAATATTCACCTCACTTTATGGACAATGAAAACTTTGACGATCTTTCTCTAAGCTTTGAAAATGAGACAGAAGATTATATTTTTAATTTCGAAAAACTCACCTCTGACCAGGCAGATATGGCAAATTTGGTTATGGTTGATGCGGATGGAAACATACTTTCTACCGCAGTTAAAACAGAAGATGGTTTTGCATTTAGTCATATTCCATCTTCGGGAGAATATTTTTATAAATTAGAAAATATGCCCGATGGAACAGATATTGAATTTATGGAAATTAATATTGTTGAAGCGGGTATTTCAAAAAAAGTAGTTGCTAGTGTCGATGATTTTAAAAACGTATTCAGTTTCCAAAGATTAAACTCTGACCAAGCAGATATGGCTAGTTTAGTTATTGTAGATGCTGATGGTAATGTATTGTCAACAGCTGAAAAAACTGATGGTGGATTTGTTTTTAATAAATTACCTTCATCTGGAGAGTACTTTTATAAGTTAGAAAACATGCCTGACGGTACTGATATTGAATTTTTAGAAGTCACCATTTTAGAAGATGGAGTTAAGAAAAAAATAGTTGCAGATGTAAATTCTCAACAGCCGGTGAAGCTGAACAAAACAGATCAAAAGATCATGAGTTCTTTAAGAGCTCTTAACAACGAAGATGTAAAATCGATGTCTAAGGCAGAAGCTAGAAAAAGAGGGCATTATTTAACCATTCAAGTAGGGGCTTTTAGATATAGAATGAATGACGAGACCTTAGAATTTATTAACACTAATTACGGTGACGACTTCCATATTATTAAAGATAAGAGATTAGAATATGATCTTTATATGTTGGGAAGATACAAGTCTCTAAACGACGTTAAAGAAATGAATGCTATCATAAGGGAAGCTGGCTTTTCGGATTGTTTCATTATGGGGGTAGAAAAAAAGTCTCCTGCTTCTGCGCTTAGAATTATTAGGAATTACCCTGGGTATAAATAATTTAACACCAATTTTTAGAACAAAAAAAGACGCCCTAAAAGCGCCCTTTAACAACAATTGATAATTGTATGAATATATACAACGATTTTTTAAGTTAACAATCCTTTTCTAAAATAAGATGGATCACTTTAACTTATGATAATCATAATTTAGTTAAGATAGGATTCGATTGATTTTGCAGTATCCAAAACAGTTTTTTCAAAAGTTATAGGTTTCCAATCAAATGTTTTCATTGTTGAGGAAACATCACCATTATACGTTTTACCAATAAAAGATCTCATAGACTTGGCTTCTCTATTAATGTTACCCATTATTTTGAGTAAAAAGTTAGGAGCCAATTTAGTACTTACTTTATTATAACCATTTGATTTAAGAATTTTCGCCACATCTTGAAAAGCATAAGGTTTTTCAGTAGTGACAATAAATCTTTTCCCGCTTGCTTCTGTGTTTTCTAGAGCGAGTACATGAATTTTTGCAATATCTCTGACGTCAGACATATTGATAGATGCTTGGGGGACCATAGGCATTTTCCCTTTCATCATTTGTGAAAACATGCTCATAGAAGTACCAGTTAAGTCTCCTGATAAGCTGGGTCCAAAAACCGGTCCAGGATTGACAACAGCAAGTTCCATTTTGGTATCGTCTCTTTGAGCATTAATAAAATCCCAAGCAGCTTGCTCGGCTAAGGTTTTACTTTTTGCATATGCAGATACATTTTTTCCTTTTACATTGGTCCAAGTTTCAACATCTACATCAATAGATTTATCAGCACTGCCTAACATTGAAACCATGGAGGAAGTTAAAACAACTCGTTTAATACCAGCACTTTTTGCGGCATTTAAAGCCCTCATTGTTCCATCAACGGCAGGTCTAATGTATTCATTTTCATCTTTTGGTTCTATATTGATAAATGGGGAAGCTACATGCATTACAAAATCACATCCCTTTACTGCATCGTCCCAACCTTTGTCATCTAGAAGATTTAATTCACAAAACTCCAAACGATTTTTTGGATCCACTTCTTTTTTAATGGTATTGATAATTTTTGCTGACTTTGAAATATTCCGAAGCGAACCTCGAACAGAATATCCATTTTTTAACAACTCTACTGCGCAGTGATTTCCGATATAACCCGAAATTCCTGTCAATAATACTTTTTTATTCATTTGATAGATTATTTATTATTACTTTTGATTCGATAGTAAAAATAGTTAAATTACTATTGTTTCGATGGTAATAATTATATTTTTATTAATTATGACTTTATTAGGTAAGATTTTCAGCTATGATTGTCCTGTAACTTCAGCATTAGATATAGTTGGAGATAAATGGACTCTTGTTGTTATAAAGTTGATGCTACTAGAAAAAAAAAAACTTTTAAGGAATTTTCAGAAAGCGATGAGTCTGTTGCACCAATTATTTTGTTTAATAGCTTGAAAAAGCTTGAAAAAACGAGGTTTATATCAAAAGTAAAACTACAAGACAATCAAAGAACGAATCATTATTTTCTAAAAGAAAAAGAACTTTCGTTAACTCCAGTTGTGATAGAATTAGCCTTGTGGAGTCATCACAATAATCAACCTATTGATGATCTGGAGTTATTAAAAGTTAAGAACAAGCAAAAAGTACATCAAATTCTTGTTGAAAGGTATAAATCAAAAACGGTTACACTTTAAAAGTATAACCGTTTAGTCTAGTTGCGGGGGTAAGACTCGAACTTACGACCTTTGGGTTATGAGCCCAACGAGCTACCAACTGCTCCACCCCGCATTGCAAAGTTAATTTTTGTTTCTATTATTGCAAATTAAAATCTGTAAAATGTCACATAAATCTGGTTTTGTTAATATAATAGGGAGTCCTAACGTTGGAAAGTCAACATTAATGAATCAATTAGTAGGAGAAAAGCTATCTATAATAACCTCTAAAATGCAAACCACTAGACATAGAATTATGGGTATGGTTAACGAAGAGGACTATCAAATTGTTTTTTCTGATACCCCAGGAATAATAGATCCACATTACAGACTTCATGAAAACATGATGAAATTTGTTTCAGAAGCACTAAAAGATGCAGACGTCATTTTAATGGTAACAGATATATATGAAGACGCTAATAAGATGGAAGATAGATTGGCTCAGATAAACAAACTCAGTGTTCCAATTCTACTGCTTTTAAATAAAATAGATAATTCAGAACAAAAATCTCTTGAAAAATTAGTTAACGAATGGAAAATAAAATTACCTAAAGCTGAAATTCTACCAATATCTGCCCTACATAATATGAGTATTCAGTTTATACTACCTAAAATTTTAGAATGGTTGCCAGAAAATCCCCCTTATTTTGATAAAGACCAGTTAACTAATAAAAACATGCGTTTTTTTGTTTCGGAAATTGTAAGAGAGAAAATATTAAAGATTTATCAAAAAGAAGTTCCTTATTCTTGTGAAGTTGTAGTAGAAGAGTATAAGGAAGACGAAAAAATTGTCAGGATTAGAGCCAATATTATGGTGTCTAGAACCAGCCAAAAATCAATAGTAATAGGTCACCAAGGAAAAAAGATTAAAAAACTTGGAATCGAATCTCGTATAGATATTGAATCTTTTATTTCTAAAAAGGTACATTTAGAATTATTTGTGAAAGTGGATAAAGATTGGAGAGATAAAGAAGGCAAACTTAAAAAATATGGATATTGAGTAATATAGTAGCAATTGTAGGAAGACCAAACGTAGGGAAATCAACTTTGTTCAACAGATTAATCGGTGGCAGAAGAGCTATTGTTAAAGAGGTGAGTGGAGTTACCAGAGATCGTCATTACGGGAAATCAGAATGGAACGGAAAACAGTTTTCTGTTATCGATACGGGTGGTTATGTGTCAGGTTCAGATGATATTTTTGAAGGCGAAATAAGAAGACAGGTTAAAATTGCAATTGAAGAGGCTACTGTATTGGTATTCGTAGTCGATGTAGAAACAGGAATCACAGATTTAGACGAGTCTGTTGCTCAACTCTTAAGAAATTCAAAAAAACCAATTATTGTAGTCGCTAATAAAGTAGATAATAACGAAAGAATTAATGATACCTATGAATTTTTTCAGTTTGGTTTAGATCATGTATTTGGAATTAGTGCAATAAATGGTGCAGGTACTGGAGATATGCTCGATCATTTAGCAGAACAATTGTATGATGAAAAAGAAAAACAAGGCGATGAAATACCAAGAATTGCTATTGTTGGAAAACCTAATGTTGGTAAATCTTCTCTCACTAATGCCTTATTAGGAGAAGATAGAAATATTGTAACGGATATCTCTGGTACTACAAGAGATGCTGTTGATACTCATTTTAATGCGTTTGGTTTTGACTTAACATTAGTAGACACTGCAGGTATAAGAAAGAAAAGTAAAGTTCATGAAGACATTGAGTTTTATTCTGTAATGAGAGCCATTCGTGCTATTGAAGACTGTGACGTTTGTTTATTTATGATTGATGCTAAAGAAGGACTTCAAAAGCAGGATTTAAGTATTTTTTCAGTTATTGAAAAAAACAAAAAGGGAGTAGTTTTATTAGTTAATAAATGGGATTCAATAGAAAAAGAAACAATTACCACCAAAGAACATGAGGAAGATATTATTTCTAAAATAGCTCCATTTACAGATTTACCTATTTTGTTTGTTTCAGCTTTAAATAAGCAAAGAATTCATAAGGCGTTAGAAATAGCTATGGAAGTTTTTGAAAATAGAAAACAAAAAATTCCAACTTCAAAACTGAATGAAGTTATGCTAGCTGCTATTGAGAAAAACCCACCACCTTCGATTAAAGGGAAGTATGTGAAAATTAAATATATTACACAGTTACCTACTCACTCTCCAATTTTTGCATTCTTTTGTAATCTGCCACAGTATGTGAAAGACCCTTACAAGAGGTATTTAGAGAATCAAATGCGAAAAGCATTTGATTTAACAGGAGTTCCTATAAGACTGATATTTAGAAAAAAATAGTTCTAAGAGACTAAAATCCAGCTTTTATTTTATCTACATAATCTAACTTTTCCCAAGGAAAAAGTTCAACTTCTATAGAAATGTTTTTCCCATCTGCAGAAGTAAATTCTTTAGTTATTTTCTCGGCTTTTCTTCCCATATGGCCATAGGCGGCAGTTTCTGAATAAATGGGACTTCTAAGTTGAAATCTTTGCTCAATAGCATAGGGTCTCATATCAAAAATTTGATTTACTTTCTCTGCAATTTCTCCATCGTTCATAGCTACATTACTAGTTCCATAAGTATTTATATAAAGTCCAACTGGTTTAGCTACTCCGATAGCATAAGCTACTTGTACAAGTACTTCATTAGCAATACCAGCAGCTACTAAATTTTTTGCAATATGTCTTGTTGCATAAGCAGCTGATCGATCCACTTTACTTGGATCTTTTCCAGAAAATGCTCCTCCACCGTGAGCTCCCTTACCACCATAAGTATCTACTATAATTTTTCTTCCAGTAAGACCAGTATCTCCGTGAGGTCCGCCTATTACAAATATTCCGGTTGGATTTACATGGTAACTTATATTTGCGTTAAATAATTTCTGAATATGATCAGGTAAGAGTTTTTGCACTCTTGGTACCAATATATTAATAACATCGGTCTTAATTTTTGCCAACATGTTAGCTTCAGAATCAAAATCGTCGTGTTGAGTAGAAACAACTATTGCATCAATTTTGATTGGATTGTTATCGTCATCGTATTCAATGGTAACCTGTGACTTAGAATCAGGTCTTAAATAAGTCATTTCTTTGCCTTCTCTTCTGATGGATGCCAGTTCTTTTAAAAGTAAATGAGATATTTCTAATGGTAGTGGCATGTAATTTTCAGTCTCTTTTGAAGCATATCCAAACATCATTCCTTGATCCCCAGCGCCCTGATCTTCCTCTTTACTTCTTTCTACTCCCTGGTTAATGTCAGGAGATTGTTCGTGAATTGCTGAAAGTACTCCACAAGAATTTCCGTCAAACATGTACTCTCCTTTGGTGTAACCAATTTTATTGATTACATCTCTTGCAATTTTTTGTACATCTAAATAAGCTTTTGATTTTACTTCACCAGCTAGGACAACTTGACCTGTTGTAACTAAAGTTTCACAAGCTACTTTGGATGTAGCATCAAATGCTAAAAAATTATCGATTAATGCGTCTGAAATTTGATCAGCTACTTTGTCTGGGTGTCCTTCTGATACAGACTCGGATGTAAATAAATAAGCCATTTAAATAAAATTTAATAAATAAAATTAGAGGTAATGTTTTTGAATTTTTAGCTTTTTTTGGTGGTTGCAAGCAGTCAAATTATTCCACTAATAAAAACGTAAATGTAAAAAAATCTTTTTCAGTTAATATATTATTTAGTGAGTTTTTTAAAAAGGTCTTCTAAATTATCTGAATGCTGTTGCATTTCAAGAATTAACAGATCATTTTTTTGAGCATATCTAGAAATTAATCTTCTTAAATCTTCTTTTCCATCGTAGGTGAAAACCCACTGATTTTCTTTGGATTTTATTGATGCTTTTGAAAATGATTTTTTTAATTCACTTAGAGTTATTTTTTGTTCAAATTCCACCAATAGTTTCTGTTCTTTTTGTTCTCTCTTAGTTTCATTATTATCGTCTAGTTTTCTGTCAGCAACAATTTTACCATTGTTAATAACAACAATTCTATCGCAAATAGACTCTACTTCTTGCATAATATGGGTTGACAGCATAACTGTTTTATTTTTTCCTAAATCTTTTATTAAAGATCTAATTTCATCCAACTGGTTGGGGTCCAATCCACTTGTTGGTTCATCAAGAATTAATACTTTTGGATTGTGAACTATAGCTTGTGCAATGCCTACTCTTTGTTGATATCCTTTAGAAAGTTGACCAATTTTTTTGTGAGCTTCTTTACTAAGTCCAACTTTTTCAATAACATTTTCAACAGCACTTTTAATGTCTTTTATTTTATGCATTTGGGCAATAAAACCAATAGACTCTCTAACATAAAGGTCTTCGTATAAAGGGTTGTTTTCTGGTAAATAACCAATTTTACTTTTCACAGCTATTTCATCTGAATGTATTGAAATCTCGTCCACAAATACATCTCCTTCAGATGGTTTTATAAAACAAGATATAATTTTCATAGTAGTAGATTTGCCAGCCCCGTTGGGACCTAAAAAACCAACAATTTCTCCAGAATTAACTTGAAAACTAACATTGTTTAGTGCTAATTGCTCGTCGTAATATTTACTGATATTTTGAATTTTTATACTCATTTGTAAATTAATGTGTTGCTAAAATAAGGCTTAACATGAGAAAAATCTAAATTTTATGAAATGGAAATTATTCTATTGTAAATTTATCCCATGCAAAAAGGAATAGTATATAGATCTACTGGAAGTTGGTACGATGTTAAAATTGGTGAAAATTTATTCATTAAAGCAAGAATTCAAGGGAAATTCAGAACTCAAGCTATTAAAACTACTAACCCTGTTGCAGTTGGAGATGAAGTAGACGTTCTAATTAATGATCACGATGAAGCGGTAATAAAATTTATTTATCCAAGAAAAAATTATATAATTAGAAAGTCTGTAAACTTATCTAAAGAAGCACATATAATAGCAGCTAATATAGATTTAGCGGTTTTAATTGTTACAGTTATTAATCCTGTCACTCCTGCAGGATTTATAGATCGCTTTACTGTAACAGCACAAGCTTATAACATACCCCTTTTAATTGTGTTTAATAAAGTAGATATTTACGATTCTAAAGCCAATGAAAAGTTATTAGAATTTGAAAAAACTTATTCAAGTGCTGGGTATAGAACTTTAAGTATGTCAGTTCTAGAAAATATTGGATTGGAAGATTTTAAAGAAAAAATTCAAAATAAATCAGTTCTTATTTCTGGAAATAGTGGTGCAGGAAAATCTACATTAATTAATGCATTAATACCAAATTTAAATTTAAAGACTGGTGAAATATCGGCATCTCATAGAACTGGAAAACATACGACAACATTTGCAGAAATGTTTGATTATAATATGCTTTCTCAAATTATAGATACCCCTGGAATTAAGGGTTTTGGATTGGTGGATTTTGATAAAGAAGAATTGGCTACTTTTTTTCCTGAGATGTTAACTGCTTTGAAGAATTGCAAGTTTCATAATTGCAGACATATTAACGAACCGGGTTGCGAGGTGTTGAAGAAAATTGAAAAAAACAATTTCTCTAAAAGTCGTTATAAAAGCTATTTAGCTATGTACAATGATGATGGTTCGGCTACTTATCGAAAAAATGATTACCAGTGAGAGTAATAGCACAAAGAGTTAGCAATGCTTCTGTAATTGTAAAAGGAGATCGGGTAGGGCAAATAGGATATGGACTTTTATTACTGGTTGGATTCACTAATTATGATACAGTAGAAGATATAATTTGGATTACTAAGAAAGTAGTTAATTTGAGAATATTCGACGACGAATTTCAAAAAATGAATTTTTCTTTAAAAGAAGTAGCTGGTGATATTTTATTAATAAGTCAATTCACATTATTCGCATCTACTAAAAAAGGGAACAGACCGTCATTTATAGCCTCTGCAAAATCAGATAAAGCAAAAGATTTGTACTTAAATACAATAATTGAAATAGAAAAAGTATTAGAAAAACCAATTCAAACAGGAGTTTTTGGTGCAAGAATGCAAGTCTCACTTACAAATACTGGACCTACAACAATTATTATAGACAGTAAAAATAAAGAATAATATGAAAGAAATTAGTATTGACAGAGCTCAGAAGATGGTAGACGATTGGATTAAGACGATTGGAGTAAGATATTTTGACGAATTAACCAATATGGCTATTCTAACGGAAGAGGTAGGGGAAGTGGCTCGAATTATAGCAAGAAAATATGGAGAACAAAGCGAGAAAAATTCTGAACATAAATCAGAGTTATCTGATGAACTTGCTGATGTTTTGTTCGTTATAATTTGCTTAGCAAATCAAACAGGTATTAACTTAGAGAGTGCGTTTATTAAAAACATAAATAAGAAAACTGTTAGAGATGCACAAAGGCACGTTGAAAACAAGAAACTAACTAAATAAATACTACTATTATTTATTTGATATTTGATTTATGTCTACAGATAATAAAGATTTAACACCAAAGAATGCTCCAAAAAAAAGCAAGAAAAATCTGATTATATTAATTATACTTTTAGTTTTTTGTTCTGTTGCTGGTTTTTTATTTTTTGAGAAAAGTCCTGAAAAAAAGAATGAGATAGTTGAAGTTAGTTCGATTGAAGATAACTTAGAAGTTGATGAAGTTACAGAAGACTCTACTTCGGCTGTTGAATCATTAATTAAAAAAGATTCTATAGAATTACCACCAGTAAAAAAGTTAAAACCAATAATTAAAAAGAGAAAAAGAAAAATCACTAAGGTTCAATTAGATAACAATCCAAATTACTGGATGGTTGTAAAAGAAAGCAATGATACCACCTTCTATACCCTAAAGAATAATAAAACTGGAACAAAATTATCCAATAAATATTACAGCAAAGAAATAGCTGAGAAAGAACTGAGGAAGTTTAAAAAAATTATTTCAAGGTAAGATTATAAGTTTTTCCATCCTCAGTATGTGTCTAAGATCTTTATAGTTTAACGTATAAGAATTTAATTATCATGCATGTTGTAGTACTTACTGGAGCAGGTATTAGTGCTGAGAGTGGAGTCAAGACCTTTAGAGATAACGATGGTTTGTGGGAAGGTAACGATGTTATGGAGGTAGCTACAGAGGAGGGGTTTAATAAGAATCCTGAGTTGGTTATGGAGTTTTATAACCAACGTCGAAAACAACTTCAAAAAGTAATACCTAATGCAGCTCATTTTGCATTAGCTGCTCTAGAAAATAAACATAATGTATCTATTATCACTCAAAATGTTGACGATCTTCATGAAAGAGCTGGAAGTAATTCTATTTTACATCTCCATGGAGAATTGCTAAAAGTTAGAAGTATCCACGATGAAAACAATATCATGCCCTGGAAAGGCGATCTTAATGTAGGGGACTTATGCGAAAAAGGTTATCAATTACGTCCGCATATTGTTTGGTTTGGAGAAGATGTTCCTATGATTCCCAAAGCTATTTCACTTTGTGAAAAAGCAGATATTTTAGTAATAGTAGGTACATCTATGCAGGTATATCCAGCAGCAAGCTTATTAAATTATATTCCAGTAAATACAAGTGTATTTTATATAGATCCAAATCCAGCAACCATTAATTATCCTAACTTAACTGTTATTACTGAGCCAGCAACAATTGGTGTTTTAAAATTAGATTTATAGAAATAATTATTTTTTTTAGAACTTTAGATGCCTAACGGTTTCGGCATTATCCATTAGCTTTCTCAACGAATCTATTCCAATATCAATATGTTTTTCATCAAATTGCTTGGAATTAATTTCATCTTTTTCAAGTGTTTTAACTCCTTCAGGTGTCATAGGAGAGTCTGAAACTAACAACAATGCACCAACTGGAATCTTATTATGAAATCCAACTGTAAAAAGCGTTGCAGTTTCCATATCAATAGCATATGCTCTTGTTTTTTTTATGTAATCTTTAAAAACCTTATCGTATTCCCAAACTCTTCTATTAGTGGTGTATACAGTTCCTGTCCAATAATCTGTTTTAAATTCTCTAATGGTTGTAGAAATCGCTTTTTGAAGTGAAAATGAAGGCATTGCTGGTACTTCTGGTGGGAAGTAGTCATTTGAAGTCCCGTCGCCTCTTATAGCTCCAATAGGTAGTACAAAGTCACCAATATCTATTCTCTTTTTTAGTCCACCGCATTTTCCCAGAAAAAGAACAGCCTTAGGACTTATAGCAGAAAGTAAATCCATAATGGTTGCAGCATTCGGACTACCCATTCCAAAATTTATGATGGTTATATTTTTAGAAGTAGCGGAAGACATATTTTTATCTTCCCCTTGAAATTTACAACCTAATTTTTCAGCAAAAATTTTAACATATTTATCAAAGTTGGTTAAAAGTATATACTCCCCAAAACTATCAAGCTCTAAACCGGTATATCTCACCAGCCAATTTTCTACAATTTCTGATTTTGTTTTCATATTCTAAGATAAGTATGCTTTTAAAGATAACTAATTATAAATGCTAACATTTAATATAAACCTGATAAAGCTTTTTATTTCGAATATTAGAAAGGATATAATAAATTATTTAGAATCTATCCAAAACCACCAACACTTAGACCAAAGCTCATAGAGGATACTACAATAATAATTACTGTTAGAGCTACTAAAATTATAGATGATATAATAATTATGGTTTTTGCTTTTTTAGATAATTTCCCTTTCTCCTCATCTTTCTTGTGGTTATTGAGGTTAATATCTTTATAATTAACTATCATTCCAGTATTTTCTTTTTTTAATATGTGACCCCCTTTATTTTGACTTAATCTTGTTCCAATTGTGTTTTTATAATTGGGCTCATTGTCGTGTTTTAAAAATCCTCTTACACTATCTTCCAAATAGCTTTTATTAATTATAGTTTCTAAAGATTTTGTGTTTAGTTTGAAATTATCTCTTACAATAATTAATTCATTCTTATCAGCTATTAAGGGTTCGCTTTTTGATAAATTATAGCTATCAGATTCGTTTAGGTAAACATCTTTGTTTATAAAAGTTATGTTATTAATAACTTCCGATTTGTTTTTGATATAATTAATATCCCAGTTATTTATAGCATTTTTAACAGAAATTATTTTTTCTGAGCTACAGCAATTGAGCAGTAGAATTGTTAAGCTAAAAAGTATTATTTTTTTCATAAAACAAACATAGGAATATAATCTATTAAAGATAAAACATATTTAAGGTTAAAAAAGACTTAAAATATTACCATATATTTAAATATTCAATAAGTATTTAAGATAAAAAAAGGATATATTTTATTGCTTTAAAATTTATATTCAATAACAAGAGAGTTTTGTATTGTTATATCCATATTTTTAAATATTAAAGTATTAAAAAGTTGTTTGTTTACAATTCTCCTAAGTTTCTATTTTACTTTAAAATGTACAGAATGGTCAAATGCTCTCCAATTGTGCAAATTAAAGAAAAGTGAGAGTTTTGTAAGAGTGTTGAATTTTGGAGATATTTGAAAAATCTTTTAAAAAGTAGTATTTAACAACTTTGTGGGCAATACTGGATTCGAACCGGTGACCTCTTGCCTGTCAAGCAAGCGCTCTAAACCAACTGAGCTAATTGCCCTAAAATGAAAAAAGCCTCAGTTGAGGCTTTGTGGGCGATGAGGGATTCGAACCCCCGACCCCCTCGGTGTAAACGAGGTGCTCTGAACCAACTGAGCTAATCGCCCTAAATTTAGGATTGCAAATATATTGTTTTTTTTATTCTTCTGTAACTTATCTAATAAAATTCCTTTAAAATATCACTAACTAAAAAGGCACTACCTGTTACTAAAATTAAGTCATCTTTATTAGCCACACCTTTTAATTTTAAAAAAGCTGCTTTAAAATCTTGAAATACAAGACTAGTTTTTTTATTTAATTTAGTTTTTAATATCTCAGGATCTAATGCTCGTTCATTCTTTGATTTTGTTAAGTAAATATGTTTTGCTTCTGGTAAGTTCTTTAAGATTTCATCTAAGTTTTTATCGTTTGAAAACCCTAGTATAAGATGTAGGCTATTATATTTTTCTAATCTTAATTGCTTTTTTATTTCCTTTATTCCTTCTGTGTTATGACCAATATCAAGAATAATTTTTGGATTTTTTTCTACAATTTGCCATCTTCCTTTAAGGGTAATATAATCCAGTGGCTCTTCATTCAAGAAGATTTCAGGATTTAAAATATTAACAGCTTTTTTTGCTGTCTTCCAATTATTTAGTTGGTAGTTCGGAAGTTTTGATGTTATTTTATTTTCCTCATAATCAACTTTAAATAATTCAGCATTTTTTTCTTTACATATTTTAGATAACATTTCAAGTTGCGCGATCTCAGGGCCAACTAATGTGGGGATGTTATTTTTAATAATACCAGCTTTTTCTTTTGCTATTTTCTCCAAAGAATTCCCTAAAATATTCTGATGATCGAGTCCTATTGTTGTGATAATGGATAATTCTGGTATAATGATATTGGTAGAATCTAATCTTCCTCCTAGTCCAGTTTCTATGATGTTTATTTTTGTATTATTATCTTTAAAATAGTTGAAAGCTAGGGCAGTAGTCCATTCAAAAAAAGAAGGTTTGATTATTTTAAATAATTCAAAATTACTATTGTAAAAATCTGTTATATATTTCTTTGATATCCATTCATCATTAATAACGATACGTTCTCTAAAATCATATAAGTGTGGAGAGCTGAAAATTCCTACTTTAAAACCGTTTTTTTTATAAATATTATAAATCATATTACAAACAGAACCTTTTCCGTTAGTTCCAGCAACATGTATGGTTTTAATATATTCTTGAGGGTTCCCAAGAATTTCACAAATTTTTTTAATATTGTTTAGATCTGGTTTATAGGCTTTTTTACCCTGTTTTTGATAAACTGGATATTGATTATAAAGGAATTCTACAATTTCTTTATAAGAGTTGTTATTTTTCAATATATTGAATTCTTTTTACCAGCCTTTCTTTGCTAATTCCAGAAGTTGAAGGAGTAAATTTAAATTTAAATTTACAGTCATTTTCAATGTATTTCTGTTCCAAGCTGGTTAATGTAACAGAAGTTTTATTATGTGGATAAAGTACTTTTGTATCCAATACGTTACCATCTGGATCTATTACAAACTGTACCATTACAAAACCCACCCAATTTTTTGGATTAGATAATTCTGGATTTCCAATAACTTGTCTTCCTTTACCATCACCAATTCCACCCCCCGTATTAGGTCCTTTACCGGTTCCAATTCCAGTTCCTTCTCCTTCTCCATTACCACTTTTACTATCTCCACTTCCCTTACCAAATAAATTGCTAAAATCATTTTTTGGTGAAGGCTCTTTTTCTGATTCTACTACTTCTTCTGCCTCAGGTTCTTTATTACTGGTTTTAGAGTTACTTGAATTTACAGTAACTGGTGATTCTTCCTGTGTCACTTCCTTTTCTGATTTTATTTCTGGGGTTGATTCTGTTGGTTTTGGTGCTGAACTTCCTGGAGATCCACCACCCGCGTCACTAAAGTCTATTGTAATCACTTCCTCTAAGGTAAATTGTGGAGGGTTTTGGATTTCCATACATCCACGACTAAAAAAAATTAATAATAATAAAAATAGGTGGATTGCCACACTTACTATTATTCCTGTTCGGTTATTTTTTTTTTGTAATAATTCCAATTATTTACTTCCTTTTGTTTTTATTACAACTTTTAAAGAGTTCTCTTTAGCGATTCTGATAATTTCATATGCTGAGGCTCTATGTGCATTCTTATCAGCAAGCAATTCTATTGCTTTGTTTTCTCCAATTTCTTTCTTTATTTCAACTCCAATGGAATTAATTGGGATTGATTTTGGATTGCTGTTTAAGTAAAAATTATTGTTTGCATCTACATAAACTTTTACCGGTGATGTTAGTGAAGGGTCTCCACTTCCTTCTGGTAGTTTTATTTCGTGAGAAGTATTTACCATTGTAGAAATTATGATAAAAAATATTAGAAGAAGAAACACCAAATCTGTCATTGAAGACATTCCCCCCTCAAGTTTTATTTTATTGCCAGCTCTCATTATTTTGCACCGTTTAAAGAAATCTTAATCTCATTTTGTTTGGCGATATCAATTACATAAACTGAAGCTTCCCAAGAACTTTCATCACTACCGTACAGTGAAATAATACTATCTCGACCCAAATTAGTCAAAATTGCTTTTTTAATACCCTCGCTAGAAATCGGATTTTTATTATCATTTATAAAATATTCATTCTTATCGTTGATGTTCACTTTTAAGATTTCACTATTAGATATAGCACCGCCTTTTTTAGGGACATCAATATTTACACCAGCACTTATCATGGTAGAAATAACAATGAAAAATATAAGTAAAAGAAATACCAAGTCTGTCATAGACGACATTCCGCCTTCAATTTTAATCTTATTTTCAGATCGAAACTTCATATTTATTTTCCTGGAGCTTCTAAAATATCGATAAATTCTATTGAAGCACCTTCCATATTATGAATGACTTTATCTACCTTACTTACGAGATAATTATAAGCTACATAGGCAATTATTCCTACAATTAATCCCCCAACTGTTGTTATCATAGCTTCCATAATACCTCCTGACAGACTCGCTATTTCAAAAGTTTTTTCTTTGGACATGTTTTGAAATACTTTAACCATTCCAAGAACAGTACCTAAAAAACCAAGCATTGGGGCAACTCCTGAAATTGTAGCTAACATAGAAAGTCTTCTTTCTAGTTTACTTATTTCTAGTTTTCCAATATTCTCAATGGAAGTAGTAATATCTTTCATTGGTTTTCCAACTCTTTGTAAGCCTTTTTCGATCATTCTTGCAATAGGATTATTACTAGACTTACAGTGCTCTTTGGCACCGTTTAAATCTCCAGATAAAACAAAATCATTTATTTTTTGCATGAAATCTTTTTTTCCTTTTAGTGCCTTTTGAATGGTCATAAACCTTTCGATAAATACATAAATTGCCGTAAATGAGAATATAAAAAGAAGAGACATTACAATTAAACTTGTCAAGCTATATTCTCCACTAATGGAATCATATCCCCATATTAGTTGCCACATAGATATTTGCTCAGTTTCTATTGTAGATGTACCTCCTTCTAAGATATTAGAAGTATTTTCTTGTATATTGAATAACATTGATGAAAAATTCAAACTCATTTTAAAATAATTTTTATGTGAAAATAACCCTTTTTAAAAGCAATTAGATACTTTGAAATAATAGAAATGAACAGGCACCCGTTAAGTACCCTAATGTTGCAAGCCAAGCTATATTTTTAAAATACCAGAAAAACGATATTTTTTCCATTCCCATTGCAACAACTCCTGCAGCAGAGCCAATGATAAGCATACTTCCACCTGTACCGGCAGAGTAGGCTATAAAATGCCAAATTGGATTGTCTACCTCTAAGTCGAACATTCCCATGCTAGCAGCTACTAAAGGAACATTATCAATTATTGCAGATCCAGCTCCAAGAAGTATTACAAAAATATTTATTGGAATTGCTTTTTGAACGCTGTTACCCAAGTTAAAAACTATACCGAGTGACTCTAAGGCAGCAACTGTCATTAATATTCCTAAAAAAAACAGTATTGAGGGCATTTCTATTTTTGATAATGCTCTGAAAACAGGACTGGAAGAATGAGCAGTGGACTCAATATTATTTGATGTGGCTAGTTGGTTAAGACTGAACTCTCTAGAACTCAGAATTTCAGCAACAAGAGTTACAATAGCTAAAGATAACATCATTCCAACGTAAGGAGGTAAATGGGTGACAGTTTTAAAAATTGGCACAAAAACTATTGCTAGTAGTCCTAAATATAGCATTGTAGAACCGTGTTTGACTTCTTTTGAGTTTTCATCTGGAGGGGTAAATTCCCCTTTAAATGGCTTTAAAAAACTGGCAATAGCAGTTGGGACGATCATGCATAAGAAGGATGGTAGAATTAATAATCTAATAAGTTCAAAAGTAGATACCTTTTTACCCATCCAAAGCATCGTAGTTGTGACATCACCTATCGGAGACCATGCACCACCAGCATTAGCAGCTATAATTATTAAACCTGTAAACCATAATCGATCTTTACTTTCTTTAATGAGTTTTCTAAGTATGGTTATGAGTACTATTGTCGCTGTTAAATTATCAATTATTGCAGACAAAATAAATGCCAATATGCACATTATCCATAGTAGAATACTTTTCTTTTTAGTTCTAATGAAACTTTTTATCGTTGCAAATCCATTAAAATGATCGATTATTTCAACAATAGTCATTGCTCCAATAAGAAAAATTAATATTTCGCAAGTTTTTCCAAAATGGTGTAATAATGAATTTTCAAACCAGCTAGTTTTAGATGCTCCATGGTTTTCGCTGTGATGAGGTAAATTTTTAAATCCATCTACTAGTTTATGGTTGCTAGAATCAAACCATTCGGAAAAGTTCTCTAGACCAAAGGCTATGAGTGCCCAAGAAATAGACATCATTAATAAGGCTGGTACAAGTTTGTCGATTTTTATGGTGTGCTCTAATGTTATAAAGAGGTAACCTAAAATAAATACTATAATTATTGCTAATTCCATCTGATAAAATTACACTAATTGTTTTAAAGCAATTTCAAATGCAGTTTTTGAAATTTGTGTTTTAGCTTGGCTTTGATAATAAATTTTTTCAAGAGCAGATTTAATTGTCATCGAAGTATCTTTAAAAATCTCTTCATCATCCAAATTTGAAAGGTCGTTACTCATTAAATATGCAAATACTCTAGCCATACCGCAGTTGGAAATAAAGTCAGGAATTAAACTAATACTTTGATCAGTAAAATCAGAAATAGGACCAAAAAATATTTCTTTATCCGCAAAGGGAACATTAGCTCCAGGTGCAATTATTTCAATCCCTGAGTTAATCATTCTTTCTACTTGATTTTGACTAATCAATCTAGAAGCTGCACAAGGGAGAAATATTTCGGATTTTAAATCCCAAATTTGGTTGTTTATTTCTTCGAAAGACATCATTTTCTCATGATAAAGCGTATTCCCTTTTTTGGTTAAAAAAAGTTTTTTTATTTCACCAAACGAAAATCCATCTTCTTTAATTAAACCACCTTCTTTATCAATAATGCCAACTATTTTCGCCCCTTCCTGAGCTATGTAGTATGCTGCTGCAGAACCTACATTACCCCAGCCTTGAACTACTACATTTTTTCCTGTAAGTTCACCACCATAAATATTGTAATAATGTTTTACTGATTCGGCAACACCATATCCAGTTATCATATCTGCTACTACAAATTTACTATTTACGTTTGGGGAGTATTCCGTGTTTTCTATTGCTTTTAAAACACCTTGTCTAAGTTGTCCAATTCTGTTTATTTTTTGAGATTCTCTGGGTTGAAAATGCCCATTAAAAACTCCTTCTTGTGGATGCCAAACACCACAATCTTCAGTTATAGGAATAACTTCATGGATTTCATCTACATTAAGATCTCCTCCAGTACCGTAGTAATGTTTTAATAGTGGAGTAACAGCTTTATACCATCTTTTTAATACCTCTTTTTTTCTGGGGTCTTTAGGGTCAAAATTAATTCCTGATTTTGCACCACCAATAGCCGGTCCAGAAACAGTGAATTTCACTTCCATTGTCTTTGCTAGAGATGTTACTTCATGTTGGTCTAATCCAACTCTCATTCTTGTACCTCCACCAGCAGCTCCTCCTCTTAGGGAGTTTATAACTACCCAACCTTTGGCATCAGTTTCTGAATCTTGCCACTGAAATACTATTTCAGGAGTTTTATCTTCAAATTTTTGGAGTAAATCTTTCAAATTAATTTTTATGATGTCAAATGTAAAAAAGAAATTAGGTATTCTTGAGTTTACTAGAATCCTTTTTTATAATTTTTTTCAAGGATTATGAATTATACCAGTCTTTAAATTTTTAGAAGATCCGGTTACAGAGGCTAAACTATTAACTTCATTTCGAATTTTCAAAACACCAAGAAATGCAAAAATCAGAGCTTCTTTGAATTCAATTAATGTAGGGTTTGGAATTACTAAATCTATTTTTAAATCTTTAAATTGTTTTATCCAAAAGTCATTGTAGGCACCACCACCAGTAATTAATAATTTTTCATCTTTTTTTAATTTTTCTTTAACGGTTTTGGCCAAGTGCATTCCACAAGTATGCAGTTTATCGTAAACAGAGCATTTATTTTTATTTAAAATAGGCTTGTACCAATTTTCAAAGTCTTCAATTGATAAGGATTTTGGAAAATTTTTCTTGTAAAAATTCAAATCATTTAATTGGGACATCAATTCCTTATTTACTTTACCATTTTTAGCCATTTCTCCATTTATATCATAGGTGAGATTAATTTTTTCAGCTAAATAATTAGAACACATATTAGCAAAATTTATATCACCAGCTATTGTTTTCCCTTTTTTGGGAAATGAAATATTTGCAATACCTCCTAAGTTTAAACAAGCATCATAGCTGCCAAATAATAATTGATCCCCAACAGGAACAAGTGGGGCTCCCTGACCTCCAAATGCGACATTGAGTGTCCTGAAATCAGAAACTGTTTTTATTTTTGTCGTCCCACAAATTTGATTTCCATTTCCAATTTGGTAAGTAAATCCATTTTGAGGCTCATGAAAAATAGTATGTCCATGTGAACATACTAAGTCTATATTTTTTTTATCAATAATATACTCTGATATAAATTCATTGATCTTTTCGCCAATATATTTTCCAAATTCATGATCCAGAAAAATAAAATCACGACTTTTTAGTAAATGAGCATTAGTCAGTTTATTTTTCCAACTATCATTAAATGGAATTGTTTGACTCTTTACAATTTCATATTCCCATTTATTGTTTAAGATTAATTTACAGTAAATAATATCTAGCCCGTCAAGAGAAGTCCCCGACATTATTCCTATTGCATTATAAACGTTCATAAAATTTAAACTAAATCTAATACTTACAATATAGTATTTATTTTATAGATTTAGACCCAAATTATTTTTATGAATTTTACTCTAACTGAAGAACACAAAGCAGTACAAGAAGCAGCAAGAAATTTTGCTGAAGCAGAATGTAAACCAGGAGTTATTGAAAGAGATACAGAACAGAAAGTAGGTTTTAATCAATTAAATCATCTCGGAGAATTGGGTTTTATGGGGATGATGGTAGACCCAAAGTATGGAGGAAGTGGTATGGATACTTTAAGTTATGTTTTAGCTATAGAAGAAATTTCTAAAATAGACGCCTCGATTTCTGTAGCCATGTCGGTTAACAACAGTTTAGTATGTTGGGGTTTAGAAAATTTCGCAAGTGAAGACCAGAAAAAAAAATATTTAATACCTCTTGCTAAGGGTGAAAAAATAGGTGCTTTTTGTCTATCAGAACCTGAAGCAGGTTCGGATGCTACCTCACAAAGAACTACTGCTTTGGACAAGGGAGATCATTATTTGTTAAATGGAACAAAAAATTGGATAACTAATGGAAGTACAGCTTCTACATATTTAGTTATAGCACAAACCGATATTCAAAAAGGTCATAAAGGAATCAATGTCTTTATTTTAGAAAAAGGAATGAAAGGTTTCGAAATTAGTGCAAAAGAAGATAAGCTTGGTATTAGAGGAAGTGATACGCATACTCTAATCTTTAATGATGTTATTGTCCCGAAAGAAAACAGAATTGGTCAAGACGGATTTGGATTTAAATTTGCTATGAAAACTCTAGCTGGTGGTAGAATTGGAATTGCTGCTCAAGCTCTTGGAATTGCTTCAGGTGCTTATGAATTGTCTTTAGCTTATTCAAAGCAAAGAGAAACATTTGGAAAACCTATAAGTCAACACCAGGCAATACAATTTAAATTAGCTGACATGTATGTAGATATAGAAAATGCTAGAAATTTAGTTTATAAAGCTGCTTGGCATAAAGACCAAAAGATGAATTACGATTTATCAGGTGCAGTTGCAAAGTTACACGCTTCAGAAGTAGCAATGAGAACCACAGTTGAAGCAGTCCAGATTCATGGAGGTTATGGATATGTCAAAGAATATCATGTTGAAAGACTAATGAGAGATGCCAAAATAACTCAGATTTATGAGGGTACATCCGAAATTCAAAGGATAGTTATTGCGAGAAATACTATTGTATAAAAAAAGAGGGAATAAATCCCTCTTTAATTTCTTTAATATTTAGTTCTTGGTTATTGCCATGCATCCATTCCACTAGGACTACCTATTCTGTCCATAGCACATCTGAAACCAATTGATGAAGACGATCTGTTTTCTTCAAGAAACCTTCTAGTTCCTGGGTTTAGATAATATGCTCTATCTTTCCAGCTAGCTCCTTTGAATACTCTAGATTTGTCAGAAATTAATGTCGTAAGACTAGCAGCAGGTGTATTTCCATATCCTGTTTCTTTCCCTCTTTGATACATTGCAAAATCTTCGTTCATTGTTCCAGCATTGAATTTATCTAAAGTCAATTTGTTGTTGTCAGGATCTCCTGGGTGAAAAACGGATGATTTTAAATCACCATCTAAATAATCAATGTTATCTGCAATTCTATAATTACTTCTCTTCATATTTTCTTCTGCTGTAACTTCTCTCATTCTAACATTTCCAGGTGTATTTAAAATATAATCTGACATCCCAGATCTTAACATTGGACTAATAGCTATAGAATATCCACTTAAACTTGGGTCTTGTTCAACTTGTAATTCAAAATCTTCAAATACTTGATCAAATATTTCTTGTATTTTATTAGATGCTTCAATTGTTTGTTTATTCTTAAGAAGATCTTTAGCATCTTTTACATACTGCTCTACAGTTTGCAACAATTCTCTTTCAACAGAGTCAACTCTATTCTTAGTTACATAGCCGTATGTTCTTTCACCTTGACCTACTTTTTCTTCTCTTTCTGCTTTGAATTCTGTAATGTATTGTTCTATACCAAGAACATCATACAAAGTAATATTATACTTTTCGTCTATTGATCCAGAAGCACTTAATACCTTCGTTTTAAAAACATTTCCTCTGAATGGTCTAAATTCATCTGCATCTTCAGATGTAAGAGGTCTATATACGTCTAGAACCCATTCACTAACATTTCCAGCCATATTATATAAACCGTAGTCATTAGGCCAATAAGAAAAGACAGGAGCAGTAACATCAGCGTTATCATTTAGATGGCCCGAAACACCCATGTAATCTCCTCTTCCTCTAACAAAGTTAGCAAGCATGTCTCCTTGAAAGTTTTCTTGTGGATTTCTTACCCAATGTCCGTCCCAAGGGTAGATTCTTTTCTCAATTACTCTTTCGTCGATAGTGTTTCCTATTAATCCATAAGCTGCAAATTCCCATTCTGCTTCAGTTGGTAGTCTGTATCTTGGTAAGATTATACCGTCAGACATTCTGACATTTCTAGTCGCCAAATCACGTTCTTTTAATTTTCCTGTAGTTGGATCGTAACCACCTTTAGATGGGTCTAAATTTGCAATCTGTCCTTGAGGATTTAATCCCTGTTCATACTGACCAGCCATGTACGCATCAGTAGTAAATGGTTCGTTTTGCTGATTAGGGTTCATTAGTAAAATACCTTCTCTAATGAGAATATATTCATTAACTCTATCAGTTCTCCATCTACAAAATTCATTGGCTTGCATCCAAGAAACACCAACAACAGGATAATCTCTGTAAGCTGGGTGTCTTAAATAATATTCAACATACTTTTCATTGAAACCTAATTTTTCTCTCCAAGACAATGTGTCGGGTAAAGATTTTTTATAAATCATTGGGTATTCAGTGTAGGTTCTACCAGTCCAATACATATATTCACACCAATGAAAATTTGATATTTCTGTTTCATCTAAGTAAAATGAGGATACTGTAACTCTTCTTGGAACATTATGGTTTTCGTAAGTTACATCTTGTTCTACTCTTCCCATAGTAAATGCACCTCCTTCAATAAGTATAAGCCCTGGCCCCGTTTCTTGCTCAGCATAAGGTACTTTTTGAAATCCACCATTTTTGGGATTGTTAAAATCCCAACCAGTTATACTTGAAGTTTCATACTCAGTACCACAACTTGATAATAGAGCAGTTGCTAAAAATATTGAACATAGATAAGCAAAAATATTTTTCATTTTGATAAGTTTATAGTATCGCAATTAACGTAATTATTGTGCGAAAGTTACAAATTTATGTTTTTTTTTAGAAAGAAGGACAACTTAATGTCTTGTATAATTTATTTTTATTGTCACACACAAGATTTATTTGCATAGAAATCTCGTGAGATCCAGCAGAAGCAACATATAATCTGGACAAATTTACTCCGTAACTGTAACCAAATTTTACAAGTCCAATTTTAGCTCCAAAAATTAAAGAATAATTTTTATTGTCTCTGAACCAAAAACCAGCAGTATAATGTCCTTTCTCAGCATACATTCCTATATTTAATTGTTTGTTCCAACCTTGCATTTTCCAGATTATGTTTGGTGATATAATTAGTGGATTTTTATTGAGTTGTGATTTGTTGTTTAGAATAGTGTAGTGATATCCTAATTTTAAGGTATATTTTCTATCTAGTTTAGAATCATTAGATAAGTTGGATTGGATTGGTTCAGTTAAATGATGAGTAGAGGCACCAAAAAATATTTTATTAGTATATAATATAAATCCAGCACTAACATCAAAACCAACTTTCGAATCGTTATATCCAAAATTAGAAGTTGAGTTTACGAAACCTCTCAAGGGGTCGATATTGTCTACAAAATTTAATTGATCATAATTTAATTTATTTTGCCATAAAGCAGCTTCTAAACCGGTTCTTAAATGTATTTTTTTTGAAAGTATGGTTTCATAGGAATAGATACCACTTGCTTTTATATTTTGCATGGAACTGGATAGTTTATCGTTAATGATGATAAAACCCAATCCTCCATGAAGTGCGTTAATGTGCTGGTCAAATGAAAAAGAAGTTGTATTAAAAACATTGGGAAGTCCGGACCATTGAATTCTATTATTAGCACTTATTCTAGGACAATTATTGGTTCCAGCAAAAGCAGGATTTAGATACAAAGGATTTGAATAAAATTGCACAAACTCTGGATCTTGAGAAAATGTCTGATTAGCACAAATCATAAAAGCTACTTTTAATATTAAGCTATAGTTTTTATATGTTTCTAGTAATGAAATAATAATTTATTTTTTTGAAAAATTTGTCATCTAACTCTTAAAAATATGTTAATCAATATTATGTAATACAATATTACTTCTAATTTTGAGTTTTTAATAACAAATAATAACGGTGAAATATTATAAAGTATTAATATTATTTTTCTTAATTCCAATTTTTGGTATTTCTCAGAATAATTTAGAAATTCAAAAAAAAATCAGTTATAATAAGATTAGTTGGACTAATAACTCTGAAAAAAATTTACTATGCCCAGAAAATGGATATTTTGATCAAACTAACTTTCAGCCGGTATATCAAACTAAGATATCGTCAGAAAAATATACAATAGCTTCATTTGAATTTAGTGAGAGAAAACTTAATTATGAAGAAAAAAAAGCTTATTTAGGGTTAATTTTTGATTCAACGTATGTACCAATAATTAAATTACAAGAACAAAATAGTGAAATTTCTAACCAGATTATTTTAATAAATTGTTTGAGATTTCATAATAACGAACTCTATCTTTTATCAAGCTTTAGTTTAGCTCTGAAAAAGTCAAGTAACAACCAACCAGTAAAAAGAAGAACCTCTTTTTTGAATCAATCAGTATTAAGTGATGGTTCTGATTGGTACAAGCTCAGTAATTTTAGTTCTGGAATTTATAAGATAGATTATAATTTTTTACTTTCAAACTCAATTATTACTAGTCCAATTGAAAGCAACAGCATACATATATTTTCTAATAATAACGGTCTATTAAGTACTGTAAATAATAATTCCAGGCCAGACGATTTGAAGCAACAATCTCTATTTGTTTACGATGGTGGAGATGGGGTTTTTTCAAGCGGCGACTACATATTATTTTATTTAAATAGTTCTGATAGAATTAATTGGAATGGTCAAAATTTCAGTCACACTAAGCATACATATTCCGACAGTGGATATTGTTTTTTAAATATTAACCAAAATAGGGTGCCTAATAATTTAGATAGTTTAAATAATAATTTGCAGAACTACATTGAAACGATTACAAAATTTAAAGATTTTGAGTACATAAATGACGATAAACTTAATTTGTTGAAATCAGGTTCTCAATGGTTTGGAGACGTTTATGATTTAACCAATGTTTATACCTACGATTTTCCTTTTAATAATTGTGTAGATTCCTCACATATTAAACTAAGATTGATGAGCAAGTCAAATTATTCGTCGGCTTATTTTTATCCATCAATTTTCAATGTCAATAGATCGGTTTCAATAGCTTCTACAGGTGCTTCATATTACGCTGATGTAGGGAAAATAGCTGTTGACGAGTTTAACGTTGTCAATGACCCAATTGCGCCTTTTGAATTAAGGTTGGAATATTCTAATAATGGCGCCCCATCGTCAAAAGGCTACTTAGACTATATTGAAGTCAATTGTATTAGAGAATTGCGAGTCGATAACCAGCAGTTTGATTTTTACTTACCTGCATCAAATTCTTTAAACTCTTTTTCAAAAATCAATATTCAAAACTCTTCTTCTGTAGACATGGTTTGGGACATCTCTAATCTTTTTGATGTCAAGAACATAATATTTCAGAAAACTTTAGATTCTTTATCATTTAATTCTTCTCTAGATACTTTAAGGCATTTCATAGCTGTTACAGGAAATAGTTTTCCTTATCCAAAATTTGAAAAAAATGTTCTAAATCAAAATTTACATAGTTACAGTAATGTAGATATGATTATAATAACCCCAAAAGAGTTTATATCTGCAGCTGAAGATTTAAAAATAATTCATCAATCTGATGGTTTAGATGTAATCGTTGTTACAGATGAGGAAATTTACAATGAGTTTTCATCAGGTTTAAGAGATGCGTCGGCTATAAAACAATTCTTAAGAATGCTTTATGTAAAGGCATCTGGAAACCCTAGTTCTATTCCAAAATATTGCTTACTATTTGGTGATGGATCTTATGATAATAGAAATATTCTCGGTCACAACAACAATAAATTGCCCATTTTTGAGTCCTCAGAATCACTAAGTGTTACAAATACTTATGCTTCAGATGACTATTTTGCAATTTTATCGGATGGCGCGTCCATGCAAAATTCAGATTTTCTAAACATTGGTGTTGGAAGACTTGTGGTAAATGATTTAGTTGAAGCCAATGACATGGTTCAAAAAATTAGGAATTATGTATTTGAAGACAATAGTAACACTGGAGAAACTTGTTCAAATACAATATCAAACAGCATTTATGGACCTTGGAGAAATAAGGTAGTTATGGTAAGTGATGATGAAGACAATAATGCTTATTTCAATGATATTGAAATAATGTCTGGAAAAATTAAATCTAATAAACCAACTGCAAATATTATTAAAATTCATTCTGACGCCTATGCGCAAAAAAGCACAACCGTTGGTGAAAGAATTCCTGATGCTTCTGCTGCCATCAATCAAAAGGTTCAGGATGGTGCACTTCTAGTTAATTATATTGGACATGGCGGAGAGACAGGTTGGGCTCATGAGCAAATATTAACAGTCCCAACTATTCAAAATTGGAATAACAATAAGGCCATGCCCGTATTTATGACAGCAACCTGTGAATTTGGTAGATTTGACGATCACGATAGGGTATCTGCAGGTGAGTATGTTTTATTAAATAAAGACGGTGGAGGCATAGGTTTGTTTACGACTACTCGTCTAGTATACGCCCTTCCTAATGAATATTTGAATAGATATTTTTACGATACTGTTTTTGATTTTATTGATAAAAAACCCCAAAGACTAGGAGATATTTACGTAGGAACCAAAAATAAATTTGCACAATATAGTGCCGATAGAAATTACAGGAAATTTGCACTGCTTGGAGATCCTGCAATAAGATTTGCAATTCCAGAATTCACTGTTAAAATAGATTCATTTAATAAAGATACAGTTAGAGCATTAAGCGAAGTAAGAGCTTTCGGGCATTTAGAAGATGGTTTCGGAACAAGGCTATCAGACTTTGATGGTAAAGTCTTTTTAACGTTTTACGATAAAGAGTCGTCTCTGCATACTTTAGGAACTAATCCAAGTTCCGATACCTTGCAATTTAAAATGTGGCAAAATATAATTTACAAGGGAAAATCTTCAGTATCCAACGGAGCGTTTAATTTTTTATTTAAAGTTCCTAAAGACATTCAGTATAATTACGGTCTTTCCAGAATGAGTTTCTATGCAGAAAACGGCTCTGTTGATGCAAGCGGTTACAATGATTCTTTAATTATTGGGGGAATTGATACTAATGCTCTTCCAGATGAAAATGGTCCGGAATTAGATCTTTTTTTAAATGACGAAAATTTTGTTTCTGGTGGTATTTCTAACAGCACCCCTTTATTAATTGTTTCTGTGTTTGATGAAAATGGAATTAATACAGTTGGTAACGGCATTGGTCATGATATAGAATTGGTTATTGATAATGATTTGTCTAATTCTGTTATTTTAAATAATTATTATGAAGCAGATTTGGATACTTATAAAAGTGGAAAGATAAATTTTGAATTAAGTGAACTAAGCGCTGGAGAACACACCTTGAAAATAAAAGTCTGGGACAATTACAATAATTCTTCTACTAGAGAGCTAAGTTTTATAGTAGTTGAAGAAACTGAAATACAACTTAAAAATGTTTTAAATTATCCGAATCCATTCACAACACAGACAGCATTTTATTTCGAACACAATCAAAACTGTAATTTTTTAGATTTGAGTATTCAGATTTACACTGTTTCAGGGAAAGTAATCAAAAGGATTAATAGGAGATTACATAATGAGGGATTTAGGTCAGATGGGATATATTGGGACGGTACAGACGATTTTGGAGAAGCAATAGCTAGGGGAGTTTATATTTATAATCTTAGTATTACTAATGAGGCTGGACAGAAAGTAGATAAAACACAAACAATGTTCCTTTTGAAATAATTATTTTCTAAATACTATTTATATATATTTGTCGTTAGTCATCATATTTCTATAATTAATGAATTTGAAAAAATCTATTTTACTCAATTTTTTATTGTCGGCAATAACTTTCCTGTTTATTTCGATAAATTCCTACTCTCAGAACAATAGTGGACAAGAAACTACAGGTATTGATAACATAAATACCATCACTACCTCAGTTCCTTTTCTATTAATATCTCCTGACTCAAGATCTGGAGCTATGGGAGACGTTGGTGTAGCAATAAGTCCAGATGCTAATGCAGTACATTGGAATCCTGCAAAGTTGGTTTTTATAGACCCCATTAAAGATGTTGGTTTTAGTATGTCGTATTCTCCTTGGTTAAGAGCCTTAGTTAACGATATTAACTTAGCCTACTTATCTGGTTACAAAAGATTAGACAGGTTTTCAACCATCGGAGCTTCTTTAAGATACTTTTCATTGGGTAATATTACATTTACCGACAATGTAGGATCTACTATTAGAGAGTTTAAACCAAGTGAATTTGCTTTTGATGTTGTTTATTCAAGAAAATTAAGTGACAATTTTTCCGCTGGTATATCTGCAAGATATATTAATTCCAACTTAACTGGTGGTACTCCAGTTGCTGGGGCACAAACTAAGCCAGGACAAAGTGTAGCAACCGATTTATCGCTCTATTACATATCTAATCCTTTTAAAATAGCTGAAAAAAATTCGACAATAGCTTTTGGAACTAATATTTCTAATATTGGCGCTAAAATGTCTTATACTGATGGTGGAGTTAGTGATTTTATTCCAACTAATTTAAGGCTAGGATCTACAATAAGTTCTGAAATAGATGAGTTTAATAAGTTTTCCTTTTCTGTTGATTTAAATAAGCTATTAGTTCCTACAAATCCAATCTATGAATTAGATAATGGATCGGTTGTTTACGATGCATCGGGCAATCCGGTTGTTTTGTCTGGAAGAAGTCAATTTCCAGAAATTGGAGTTGCATCAGGTATTTTCGGCTCTTTTACTGATGCTCCTGGCACCCCCTTATTTGATGACAACGGATCAACCATTGGAATTGAAAATGGATCAAAATTTAAGGAAGAATTGAATGAAGTAAACTTATCTCTAGGTGCTGAATTCTTGTATAGTGAACTATTTGCATTAAGGGCAGGTTATTTTTACGAACATCCAACAAAGGGTAATAGAAGATTTATTTCTTTTGGTGCAGGAGTAAAATATAAAGTTCTTGAATTAGACTTGTCCTACATTATTGCCAACAACCAGAGTCCTTTAGCCAATACCATTAGATTTTCAATTAAGTTAAATATGGGTGGAGCTGAACCCAAAGAAGAATAATGATTGAGGAATTTAAAATTTCTTATAAATCTTATGGTTCAATTAAAGATCTTGACGATCAAGACTATCAATTAGTTTTAAAATCAGAAGAAATCCTTAGAAAAGCCTATGCAGTTTATTCTGGTTTTAGTGTAGGTGCTGCGGCTTTACTTAGTAATGGAGAGATTATTGCGGCAAATAACCAGGAAAATATAGCTTTTCCTTCTTCCATGTGTGCAGAAAGAGTGCTTTTCTATTTTTGTAAAGCTAACTATCCTAATTTAAATATTAAAAAAGTAGCTATTTCAGTTAAATCTGTTGAAAAAGTCATTAAAGATCCAATATCTCCTTGTGGCTCGTGTCGACAAACTATGTTTGAGTACGAACAAAACCAGAAAGAAAAAATTAAAATTTTATTAAAAGGAGAGGTTGGAAAAGTTCTTGAAATGAATAGTGTTGAAGATCTACTTCCATTAGCATTCAAAACAGATGTTTTAAAACGCTATTAAAAATTCAACTAAAACTTTAATTTCTTCTCATATATACTATATTTGTATTTAAATTTTTTTTATGCCTACTACAACTATAGAAAAGCCAGTTAATAAGAAGCAAAAAGGCGACCTAGGTTTCTCCAAGAAACAATACCTTAAATGGTATAAAGATATGTTGACAATGCGTAAAATTGAGGAACGTGTTGGTCACCTTTATATCCAACAAAAATTTGGAGGTTTTTGCCATTTGTATATAGGCCAAGAAGCTTTGGTTGCTGGAACAGCTTCAGCTTGCCATAAAGAAGATAAACATATTACTGCCTACAGAGACCACGCACATCCCATAGCATTAGGAGTTCATCCAAAGTTTATGGTAGCAGAGCTTTATGGAAAAAAAACAGGTATGTCCAAAGGAAAGGGTGGTTCCATGCACATGTTTAGTAAAGATGTAAATTTAATGGGAGGCCATGGTATAGTTGGTGCTCAAATCCCTATGGGAGCTGGGATTGCATTCGCAGATCAGTATAAAGGTAATAAAGCGGTAACTTATTGTTCATTTGGAGACGGAGCTGCTAGGCAAGGGGCATTACACGAAACATTTAATATGGCAATGATGTGGAAACTCCCAGTTGTCTTTATAATTGAAAACAATAATTATGCAATGGGTACTTCTGTGAAAAGAACTACAAATGTTGAGGACATGAGTGAAATGGGTAAATCCTATCACATGCCTTCCAAAGTAGTAGATGGAATGTCTGTAGAAGCAGTTCATCATGCAATAGAAGAAGCTTCTGAAAGAGCAAGAAAAGGAGATGGACCTACATTATTAGATATAAGAACCTATAGATACAAAGGGCACTCCATGTCTGACCCTCAAAAGTACCGAACTAAAGATGAGGTAGAAGACTATAAAGGAAAAGACCCAATTTCTCAAGTACTTAAAACTATTCAGACTAATAAATTGGCTTCTGAAAGTGAAATAAAAAAAATTCAAGATGATGTTAAGGCAATTGTCGAAGAGTCTGTTGTTTTTGCAGAAGAGTCTCCTGAATTAGAAGCACACGAGTTGTATGAAGATGTTTACACTCAAAATGATTATCCATTTATAAAAGAATAAATTTAATTTATGGCTGAAATTGTAAGAATGCCCAAGTTAAGTGATACCATGACCGAGGGCGTCGTGGCAGAATGGCACAAAAATGTTGGAGACAGCATTGAAAGTGGAGAATTGCTAGCAGAAATCGAAACAGACAAAGCTACAATGGAATTTGAATCCTTTCAAGAAGGAGTTCTCTTGCATATTGGTGTTGAGAAAGGTCAAACTGCTCCAGTAGACTCAATTCTTGCAATTCTTGGTGAAAAAGGTGAAGACATCAAAGAACTACTTAAAGTGGATAAACTCGCTGAATCAAGTCCAAATCCTATTAAAGAAGAAGTTAAAACAAAAGTACCTGCTCCTGTAAAGGATGTTCCTGTAGTTCCAACACCTATTTTACAACAACCAGTAGCATCTAACAATACTTTTCCTTCAACTGATTCCATCTCTAATTTAGATGTAAAGGCTTCGCCGCTTGCAAAAAAATTAGCTAAAGAAAGAGGTGTCAATTTAAAATTCGTTAAGGGAACCGGTACTGAAGGTAGAATAGTGAAACGAGATATAGATAATTTTAATGGTAAATCGACTATAAGTGGCCAAGAGTCTTTTAAAGACGAGCCTGTATCTCAGATGCGAAAAGTTATTGCTCATAGACTTGCAGATAGTAAGTTTTCAGCTCCTCATTTTTACCTAACGGTATCTATTAATATGGATAACGCAATTGCATCTAGATTAGCTATTAATAAATCTATTGCGCCTGCAAAAATTTCTTTTAATGATTTTGTAGTAAAGGCTGCAGCGGTTTCATTAAAAGACCATCCTAAGGTAAATGCATCTTGGTTTGGAGATTTTATCAGATATAACGATCATGTTCATATTGGAGTTGCTGTAGCAGTTGATGAAGGCTTATTAGTGCCAGTAGTTAGATTTGCTAATGAAAAACCATTGACACAGATTGGTGAAGAAGTAAAAACTTTTGCTAAAAAAGCGAAAGAAAAGAAATTACAACCTGACGAATGGGAAGGTAACACTTTTACCATCTCTAATTTAGGAATGTTCGGTATAGATGAGTTTACAGCAATTGTCAATCCCCCAGATGCATGTATATTGGCTATTGGAGGAATACAACAGGTACCCGTGGTGAAAAATGGTGAAATAGTTCCGGGAAACGTAATGAAAGTTACTTTAAGCTGCGATCATAGAGTGGTTGATGGAGCTGTCGGTTCTGCATTTCTAAATAGTTTTAAAAATTATTTAGAAAACCCTGTATTGTTGTTGGGCAAAGATTCTATCTAATCAACTAGAATTTTATATTAATTTATTCTATTTTCATAGATGAATACTTTTCATCTTTGATTAATAACTTATTACATACCTCCATAGAATATTTAAAGGGTGTTGGTCCAAAAAGAGCTGACGTACTCAAATCTGAACTTAATATTTTTAGGTACAGAGATTTACTAAATCATTTCCCTTTTAGATATGTAGACAGAACTAAAACCATATTGATTAAAAACATACTTGAATCTACAGATAATGTACAGTTATTAGTTAAAATTATCGATGTAAAAGAACTGGGTCAGCCAAGAAGAAAAAGATTAGTTGTTACAGCTTCAGACGAAAGTGGATCTATACAACTAGTATGGTTCAGGGGAGTTAAATGGCTAAAGTCTACTGTGAAAGTTGGTGATTTCTATGTTGTTTTTGGTAAACCTACTGAATATGGAAATAGAATAAATTTTAATCATCCTGAAATTGAATTAGAGGAAAAGAACAAAAATAAAGTAGGTAGTTTACAACCTGTTTACCATTCTACAGAAAAACTAACTGCTTTCGGCCTTCATTCTAAAGGTATAGAAAATCTAATGCGAAATTTATTAACTCAGGTTATGAACGTAATTCCCTTAACATTATCTAAAAGAATTGAACAAAAAAATAATTTCCCAAACGTAAATTCCGCTTACTCTAATATTCATTTTCCAAAAGACAAAATCTCACTACAAAAGTCAATTTTAAGACTAAAATATGAGGAGCTATTCTTTTTGCAACTAGGGATGACCCGACAAAAAATTAATACTAGAAAAAAATCTAAAGGATACATTTTCAATAAGGTTGGTAATAATTTCAATGATTTTTTCAACAATCATTTACCCTTTGAATTAACAAATGCTCAGAAGAGAGTTGTGAAGGAAATTAGAAAAGATTTAGGTTCTGGAATGCATATGAATAGGTTACTTCAAGGAGATGTTGGCAGCGGTAAAACATTAGTTGCTGTATTGACAATTCTTTTAGCCATTGACAACGGTTTTCAGGCTTGCTTAATGGCTCCAACAGAAATTTTAGCCAACCAACATTTTAAGACAATTTTAAACTTTTTAAAGCCTATTGGAATTAAAATTTCTCTGTTAACTGGCTCCGTGAAAAAAGCTGATAGAAAAGTTATTCATGAGTCCTTAGAAAATGGGAGCTTAAATATTTTAGTAGGTACTCATGCTCTTATTGAAGATAAAGTGAAGTTTAAAAATTTAGGAATTTCAATAATTGATGAACAACATAGATTTGGCGTAGCTCAAAGAGCAAAATTGTGGAAGAAAAATAATTTCCCTCCACACGTTTTAGTGATGACAGCCACACCAATTCCTAGAACTTTAGCCATGACTTTTTATGGTGATCTAGAGGTATCTGTAATTGATGAACTGCCTCCTGGAAGGAAACCTATTAATACCATTCACAGATTTGATTCTAGTAGGTTGAAAGTTTTTCAATTTATTGAAGATGAAATTAAAAAAGGTCATCAAGTGTATATAGTTTATCCATTAATTGAAGAGTCAGAGAAATTGGACTACAAAGACTTAATGGATGGTTATGAAAGTATTGTAAGGAGATTTCCTCTACCGCACTATAAAGTGAGTATTGTTCATGGAAAAATGAAACCAGAGGCTAAAAATTATGAAATGTCACAATTTGTTAAAGGTCAAACTCAAATTATGGTTGCAACTACTGTAATTGAAGTAGGAGTAGACGTTCCAAATGCATCTTTAATGATAATAGAAAGTGCTGAAAAATTTGGACTTTCTCAGTTACACCAACTTAGAGGAAGAGTAGGTCGAGGTGCTGAAAAATCATATTGTATACTAATGAGTGGCTATAAACTATCTAAAGAAGCAAAAATAAGGTTGGAAACCATGGTAAGGACTAATGATGGTTTTGAAATTTCAGAACAAGATTTAAAAATTAGAGGACCGGGTGATGTTATGGGGACTCAACAAAGTGGGGTTTTGGATTTCAAATTAGCCAATCTTGCTAGAGACGGTCAACTTGTTCAATTAGCTAAAATTGATGTTGATGAATTACTTAATACAGATCCTCATTTATCCAGTTCTGACAATCAATCAATCAATACGGAATTACTTAGACAAATTAAATTAAAACCAAATTGGAGCAACATAAGTTAATCTCAACTGTAACATTTCCTATATTTGCATCTTTAAAATTTATTTATGGCTTCAACATCAGATATAAAAAATGGGTTATGTATAAAGCATAACAACAAATTAATGCAGGTAAAAGAATTTCAACATGTTAAGCCTGGAAAAGGCCCAGCATTCGTTCGAACAAAAATGAGAGGAATTGAAGATGGTAGAGTGTTGGATCACACGTTTCCTTCAGGTCATAAGATTGAAATTGTTAGAATTGAAAATAGATCTTATCAATATTTATATAAAGAAAATGACGGTTATCACTTTATGCATACAGATAACTACGAACAAATTTTTATAGAGTCTCGAATGATAGACCAACCAGAATTTTTAAAAGAAGGTCTTATCTGCACCATTATTTTTCATGCTGAGGAAGAAATGCCAATTTTAGTAGAACAACCTCAATTTTTATCTGCTGAAGTAACTTACACAGAACCTGGAGTAAAAGGAGATACCGCTACGAATACAATGAAGCCCGCAACTATAGACACAGGAGCAGAGGTAAAAGTCCCTTTATTTATAGATACTGGAGATAATATTAAAGTAGATATTCAAAAAGGTATTTACGTAGAAAGAATTAAATCATGAGTTTTACAATTCACGGAATTCAACATTTAGGAGTAGGAGTTCCTAATCACGAAGCTTCTTGGAAATGGTATAGAAAATTCTTTGGAATGGATATTCCATTATTTAATGACGAAGCAGAAGCTCCTTTAATGACGATCTACACAAAAGGGAAAGTTATTTCTAAGCGTGCGGCAATGATTTTAAATATTAAAGGTGGTTGTGCAATGGAGGTTGTAAGTCCAAGTACTTTTCAAGCAACCCATTCAAAAGAAAAACTACAATTGGGTGATTTAGGAATCTTTGTTGGCTTTATCAAGACTCCTAATGTTCAAAAAGCATTTAACTTTTTTAATTCTAATAATGGAAATCTTATTTCTGATGTAGTTAAAACTCATTACGGATATGAAACTTTTTATGTAAAAGATTTAGACGGTTTAATTTGGCAAATTATACCAGCTAACGATTTTTATACCAACCATAAGCATATAACTGGGGGAACGGTAGGATGTTCAATCGGGGTTTCAAATATGGAGAAATCTTTGGCTTTTTACCAATTTTTAGGTTACGATGAGGTATTAGAAGATCAAACAAGTATTTTTAGCGATTGGTCCAATTTGCCAGGTGGAAATTCTGAGTATAGAAGAGTCTTACTTTCACAAAAAAAACCATCAGGTGGTGGATTTTCCAAACTTGCTGGTAAAAGTTTTATCGAATTAGTTCAAGATACTTCAAAAAGAAGTCCTCAAAAGATTTATGAAAATAGATTATGGGGGGACACGGGATTTGTTCACTTAGGTTTTGATGTTAGAAATATGAAGGCTCTTGGAGAAAGATTGTCTACAGCAGGATTTGGATTTACTTGTGATACTAAAGATGTATTGAGTATGGGGGAAAGTACACGTGTTCATTGCACTTATTGTGAAGATCCAGACGGTACTTTAATTGAAATGATAGAGGTTTATAAAATTCCAATTATTGAGAAATTAGGTTTTTATTTAAACGTTGAAAAAAGAAAACCTTCCCAACCGCTCCCAGATTGGATGTTAAAAGCTTTAAAATTTACTAGGGTAAAAGATTAATTATTGGGATTTTGTTTTCTCATGACTTTGTAAAAAAATTCTGGAAAAAATCTTTTTAGATGTACAATAAAGGACCCTTTTCCACCTGAGTATATTTCTTTTTTATTATCCATTATTCCATTAATAATATCCTGAGCACATTTTTCAGTAGATATTCCGTTTTCAATAAGTGGATCTTTTTCTATTTTAATATCTCCATCTTTGTTAACGGCATTAATAGAGATATTAGTTTTTACTAAAAAGGGGAATACGATACTTACTGAAATATTATTTTTTTCCTCCTCAAGCCGAAGAGTTTCAAAAAAGCCAACCTGCGCAAATTTTGATGCTGAATAAGAAGATCTTAAGAAAAAACCAAATTTCCCAGAGCTGCTACTGACGGTTACAATGTGACCATTTTTCTGTTTTTGCATAACTGGCAAAACAGCTTTAGTTAGTGCTACAGTTCCAAAATAATTGATTTCCATCAGCTTACGGTCTACTTCAAGGCTGGTTTCAAAAGCCATCGATCTTTGACTAATTCCCGCATTATTTATAAGTAAATCAATACGATTAAACTTGGAGATGACTTTTTCTACTTTTTCTGAGAAATTAGTGGAGTTTTCTAAGTCTAATTTTAATATTAGACATTCAGTATCGCACTTCATTTTTACTTCTTCAAGTTCTTTTTCTCTTCGTGATGAAAGTATTAAATTGGCACCTAAAGAAGCTAATTTTATTGCCAATGCTTTCCCTATTCCCGAAGTGGCACCGGTTATCCAAACAGTTTTTCCTTTGAATTCGATCATTCTATAAATATAGGATTTGTATTATAAATAAAGGAGTTGATAAATGTTAAAGAAATTATTTGATTAGTGTTTCAATACTTTCATCGTCAGCTTTAAAAGGTATGGTAACCTTTAGTTTAGAATTTCTTTTCATTTCTCTTTTAATTGCAAAAATTGCTTCGTCGTTTCTAGCCCAATTTCTTCTTGCAATTCCATTATTTACGTCCCAGAATAACATATTGCTTAATTTTTTTTCCGATTCATACGATCCATCTATGGTTAATCCAAACCCACCGTTAATTACTTCTCCCCATCCAACGCCACCACCGTTATGAATACTCACCCAGGTGGCCCCTCTAAATGAGTCTCCAATAACATTTTGGATAGCCATATCTGCAGTAAATGAAGAACCGTCATATATATTTGATGTCTCTCTGTATGGAGAATCTGTTCCAGAAACATCGTGGTGGTCTCTACCTAGAACAATAGGTGCAGAAATTAATCCTTTTTTTATTGCTTTATTGAATGCTTTAGCAATAGCAATTCTACCTTCAGAATCTGCATATAAAATTCTTGCTTGTGATCCTACAACTAAATTATTTTGTTGTGCCCCTTCAATCCATTTGATGTTATCTTTCATTTGTTGTTGGATTTCTGTAGGTGCTTTTTTGATTAATTCTTTTAAAACTTCACAAGCGATGTTGTCTGTAGTTCTTAAATCTTTAGGATTACATGAAGTACACACCCATCTGAATGGTCCAAATCCATAATCGAAACACATTGGACCTAATATATCTTGTACATAAGATGGATATTTAAAGGTAGTTTTATCACTGTTTAAAATATCTGCACCAGCTCTTGAAGCTTCTAATAAAAATGCATTTCCATAATCAAAAAAGTAAGTTCCTCTATCAGTATGTTTTTTTATCGCTTTAGTTTGTCTTATAAGCGATTCTTTAACTTTAGTTTTGAACTGAATAGGGTTTTCAACCATTAAATTATTAGCATCTTTAAATGATAGTCCGGCTGGATAATATCCTCCAGCCCAAGGATTATGAAGTGAAGTTTGGTCAGATCCTAAATCTATGTAGATATTTTCTTTATCAAACTTCTCCCAAACATCCACTATGTTGCCATCAAATGCTATTGAAACTATTTCATTTTGTTTTTTTGCTAATTTAACACGCTCACACAATTGGTCTAAATCGTTTATTATTTCGTCAACCCATCCTTGTTTATGCCTCTTATAACTTGCTTTCGGGTTAATTTCTGCAGTAACAGATATTACACCCGCAATATTTCCTGCTTTGGGTTGGGCTCCGCTCATCCCTCCAAGCCCAGCAGTTACGAATAATTGTCTTTTAGACGAATCAGATTTTATCATTCTACAAGCATTAAGAATGGTAATAGTAGTGCCGTGAACGATACCTTGAGGCCCAATGTACATGTAGGAGCCAGCTGTCATTTGACCGTACTGTGTAACTCCTAGTGCATTGAACTTTTCCCAGTCGTCTGGTTTGGAGTAATTAGGTATCATCATTCCATTCGAGACAACAACTCTTGGTGCATTTTTATTAGAAGGAAATAATCCCAACGGATGTCCACTATTTATTACCAGTGTTTGCTCATCATCCATTTCAGATAAATATTGCATGGTTAGTAAGTATTGGGCCCAATTTTGAAAAACAGACCCATTTCCTCCGTAGGTAATAAGTTCTTGGGGATGCTGAGCTATTTGTGGATCTAAGTTGTTTTGAATCATCAACATGATCGATTTAGCTTGAATCGATTTTCCAGGATATTCATCTAATGATCTTGCATGAATTTCATAATCAGGTTGAAACCTATACATGTAAATTCGACCATAATCATGTAATTCTTTGTGAAACTCAGGTCCTAAAATTGAGTGATGTTTTTTTGGGAAGTATCTTAAGGCGTTTTTTAGAGCCAAGATCTTCTCCGTATTAGATAAAATATCCTTTCGTTTAGGTGCATGACTTAAATTATTAGATATTTTTTTAAAGTCAGGTAGTTCATTGGGTATTCCTTTAGATACTAAATTTTTAAAATGAGTCATTGTTGGTATGGGATAAAATTACTTATTAAATCCGTAGGGACAGTGCTTACATTTGCTTTCGCAACAATATCCTCTGTCCAAATGATATTTTTCTGTAAAAGTAATTAAACCTTCCTTAGAGTAGTAGAAATCGTCTTTTTTTGATGTTAATGTTGTAATACTATCAAATTGAGATTGTGCCATTTAACTAATATAAGTGAGAAATAGAAATGATTATACTTTGTTTGACCTTAATAGCACAATAAATTGATTATCATTCCACAAAATTCACAAATAAAATTGCATACATTTGACCTGAAACTAAAAAATTCTTAAAAATGTCTAATTATCAAAAACAGATTGATTCATTTATGAAAAATTTAGAGATAAAAGATGGTCATGAACCAGAATTTATCCAAGCGGTTGAAGAAGTTGCAGAAACCGTTATTCCCTTTATTGAAAATAATATTAAGTACAAAGCAGCAAAAATTTTAGAAAGAATTGTTGAGCCTGAAAGAGTAATTCAATTTAGAGTTCCTTGGGTAAACGACGCTGGCGAGCCTCAAGTTAACAGAGGATTTAGAGTGGAATTTAATTCTGCTATTGGTCCTTACAAAGGAGGTCTAAGGTTTCACCCTTCTGTAAATTTATCGATATTAAAATTTTTAGGTTTTGAACAAATATTTAAAAATTCATTAACAACTCTCCCAATGGGTGGTGGTAAAGGTGGCTCTGATTTTAATCCAAAAGGGAAATCTGATAATGAAGTAATGAAATTTTGCCAATCCTTCATGACAGAATTATCTAGACATATTGGACCAAATACTGATGTTCCTGCTGGCGATATTGGTGTTGGTGGAAGGGAGATCGGATATATGTTTGGTCAATACAAAAGATTAAGGAACGAATTTACTGGAGTTTTAACGGGTAAAGGGATAAACTGGGGAGGTTCATTAATAAGACCTGAGGCAACAGGATATGGTGTAGTATATTTTGCTGAAAAAATGTTAAATGCTAAAGGAGATGATTTTAAAAATAAAATTGTGTCAATTTCTGGATCTGGAAATGTTGCGCAATATGCTTGCGAGAAATGTATTCAACTGGGTGCAAAGGTGGTGACTATGAGTGACTCCAAAGGGTATATTTATGATGCAGATGGAATAGATGATGAGAAATTATCTTGGATAATGAATTTAAAAAATGTCGAAAGGGGTAGAATTTCTGAATACGCAAACAAATATGCTAATGCGACTTTTCAAGAAGGAAAAAAGCCTTGGGATGTAAAAGTACACTTGGCTTTACCATGCGCAACTCAAAATGAATTAGCAAAGGATCATGCAAAGTTATTAGTTAAAAACGGATGTATTGCTGTTGTTGAAGGTGCTAACATGCCTTGTAATCCAGAAGCTATAGAAGTTTTCACAGAAAATAAAATTCTTTTTTCACCTGGTAAGGCTTCAAATGCTGGTGGTGTTGCAACTTCAGGACTAGAAATGTCACAAAACTCTCTAAGATTTAACTGGACCAGAGAAGAAGTTGATAAAAAATTACATGATATTATGTTAAGTATACACGAGCAATGTGTTGTTTATGGTACTCAAGAGGATGGTTATGTAGATTATGTTAAAGGAGCAAATATAGCTGGTTTTGTAAAAGTAGCTGATGCTATGATTGACCAAGGGATCGTTTAAGATGTACGGATCAATCAAATATCAATTAAAAGAAGAGCTTGCTAACATCAAATCTTTAGGAATCTTCAAAAAGGAGCGTGTTATTATCAGCCCTCAAGGTTCTAGCGTTTTAGTAGAAGGAGATAAAGAAGTGATAATAATGTGTGCTAATAATTATTTAGGCTTGTCATCAAATACTGAAGTTATATCTGCTGCAAAGTCTGCTTTAGAAACCCATGGATTTGGAATGTCTTCTGTAAGATTTATTTGTGGAACTCAAGACATCCATAAGGAATTAGAAAAAAAAATTGCTGATTTTTACAGTACAGAAGATACAATTTTATATGCTGCTGCCTTTGACGCAAATGGAGGTTTATTTGAACCCTTGTTCAGTTCAGAAGATGCTATTATATCAGATGAATTAAACCATGCGTCAATTATTGATGGAATTAGACTCTGCAAATCCAAAAGGTATAGGTATAAGCACAGTGACATGGAGGACTTAGAAATACAACTCAAAGAATCCAAGAATTCTAGAAACAGAATTATAGTTACTGATGGTGTTTTTTCTATGGATGGTGATATCGCTAAATTAAACGAAATTTGTGATTTAGCAGACCGATATGATGCACTTGTTATGACCGACGAATGCCATTCTGCAGGATTTATCGGTAAAACAGGAAGAGGAGTACCGGAATATCACAATGTTATTAATAGAGTTGATATAATCACCGGAACACTAGGTAAGGCTTTAGGTGGTGCAATGGGGGGATATACCACTGGGAAAAAAGAAATCATTGAGATGTTACGTCAAAAATCTAGACCCTATTTATTTTCCAATTCATTAGCCCCATCTATAGTAGGTGCGGCCAATAAAGTTTTTGAAATTTTATCTTCAAGTACTGCATTAAGAGACAAGCTGGAAGAAAACACTAAATATTTTAAAAATAAAATCATTAATGCTGGATTTGATGTAAAGCAAGGTGATTCTCCAATTGTTCCAATTATGCTATATGAAGCATCGCTGTCTCAAAAGTTTGCTGATTTACTTTTAGATGAAGGGGTATATGCAGTTGGTTTTTTTTATCCGGTGGTACCAAAGGGAAAGGCAAGAATTAGAACTCAAATTTCAGCAGCTCATTCGAAAGAAGATTTAGATAAGGCAATCAATGCTTTTGTAAAAGTAGGAACTAAATTAAATGTTATTTAAGTTTTGATTTTTAAAAAAATCATTATCAATTGTAAGTATCAAAATTATATCATATCTTCGCAGCCCATTAATTAAATAACATTATAAAAGTGAGTCATTTAAGTTACAGAACAGTTTCAGCTAACAGAGAAACAGTAAATAAGGAGTGGTTATTAATCGATGCCGAAGGCCAACCACTAGGAAGAATCGCTAGTAAAATCGCTGGTTTTATAAGAGGAAAACACAAAGTAGATTTCACCCCACATGTTGATTGTGGTGATAATGTTATCGTAATTAATGCAGAAAAAGTAACATTATCTGGAAACAAATGGGAAAATAAAGAATACATTAGACACACAGGATATCCAGGAGGACAAAGATCCATTAATGCTTCCTCATTATTAAGAAAATTCCCAGAGAGATTAGTAGAAAAAGCGGTAAAAGGAATGTTGCCAAAAAATAGATTGGGAAGAAAATTATTTACAAATCTCCATGTTTTTGTTGGAGAAAATCACGATAAAGAAGCTCAAAAGCCAAAAAAAGTAGAACTTAATTAATATTTAATGTCCATAATTAACAAATTAGGAAGAAGAAAATCTTCAGTAGCTAGAATTTACCTAAAAAGTGGAAAAGGTAAAATTACAATTAATAAAAGAGATCATAAAGACTACTTCACTACAGATGTATTGCAGTATAAAATCTTTCAACCTTTTGAATTAACTGGAACAAAAGGCAAATATGATGCTACTATTAATGTTAACGGCGGTGGTTCTACTGGTCAAGTTGAAGCTATAAGATTGGCAATTTCAAGGGCACTAGTGGAAATAAATGCAGATTTCAAACCACTGCTTAAAGCAGAAGGTCTCATGACTAGGGATCCAAGAATGGTTGAAAGAAAAAAACCAGGACAACCGAAAGCTAGAAAAAAATTCCAGTTTAGTAAAAGATAATTTTAACAATGTATGTGCCAGGGCACATGGTTTAGTATCTAAGGCCTACAGATCAAATAAATGCTACTGTATGCCTGCTGATAAAACAGTAACAAGAAAGTAAACAAATATGACAAAAGTAACTTTTGAACAAATGTTAAATGCCGGAGTTCATTTCGGACATTTAAAAAGGAAATGGAATCCAAGTATGTCTCCTTATATTTTCGATGAGAAGAAGGGGATTCATGTAATTGATTTAAACAAAACTTTAATTAAATTAGAAGAAGCTTCTAGCGCAATGAGACAAATTGCTAAATCTGGAAGAAAAATTCTATTTGTAGCTACCAAAAAGCAAGCTAAAGATATCATGTCTAATAAAGTTGCAGAGGTAAATATGCCTTCAATAACTGAAAGATGGCCGGGTGGATTATTAACCAATTTTAAAACTACTAGAAAAACCATCAAAAAGATGACTTCTATCGACAAGATGATGAAAGATGGTACTGCAGATACGATGTCTAAAAGAGAAAGATTGCAATTAACTAGAAAAAGAGAAAAAATTGATAAAATTTTTGGTTCTATTTCAGATATGAATAGATTACCAGCTGCAATTTTTATAGTTGATGTTAAAAAGGAACATATTGCTTTAGCTGAAGCTAGGAATTTAAACATTCCAATTTTTGCAATGGTAGATACTAATTCTAGTCCAGAAGGAATTGATTTTGTTATACCTTCAAATGATGATGCAACCAAATCAATTGATTTAGTAGTTTCTAATCTTTGCGATTCTATTAAGGAAGGTTTGGGTGAAAGAAAACAAACTAAAGAGAAAATTGCTCAGGAAAAATCAGCTAGTGAGGCTGCTAAAACTGAAGAAAATCAAGTTAAAAAAGAAGAAGTTAAATCTTAATTCTAAAACAAAAATGGGTATTACAGCTAAAGAAGTAAACGAGTTAAGAAAAAAAACAGGTGCAGGTATGATGGACTGCAAAAAAGCTCTTACTGAATCTAATGGAAATATGGAGTCAGCAATTGATTTTTTGAGAAAAAAAGGTCAGAAAATTGCAGCTAAAAGGGGGGATAGAAATGCTAGTGAAGGATTGGTAGTTGCTAAATCTGAAAAAGATAATGGATACCTTTTATGTTTAAATTGTGAAACTGATTTTGTTGCAAAAAATAATGATTTTGGAGTTTTAGCTAATTCCTTAGTAGATCTTGCTATTGAAACTAACGCTTCAAACTTAGAAATCTTTTTAGGACAAAAATATTTAGACAGTGAATTAAGCGTTTCCGAAAAAATTACAGAACAAAGTGGTGTGATTGGTGAAAAAATTGAAATTTCAGTTTTTGAAAAAATTTCAGCTAACAGAGTGATTGCTTACAATCACCCAGGAAACCAAATTGCTACCATTGTTGGATTGACTGAAGACGAAGAAGAAGTAGGTAAACAAGTTGCTATGCAAGTTGCTGCAATGAATCCAATTGCTTTAGATCAAGAATCAGTAACACAAGATGTTATAGATAGAGAATTAGAAGTTGGTAAAGAATTGGCTATACAAGAAGGGAAACCAGCTGAAATGGCTGAGAAAATTGCTAAAGGAAGATTAAATAAATTTTTCAAAGAGACTACTCTAGTGAATCAAGCATTCATAAGAGATAACAAGAAAACAGTTGCTCAGTTTCTTAAAGAAACTAATCCTAACCTCAAGGTGACAGATTTTAAGAGATATTCTCTTTCGATTTAATATTGTTGATTATATTTAGAGAGCTTTTAGCTCTCTTTTTTTTGTCTTAAATTTTAATATATGAAGTATAAAAGGATTTTATTAAAACTTAGTGGAGAAGCCCTAATGGGTGATAAACAGTTTGGAATTGATAACAAAAGGTTAATGCAATATGCTCAAGATATCAAAGAAATAGTGGACTTAAAAGTAGAGGTAGGTATTGTAATAGGTGGTGGTAATATTTTTAGAGGAGTTCAAGCTGAAAAAGGAGGCATGGATCGAACTCAAGGGGATTATATGGGGATGTTAGCTACAATGATCAATAGTATGGCACTTCAATCTGCGCTAGAAACAATTGGTTTATATACCAGACTTCAATCAGCTATTGATATGAAGCAGATTGCAGAACCTTACATTAAAAGAAAAGCAGTTCGACATTTAGAAAAAGGTAGAGTAGTTATTTTTGGATCAGGAACAGGTAATCCCTTTTTTACAACTGATTCTGCAGCATCTCTAAGAGCTGTAGAAATTGATTGCGATGTTATTTTAAAAGGGACTAGAGTTGACGGTGTTTATGATTCAGATCCTGAAAAAAACCCATCAGCCCAAAAATATGATACTTTAAGTTTTGACAAAGCCTATGAAAACAAACTAAAGATTATGGATATGACAGCTTTTACTTTATGTAAAGAAAATAATATTCCTGTTGTAGTTTTTGATATGAATATTCCTGGAAATCTTAAAAAGGTTATCTTAGGCAACAAGGTAGGAACTTTAGTAACTGTTTAAATAAATTTAAATGGAAGAAATTAACTTAATATTAGAAGACGCTAAAGAAGCAATGGAGAAATCTCTTGCTCATTTAAATGTTGAACTTGGAAAGATTAGAGCAGGTAGAGCTAATCCTTCTATGTTGGATAGTGTTAAAGTTGATTATTATGGGTCTTTAACACCATTGTCTCAAATAGCAAATGTGAGTACTATAGATTCAAGGACATTAACGATTCAACCTTGGGAAAAAGCGATGCTTGATGAAATCACAAAAGCAGTGATCAACGCAAACCTTGGTCTTAATCCACAAAATAATGGAGAAGTCATTTTAATTTCTGTTCCAGTTTTAACAGAAGAAAGAAGAAAAGATTTGGTTAAAAAAGCAAAATCAGAAGGTGAACATGCAAAAGTTAGTATAAGATCTCAGAGAAAAGATGCTAACGAAATGGTTAGAAGTTTAAAAGACGAAGGATTAAGTGAAGATGCTGTTAAAGATTCTGAAATCCAAATTCAGAAATTAACTGATTCATTTTCGGACAAAGTAGATGAATTTGTTTCTTTAAAAGAAGTTGACATTATGAAAGTTTAATTTTTAGTCAAAACTAATTTTACCTTTGATAATTAGGATTTTAGTAAAAATATACACAGTTTTGCAACATCATTTGCTAATTATAAATTAAAAATTGTCTATTATGAAAAAATTATGGATTTTACCACTCACAGTAATTATGTTTTCTTGCGGAGCATCTACTGAAGAGACTCCAGTTGCTGAACCAGTTGAAGAAGTTGCTCCAGTTGAAGAAGTTGCAGAAGAGGTTGTTGCTGACTCTACTATGGAAGAAGCTCCTGCTGATTCTACTATGGAAGAAGCTGCTGCTGATTCTACTATGGAAGAAGCTGCTGAAGAGCATGAAGGTCACGACCATTAGAAAACAAGTTTATTGAACTTATAAAAGCCCTGTAAAGGGCTTTTTTTATGCCCATACTTTTGTTCCTTCAGAACAATTTTTACAAATTTCAATTTGACTTCTATCTAAGAAAATTTGATTTCTGAATGTATTATATTCTTTACTTTTCCATACCTTTTCAAAGCTTGTTATTTTAATATTTCCCATCTTATAATTAGCATCTTTATCAAAACAGCATGGAACTAATTCGCCATTAACAGTAATAACCGCGCTACTCCACATGCGCCAACAGTGGTTAAACATTTTATTTTTTAATTTATATTCTCCACTTTTTGTTTTAACATATCTGTTGTATTTTTCATTTTCTGGCATTAGTTTATTTCCATTTTTAAAATTATAAAATTGTGCTGTTTTTATTCTAAGTTCGTCGACTCCTAAACTCGCTGTTAATTCTTTCATTTCATTGACAAGATGTTCATTTGTTTTAACTACTAAAAATTGAAATATAACATGTGGAAATTGACTGTTTAATTTTTTTTTCCATTTTAAAATATTTTTAGTTCCCTTTATAACCTTTTTATACTCCCCATTTTTTCTATACTCTTCATATGTTTTTTGATCGTTCCCGTCAATTGAAATAATTAATCTTTTAAGTCCAGATTTTATAGTTTTTTCACAATTACTATCGTTTAAAAAATGCCCATTTGTGGATGTTGAGCAAAATATTTTTTTTGAGTTTGCGTACGAAATAAATTCAAAAAAATTTGGATTAATATAAGGTTCCCCTTGGAAATAATAATTTATATAGGATAAATTATGTTTTAGTTCATCAATAATTTTCTTGTTCAAAGAAGTTGTCAGATTTCCAGTTTTTCTTGTAAATTTTTTTAATCCACTTGGGCATTCTGGACAACCCAAATTACAGGCTGTAGTAGGTTCTAAACTTAATGCCAGGGGCATTCCTGATATATGTGAAGATTTTAAAGTTTTAGAGATTAAAAAACTTGAGTATAATTTAAAAAAATTTAAAGTTTTTCTTATTGTGAAGTACTTAAATAATGCAAATATTTCTGTTCTTTTCATCTCGTTGATTAAAATTAGCAAAATCCTTTATTCTAATAATCATATACTTCTTTATTAATTGATAACTTAGTAGAAAATTTATTTTTAAATGTGGAAGAATATTTCCAAACTAATACTTGGTAATAGAATTTTAATTATTGTAGCCATAATATTACTTACAATATTTTTTGGTTATTTCTCACAGCAATTAAAATTACAATACGAGTTAAATAAACTTTTACCTTCTAACGATCCCGTATATGTAGCTTATGAAGATTTTAAATCCAACTTTGGTCAAGATGGCTTGATGTTGGTTATCGCTACAAATGAACCAAATTTTTATGAAAAAGATAAATTTAATGCTTGGTTAGAACTAGCAGACAGTATTCAAAATGTAAAAGTTCTCATCACCAATGAAGACACTAGTTATTACAAAAAAGTTGTTGATTCTGTATTTTCTGAAGGTCACCTTTACAATGTTGTTAAAAATAAAGAAAAGCAAAGGTTTGATTTATTAGAAATAATTGAACACTATCCAGCAAGTCAATCGCATATTGATAGTGTGAAAAATGTAATAAATTCTTTAAAATTTTACGAAAATATAATTTATAAAAAATCTAGCGATTTACACATGATGATGTTTTTCCTTAATAAGGAAATATTCAATTCAAAACTTAGAGGGAATTTAGTTTCAGACATTCACAATATTGCTAATTCCTACAACCATCATTTTGAAAATTGGAAGTTTTCCGGCCTACCCTATATCCGAGCATTCATGATGAAGGTTATAAAAGATGAGCTAACTCTATTTGTTTGTTTAGCAATTTTAGTAACCTCTATACTTTTATTAATTTTCTTTAGATCTATTAAAGTTGTCATTATATCCCTAATAGTGGTGATGATTGGAGTAGTTTGGTCAGTTGGAGTCATAGGTCTTTTTGGTTATGAATTAACTGCATTGATGGCTCTAATACCTCCACTTGTTATAGTTATCGGAATACCAAATTGTATTTATTTGATTAATAAATACCAACAAGAATTCAGAAATAACAATAATAAAATTAAATCTTTAGAGTTAATTATCCAGAAAGTTGGTAATGCAACTTTTCTCACCAATGCTACTACCGCTCTTGGTTTTGGAACATTTGTATTCACTAGTTCCAAAATGATGGTTGAATTTGGAATAGTTTCATTTATCAATATTATGTGCATGTTTATCCTTAGTATTTGCCTTGTACCAATAATCTACAGTTTTCTGAGTAATCCTAAAGAAAAACACGTTAAACATTTAGACAGAAAGTGGATGTATAACTTTGTATCTAGTTTAATTAAGTTTTCTAAATATTACAGAAAACAAGTTTATATAACTACATTTTTTCTATTAATTCTTGGTGGTTATGGGATAAGTTTGATGCATACTACAGGGAACTTCACAGACGATCTTCCAAAAAATAGTCAAATAATAAAAGATTTACGTTATTTTGAAAAAGAACTCAACGGAGTACTTCCATTTGAAATTGTCCTTTCCTTCCAGGATACAGTTTATAAAAATTTTTCAAATATTTCTAGAATTCAGAAGTTGCAAGAATCTTTAAAAGAAGAGAAATATTTATCTACTTCTCTTTCAATGGTTGATGCTATGAAATTTATATCACAGTCTTATGCAAACGGTAAAGAATCTAAGTACGATTTAGATTTTAGTAAACCTAAAGACCAACGTTATTTTTCTAGAATTATTAATTCAAAATATTTTAAAAATACCTTTATGAATCAACAAAAAGATAATGCTAACGGTTTTGTTGGTAGTTTCTTGGATTCTACTCACATGACTACAAGAATTACTCTTCAAATTTCTGATATTGGTACATCTTCAATGGATAGTTTAATTATTAGAATAAATCAAAGAATAGACCGTATTGTCAACCCAGAACAATTCACGATATTAAAATGTAAAGAGGATCAAGATTATTATAATCTTTATTCCCAAAATAATCGTATTAAATTTAACGTCAACCAAGATTTATCGAATGGAGATTTAGAACAATTGAATTCATTTTCAGAAACTTTTTCTAGTATTAAGAATTCTTACGGTTCAGAAAAATTCATTTCAGCTATGGAAAATGCTGTTAGAAAACTCAAGGTAAGCTCAGTAATAACTGGATCTGGTGTGTTGTATACTAAAGGGACCACCTACATGGTAAAAAACTTGTTTACCAGTTTAATTTTGGCAATTTTTGTCATTGCCCTTTTAATGTCTTTCCTATTCAAATCTTTTAAAATGGTACTGGTTTCTCTTTTTCCTAATTTGATTCCTTTAATATTTACTTCTGCATTAATGGGTTATTTTGGTATTGCTATTAAACCCTCAACTATATTAGTTTTTAGTATTGCATTTGGTATCTCAATTGATGATACTATTCATTTTTTAGCAAAGTACCGTCAGGAACTTAAAACTAAAAGTATCACTGATGCTGTTGAAATATCAATCAAGGAAACAGGAGTTAGCATGATCTATACATCTATTATATTATTTTTTGGTTTCTCAATGTTTACTGCTTCAGAATTTGGAGGAACACAAGCACTAGGAGTTTTGGTTTCTCTAACTCTTTTTGTAGCCATGCTCACAAATTTAATATTGCTACCTTCTTTACTTCTAAGTCTAGAAAAAAATGTTTTAACAAAAAACTTTAAAAATTCAGAAGATTATCTTTATGATGATTCTGATATTGAGTTAGACAAATTATAATTTTATGAAAGGAATCATTTTAGCAGGTGGCTCGGGCACTAGGCTACACCCATTGACTTTGGCTGTAAGTAAGCAGTTAATGCCCGTATACAATAAACCAATGATTTATTACCCGTTATCGACATTAATGCATGCTGGGATTAGAGAAATATTATTTATAACTACTCCACACGATCAGCCGCTTTTTAAACATTTACTTGGTGATGGAAGTAAGCTCGGATGCAGATTCGAATATCAAATACAACCTGAACCTAATGGTTTAGCCCAAGCATTTGTAATAGGAAAAAATTTTATCGGAAAAGATAAAGTTGCTTTAATTTTAGGAGATAATATTTTCTATGGTTCAGGTATGGGCAAGAAACTTGAAAGTTCTACCGATCCTGATGGTGGTTATATTTTTGCATATAGAGTACATGACCCTGAAAGATACGGAGTTGTAGAATTTGACGATAACCATAAAGTAATATCAATTGAAGAAAAACCATTAGCTCCAAAATCTAATTATGCTGTACCTGGTCTTTATTTCTATGATAATAATGTAATTAAAATTGCAGAAAATTTAAAGCCAAGTCCAAGAGGAGAATATGAGATAACAGATATTAATAAAGTCTATCTAGAATCTGGAGCTTTGAAGGTTAAAACACTCCCAAGAGGAACTGCTTGGTTAGATACTGGAACATTTAGGTCTTTAATTCAAGCATCAAACTTTGTGCAAACCATTGAAGAAAGGCAAGGTTTTGGAGTGGGTTGTATAGAGGCTGTGGCCTACTCAAATGGATTTATAGACAAGGAGAAATTAAAAGAATTAGCTATTCCATTACTTAAGAGTGGTTATGGTAATTATTTAATGAGCCTAATTAGTTAAAATACAGTGCTCGTAAATTATAAAAATATTATCGATAGAGAGCTTGATAAGTTTTGTGATGAGTTACCTCCCATGTCAATTTATGAGCCGATCAAGTACATTGTCCAGTTAGGTGGTAAAAGGTTTAGATCCTCTCTGACATTGCTTGCAGCAGATCTATTTTGCGGCAAACCTGAACTTGCACTAAAGGAATCTATCGCTATAGAACTTTTCCATAATTTCACCTTAATTCATGATGATATTATGGATGGAGCGCCTCTAAGAAGAAGTCAACCTTCGGTTCACCAAAAATGGAATGTGAATCAAGCAATACTTTCAGGTGACTTATTATATGCTTTGGTTAATAAGTTGTTGGCCAACTCCAACAGTCAATCGACTGAAAAACACCAATTATTTCAACAAACTTCAGTTGAAGTTTGTGAAGGTCAATCTTTGGATATGGAATTTGAAAATAAAGAAAATATTTCTTTAGATGAGTATATAAATATGATACAACTCAAAACATCTGTATTGGTTGCTTGCGGTTTGAAAATAGGTGCTTTAGTTGGTGAGGCCGGGCCAAAAGATGCCAATCTACTTTATGATTTTGGTTTGAATTTAGGAACTGCATTTCAGATTCATGATGATATTTTAGATGTCTACCCTTTGAAAGAAGAATTTGGTAAGCAAGTGGGTGGAGATATTTTAGAAAAAAAGAAAACAATTTTATTGATCGAGTTATTGAAAAAGTCTTCTAAAGAAGATAAAGTTTCAATAATTCAAGTTCTAGAAGATGATGAGATAGATAAAAATTTAAAAATCAAAAAAATCAAAAACTTTTATAACAAATATGGTGTTCTAGAGTTAGCAGAACATACTAAAAATCAATATTTTGAAAAAGCTATTTATTGTGTAAACAACATTAATCTTTCAGAAGATAAAAAGCAACAAATTAAAGCTTTTGCAGTAGCCCTAATGAGTAGAGAAATCTAACTGTAAATATATTTAAGAGCTTCGTCTATTTTATTGTATTTAAATTTAAATCCCAAATTTTTAATTTTTTTATTTGATACTTTAACACCTTTTAAAATAGTATCAGACATTTCACCATATAAAAATCTCAATATAAAACTAGGGACATTGGGTAGCCATATTTTACGATTTAATACTCTGCCTACACTTTTGGTCAGTATTGAATTGGTAATGTTTTCAGTTGAAACAGCATTATAAACTCCAGAATATTCGTTGTTCCGGATTGCATTGTAAAAGATCTCAACAGCATCGTCTATATGAATCCACGGCATGTATTGGCTACCTGTACCAAGTGGAGATCCAATTCTATTTTTAATCATTCTTGCTATTCTTGGAAGTGCACCAAAATCTTTATCCAGTATAACACCTAGTCTTAATTTAACAACTCGAGATATTGGAACAAATAAATCAGCAGCATTTTCCCATTGTTTACAGCAATTGCCCATAAAATCTTCAAAGGAAACATCCGACTCATTAAATTCTTTTTCTGAAACTTGAGCTCCATAGAAACCTACTGCAGAAGCCGATATAAATGCTTTAAGGTCTATGTTATGTGATTCAATTTTAGAATGGAGGAGTCTTGCTGTCAAGACTCTACTTTTTATGATAGTATTTTTCCTTTTTTGAGTCCAAGCTTTTTCAGCTATACCAGCACCAGCTAAATGAATGATATGAGTAATTCCATTAAAACATTTTTCATCTATTTCATTCTCCCCCCAATTCCATAAATAATTTTTAACATCATTTTTAGAGTTCTTTTCTCTGGTTAAGTGAACAACCTCAATATTTTCAGACAACAACTTTTGGGTTAAAGAGGATCCCAAAAGTCCAGATCCACCAGTAATCAAAATTTTCATGATTTTATATTTTTAAGTAAATTTTACGAAAATTCACCTTTTTTTTTAAAAATCACATAAAATTTTACTTATTTTAAGTAAAAAAAATAAAACTGAAATGAAAAATTTATTATATATATCTACAATATTACTGTTAATTTCAAGTAGTTGTTCAAAGTCTCAAGGTTGTACGGACGTTAATGCAACAAATTATGATTCTCAAGCAGATGAGAGCGATAATAGTTGTTTGTACGATTTAGTCGGTGTTTGGAATATGACTAGTTATCAAGTTAATGGTGTGAATGCTACTAGCCAAATCGATACCTATAGAGTTACATTTTATGATGATGGTAGTTATTATTCTGAGCAATTACTAATATCTCTTGATAATGGGAATGGCGGGGACTGGATTGATGTTTGGGGAATTTCAGATGTAAATGCAGACCAAACAACAATTACTTTACAAAATCAAATTGTAGATTATTACAATGGAAATGGTCAAATAGCTGATTCTGAATATGGAATATATGATATCACTGAATTAGATAATAATAACATTACATTGGAGATGACAGCTACAAGTGCTGTTGGTATTAGTTCTTTAATCCTTTCATTCACAAAACAATAGTATTGTAATCTTGACACCTCTATTATCTAGACTTCTTTCTTACTAAAAGAAAGTTGATTGTTAGCTACAAATAAACATTTTTATTTTGCATATTTGTTAGTGTAATGGCGTTAGATCAATTTTCTTTTTTAAATGGTATCGATATCGACTATGTTGATGAACTTCATCAAAAGTATTTAGTAGATAAAAGGTTAGTTGAGCCAAGCTGGAGAAACTTTTTTGACGGCTACGAATTTTCAAGAATTAACTTTGAAGAAGTTGATGTAATTCCCGTCAATGTTCAAAAAGAATTTCGAGTAATAAACCTTATTAATTCCTACAGATCTCGAGGCCACTTATTTACCAAAACAAATCCTGTAAGAGAGAGAAGAAAATACCAGCCAAGTCTAAATATTACTAATTTCGGATTAGAAGAAACAGATTTGCTAACTGTTTTTCAGGCAAGCGATCAAGTTGGATTAGAACCTTGTACATTAAATGAAATAATTATTCATTTAGAACAAACGTATTGCCAGTCAATAGGAATTGAATACCAATATATTCGTCATCCTGAAAGAGTAGAATGGATAAGAAAAAATATTGAGCTTAAAAATAGACCTCAATTTTCCAAGGATCAAAAAAAGCACATTCTTCACAAATTAAATCAAGCAACAGTTTTCGAACAATTTCTTCAAAAAAAGTTTGTTGGTCAAAAAAGATTTTCAATTGAAGGTGCAGAATCATTAATTCCTGCTTTAGACGTTTTAATAGAAAATGGATCTAACTTAGGTCTTAAAGAATTTGTTGTAGGGATGGCTCACAGAGGACGTTTAAATGTTCTTGCTAATATTTTTAATAAAACATATGATAAAATATTCAGTGAATTTGTTGGAAAGGAATACGACGATGAAGTTTTATTTGATGGTGATGTTAAATACCACCTAGGAATTACTTCAGAAATACAGACCGATAATGGAAACAACGTTAAAATTACTTTATCTCCCAACCCTTCACATTTAGAAGCTGTCGACCCAGTTGTTGAAGGAATCACAAGATCTAAAATTGATCATGAATTAGATGGTGATGAAAAAAAGATTTTACCGATTTTAATTCATGGAGATGCTGCAGTTGCAGGCCAAGGGATTGTTTATGAAGTTATTCAAATGTCTCAACTAGATGGTTATAGAACTGGAGGAACTTTACATATTGTGATCAACAATCAAGTGGGTTTCACTACTAATTATTTAGATGCAAGATCCAGCACCTATTGCACAGACGTTGCTAAGACAACACTATGCCCAGTATTCCACGTTAACGGAGATGATATTGAGGCCGTTGTTCAAACCTTAGATATTGCTTTAAGATACAGGCAAGAATATAATAGAGATGTATTTGTAGATCTTTTGTGTTATCGAAAATACGGACATAATGAGGGAGATGAACCTAAATTCACACAGCCAAAACTTTATAAACTCATTGCTAATCACCCCAACCCAAGAGAAATATATCTTAAAAGGTTGATAGATGAAAAAGTAGTAAGCGAGCAGGAGGGTAATCAGATGGAAAAACAGTTTGACGATATGCTTCAAGAGAGGTTGGATGACGCCAAGCAAATTGAAAAAGCAAAAATTACCAATTTTTTAGAAGAAGTTTGGACAGGGTACAGAAAGTCAAACGCTGATGATTTTAAGCACTCTCCAGACACATCAGTGCCTAAAAAAAGATTGTTAGAGTTAGCTAAAAAACTAAATTATCTTCCTGAGGGAAAAAAATATTTTAGAAAGATTATAAAGTTATTTGATGATCGTCTTAAGATGATTGCTTCAGATGAATTAGATTGGGCAATGGGAGAACTTTTAGCCTATGCCTCTTTGTTAGATGAAGGTTTTTCTGTTAGAATCTCAGGACAAGATGTAGAAAGAGGAACTTTTTCACATAGACATGCAGTGGTAAAAACTGAAGATGATGAAGAAGAAGTAATTCCTTTGAATCTATTAAAAGCAGAACAAGGTAGATTTGAAATTTATAATTCTCTTCTTTCAGAGTATGCTGTTTTAGGTTTTGACTATGGATATGCTTTTAACACTCCAAAAGGATTAACAATTTGGGAAGCTCAGTTTGGAGATTTTTTCAATGGTGCTCAAATTATTATTGATCAATTTTTAAGTGCTGCTGAAGATAAATGGGGTACTCCAAATGGTTTGGTCATGTTACTCCCTCATGGTTATGAAGGAATGGGCTCCGAACACTCATCAGCAAGGATAGAAAGATTTTTGCAGTTGTGTGCAGAAGATAACTTTCAAGTTGCCAACTGTACAAATCCATCAAATTATTTTCACTTGTTAAGAAGACAGATGAAAAGAGATTTTAGAAAACCATTGATAGTTTTCACTCCTAAAAAATTATTAAGATATCCAAGAGCTGTTTCTTCTATTGAATCGATGTCAAAGGGTACTTTCCAGGAAGTTATAGATGATCCTCTGGTAATAGAATCTGCAATTGATACAGTAGTGTTTTGTTCCGGCAAGTTTTATTACGATTTATTAGAAGAATATGAGAAAAATAGTTCTCAAAATATAGCTTTTATAAGACTGGAACAGTTGTATCCATTTCCAGAGCATCAATTGAAACTAATTCTTAAAAAATATGGAGATTCCAATCACATTTGGGCGCAAGAAGAACCTGAAAATATGGGACCTTGGTCTTATATCCTAAGAAAATGGAAGTTTTCCAAAATTATATGTTTTTCAAGAAATGAATCGGGAAGTCCTGCTTCTGGATCACCTAAGGTTCATGAAATTCGCCACCAAGAAATTATAAATAATGTAATGTCCTATTGTAAAAAATAAAAATTATGTCAGTATTAGAAATGAAAGTACCATCACCGGGAGAATCAATATCAGAGGTTGAAATAGCTGAATGGATGGTTGAAGACGGAGACTATGTTGAGAAAGATCAGACTATTGCAGAAGTTGATTCAGATAAAGCGACTTTAGAGCTTCCTGCTGAGCAATCAGGTGTTATTTCACTTAAAGCTGAGGTTGGTGACGTTGTTGCAGTGGGACAAGTGGTCTGTTTAATAGACACTTCTGCAACTAAACCAGAAGGAGGATCTTCAAACGAAGAAAGAAAGCCAAAAACTACTGCTCCAAACCTTGGTCCAACTGCTTCTGTAACTAATAAAAAAACTTATGCTACAGGTCACCCAAGTGTTGCAGCAAAGAAAATAATTAATGAAAACAATATACAAGTCGAGCAAATAGAAGGAACTGGAAAAGGAGGAAGAATAACAAAACAAGATATACTACAATTATTGGCTAGTCTTCCAGAAGAAGGAAACAGAAAGAGCGAAGTAAGAAAGCTAAGTATGCTCCGAAGAAAAATAGCATCCAGACTAGTTACTGTAAAGAACGAAACAGCCATGCTTACTACTTTTAATGAAGTAGATATGAAACCAATAATGGATTTAAGAGCTAAATATAAAGAAGCTTTCAAAGAGAAATATAAGGTTGGTTTGGGATTTATGTCCTTTTTTACACATGCCTGTACACTTGCTTTAAAAGAATTTCCTACTGTAAATTCTATGATAGATGGAGACCACATGATTTCTTACAATTTCAATGATATTGGTATTGCTGTAAGTACTCCAAAAGGTTTGATGGTTCCTGTTTTAAGAAATGCTGAGGAGATGAATTTACTACAAATAGAATCTAAAATTAAAGAATTGGCTGTCAAAGCTAGAGATGGAAAAATAGCTATTGAAGAAATTACTGGTGGAACATTTACCATAACAAATGGTGGTGTTTTTGGTTCCATGTTAAGCACACCCATTATCAATCCTCCACAATCTGCAATTTTAGGGATGCATAATATTGTACAACGACCGGTTGCAATTGATGGTAAGGTAGAAATTAGACCAATAATGTACGTTGCTTTGTCCTACGACCATAGAATTATCGATGGAAAAGACAGTGTTGGTTTTCTAGTAAAAGTTAAAGAGGTTCTAGAAAATCCTGAAGAATTAGTTTTTGGTGGAAAAGACCCAGAAAAAATTCTTATGAATTATTAAAAATAACTTACTCTGTAACTATAATATTGTCTACTTCCCAAGTAGCACCGTCAGAATTACTTCCTATATATTTAAAAGCTATTGCTACTGAAGGTGAAATAAATCCAGTTAAATCAGTATTTCCGCTAGAAACTAAATCCCAATCAAAGTTATCGGTATCCCAGTTAGGAACGTAAGAAGTTAAATTAAACCAAGTTCCTTGGATATCAGGATTACTTACGCCATCGTAATTGGAGGATATATATAGTTCTAATTGTGCACCGTTGTATCGAGTTACGTTATCAAATATTAAATATGGATTGGTAGCACTAGTTAAATCAAAATTGGGAGATACTAGCCAACTTTCACAAGCATAATTAGTACTATTGGAGTAATTACTTGCTTTTGCAATAGTGCCAAATAGCATTTCCCATTCACCAATGTTTGGATTCGTACCACTCCAAAAGGTTTTCCACCCTCCGGATGTTAAAGAGCCGTCGTCAAAATCCTTGTAAAGATAGTCTCCACTACCACCAGATCCACCTCCACCAGCATTACATCGACTAGAGTCCATAGTTACTTCGTTTACATCTCTAATAACAAATTGCTTTTCAGAGTTGTAAATTGTGAAAATTCCTGTTATTGAACCATTTCCTGAAGGAAGTGTGTCATTGGCAAAGTTAGCATAACCACTAGTTCTAACGGACATAATATTTCCATTACAATCAGACAATGTTCTAGAACCCGTTGATAGATTAACTGCATCAGCATAAGTCATACCTAAGTCAGAAAACTCTACATTATTTAATTTAACTAGTCTACTTTGATCTTCACTTAAGCTCAATTGGCTAATTGTTGCTTCGAAGGGTGTAATGAATTTTTCAGTGGCTATTTTCACTACTTGTTGATCTACATCAACATTGTCAAGTTGTATAAGTTCCCCATAGTCACTCATATTCAATCCTTGAACATTTATTCTTACACTGTCTCCTATATAAAGTCCTCCTGAAGCTTTTAGCTTAAGCTTAATAGCACCACTTAGATCTTGAATAAAAACTTCTTTGTAAAAATTACCATTTGTTTCTTCACTTGTAATATTACCAAAAATAGTATAGTTGCTATCAATTGTTACAGCATTACCTGGGTATTCATCTTTGAGGTCACCAATAGATATGACATTTCCAATCGGAACTTCATTAACTGGTGGATTATCGTAGGTTTTGTTACAAGAATAAAATAAATAAACTGCTGAAAAAATAATTATAGTTTGGGTGAAATTTTTCATTTAATATAAATAACTAAGCATTAAAAAATAGGTTCTTCCATACATGTAACCGTACTTGTTGGGGAACCGCTGAATATTGGAGGCGTCGTATCTAAGTTGCTCAAAACCTCCAGTTTTGAACTTGGTATTATCAAGTAAATTGTTCACATTAAGACCTAGTCTTAAATAACTATTGTTTTTATAAAATTTCCAACTCTTTCCGACAAATAAGTTCATTGCATTCCCATTTTTTAATTTTGTTTGGTCTATAATCTCGTTAACATATGGATACTCTTCGCCATATCCAGCTAGTGCTTCTGCAGTCCTTCTATCGGGGTTAGGAGACAAATAGATGTCAGTAAAATAATTAAAGTTAATTCCTGCATACCAATATTTAGGTGAGTTGTATTTTAAACCTAAAGATGAGGCTTGTTGCGGCATTCCGCCAATTTTAAAGTTTTTAAGATAAATGACCTTGTCTAAAGCAATAACTTCTTGAGAATTATCTCTTGTAATAGTCGCAACGGGTCGTGATTTATATAAATAATCGCCCACGGTAAATGCCCCAGTAAATTGTAAGGTAGATGTAATGTTACTTTCAAATCCAAATTCTATACCCATAAATGTTTGATCTACATTTGTCATCATGTAGTTTACAAAGGTTCTGTATTCATCGTGGTAAAAGGATCTGGCCCAAGTTTGGTTATTGATTTGGGTAAAGAATCCGGTTAGTCTAGCTTTTAAGAATGGTAATCGTACATTGTAATTAATATCCCCAGAGATAATTTCAGTAGAACTTAAATTTGGAACTAGCTGGTCTCTTGTTCTAGGAGAAACATATGCATTTCTTACATAAGGAGCTTCGGTTTTATACATTCCGTTGATCGAAAGTAAATGTCTACCAGTTATTTTGTATAAAAAACCAAATTTAGCTCCGTAATTTAAAAAAGTTTGTTTCTCGGATTTTCCTAATGAGTTATCTGGAAATCTTCCGTTTTGCATTTTCCCTTCTCTCCAAAAGGTTGTAGTGGAAAAATTAATTCCAAAAAAGGATTCAACTCTGTTTTTATTAAAACTATACGTACTAAAAATTTCATTTTTATTTACATGAATGTCGTAATTGTAGCCAAAAATATCACCAACTTTAATTATTTTGTTTGGATTTTGAAGATCATTTTGTGCTTGATTAGGGTCGTCAAAGTCTCTTAATGCAAATTGATCGATGTCTACCCAATAATCACCACCTAGTAAGTCGTTCATAAGTCTAAAGTTTTTGCTTTTGTAGTTGCTAATCCCTAGTCCAAAATTTAGGTCACTGTTTTCGTTAATGGTTAATTTACCAAAGCTGTTAAACCCATAATGTCTAGGGTCGAGTCTGTATTCTTCAACTATATATTTAGATCTTTTAGCTGTAAAAGAATTTCCTTCTTCTCCACCTATGTTGTTTTGTGTATATAAATTGTTATAGTTTGCATTGTACAATAAATCCCAGTTTAATTGCGTAGTGTTGGGATCATTTGTTTGCCAACCCTCTAAAACTTTATTATACTCTTGTTGATTTTCAATTATTTGATTCCCGTCTAGAGTTCCCTGATTGTTTAAAAAATAACTAGGCAAATATTTATAATAATCTGGTCTTGGATCGTTGGCATTGAACCAGTTTAAATTGGTATTTGCTGTCCTACCTGTAATGGCATAAAAATTAGATTGTATATTGAGTTTTTCAGAAATATTCCAATAATGACCGAGAGTTATGTAAGGCTTATGGTTATTTCTGCTTCTTGCATTTCTCTTTTTCTGAGTTCCATCATTTTGAGTTTGGTATCCCCAATAGGGGTTGTAAAAATTTTCTCCGGTAAGCTCATAAGTTTCCTGAACTGCAATACCTTGTCGGCCTTGGACTGTTGGCGCGCCAAAACCCATTAAATTGACAGTATGTTTATTATTTATTTTCTTTTCTATAGAAAGAAGATAACTCCCCGCGCTGTAATAGGTCCCAGGGACATAGCCTTCGTCAGACCATCTCGATGAACCACTTATTAAAAATCCCCATCCTTTATTATTTAATCCGGAATTATAAGTATACATGGCTCTGTTTCTGTAGGATCGGTTGGTAGCTGCATATGAAACTCTAGTTCCTGTATTTTTTACAGAAGGAAGAGCAGAAATGTAAGAATAAGCGCCTATGCTTCCAAAATTAGCAGCAGAGTTTGAAATACCAAAGCTGTTTTCTGGATATCTAGTTACATCATTCAATCCTCCCCAATAGCTCCAAATGGTCCATCCATTTTCAGGATCATTTACAGGGATACCATTAAAAAATAATCGTGTATTTTCTGAACTGTATCCTCTTAATCTATACCTAGCTGCACTAAAATTAAATCCAGCTTGGTTAACATAAACGTCTCTAGAAGATTGAAGTAGACCGCTAATGTCTTGAGATTGTTGTTCATTTTCAAGTAAGTCTACAGTGGTTGTAAAAACAGGTATAATATTATCTAGGGTATCTTTTACAAAAATGGAATCAGTCTGAGCGCTCGTTGTCGCTGAAATTAAAATTAATACGGAGAAAATTAAAGAGTTAATATAATTTACAATCATTTAATGTAATGTATCAAAAGTGAATTAAGTTGTTTACTTTTACGCAAAAGTAATTCAAAAATATAGTTAAGTTGAAACATAGATTAATTTTATTAACATTTATTCTCTTTACCAAGGTAATTCTAGGACAAAATAAGCAATCTGTAAATTTAAATTTAGAATGTATTGCCTTCTACAATCTTGAAAACTTATTTGATACAATAGTAGATCCGGATACTAATAAGATTCTTCAAGAAGATTTTACTCCTCTAGGGTCTAAAAAATTTACTTCACAAAAATATCTTCATAAGCTTAAAAATATGGCTTTTGTAATTGACACTTTAGGTAAAGAAACAACTCCATTAGGAGCAAGCATTATTGGGGTTTGTGAAATTGAGAACAGACTAGTATTAGAAGATTTAGTTAGTCAATCTTCAATAGCAGACAAAAACTATCAAATTGTTCACCATGAAGGTCCAGATGCTAGAGGAATTGACTGTGCATTACTTTACGACCCGTTACACTTTAAAGTTACTTCTAGTAAGTCTGTTAAGTTTTCGATTCCAGGAAACGATAGGTTTCGATCTAGAGATCAATTAGTAGTTTCTGGAGAATTGTTGGGAGAAAAAATTCATTTTATTGTTATTCATTGGCCTTCTAGAAGAGGAGGAGAGGCTAAAAGTAGACCCAAAAGAGTAGAAGCTGCTAAACTGTCTAAATCTATAGTTGACTCCTTAAAACAATTAGATAAGAAAGCTAAGGTTATTATTATGGGCGATTTTAATGACGACCCGATATCACCCAGTATTGCAGATTTTTTAAAAGCAAAAGGGTCTACGATATTAAATAATAACCAAATGTACAATGCCATGTACGAACATTACAAACGAGGTATAGGTACGTTGGCTTACAGGGACCAATGGAATTTGTTTGATCAATTTATTTTAACACCTTCTTTACTTGATAATGAAAAGAATTATGATGACTTTACTTTTTACAAGTCAGTGGTGTATAATAAATCATTTCTAAAAAACCCTAAAGGAAATTATAAAGGATATCCCTACAGAACTTACGGTGGATCTAATTTTTTAGGTGGTTACAGTGACCATTTTCCAGTTTATATGTTTTTAGTTAAAAGAACCTCATGAAAAGTCTTCTCATAGTAGGTTTTAATTTTTGTATTTTATTTTTTTCTTCTCAAGAAACTTTAAAAGTTACCTACTATAATCTACTCAATTTCCCTTCTTCACAACAAGACAGAATTGACACTTTAATTAAAGTTTTAGATTACATACAGCCAGATATTTTTATTGTAAACGAACTTACTTCTTTTAACGGAGGAGCTTTAATTAAAAATATTGCTTTAAACAGTGGAGGAGTTAATAATTTTCAGAGTGCTTTGTTTTTTGACGGGCCAGATACTGATAATTTACTTTTCTATGATCAAAATAAATTAGGATTGTTCTCTCAGCAGCAGATACCTACAACTTTAAGAGATATAAGTGAATATGTTTTGTATAGTAAATCTCAAGCTTTGCAAGGAGATACTAATTTAATCTACTTTTATTCACTTCACTTAAAAGCAGGAAGTAATCAGACTAATGAAGAATTGCGTAGACAAGAAGCTGTTCTTTTTAAGCAGTTTTTGATTAATAACAACCGTACTGAAAAGTTATTTGTGGGTGGTGATTTTAACTTTTATTACGATTTAGAACCAGCTTGTCAAGAAATTTTATTTGGACAATCTTTAGATTTAGTAGATCCCCTTGGTCAAATGGGAAATTGGCATAATAACAATTCATATTCTGGAATTCATACTCAAAGTACTCGATCAGCAACCGGAGGCTATGCAGGAGGTGCTTATGGTGGAATGGATGATCGATTTGATATTATATTTACTTCTTCAGACGTTATCTCTAATTCTTTGGGCATAGAATACGTAACTAATTCATATGTTTCAGAAGGCCAGGACGGCAACCATTTTAATCAGTCGATTAATAATGGTGGTAATAGTGAAGTAACTCCAGAAATTGCCAATGCTTTATTTTATATGAGTGATCACTTACCTGTATCTCTTTCTTTTACGATAAATGATTCACCATTAAATACCAATGAAATAAACGTTGAAAAAGCAATTAAATTTACTGTTTTAAATAACGAATTACTCATAAAAAGTGAGGGTAATAAAATTTCATCTATAAACATTTATGATTTAACAGGACGTTGCATTTATTCTAAAAGCAACAGTATCAAGAAAGATTGGGTTGTTGATTTTAAAGATTTGAATACTGGTGTTTATATTGTAGACTGTATATCAGAAGGAACGAGGCATAATTACAAGTTTTTTTTAGAATAATGACCATCGATGCTTAAAAGTAAATTAGTTCATAAATTCTGTCACTAATCTAAAAAATTCATCTGGATTTTCTGCATGTAACCAGTGACCAACCTTTTTAATGGTTGCAATTTTTCCGTTAGGGAATTTATTTAGAATATTCTTAAAATCTTCTTCTGGAATGTAGTTGGACTTTTCACCTCTAAGAAAAAAAGTTGGAGTCTTTGAATTTTGAATAGTTATCTCTTCCAATATTTTCAAAATATTTTTTTCTATGATTTTTAAATTCATTCGCCACTCTAATTTTCCTTTTTCAACCCAAAATAGATTCTTCAGCAAGAATTGTTGGACACCAATTTCTTTTACATAAATTCCTAATGCTTCTTGGGCTTCAGATCTTGTTTTTATGGACTTGAGATCTATGTTTTTCAATCCCATTAAAATTTGTTCGTGGTGCATGGGGTATTCTTTTAGGCCTATGTCTGCAACAATTAATTTCTCAAGAATGTCTGGATATTTTTTGAGGAACATTAAAGCAGCTTTACCCCCCATTGAATGGCCAAGAAGAATCGGTTTATTTATTTTTTCATCGATTATTAATTGCATAATGTCAGAGGCCATAAAATCGTAATTCATATCCAAACTGTGAGGTGACTTGCCATGATTTCTCAAATCAATTAAATACACAGTATTTTTTTTGGCAAATTGTTTACCTAATGTTCTCCAATTATCTGAAGAACCAAACAATCCATGAGCAATTAATAGCGGACTACCTTCGCCAATTTTTGTAAAGTTTAATTTCATGATTTTAGAGCTCTTAGATAAAGATTTACGGTGTTTTCCATTCCAAAATTTAAGGCATCTGCTATTAATGCATGTCCGATAGACACTTCGCTAAGATTAGGAATTTTTGCTGAAAAAAAAGTTAAGTTTTCTAAATTCAAGTCATGTCCTGCATTGATTCCTAAACTTATTTCACTTGCTTTCTGAGCTGCTATTACATACGGTGCTATTGCTTTATCTCGATCAATAGAAAAATTACTAGCATAATTTTCAGTATATAATTCTATTCTGTTGGCTCCAATTTCTTTAGCGCCTTCTATAAATTTAATTTCTGGGTCTACAAAAAGGGATGTTCTAATTTTGTATTTTGAAAAAATCTGAATAATATCAGTTAAAAAATCTTTTTCTTTGATGGTGTCCCAACCGTGATCTGAAGTTAGTTGTCCGCTTTCGTCAGGGACAAGAGTTACTTGATCAGGCCTTGTCTCCAAAACTAAATCAATAAAAGACTTTTCCTTTGGATTCCCTTCAATATTTAATTCTATTGAAATATTTTTTTTTAAATCTCTTACATCATCGTAGGTAATGTGTCTCTGGTCTGGTCGAGGATGAACTGTAATACCCATTGCTCCAAAATGTTCAATGTTTTTAGCATGTTCTATTACACTTGGGACAGAGCCACCTCTTGCATTTCTTAATGTTGCAATTTTGTTGATATTTACACTTAATGATGTCATAAGTGCAAAATTAGAATACAATTTATCTTAATCGTAACTTTAATTGTATTTTTACATTTTAATTTTTTAATGAAAGCAATAGATTTAATTCAAAATGATATTCCACCAGTAAGAATTGAAGAGTCAATTAATAAGGCTTTAAACTGGATGGATGAATTTAAACTTAACCATATTCCAGTAGTTGATAATCTGGAGTTTGTGGGTTTGCTTTCTGATGAAATGGTTTACGACCATAATAATCTAAATGCGCCAATTTCTCAATTAAATTTTATTGGAAACCAACACTATGTTTCTGAAAAATCTCATTTTTTTCAAGTAGTTTCTTTACTTTCAAAGTATAAACTTAGTTTAGTACCCGTATGTGACGATCAAAGAAATTATAAAGGTTCAATAAGTAGTAGAAGGTTGTTAGATTTTTTTAGCCAGCAGTCTGGTTTTAATTCAAGCGGATCAATAATTATACTTTTGGTAAATAATATTGATTATCAACTTTCGCAAATTGCTCAGATAATTGAAACTAATGATTCTAAAATACTAAGCCTTTATTCAGAAACATTAGATGCCAATAATCAATTAAGATTGACATTGAAAATAAGTGAAGGCAAATTAGGAGCAATTCTGCAAACGTTTTCAAGGTATGAATATACAGTTGAAGAAATTTACAGTGATGACGAAATTAATAGTCAAGGGCAATTAAGATACGAACACCTCATGAAATATTTAAATATTTGATATGAATAACATAGCTATTTATGGAAAATCAATATCTGAAATAAATTTAAAGTTTCTTAATAGATTAATTACGTCTTTGGTAGAAGAACTAGATGCTAAAATATTTATTCATAAAGGATTAAAAAATTACAATATATTTCAAAATATTACATCGATTAAAATTTTTGATGAATCGGACATAATTTCAAGCGATATCGATTTATTAATAAGTTTTGGTGGAGATGGAACACTTCTAGACACTGTCACTATGATCCAAAACAGTGACATTCCTATTTTAGGAGTTAATGCTGGAAGGTTGGGTTTTTTAGCTAATATCAATCAGGATGATATCTTATTGGTTGTAAAGGCTTTAAAGTATAAAAACTTCAAAATTGATGAACGTTCTTTACTTCATGTTGAAAATAAAAATATACTAAAGCATACAGTTTCTAACTTTGCATTAAATGAGGTTACATTACATAAGAAAGATTCCTCCTCTATGTTAAAAATTGATGCTTTTTTAGATGAAGAATTTTTGAATACCTACTGGTCTGATGGACTTATAATTGCTACTCCAACTGGTTCTACTGCTTACTCTCTTTCCTGTGGCGGTCCTATTATTACTCCAGGATCAAATAATTTTGTCATCACTCCTATTGCTCCTCATAATCTAAACTTAAGACCAATGGTGGTAGCTGATAACGTTTCCATAAGATTAAAAGCAGAGTCTAGAGAGAGTTATTTTTTAGTAACTATGGATAGCAGGTCGGTTAGCCTTAAGAATTATGAAGAAATCATTATTAAAAAAGCGAATTTTAGTATTAAATTAATAGAGCTCCCGGATCATAATTTCTTAAAAACAGTCAGAAATAAGCTTTTTTGGGGTAAAGACTCAAGAAATTAACCAATTTTAATAATTTGGACTACTTTCTTTTGTAATTTTGCGGTAATTTTATAAGAATGAAAAAATTTATTTTTCTTTTATTTATTTCTTCAGTAATTAATGTAGGTGCTCAAGTTCAAGAATTTGGGTTTTTTAGTGGCGCAAGCTACTATTTAGGAGATCTTAATCAAAGTCATTTTTCCCAACAAGAAGTATCTTTAGGGGCCATTTATAAAACCGACTTTAGGAATGAAAGAATGTCCTTAAGATTTCATCTAATGTATAGCAAGGTAAGAGCAGCTGATGGAGAATCTGGAAATCCCGAACAAATTTTTAGAAAACTTAGTTTTAAATCAGATGTTATTGAATTTGGTCCTATCTTAGAAATAGATTTTTTCCCTTTTCACCCAGGTCAAAATCACACAGATGAGCCCGATTTTGGTTCTCCTTATTTTTTGATAGGAATAAATTACATGCGTATGAATCCTAAGACAAAATATAGTGACGAATGGATTGAATTGCAACCGTTAATGACCGAAGGACAATCAAAACCCTATGCGTTGAACCAAATTGTAATACCTTTTGGCTTAGGAGTTAAAATGAATATTACACATCATTTGTCATTTAGCATTGAATATTCAATGAGAAAAACTTTCACCGATTACTTAGACGATGTTAGTGGTCTTTATGCAGATCCTTCATCTTGGGAGGACCCTCTTAGAGTGGAACTCAGCGATAGATCTATTCCTTACCCCAATACACCTCCTAGAGATAATGTTGGATTTCAGCGCGGCAATTCCGCTAATAAAGATTGGTACTCAGTAAATGGTATTATTCTAACTTATGAATTTTTTAAAGACGTTGTTTGCCCTAAGTGGTAATAAATAGCCCCGTAAAATATGTCAATTAAAGATATTCAATTAGATCCCAAAAGAATCCCAAAACACGTAGCTATTATCATGGATGGCAACGGTAGATGGGCTCAAAAAAAGGGAGAGTTAAGAATATTTGGACATACTAACGGAGTCGATTCCGTAAGAGAAGCACTAACTGCAGCTGTAGAAATAGGTGTGCAATATCTTACCTTATATGCATTTAGCACAGAGAACTGGAATAGGCCTCAAGAGGAAATAGCGGCATTAATGAATTTGTTAGTTCAATCAATTTATAACGAAATTGATGAATTAAATAATAAAGGTGTGAAGCTTGAAACTATTGGAGATGTTGAAATTTTACCAAAGTCATGCCAAAATGCATTAATAGATGCTAAGAAAAAAACAAGAGACAATCAAAAAATCACACTTATCCTGGCCTTAAGTTACAGTTCTAGAAGAGAAATTTCTCATGCTATTCAAAAAATGACTAAAGAGGTAGTAGATGGAAATTTAAAAAGTGAAGCAATAAATGAAGATTTAATAAGTTCTTATTTAAGTACAGCTAATTACCCAGATCCAGAGCTCCTAATTCGAACTAGTGGTGAAAACAGAGTGAGTAATTTTTTAATGTGGCAACTAGCTTATACAGAATTATATTTCACCAAAATTCTATGGCCAGATTTTAAAAAGAAAAATTTCTATAAAGCCATTTTTGATTATCAAAAAAGAGAAAGAAGATTTGGAAAAACCTCTCAACAAATATTAGATAATAATGTATAGATATTTTAGATTTTTATTTGTCTATTTTGCAATTGCATCTTCTGGATACAGTCAAATTAGTTTTACAGACTATAAACTTTCACCAAGAGAGTACAATCTTGGTGGAATATCGATTGAAGGAGCTGTTTTTATAGATCATGAAGTGATTATTCAAAAATCAGGACTTCAAAGAGGAGAAAAAATAGCCATACCAAGCGATAAAATTTCTAAAGCTATTTCCAATTTATGGGATCAAGGTTTATTTAGTGAAGTGGCTATTCTTAAAGAAAAAACACAAGGAAATACCATTTTTCTTAAAATAAAGCTAAAAGAAAGACCAAGAATGTCGCGCTATACTTTTAGTGGAATATCTAAATCAGACGCCGACCAAATTAGAGACGATTTAGACCTTTTCAGTGGAAAGATAATTACCGAAGCATTGAAGATGACTGTCAAAAATATTTCCAGAAATCATTTTATTGAAAAAGGGTACTTAAAAGCAAAATCTTCCATTACTACCCAAAATGATACTTTATTAAATAATAGTAAAATTCTTAAGATAGAGTTAGATAAAGGCGAGAAATTTAAGATTAACGAAATTGTAATTCAGGGTAATTCTTCTCTTTCAGCCGACAAGATTAAAAGATTAATGAAGGAGACTAAAGAAAGAAAATGGTTTAGATTCTATAAAAAATCTAAGTTTCAATATTCTTTATTTGATCAGGATAAGAACAGTATTATAGAAAAATACAATGAGATCGCACATAGAGATGCGAGAATTTTAATGGATTCTATTTATGATTTTGATGAAAGCTCCATTAACGTTTTTTTGAATATAGAAGAAGGGAATCAATATTTCATTAGAGAAATCAATTGGTCAGGAAATCAAAAATATTCAAGTGGTCTTTTAGATACTGTTTTAGGAATTAAAAAGGGAGACTTATATAATCAGACTTCTTTAGAAACAAAACTATTTATGAATCCAAATGGAACCGATATAAGTTCTATATACATGGACGACGGATATTTGTTTTTCCAGGTGACTCCAATTGAAAAGAAAATCGAAAATGATTCTGTCGATCTTGAAATCAAAATCTATGAAGGTAAACAGGCTAGAATCAAGAAAGTAAATGTTACGGGCAATACCAAAACCAGTGATCATGTAATTTTAAGAGATTTGTATACCCATCCAGGCGATTTATTCTCAAGAGACGCTATTATACGTACCCAAAGACAATTGGCCCAGAATGGATATTTCGATCCTGAAAAGTTAGGCGTAAATCCCATGCCAAATCCTACTGATGGCACCGTAGATATAGAGTATGTAGTAGAAGAGCGTCCGAACGACCAGATAGAACTTTCTGGAGGTTGGGGAAACAACTCCTTAGTTGGTACTTTGGGACTTACATTCAATAATTTTTCCTCAAAAAAGTTATTTAAAAAAGGGTCTTGGTCCCCTTTGCCATCTGGAGACGGTCAAAGACTTAGTATAAGAGCACAGTCTAGTGGATATTTTTTTCAAAGTTACAATATGTCATTTACAGAGCCGTGGTTAGGCGGAAAGAAACCCAACTCATTTACAATTTCTGCTTACCATTCTATGCAGTCTTACGATAGAAAGTTTATTACAGATTCTCTAGATGCTGAGGGAAATAAGGCGGAAAACCCATTTAGAAGATATATAAAAATCACTGGAATTTCAGTTGGATTAGGTAAAAGACTGAAGTGGCCCGATGATTATTTTAGTGTTTATTATGAAGCTGGTTACCAACATTATAAACTCAATAATTTCGGAAATGTATTTAGTTTTTCAGATGGATTTGTAAACAATCCCTATTTACTTTGGAAAATTTCTAGAAATAGTATCGACCAGCCTCTTTATCCAAGAAGCGGTTCTTCGATTTCACTTTCTTTAAAATCCAGTGTGTATCCGTATTCAAGAATTCAAAATTACAAAGACCATAGCCTACTAACGGATCAAGAAAAATACAAGTTTTTGCAGTACAACAAATTTAAGTTTACCTCATCTTGGTTTACACCTATTTCAAAAAATAAAAAATTGGTAGTTAATGCCCGATTAGGATTTGGTTTACTAAACGGTTGGAACAAGAATTTAGGAGCTCCCCCATTTGAAAGATTTTACCTGGGTGGAAGTGGTCTTTCAGGATTTAGTTTAGATGGCAGAGAAATAATTGCTTTAAGAGGTTACGATGAACAAACCATATCTTCCAATACAGGTGACAGACTTATTAGCAAATATACCTTAGAATTAAGGTATCCTGTAAGTTTAAATCCGTCTGCAACTATATATTTATTGAGTTTCTTAGAAGGAGGAAATTCTTGGAATGATTATAAAAAATACAATCCGTTTAAGGTCAAGAGATCAGCAGGTGTTGGAGTTAGAATATTTCTTCCTATGTTTGGATTGTTGGGGTTAGATTATGGATTTGGTTTCGACCCTTTAGACCCTGGTGCTCAAGGAGAAGTGAATCATAATGCCCAAATACAGTCCAATGGTTACCGAGGGCAATTTCATTTTACAATTGGCATGAATATTGGAGAGCTATAGAAGATGATGAATTTTTTTAAAATTTTTGTTTTCACTTTTATCATGTCTGTTTTGTCTATAATGACAGTAGCACAAAAGTTTGCTTTTGTAGATTCTGATTACATTTTAGACCAGATGGAAAGTTATCAAAAAGCTCAAAAACAAATAGATGATTTAGCTGCAGATTGGCAAAAAGAATTGGATAAAAAAATGAATGAAATTGAGTCAAAACTAAATGAGTTAAGAAAAAATGAATTAATCCTACCCGAAGACATAAAAAAAGATAAAGAATTAGAGATTACTAATCTCCAACAAGATTTAAGAACCTACCAATCCAAAAAATTTGGTGTTGGAGGAGATTTGTTTAAAAAACGAAAAGAATTGATTCAACCAATACAAAGAAAAATATTCAAAGCTATAGAGTCCTTAGCAAAGGATAATAATTATAGTTTTGTTCTCGATAAAAGTAAAAATTCAAATATCTTGTATGCAGATCCAAAGTATGATAAGAGTGATGCAATAATTAGAAAATTAAAAAAGTAAACAATGAAAAACACAGTAAAATCAATTTTATTTACCCTAGCAATTCTTACTTCATTTAGTATCAATGCTCAAAAGTTAGGCCATGTAAATTCGCAGGCCATAGTACAAGAAATGCCAGATTACGAGTCTGCTAGACAAGAGCTGGAAAGCTACAAAAACGATCTTGCAAAGGAGTTGGAAATGTATCAAAAATTAATCATGGAATTTGCTCAAACTTACGAGCAACAAAAAGCCACAATGTCTGCAGAATCTAGACAAAGAAAAGAAGCTGA
>Ga0115571_1000060_pt1 | contig 73698 bp, 61 predicted proteins | sample COGITO_mtgs_1205_FD_87293 | JGI IMG/M metagenome (GOLD analysis project Ga0115571, IMG submission 87293) | Pelagic marine microbial communities from North Sea - COGITO_mtgs_120531 | ecosystem: Environmental > Aquatic > Marine > Epipelagic | place: Germany:Helgoland, sampling site Kabeltonne...
TATATTGTAAAAATAAAACAGGGAGGTCGTCAAGGACTGAGTCGTTTGGTAGTACCCTGATGAAGGCAAAAAGATGACAATCGATCATTTGGACAATTTTTGGACCCTCGACAACCCAACCCATTTCGATGCTCTGGCTCTCAAAACCTTCCAATTTCAATACGAAAACAATTCTATTTACCGCGCTTTTTGCGATCTGATCAACTGTAATCCCGTTGATGTGGTCTCAACTGAGAATATTCCCCATTTACCCATCTCTTTTTTTAAGTCCAAAAGGGTTTGTTGTTTCGATGATCCCAATGCTTCCTTTTTTAGTTCCAGTACCACTTCTGGAGGTCAAGCTTCAAAGCATTTTTATCAAAATCTCGATGATTATCGAATGAGTTTCCGAAAAGGATTTGAATACTTTTTTGGAGCCATCGAAGACTATACGGTGCTGGCCCTATTACCTTCTTACCTAGAGCGAGAGGGCTCTTCTCTCATTTATATGGCCGATGATATGATACGTAACAGTCAGCATGAAGAAAGTGGTTTTTATCTCAATGGGTGGGAAGAACTTAAAGATCAACTGAATGCGTTGGAACGTCAAGGACGTAAAACTTTACTCCTAGGGGTTTCTTTTGGTCTACTCGACTTCGTGGAACGCTATACTTTCGAACTGAAAAACACCATAGTAATGGAAACGGGAGGTATGAAAGGCCGGCGAAAAGAATTGACCCGTGAAGCATTGCACCAACAACTGAGTGAAGGCTTTGGTTGTTCTAAAATTCATTCCGAATACGGGATGACCGAGTTGCTGTCTCAAGCCTATTCCAAAGGCGATGGTCTATTTGAATGCCCTCCCTGGATGCGTGTAGCTGCTCGAGAAAATCAAGATCCTTTCCAAAAACTTCCTTGGGGACAAAGTGGCGGATTGAATATTACTGACTTGGCCAATCGCAATACTTGTGCTTTTATCGCTACCGAAGATTTGGGGATAATTCATTCCGATTCCCAATTTGAAGTATTGGGGCGTTTTGACATCTCCGAAATCAGAGGGTGTAATTTGATGGTGGTCTAGCCTACTACTTTTACAATAAAGTAATTTTTCTTCCCCCTTTGGAGCAGAATGTACTGTCGATCAATTAAATCATCGGAACTGATACGATAGTTTTCATCTGCCTTTATTTTGTTGACCGAAATGGAGTTTTCGCTCAAGGCCCTTCGGGCTTCTCCATTGGATTTCAAAAAAGAGGTTTCAGCAGCCAACAAGGGGATCATGTCGATACCTTTATTGAAATGTGAAAGTTTTATTTCGGCCTGCGGCACTCCTTCAAAGACCTCTAAAAAGGTTTGACGGTCCAATTTTTTTAAGTCTTCTGCGGTAGATTTACCAAACAAAATCTGACTGGCTTGAATGGCTTTTTGTAAGTCTTCCTCTGAATGTACCATAAGGGTAACTTCCTGCGCTATGGTTTTTTGCAACAATCTCATGTGAGGGGATTCTTGGTGTTGCTGGGTCAGGTTTTCGATGGTCGCTTTGTCCAATAGGGTAAAGATCTTGATGTAGTTTTGGGCATCTTCATCGGTGGCATTCAGCCAATACTGGTAGAACTTGTAGGGAGAGGTTCGTTCTTTGTCCAACCAAACATTTCCACCTTCTGTCTTTCCAAATTTGGTGCCGTCGGTTTTTGTGATCAAGGGACAGGTAATGGCATAGGCTTTACCTGCGACCTTACGACGAATAAGCTCTGTCCCAGTGGTAATGTTTCCCCACTGATCGCTCCCGCCCATCTGTAGCTTGCAATCCATGTTTTGATAGAGGTGTAAAAAGTCATAGCCCTGAAGTAGTTGATAAGTAAATTCAGTGAATGACATACCGACCTTGGCATCGCTACCCAGCCTCTTTTTAACGGAATCCTTGGCCATCATATAGTTGACAGTTAGGTGCTTACCGATGTCACGAGAAAAGTCGATGAGGGTATAATCTTTCATCCAATCAAGGTTGTTGACCAGTTGAGCGGCCAAAGGATTGGCTGCATCAAAATCGAGGAATTTCTGTAATTGTTTTCTGATGCCGTCAACATTTTTTTGAAGGGCAACCCCATCCAAAAGGTTTCTTTCATCGGACTTGCCCGAAGGATCACCAATCATTCCTGTAGCACCACCCACCAATGCTATGGGTCGATGACCCGCTCTTTGAAAGTGGATCAATATCATGATTTGTACCAAACTTCCTATGTGGAGAGAATCGGCTGTAGGGTCGAAACCTATGTATCCTGAAGCACTGTTGCGATTCAAATAGTCCTCAGTTTCTGGCATTATGTCATGTAACATACCCCTCCAACGAAGTTCTTCTACAAAATTTATCTGCATGGCTTTGATTTGCTAGCAAAGATAGATTTATGCCCTAAAACAAAAAATTATTCTTCAAAAAGCATTAGTTTTAATTTATGATTTTGGTTACTGGAGCAACGGGTTTTATCGGTTCTCATTTGATGTGTCGTTTGGCCCAAAAGGATATTTTTCCCGTGGCCTTATTTCGATATGAATCCAATAAAAATAGGGTTCGAGGATTGTTCGAAGCTCAGTTTTCCGATGCTGAGAAACGTTTTGAAAAAATCATTTGGAGAAAAGCAGACTTTAGAGACTTTTCTAGTTTGAACTCGGCCTTTGAGGGGATTACAAAAGTTTACCATTGTGCGGGTTATATTTCGTTGGCCCATAAAGACGCCAACAAGTTACTTGAAATCAATGAAAAAGGTTCGGCCTATTTGGTCGATCTCTGCTTAACCTATAGAATCGAAAAATTGGTTTATGTTAGTTCCATCGCCGCCTTGGGCAATGACCCCACCACGGCTATCATAGACGAAAATACTCCTTGGGACAACAATAGTGACAAAACACCCTATGCCTATTCCAAATACGGTGGTGAAATAGAAGTTTGGAGAGGAATTCAGGAGGGACTGAATGCTGTTATCGTCAATCCAGGGATCGTATTGGGAACCGATAGTCCTATTGCCAAAATACTGGATCGTTATAAGAAAGGATTGAGGTGGTTCACCCCGGGCAGCAATGGCTATGTGGGTATCAAGGATGTGATTGAAGTGATGGATCAACTTATGAACTCTAAAATCAACGGAGAACGATTTATTTTGGTGGCTGAAAATTGGACAGGGAAAGCCATTGCACAACAGATGCTCAGGGTTGGAAATCGAAACAAAGGTGTGATCTGTATTCCAAAAGGTTTATTGTATTTGTTATGGGTTTTGGAACACTTATTACAAGCCTTGGGGCTCAGAAAACGTTTTTTAACCCGTGCCATGATATCGAGTCAATTCGAAAAAAAGGAAATTGACGGAAAAAAAATAAAGTCTTTTATTGATTTTGAATACACTCCCATCGAGGGAATGCTCTGCTAATTTGAATCGATACTAGTATCGGAATCTTACTCCTCCTCCCCTGCTCTTACCATTTTTTGCTCCACAGAGTCTTTTATTATACCGATTTTTATTTGTGCTTCTTTAAAGATAGGGATGTATTTCTTAGGGTTTTTGGCATAAAATTCCTGACTGGAAGCCAGTTGAAGACTGTCAATTCCGTATTTATCAAAGAGGTATTGGTCCACCAAAAGATTCTTTTTTTCTTTGATCGCATAGTCATTTCGCTTGATGTTTTTCATCAAAATAATATCTACCACGATATCGCTCATTTGCTCCGGCGGAATAAGGTTGTCGGGAGGTCGGTTGTCTCCAAATTTGGTGCAGGAAAAAAGCATTGCCAGTAAAAGGAGGATTAATTTTCTCATTTATCGCTCAAAAGTAAGTTTTTTGCCCAAGGCGCTTTCAAGGATTTCTCCTTCATTGTAAACCAAATTCCCATTGACAAATGTTTTGACTATGCTGGCCTCAAAAGTAGTTCCTTCAAAAGGAGACCAGCCACATTGGTACAATAAATCTTCTTTTGCGACGGTATTTTTCTTTTGTAGATCCACCAAAACCAAATCGGCATAATAGCCTTGGCGAAGGAATCCACGGTTTTGAATTTTAAAAAGGATGGCAGGATTGTGACAGGCTTTTTCGACCAGCTTTTCTAGGCTTGTTTTGCCTTGTTTTACAGCCGTCAGAAGAGCAGGATAGGCATGTTGTACCAGAGGACCTCCTGAGGGGGCTTTGGTATAGGGGTTTTGTTTTTCTTCTAGGGTATGGGGCGCATGGTCAGTGGCCAATATATCAATCTTATCTTCATTGAGGGCTTTCCAAAGCGCTTCCCGATCACTGGCTTTCTTTACGGCAGGATTCCACTTGATTAGGGTTCCTTTTTCAGGATAATCTTCCTCCGAAAACCAAAGGTGATGCACACAGACTTCGGCTGTTATTTTTTTTTCTGAAAGGGGCTGGGTATTGGAAAATAAAGCGGTCTCAACAGCTGTTGATATATGAAAGACATGGAGCCTCGCCCCAGTGGCTTTGGCCAATTCAATGGCCCGAGAAGAAGAACGATAGCAAGCTGCCTCGCTTCTGATTTCGGGATGTTTTTCTATGGGTATATCATCTCCATACTGATCGATGTGTTGCGCCAAGTTTTCTCTGATGGTGGATTCGTCTTCACAGTGAACAGCAATGGGCAAGTCGGTACTTGAAAATATTTTTCGCAACACCTCTTCATTATCTACCAACATATTACCCGTAGAAGATCCTAAAAATAACTTTAAACCGGCAGCAAGACGGGTATCAAAAGATTTGATTTCCTTTAGGTTGTCATTGGTTCCGCCAAAGAGAAATCCATAGTTGGCAATTGAATCTTTGGCCGCCACTTGCAATTTGTCCTCCAAGGCTTTTTGAGTGGTGGTCTGAGGTTGGGTGTTGGGCATCTCAATAAAAGAAGTAATACCTCCCGCCACGGCCGCTCTGGATTCGGAAGCAATGGTGGCTTTGTGTGTCAATCCTGGTTCTCTGAAATGAACCTGATCGTCAATCCACCCAGGTAATAAATGAAGTCCTGTAGCATCGATGCATTTTTCATGACCCGAAGGAACAATGGAATCTTCTATTTTTTCAATCTTTTCCCCACGGATCAAAAGATCTTTTTGGAATACTTTTCCTTCGTTGACCAATTGGGCGTTTTGAATTAATATTTCCTTCATTGAGTTCGGTTCAAAATACTGTTGATTTGTAAAATTAGCACTGCTGGCAGTGCCTCCCAAATTATTTTACCATTCATTTTGGAAACCCCTAAAGATCTGTTGGTAAATATGATAGGATGTTCTATAAACTTGAAACCCTTTTTCCAAACCTTGAATTTCATTTCGATTTGAAAAGCGTAGCCCACAAATTTTATTTTATTAAAATCCAATTGCTCCAAAACTTCTCTCTTGTATCCGACAAACCCAGCAGTGGGGTCTTTGATGGGCATAAAAGTAGTCCACCGAACATAGAGGGAGGCCAAGTATGAAAGTAAAATCCTACTCAAGGGCCAATTGACTACATTAATCCCTTTGATATATCGAGAGCCAATGACCATGTCAAAGTCCGACTTTAAATGAGATAACATAGGAGACAATTCCCTAGGGTCATGAGACAAATCAGCATCCATTTCAAAGATGTAGTCGTATTTTTTTTTAAGAGCCCATTCAAAGCCATGAAGATAGGCTTTACCAAGTCCTTCTTTACCTGCGCGTTGCTCCAAAAACAAACGATTGGGGTGGTTTTTCATCATTTCAAAAACCAAATCGGCCGTACCATCAGGGGAAGAATCATCGACCACTAAAATATCAAAAACACTATCCATAAGGGTCAATTCTACTACCCTTTGGATATTCTCAGATTCATTATAGGTTGGAATGATTACTAATACTTTCTCCATAGCACAGGGGTAAAATTACTAAAACACAATCAATAAAATGGAGTATGGAATTACTTCCTTAATTTTATGGCATGTTACAGTGGACTGAAAAAATTCAACCGCAACAGGATTGGATTACAATTTTAATCGTTTTGGTTTTTGCCCTCAGTGCATACCTGTATAGAAAGAATACGCACCAATTCAAATTATTGCTCTCCTTTTGGCAATTCAAAAGTTATTTTAACATTTACGGTAAGGAGAAATACGCCAATCCCTTACACTTTTTTAATTTGATTTTATTGCTCATTTCTGTGATCAACTTTTATGTTATTGCGTATTTTTTTTGCCAAAAAAATTTGATGTTTTTGCTTGAAAGGGTTTCCTTCCTTTCTTTTTTTACTTTTATTTCGGTCATCGTTATTGGACGCTACTGGATCTTGAAATTTATTTGTCAGGTTTATGGACAATTAGAAATTTTCCAACAAGCTGTTTTAAAAGCATGAGTTTTTATGCCGTAGCCAGTCTGTTTGGAATATTCTTTTTTATGTTCTACCATTATCATTTTAGCAACGAACCTAACTTGCTTTTGATACTACCCATTGTAGTTATTTGTTTTGTTTTCGTTTCTCACCTTACTATTTATTTGAAAATTATAGGGATGAAACCCAACTTCATAGTTTATTTAATTTTGTATCTTTGTGCTTTCAAAATAGCGCCCTGGCTTTGGCTCTATAAATCAATTTATTAGACAAAAGCAACATTAAAAGAACAATATGAAAGTGAAGACTATTTTGGTTTCCCAGCCCGAACCTGCAAATGATAAATCTCCTTATTCCCGCCTAAAGGAAAAACACAAACTTAAAATTGATTTTCGCCCTTTTATTCATGTAGAGGGATTGTCAGCAAAAGAGGTACGCCTGCAAAAAATTAATTTTTCGGATTTTGATAATGTGATCCTGACCAGTCGCAATGCCGTTGATCATTTTTTTAGGATCACTGATGAAATGCGATATAAGGTTCCCGATTCGACAAAATACTTTTGCCAATCGGAAGCCGTAGCTTTTTATCTTCAAAAGTACGTGGTCTACAGAAAACGTAAAATTTATGTGGGTGAAAAAAACATCAATGACCTAGAGGCTTTTTTTCAAAAGTTTAAAACCGAAAAGTTTCTGCTACCCACCTCAGACGTTCTAAAACCAAGTATTCCGGATAGTCTTAATAAAATGGGAATCGATTGGACAAGACTACAATTATATAAAACAGTGGTCAGTGATCTTTCTGATTTAAGGAATGTTTATTATGATGTTTTGGTCTTTTTCAGTCCATCGGGCATTGAGTCATTGCTCAAAAACTTTCCCGATTTCGAACAAAATGAGACCCGAATTGCGGCCTACGGAAATGCAACAGTTCTGGCTGCCGACAAAGCGAAATTAAGAATCGATATTAAGGCACCCACACCTGAAACCCCCTCAATGACGATGGCCATTGAAAAATACATCAGCAATAAGGGCAAGTAGTTTTGGCCTATTCGGCTTTGTTTTTAATGATTTTCCACAGAAGCATGGCCCAGCCAATAATCAGTAAACTTCCTCCTATTGGGGTTATGGGTCCCACCCACGATAGGTTGTAAATGGTCAGTTTACCCAAACAAAGAGCGAAAATACTGAAGGAAAAGAAAATCACACCCCAAAAAAACAAACGGAAAATCCAAGGGTTTTGAGCCACTGACATTTGCGATAAGATCGTCAAGGCCAAGCCGTGATACATCATGTATCGAATTCCAGTCTCAAAAGATTGTAAAACACCGACTTCAAAGTGGTCTTTAAGGGCATGACTAGCAAATGCTCCCAATATTACAGCCAAAAGGGCAAAGCTCACTCCTGCAATACTAAATTTTCTCATAAAGTGAATATAGTATATAAATTATATATTCAGATCGATAAATTCTTTAATTTTATTAATATAAAGTGGATTTTTAATTTAATTATTAAAGATCTTAAAAGGTTCAAAGTTTGAAAACAAAAAATGAAAAGGTAGTGATTGACGGTTTGGATAAAATCATCCTCCGAGCACTGATGAAAGACGCTCGAAAATCGATCAATGAAATTGCAAAAACAGCAGGCATCTCTGGAGCAGCTGTCCACCAACGCCTTAAAAAATTGGAAGGCTCTGGTCTCATTTCCAGTTCTCAAATTGTCTTAAACCCCAAAATATTGGGTTATAAAACGATGGCTTTTGTCGGAATTTACTTGGACAAAGCCATGAGAAATCCCGAGGCGGTCAAGCAGCTTGAAAAAATCCCTGAAGTCATCGAATGTCACTATACCACAGGACATTGGAGTGTTTTGATTAAAATACTTTGTGAAGACAATGAACACTTGATGACACTACTAAATCACCGAATACAAGCCATTGAAGGAGTGTCGAGAACGGAAACCTTTATTTCACTCAACCAACAGATCAAAAGACAAATTCAATTGTAGGTCTAAAGAATCTATTTGTTTTTGCGGTGAATCAAAGCAAAAATAATAATGAACAGTTGTAAAATACCCGAAACCAGATTGGCTGCCATGACTGCAATACTGTCAATCAATACACCATAACAAAACCAAATACAAATACCCAAAAACATGATCATGTACATGGATACCGAAACTCCACTGGCATTGCGGTTCTTCCAAATTTTGACTACCTGAGGAACAAAAGCTAAGGTGGTCAATGTAGCGGCAATCAGTCCAATAATTTCAATTTCTAGATCACACATCAGACAACAATGTTGATTATTTTATTAGGAACTACTATGATTTTTTTGGGTATTGCGCCATTAATTTGATCCTGTGTTCTTTGTTCTTGCATGACAATATCCTTGATCTCTTCAATGCTCAAATCCAATGAAAGCTTAAGTGTAAATCTCATTTTACCATTAAAGGAAACTGGATATTCTTTGGTTTTCTCTGTAACCTTGGAAGGGTCAAACGTTGGGAAGGGTTCGAATTCAATGCTTTTGGTATGTCCCAGTTGTTGCCATAACTCTTCACAAAAATGGGGGGCAAAAGGAGAGAGTAAAATCAAAAGGGGTTCCAACACTTCCTTGGCTGAACACTTAAGGGCAGTCAATTCATTGATGCAAATCATAAATGTGCTAACGCAAGTATTGAAAGATAGACGTTCCACATCATCGGTTATTTTTTTGATGGTTTGGTGGAGGATTTTCAAACTTTCGGCATCTGGAACGTCTGCTGTTACTTTCCATTGATCCTGTTGGTAAAACAATCGCCAAAATTTCTTGAGGAAATTATGGACTCCGGATATCCCAGCAGTATTCCAGGGTTTGTCTTGCTCAATGGGTCCCAAAAACATTTCATACATCCGTAGGGTATCGGCTCCATAAGTATCACAAATCTCATCAGGGTTGACCACATTATATTTAGACTTGGACATTTTTTCGACTTCCCTGCCGACAATGTATTTTCCATCCTCAAGGATAAATTCAGCCTGCTGAAAATCCTTTTGCCAATTTTTGACCGCCTCAACGTCCAATTCATCCTGGGTATTGACCAAAGCAACGTCTACGTGAATGGCTTCTACTTCTTCCCCTTCGATCAATCCTTTGGAGAGGAAGGTTTGAGTGCTTTTTTTTCTGTAGACAAAAGCTGAATTTCCCAAAATCATACCTTGGTTGACCAATTTTCGGGCGTATTCATCACGGTCTAAATAGCCCAGATCAAAAAGAACTTTTTGCCAAAATCTTGAATACAACAAATGCCCTGTAGCATGCTCACTTCCCCCCATATAAAAATCAACATCTTTCCAGTAATCAAGTGTTTTGGAACCTATCCATTGGTCTTGATTTTTGGCATCCATATAGCGGTTGAAATACCAGGAACTTCCAGCCCAACCTGGCATGGTGTTGAGTTCTAAAGGAAAAATAAATTGGTGGTCTATGCGATCTATGGAAACTACTTCTTCATTGATTTCATCCCAAGCCCATATTTGGGCATTGCCTAGGGGAGGTTTCCCATCTTCGGTGGGGAGGTATTTTTCAACTTCAGGCAATTGAAGTGGTAGGTGACTTTCCTTAATTGGTATGGGAATCTCCCCTTTAAAATATATAGGAATGGGTTCCCCCCAATACCGTTGTCGACTAAAAATAGCGTCCCGTAATCTAAAGTTTACCGCTCCCTTTCCGCAATTTTTGGATTCTAATTCAAAAATGACTTTGTCCAAGGCTGATTTAAAATCCAAACCGTTTAAGAAATGGGATTGGGTTAATTTTACATTTCCTTTTTCAACAAAAGCTTCTTTGGAGATATCAATTCCTTCAAAAATATTGATAATGGGCAATCCAAAATAGCTGGCAAAATCAAAATCTCTTTGATCGCCACAGGGAACTGCCATGACAGCTCCCGTTCCATAGCCCGCTAACACATACTCCCCTATCCAAATGGGAATGGGTTTTCCAGTAAAAGGATGGAGCGCATAGGCACCCGTAAAAACACCGCTGATAGATTTTACATCGGACTGACGTTCTCGGTCGGATTTACCCGCAACCTGTTCTATGTAATTTGAAACTACTTTTTGCTGATCGGAAGTGGTAATTTTTTTTACTAATTCGTGCTCAGGTGCTAAGGTCATGTAGGTGACCCCAAAAATGGTATCGGGTCGCGTGGTGAATACCTCCAATTTTTCGTCATGCTTTTCCAGCTCAAAATAGATGCTTGCACCTACGGATTTTCCTATCCAGTTTCTTTGCATTTCCTTAAGGGAGTCGGACCAATCCAAGCCCTCCAAACCCTCTAATAGCCGATTGGCATAGGCTCCAATACGCATACTCCACTGGCGCATTTTCTTTTTGGTAACAGGATGTCCTCCACGTTCCGAAACGCCATTTATAATTTCATCGTTTGCCAAAACGGTTCCCAAAACAGGACACCAGTTAACTTGGGTTTCGGACAAATAGGTGAGTCTATAAAATAATAGTATTTTTTGTTGCTCATCGAACCCTAGGGATCTCCATTGTTGGGCATCAAAAACGGGGGTGTCTTTATCGCAATGGGCCTTTACTTTTATATTTCCTTCTTTTTCGAACCGTGTTATGAGTGTTGATATGGGGATTGCCTTGTCAGCCTCGAGATCATAATAGGCGTCAAATAATTTTAAGAAAATCCATTGAGTCCATCTGTAATAGCTGGGGTCAGAGGTACGTACTTCACGATCCCAATCAAATGAAAACCCCATACGATCCAACTGCTGGCGATATCTATTAATGTTGGTGGTGGTGGTTTTAGAGGGATGTTGCCCAGTCTGGATGGCATATTGTTCGGCAGGAAGTCCAAAGGAATCATAGCCCTGAGGATGAAGGACATTAAAACCTAAGTGTCTTTTGTATCGGGCAACGATATCACTGGCAATATATCCTAAAGGATGACCCACATGAAGTCCCGCACCAGAGGGGTAAGGAAACATATCCAACACATAGTATTTGGGTCGATCGCTCTGATTGTCTGCCTTAAAAGTTTTTTGGCTTGCCCAAAAGTCTTGCCATTTTTTTTCAATTTTACAAAAATCGTAATCCATTTAAGGCCTTTTTTTTTGAATGTGTAAAAATACGCTTATTGAAGGAAAGGAAAAAGTTTCCAGCTCTCAAGGTTCTTTTTATTGAGGGTTTTTTAATTTTACTGAAACATTTCATCCCCTTGAGACAATTACCAGAAGAAAAGTTTAACAAAAGAAGATTAATCTCCACGTATTTTTCGGTGGTATTAAGCATTTCGTTAGTCCTCTTTTTAACAGGAATACTTGGGATTTTGTTGCTCAATTCCAAAAAAGTTGCAGATCATTTTAAGGAGCAAATTGTCATGACAATATATGTCAAAGATTCTGCCAAAGAAATTGAACTAAAGCAATTACAAAAAACATTACGCTTAAATGTTGCGACCAAAAAGGTAAATTATGTTTCCAAAGAAGAAGCCTCTCAAAGGCATGCTCACGAGATTGGAGAGGATTTTATTGAGTTTTTGGGTTATAATCCCCTGCTCAATTCTATAGATGTCTATTTTAAAGCTGCTTTTTTGAACCCCGCAATGGTATCAAAATTGAGTAAAGACATCGAACTCTACAGCTATGTAAGTGAAGTGGTTTACGATAAACCTCTTTTGGAGCTCTTAGATCAAAACATCAAAAAAATAACTTTTTGGATGCTATTGGCCAGTGGGGTGTTTATTTTTGTAGCCGTATTGTTGATCAACAGCTCCATACGCTTGTCCATCTACTCCAAAAGGCTGATCATCAAAACCATGCAATTGGTCGGGGCCACCAAGAGATTTATTCGAAGCCCTTTCATCAAAACCCATTTATTGATGAGCACTTTTGGATCTATAATTGCAATGGCAGGAATGGCTGCGGTGATCTATGAAATGCAAAAAAGATTTCCTGAATTACAAATCTTTAACAACCTATATGAGTTGGGTTTGATTTTCGCAGGGGTATTTGTCCTCGGTTTGGGGATCACACTGATAAGTACTTTCTTTGCTACACAACGCTATTTGAATCTTAAATCTGACGCCGTAAACTAAAACCTTATCCATGAGTGAAGAAAATCAGAAAAAACAATTCCTTTTCGGAAAAAGAAATTATCGTTTATTGCTCCTCTCCATGGCAGTTATAGCTTTCGGATTCATTATTATGTCGGGTGGAGGAAGTAATGATCCTGATGTTTTCAATCCTGAAATTTTCAATTTTAGGAGAATCAGACTGGCGCCAACTATTGTGCTTTTGGGTTTTGGCCTGGCCATATACTCGATTTTTGCGCCTTCAAAGAAAGGTAAATAATGAGTGCACTAGAAACCCTGATCCTTGGAATTGTCCAAGGGCTTACAGAGTTTTTGCCGGTTTCATCAAGTGGTCATTTGGAGTTGGTCAAAGCTATTTTTGGCAGTGATTACGAACAACAACAGGGGCTATTACTGACCATTACATTACACGCAGCTACTGCCTTCAGTACAATCTTTGTATTCAGAAAAGACATTGCTGAAATTCTTTCCGATTTACTCCGGTTTAGAAAAGGGGAACATTTAAATTTTAGTTTGAAAATTATCCTCTCCATGATTCCTGCGGTTATCATTGGGCTTTTTTTTGAAGATTTTATCGCCTCGCTTTTTGATGGTAAAATTGCCCTTGTGGGTGGACTATTGATCCTTACCGCCTTGTTGCTGTTTCTGGCAGATCGTGTCAATGAAAACAATAATAGACTGAACTATGTCAATGCGTTGTCCATTGGAGTGATTCAGGCCATTGCTATTTTGCCAGGGATTTCCAGAAGTGGCGCTACTATTGCATTGGCTGTTTTGCTTAAGATTGACCGCAACCAAGCGGCACGCTTTTCTTTCTTGATGGTCATCCCTTTGATTTTGGGTAGTATGGCTAAAAGTATTATTGACGGAGATTTATCTGACGACGGAGCAACACTATTTCCTCTAGTAATCGGTTTCGTCAGCGCATTTATTACGGGAGTTTTTGCTTGTCGGTGGATGGTGACCCTGGTCAAAAAAAGTCAGCTCAAGTACTTCAGTATTTATTGTGTCTTGGTAGGTGTTTTGTCCATCATAATGAGTCTCTGATATGGACTTATCCCTTGAATCCATCTTGGAAGGTCAACTGTTGTTGGTAGACAAACCCTGGGAATGGACTTCTTTTCAAGTGGTCAATAAGTTGAGGTGGGCGCTAAGAAAAAAATTCAAGCTCAAAAAGCTGAAAGTAGGTCATGCTGGAACTTTAGATCCGTTGGCTACAGGGCTATTGTTGATTTGCACGGGAAAAATGACCAAAAAAATTAGTGAAATTCAGGCCCTTGAAAAAGTATATACTGGAACCATAACCCTCGGAGCCACTACCCCTTCGTTTGATCTAGAAACCCCTTTTGATAATCATTTTCCCATTGATCATATTACAAATGAACAGCTCCATCAAACTACAAAACTATTTACAGGAGTTATTGAGCAATACCCCCCTCTATTTTCTGCCATCAAGAAAGAAGGGAAACGTTTATATGAATATGCCCGAAAAGGAGAAAGTATAAAAATTGAGTCAAGAAAAATAATCATCAATCGGTTTGATTTGACCCAAATCAAACTTCCTAAAGTAAGCTTTTATGTGAGTTGCTCAAAAGGGACTTATATAAGGTCTTTGGCCAACGATTACGGTAAAGCGCTGCAATCAGGATCGCACCTGAGTGAACTGAGAAGAACAGGAATTGGTCAATATAATGTAGATAATGCTCTTACCCCCAAACAAATAATCGAGCGACTAAACGGAATATCGCCCTAGGATGAACTGAGAATCCTTGATTTTTAATAATTTTACAGTAAATCAGTTGGATATGGAACTCACCTCTGCTGAGGTAATGAAGCGATTGGATCAAAAGGGGTTCCTCGATTTGGAAATCCCGGAAGGACTTGATCTGGTGGCAGAGATTAAGCGACTCAAAAAAGAAAAAAAGGCCGTGTTGTTGGCGCATTACTACCAAGAAGCTGAAATTCAAGAGTTGGCTGATTACTTGGGAGACAGTCTTTATTTGGCACAAGCGGCAGAAAAGGTAGCGGCTGAAATGATTGTCTTCGCCGGAGTTCACTTTATGGCCGAAACTGCAAAAATCATTAATCCAAGTAAAAAAGTAATCCTACCTGATCTTAATGCAGGGTGCTCTTTGGCCGATTCCTGTCCCCCCAATGAATTTAAAAAATTTATCGATCAATATCCTGGAGCTCATGTGGTGACCTATATTAATTGCTCTGCCGAGATCAAAGCACTTAGCAGTATTGTTTGTACTTCGAGTAATGCCGTCAGAATCATTGAGTCCATCCCAGAAGGTGAGACTATTATTTTTGCACCTGACAAAAATCTTGGAAGATATCTTATTAAAGAAACAGGCAGAGATATGATCCTTTGGGACGGATCTTGTATCGTTCACGAAGCTTTTTCATTTGAAAGGATCGTATCGCTGGCCAAAGAATACCCCAAGGCGAAGTTCATCGCCCATCCCGAAAGTGAATCTCAAGTACTCGATATCGCAGATTATATTGGCAGTACCTCAGGTTTGTTAAATTATGTTGAAAAAAACGCTTCTAATACGTTTATCGTCGCCACGGAAGCTGGAATTCTACATGAAATGAAAAAACGTTGCCCCAACAAAACTTTTATCCCCGCCCCTGTAGAAGATGAAACTTGTGCTTGCAGCGAATGTGCTTTTATGAAACTTAATACGCTGGAAAAACTATACCTGTGTTTGGAACATGAAAATCCTGAAGTCATTCTGTCCGAAAGCCTTATCGCAAAAGCCAAGCTTCCCATCACCAAAATGCTAAAGTTGGGCTAAAGAATGGACACCAATATTCTCGTTATTGGAAGTGGTATTTCTGGATTGACTTATGCCATTAAGGTTGCTGAGCAAAATCCGAGTCTTGAAATCGTAATGATTTCAAAGAACAATCTCCTTGAAAGCAATACAAGATATGCACAAGGGGGAATTGCAGTTGTTTCGAATTTTGAAAAGGACTCCTTCGATAAACACATTGAAGATACTTTGATTGCTGGAGCTGGGGGATGTGATGAGGAGGTGGTTAGATTTGTTGTAAAAGAAGGGCGTAAACGGGTTAAAGAATTAATCCAATGGGGTGCCCAATTCGACACCCAAAGCAATGAATTACACCTCACCAAAGAAGGGGGACATTCTGAAAAGAGAATTGTTCACCATAAGGATAAAACGGGACTTGAAATTCAGCAATCTCTGATTAAAAAAATTAAAACCTTCTCCAACATTTCTCTATTGGAAAATCACACTCTTGTGGATTTAATTACTGACCACCACAGTGGAAGCAATTATAAAAGATGCTATGGGGCTTATGTAATTTCTAATTTGGAACAAGAAATCATCAAAATCTCTGCACAAATTACAGTCTTGAGTACAGGTGGGGCTGGGCAGCTTTTTTCTCATACGACGAATCCCAAAAACGCAACAGGAGACGGGCTGGGGGCTGCCTACCGGGCTAAAGTGTTTATGGAAAAAATTCCCTTTGTTCAGTTTCACCCCACTGCACTGTTTCCAAAAATAAAAGGAAATACTTTTCTGATTTCAGAAGCAGTAAGAGGTGAAGGTGCTTTATTAAAAAGTCTTTCTGGTAAAAGATTCATGACGGAATACCACGAAAAGGCAGAACTGGCCCCAAGAGATATTGTTGCCCGTGCAATCGCCGAAATGATCAATCAATCCAGAGCAGACTGTGTTCAATTAGATTGCCAGGCCATCAGCGAAAAAGATTTTGAAAATCAATTCCCTACTATCAAAGAAAATTGTCAGAAAATCGGGATCAACCCTCCAAAAGATCCCATTCCTGTCATTCCTGCCGCCCACTATTTCTGTGGAGGGATCAGCGTAAATCACTATGGCGAAACCCAACTCAAAGGCTTGTATGCGATTGGAGAATGTAGTTATACTGGCTTGCACGGCGCCAACCGCTTGGCCTCTAATTCACTGTTAGAATCATTGGTTTTTTCACATAGAGCAGCGCTAAACTCCATAGCACAAATGAGGAAAACACTTCCACCACAAGATTTTTACGATCATCTTCCCGAATGGAAAGAAGAACATTATATTTCCAATGAAAAAATCAGTGCCATTGGAAAAATGAAAAAACAGTTACAAAAACTTATGACAGCTAAAGTGGGGATTTTTAAAACCTCACAAGGGCTGATCGAAGCTGAAATGGAGCTGAAAAATATCTTTAAAGAAACACAAGATATTTACCGACAAAATAAATTAACACTGGGTATCTGTGAGTTGAGAAATATGGTCAGTGTGGCCTATTTGATGATCAAACAGTCTCAGGATTTGAAAAAAAATATGGGAGTGTTTTACAATCAAGATTATGTTGAATAATTTTTACGAACAATACAAAACCGCCATTGATCGTTTTATAGATCAAGCCCTGCAAGAGGACCTTGAAACAGGAGATCATAGTAGTGATGCTTGTTTTGACGAGACCCTAGAGAGAGAAGCAATCCTAAAAGTCAAGGGAGATTGTGTGATTGCAGGCATTTCGCTGGCACAAAATATTTTCCATCATTACGATAATTCATTGATTGTAACCCCTCATACAAAAGATGGAGACCTGCTTGATTTGGGATCGATTGCTTTTGGGGTCAAAGGAAAGGCACAGTCTCTTTTGGCCACAGAAAGACTGGTATTGAATTGCATGCAAAGAATGAGTGGCATTGCAACATTGGTTCGCCATCTGACAAAAAAGATACAGCATACCTCATGTAAAATTCTCGATACACGCAAGACCACTCCAGGTTTTCGATATCCTGAAAAATGGGCAGTTGCTATTGGTGGAGGGTACAACCACAGAATGGGTTTATTTGATGCCATCATGATCAAGGACAATCATATCGACTTTTGTGGTGGCGTGAGACAAACATTGGAAAAAACCAAAATCTATCTGGAGCAAAATACACTTGATTTGCCTGTGATCGTGGAAGTTAGAAATGCCTCGGAAATAGACCAGGTAATGGATTTTCCTTGGGTTAAAAGGATACTTTTGGACAATATGCCTCCCAAGGTTCTAATGAAAAACATTGAAGAAATCAACGGGGATTTTGAGACCGAAGCCTCAGGAAATATTACAGATCAAAATTTGGTTACCTATGCAGAAACTGGGGTTGATTATGTGTCAATGGGAGCACTGACCTATGGAGCAGTTCCTGTAGATTTGAGTTTAAAAGCCATATAATGATTCCCTCTATATTTGCTATATTTGTGTAATTACCAAAAGATAGACCTCTGGGTTCATTATTAAAGTATAATAAATTCTGCAAAAAAAATAATGCTATATCAATCCTTTAACTTGAATTTAAATCTGTGAAATACAAAAGAATTCTTCTAAAACTAAGTGGTGAAGCACTGATGGGAAATCAGAACCATGGGATCGATCCCGTTAGACTCAATGAGTATGCCACAGAAATTAAAGAAATTCAAAAAACAGGTACAGAAATTGCCATCGTGATTGGTGGGGGAAATATTTTTAGAGGAGTTTCTGGTGCCAGTAAAGGAATGGATCGTGTGCAAGCCGATTATATGGGAATGTTGGCCACCGTAATCAATGGTCTGGCGCTTCAATCTGCTCTGGAAAACAATGATGTACCCACAAGATTACAAACGGCTATAAAGATCGAAGCCATCGCAGAACCTTTTATCAAAAGAAAGGCCACCCGACACCTAGAAAAAGGAAGGGTTGTCATTTTTGGATCGGGGACAGGCAATCCCTATTTTACCACCGATTCGGCTGCTGTTCTCAGGGCCATAGAAATAAATGCTGACGTGATTTTAAAAGGAACTAGAGTAGATGGCATTTATAATGAGGATCCAGAAAAAAATAAAGCCGCCGTCAAATTTGATAATCTTTCTTTTGATGAAGTACTAAAAAAAGGACTAAAAATAATGGACACTACCGCTTTTACTTTGAGTCAGGAGAATAAGTTGCCCATTATTGTTTTTGATATGAATACAAAAGGAAACCTCAGCCGCATTATCAAAGGTGAAAATATTGGAACCCGAGTTGATCTTTAAATTTTTTTCGAAATGAATGAAGAAATAGATATCATTACTGAAACGGCCAAGGAAAGCATGGAGTTGTCTGTGCAACACTTGGAAAAAGAACTGCTCAACATCAGGGCAGGAAAAGCAAATCCCATCATGTTGAATAGCGTTTTCGTGGAGTATTATGGTACCCCCACCCCACTGAGTCAAGTTGCCAATATCAACACTCCCGATGGAAGAACCCTGAGTATTCAACCTTGGGAAAAATCTTTATTAGCCGAAATAGAGAAAGGAATTCTTCAAGCCAATCTGGGCTTCAATCCCATGAACAATGGAGAATCTTTAATTATTAATATTCCTCCTCTGACAGAGGAACGAAGAAAGGAGCTGGTCAAATTGGCTAAAGTAGAAACCGAGAATGCAAAAGTCGGTATTCGAAATGCGCGTAAAGAGGCCAACAATGATATTAAGAAAACCGACAGTTCCGAAGACCTACAAAAAAATGCTGAAATTGATATTCAAGAGCTCACCAACCAATTCATTAAAAAGGTAGATGATATTTTCGATGTCAAAGAAAAAGAAATTTTAACTGTTTAGTTCCATCTCCTAGTGGTGCCTGACGACAATGAAGCGTAAACAAAACTTTTGGGGCGCCGTAGCTAACCTCATTCTCAGAAATCGTTTTTTGATATTGGGGAGTCTCCTATTGGTTACCCTCTGTTTGGCGACGCAATGGAAATACATGCGTTTCACTTTTTCGGAAGCCAATCTTTTACCCAATAAGCATCCCGAAAACTTACAATACGATGCTTTTGTTGACACCTTTGGAGAAGAGGGGAATTTAATTGTCATAGCTGTCAAAGACGAACGTTTTTTCGAAAAACAAATTTTTGATCAATGGATTACACTCAATGATAAAATCGAAACCTATCCTGAAGTAGATTTTACTCTATCTACTAATAATGTTCAGGAATTGGTCAAAGACGAAAAGCTCAAAAAGTTTGTCTTACAATCGGTTTTTAACCCCCAAGACTCCGGTCTCTCTGCCATTGAAAAATTCAAACAAAAGCTGTTCTATGAGTTGCCTTTCTACAGCAATATTCTTTATGATGAGGAAAGACAAACCATCAGAACTGCCATCTATCTGGACAAAACAATTGTCAATACTGCGCAGCGTAGAGACTTTATTTTTAAAACCTTCATTCCCTTGATTACTGGTTTTGAAAAAGACTCGGGTCTGGATGTCAAAATATCTGGTATGCCTTATATCAGAACACTGAATGCCAAAAATATAGTTGACGAAATAGGAGTTTTTGTGCTTTCAGCCATGTTGCTCACCAGCCTGATTTTCTTCTTATTTTTCCGGTCGTTCAGGGCTACTTTCATCTCCATGTTTGTCGTGATCATTGGGGTAATGTGGGCCTTTGGGATTTTAGGGTGGTTGGGGTATGAAATTACAGTTTTGACAGCTCTTATCCCCCCTTTAATTATTGTCATTGGAGTTCCCAACTGTATTTTTCTGATCAACAAATACCAGCAAGAGGTTGCCAAACACGGTAACATGATCAAATCTTTACAACGGGTGATTATGAAAATAGGGAATGCTACCTTGATGACCAATCTGACGACCGCTTCGGGTTTTGCAACTTTTATTTTAACCGACAGTAAAATCCTTAAAGAGTTTGGCATTGTAGCCTCCATCAATATCATTGCTATTTTCCTACTTTCTCTATTAATCATCCCCATCGTCTATAGTTTCATGGGCCAACCCAGAAAAAAGCATTTAAAGCATCTTAACAGACATTACCTCAAAGTTTTTGTTCGGTGGATGGAAAATAAAGTCAGAAACAAAAGAATCAATGTCTTTATTATATCCATTATCAGTTTATTATTTGGTATTATCGGTGTCTATCAGATCGATATATCGGGAAGTATTATTGAGGATATGCCCAAAAAATCTGGTTTCTTTAAGGATATTCTTTTTTTTGATGATGAATTTAACGGTATCGTACCCATTGAAATCATAGTAGACACCAAACGTAAAGGAGGAGCTACAAGATTATCTACCCTCAAAAGGATTGATCAACTGGAACAGTTTATCAAGGAAATTCCAGAGCTATCCTCCCCCATCTCATCCGTGAGTGGTGTTAAATTCATTAAACAAGCTTATTATAATGGTAATCCCAATTATTACAAGCTACCCACTTCCCAAGAGAATTCTTTTATCGCCCGCTATCTGAAAAACGTAAAAGAATCGAAAAATTTGATGCAAAACTATATTGATAGTACAGCCCAATTCAATAGAGTTACCACCTTTATGAGAGACATCCCAACAGAACGAATTGAGGAAATTGAAAAGGACTTAGTCAAAGAAATTGATAAAATATTTCCTCCTGATCGGTACCAGGTCAAATTGACTGGAAAAGCATTATTGTATCTCAAAGGGACTCATTATCTGATCCGAAATCTTATTATTTCTTTGTCGTTGGCCATACTGCTCATTGCACTTTTTATGGCTTATATGTTCCGTTCTTTTAAGATGATTGTCATCTCGCTTATACCCAACCTTCTTCCTCTCATCATTACAGCTGGGGTAATGGGCTTTTCGGGCATTCCCCTTAAGCCCTCTACGATATTGGTTTTTAGCATTGCTTTTGGAATTTCTGTGGACGATACTATCCATTTTTTGGCCAAATACCGACAGGAATTGATTTCCAACAAATGGAAAATCAAAACGGCTGTTTACAATGCTTTAAGAGAAACTGCAGTGAGTATGTTTTACACCTCTATTGTACTTTTCTTTGGTTTTGCTGTATTTATGAGTTCCAATTTTGGTGGAACCGTGGCCTTGGGAGGGCTGGTTTCTGTCACCTTACTATTTGCAATGTTGGCGAATTTAATTCTTTTGCCCTCTCTGTTGATTTCACTAGAGGATAGTGTGAGTAATGAGAAGGTAATCAAAGAACCTAAGATCAATATTATTTCTGATGACGATAGCAAAAATTCCTAAACCTATTTTGTAAATAAGCCTATCTTTGCGCTGAAAATAAATGGCCATGAAGCACCCTCGAATAGCTGAATTACTCCAACAACCCGAAAAATACAATACTGTAACGGTCAGAGGTTGGGTAAGAACCTTTCGCGCCAACCGATTTATAGCACTTAATGACGGTTCTACCCAAGAAAACCTTCAATGTGTTGTCGATTTTGAAAATACGGAGGAACGCATTCTCAAAAAAATAAATACAGGCGCAGCCGTTGAGATATCTGGAGCATTGGTCGAAAGTATGGGACAAGGACAATCGATAGAGGTAGTGGTCAACTCTATAGAGATTGTTGGTGAGGCCGATCCAGACCTCTATCCCATTCAACCTAAAAAACACAGCTTTGAATTCTTGAGAGAAAAAGCCCACCTTAGGGTAAGAACCGCCACTTTCAGTGCTGTTATGCGAATTCGATCTGTACTTTCGTTTGCCATTCATCAATTTTTTCAAAATAAAGGTTTTTGCTATGTCCATACACCAATCATAACAGGCAGTGACGCCGAGGGGGCTGGAGAAATGTTTCGTGTATCAGTTTTGGATCCCAAAGCCCCTCCTGTAGATTCGAATGGAGAGGTTGACTACAAACAGGACTTTTTTGGAAAAGAAACTCATTTAACAGTTTCTGGTCAGTTGGAAGCAGAAACATATGCACAAGGCTTGGGCAATGTTTACACCTTTGGTCCTACCTTCAGAGCAGAAAATTCAAATACTTCCCGTCATCTGGCCGAATTTTGGATGATTGAACCCGAAATGGCATTTTATGATTTGACAGACAACATGGATTTGGCTGAGGAATTCATTAAATATACCCTCAAATATATTTTAGAAAAATGTGAAAAGGATCTTGCCTTTCTGGATCAACGATTATTCAATGAGGAAAAAACCAAACCTCAAAATCAAAGAAGTCCAATGGGGCTTATTGAAAAAATAAAATTTGTGTCGGAGAATGAATTCAAAAGGGTTTCGTACACAGAAGCCATTGATGTTCTCAAGAACTCCAAACCCAATAAAAAGAAAAAGTTTGACTATTTAATAGAGGAATGGGGGACTGACTTACAAAGTGAACACGAGCGATACTTGGTCGAAAAGCATTTTAATGCTCCTGTTATACTATTTGATTATCCTGCCAAAATAAAAGCTTTTTATATGAGAATGAATGAGGATCAAAAAACAGTTCGGGCGATGGACATCCTCTTTCCAGGTATCGGAGAAATTGTTGGTGGGTCTCAAAGAGAAGAACGTTTGGACGTTTTGGAAAAGCGAATTGTAGCTATGGGAATTGACGCGGAAGAACTATGGTGGTACTTAGATTTAAGACGATTTGGAAGCACACCACACAGCGGATTTGGACTTGGATTTGAACGGTTGGTCCTTTTCGCCACAGGGATGTCCAATATCAGAGACGTAATTCCTTTTCCTCGTACTCCACAAAACGCTTCATTTTAATTCCTACTGCTCTTGACTTTTTTTATCTTTATGAAAGCTATTTCATAAAATGTTAAAACAACAGCTCCAAATAAAGCTTTCCCAAAAACTGTCTCCCCAACAGATTCAGTTGATGAAGCTTATTCAACTGTCGACTTTGGATTTGGAACAGCGCATTCAATCTGAGATTGGCGAAAACCCTGCTCTTGAAAAAGGGAAGGAAATTGATGAAAATGATTTACAAGCTAACGATCCTTATGATGATTATCAGAACGATCAAAAAATAGATGCAGAAGACATCGACATTGACGCTTACTTGAGTGATGATGAAGTCCCTAACTACAGAGTTCAAGCCAACAATCAATCCTCAGACGATGAGAAAGGAGAAATTCCATTTTCAGGAGGTACTAGTTTTCATGAATATTTGGAGAGCCAATTACAAAATTTAATACTGACCGAAGAGGAGCGACCTATCGCTGAATTTTTGATCGGTAGTATTGACAACAGCGGCTACCTACGCAGATCTGAGGATGATATCATCGATGATTTGGCTTTTACCCAAAATATTGTTGTAGAAAATACGGAATTGAAAAGAATTCTGAGAAAAATACAGTCTATGGATCCTCCAGGGGTGGGAGCCAGAACCCTTCAGGAATGTCTGTCGATCCAATTGGAAAGGAAAGAAAAAGCTCGCCCCGAGGTTGCCTTGGCTCGTAAAATAATCGATAAAGCATTCGATGAGTTTTCTAGAAAGCACTACCAAAAACTACAAGATCGTTTTCATTTATCGGAGGACGAATTGCGATCGGTTTTTGAGGAGATCGGTAAACTGAATCCCAAACCAGGGGGAGCTCTTTCAGAGAGTAGTCAAAATAATCATATTGTTCCCGATTTTATACTGACCATTGAAAATGGAAAATTAAAAGTTACACTGAATAGAAGAAATGCCCCAGAATTGAGAATTTCCAATAATTATAAAGAAATGCTTTCGGGATATGCTGAGGCTCCAAAAAAGAATAAGTCGCAACAAGAGGCTGTTCTTTTTATCAAACAAAAATTGGATGCTGCTAAATGGTTTATCGACGCCATCGAACAGCGGTATCAAACCCTATTCCTGACCATCAACGCAATCGTAGATTACCAGAGTGACTATTTTTTGACTGGAGATGAGCAAAAGCTAAAACCCATGATCTTAAAAGATATTGCCGATAAAATTGAAATGGATATTTCGACTGTCTCCAGAGTCGCCAACAGTAAATACATCGATAGTCCTTATGGCGTAAGACTTTTGAAAAGTTTTTTTTCTGAGGGTATGAAGAACGATGAGGGAGAAGATGTCTCAACCATCGAAATAAAAAATATCTTGGAAGAGCTTATTTCAAAGGAAGATAAAAAGAATCCCCTTGCCGATCAAGCATTGTCTGCATTGCTCAAAGAAAAAGGATACAAGGTAGCCCGAAGAACTGTTGCCAAATATCGAGAACAATTAGACCTTCCGGTTGCACGTCTCAGAAAATCAATTTGATTAAAGGATGTAAAAAATTAACCCCACTTTTAAAGATTGGAGTTTGGGGTAATTGCCAGAGGAAAGTTGCGTATTGGGTTTATAAATAGGATTGAGATCATACTCCAAAAATATGTTCCATGTATTGAATCCCATCGATAAAAAAGCAGCCGCATTGTTTTCTCGGATGTAATCGTTTTGAAAAGAACTTCCATAAAAAGGATTGAATTTGGCTCCAAAGTTTAACTTGTATTTTAACCCACCATAAACTCTCCAGAAATCTGTTCTGACTGGGGTAGCAGTACGGAAACGAAAAGAAAGAGGAAAAACAAGTGAAGAAAAAGTTTGAACATTTTTTTGATTATCGCGTAATGTAAAAAAGGTGTTGTTTCCCTCGGTTTCTATACTGAGGTTTGAAATCAACCGATTGTATTCATATCCAAGCCCCAAACCCAAAGCAAGAGTTCCATGAGTGTTAATTGGAATATCTCTCACGAAACCTACCTGAAAATTATTTGAAAAGCCATTCTGCTTGAATCCATCAATTTTTTCCTGCTGAAGCTGGAGTGCAAAACTGAGATAGAATTGATCTTCACGGAATTTTGTTGATAATGAATCTAGTTGCGCCATAGCAAACCAACTCATCAATAAACACAATCCAAAAAATAAATATCGAACTGTCATCTAAATAAAATATTCTTACTAAAGTACTCTACTCAGAGTTTGGAGTAAAAAAAAAGTGCCATTAATGGCACTTTTTTTTATAATAAATAGAATTTAATCAATATTTTGAGAGTAATCTCCTACACGTGTAGTGTAATTAAGCTTGAGTGCATTTACTTTTCTAAGCTCTTGCTTGATATCGGTAATCAAACCCATCTTGGTGTCACCATCTACCTTTAGTGAAGTGGTCAATACATTTTGTAATTCCTGACGCTTGGAAGCTCGCTCTGACAATACGAAGGCACCTACCTCAGATACAGTAGCAAACTTATCATTTAGCTGAATACGGGCTTGTGTTCCGTATTTGTCGGTATAGCGACTGGAGGGTTCTCCAGCATATATGTACATTACACGATCTTTTTTATCCAGTTTTTGAATTTGATCTGCTGCAGGCAATTGATTTTTTACCATCAATGTACTGTCTCTCATTACCGTAGCTACCATAAAAAAGAACAACAACATAAATACAATATCAGGTAAAGATGCAGTAGAAATTGCGGGTAACTCTCCTCCTTTTTTCTTTTTAAACTTTGACATTATTGTTTTTTTTAATTTGTTTTACTGGGTTCTGCTTCAGAGAGCTTTTGTGGATACATCAATTTGATCTCACCTAATTTAGGTTTAAGTCTTGATTTCTCATCAGGAGAAGTTCTTGGATCAGAATACTTCTTGTTGGCTTCCACAAAACTCATTGATTCGTTGGGAAACAATCTGGTAAATTCTCGGTCTCTCAGGTCATTGTAGGCTGCCACCAATTCATTTTGAACAGCGATGTAAACCTTATAGGAGGTTTCTCTATCGTTTTTCAAGGAAATAATAGCTTTGTCGGGATTGTCAGAAGATTTGGAATCACGAGCGCCCTGACAATAATCGCAGGCTTCTTCTCCTGTTCCTCCTCCGTTATCAAGAAATTCAACTGCTAAGGAACGCAAGTCAGAAATATCTGTCAATTCTTCCTCAACCAAAAGTTGGTTGTTCTTGTTAACCACCACCGTAAAGATATTTTTCTGTTTGATGATGATATCTTCTTCTTGCTCTTCCATCGGAGGCAACTTACGATTTATTCCACTATCGGTTTCGATTGTGGTTGTTACCAAGAAGAATATCAATAGTAAAAAGGCAATATCTGCCATTGATCCTGCATTAACTTCTGGTGCTGATCTTTTGGCCATAGCTATTTATTGTTTAAGAATTTTTCTAGCCCCAGACAAAGCCATCAAACTGATGGCCACCACGGAAAGAATATAAAATGTTCTGATTCCAGTACCTACCCATTTGGATGCACTAGCAGAAAGTACTTCTCCGTCCTTTAAGGGGGTCTCTACTCCTTCGGAAAGTGAATAGGAAATGAATATAACGACTAAAAATAATCCGATAGCGATACCTGCTTTTTTGAGCTTGGCGGCGTCGGAGAATAAGCCCCTCAAAGTAAAGATCAAGGTTACAGCAATGGTAATGATCAATACGATTCTGGAGAGTTCTACTAGGGGAGAGACGGTACCAAAATCACCCATACTCGCGGCCATTTTAATATCATCGTCACCAGTACCTATAATTCTGAGTAGGAAGAAGGCTCCAAGTACGCCAATAATAGCGCTGACAATTTTAACTATATTTTGAATTTTCATATTCCAAATTATTTTTTCTGAGCAACCAAAATATCTATCAGGTTGATAGAAGCATCTTCCATATCGTTTACAATACTGTCAATTTTAGCGATGATGTAGTTGTAAAATACTTGAAGAATGATGGCAACGATCAAACCAAATACTGTAGTCAAAAGGGCTACTTTAATCCCCCCTGCAACAAGAGAAGGTTGCATGTCTCCGGCAGCTTCGATCTTATCAAAGGCCTGAATCATTCCGATTACAGTACCCATAAACCCAAGCATAGGCGCCAAAGCGATGAACAATGAAATCCAAGAAACATTTTTTTCTAATTGCCCCATCTGAACTCCACCATAGGCAACAACAGCTTTCTCAGCACTCTCAACTCCCCCATCAGCACGATCTAAACCTTGATAAAATATGGAAGCAACAGGTCCTTTTGTGTTTCTGCAAAGTTCTTTAGCTGCTTCAACACCACCTGATGATAAAGCTTCTTCAACACCAGCAGTTAGTTTTTGCGAATTGGTAGTTGCGAGGTTGAGGTAAATAATACGCTCGATGGCAATGGCAAGTCCTAAAATAAGACATATCAAAACGATTCCCATAAACCCTGGACCTCCTTCGATGAATCTTTTCTTTAGTTCTTGGGTAAAAGAAGCTTCGACAGGCGCTGCCTCTTCTTCCATTACAGCGGCTTCTTCCTCCACCACAGGAGCTTCCTCCTCCATGGTTTCTTCGGCCATAGCATCCTCAACAACAGCATCTTCCTGTTGCTCGGCTTCTTGTATGGTTAATAAATTGGTTGTAGCGAAAGACAATGTTTGGGTCATTAACATCCCAACAAGGCTCAGGGCAAAAAATAATTTTTTCATTTCGATTAAGTTTTGTTCTATTCTATAATTTTTTAAAGATAAAAAAAAATACATACTAAAGCATTTTTTTTGCAGAGAGGAAGGGATTCGAACCCTCGATTCCGCGATAACGGAATACACACTTTCCAGGCGTGCGCCTTCGACCACTCGGCCACCTCTCTAAATTTTAATTTAAAATCCCACCAATAAACAAAAAAAATACATTTATATAAAATTTTAAATCAATAAAGATATGATCTAAGTAATTGTTAGACAGGGACATAAGAAATGGCTTCAAATTTTAAAGACCGAAAGTGCATTTTTTGAAGTAATTGTAGCAATCTCTGATGCACTTCTTCGATATATTAAAGCCAATTTTTGGAGTATATGGACCAAATATTCACTTTGATTTCGTTTGCCTCTGAAGGGAACTGGTGCCAAATAGGGGGCATCCGTTTCCAAAACAATGTGATCGAGGGAAATCTGATCCAAAAACTGATCAATTTTACCATTCTTAAATGTCACTACCCCTCCTATTCCCAATTTTAGATTTAGATCTATGGCCCGATCGGCTTGGTCTTTGGTTCCCGTAAAACAATGGAATATCCCTGATAAACCTTCACCTCGATGATCTTCCAAAATTTCAAAAACTTCATCAAAAGCATCGCGACAATGAATGACTATGGGTAACTCATACTTCTTAGCCCATCGAATTTGGGTATTAAAAGCCTCTTGTTGTTGTTTCAAAAAAGTTTGATCCCAATAAAGATCAATTCCAATTTCTCCCACGGCTGCAAATCGATGTTGGGAAAGGTTTTGCTCTACGTGCTGGAGTTCCTCCTTACAATTTTCTTTAACATGTGTAGGATGGAGTCCCATCATCAAACGAATGTGATTTGGATATTCTTTTTCCAGATCATACATTCTAGAGGTGTATTTACTGTCAATGGAAGGAAGGTAAAAACGTTCTATTCCTTTGGCTATGGCATTTTTTATTACTTTGTCACGATCCTCATCAAAGGCTTGGGTGTAGAGGTGGGTATGGGTGTCAATCAACTTCATCGACTGCAAAATTAAGATTTCGTTTTTTACATTTGCAAAAAACTAGCACTTTGTTCGAAAAAGCCACTTCCAAAAAAATCAAAATAAAATTAACTAAAACCCGCCACTTGATTTGTCAAGCAAGAATTAATGGCAGCAAGGCTATTTTACTAATTGATACAGGCGCCTCGAACAGTTGCATTGCGATGTCAGAAAAAGATCACTTTAAAATCAAGGAAAAGGGAGATCCATTTGAAGCGTCGGGTGCGGGGAAGGATAAAGTCAAAGCCATCCTGGGGCACCAATGTGATTTGAAACTGGGAAGACATGCTGTAGGAAAACATTCTTTTATCTTGCTAGACATGGAACACATCAATGCAACATTGGCACACGAGAACGCAAAACCGATCGACGGTATACTTGGAGCGGATTTTTTTAAAAAGAAGCGCGTAGTAATTGATTACAGGAACAAGACCCTCAATCTATAGTTCTAATGCTTTTTTGATATCGTTATCCATCAAAAATTCTTCAGGACTTTCCAAAGCTTCCTTTACAGCCACCAAAAAGCCAACCGATTCTTTACCGTCAATGATACGGTGATCATAGGACAGTGCCAAATACATCATTGGACGAATTTCCACCTTACCATCAACAGCAACAGGACGTTCGATTATGTTGTGCATTCCCAAAATACCAGATTGTGGAGGATTGATAATGGGCGTTGAAAGCATAGAACCAAACACGCCTCCATTGGAAATGGTAAAAGTCCCTCCAGTCATATCATCAACTGTAATTTGACCTTCTCTAGCACGAATGGCCAAACGTTTGATCTCTTGTTCAATTTCTCTAAAAGATAGATTTTCAGCACTTCTTACAACGGGTACCATTAATCCTTTAGGGCCAGACACGGCTACGCTGATATCACAGTAATCATAAGCGATTTTATAATCCCCATCAATCATGGAGTTCACATCAGGGTACATTTTTAATGCCCTGACAACTGCCTTGGTGAAAAAACTCATGAATCCAAGTCCTACCCCGTGTTTTTCAGTAAATTTTTCCTTGTATTTTTTTCGCAGGGCAAAAATTGGTGCCATGTCCGCTTCGTTAAAAGTGGTCAACATTGCGGTTTCGTTTTTCACTGCTACCAATCTCTCGGCTACCTTTCGGCGCAACATAGAAAGTTTCTTTCGTTCTCCCCCTCTTTCGCTACCCTCTTTTGCTGTCCCCATTGAAGGTACAGCTTTAACGGCATCCTCTTTGGTAATTCTTCCGTTTCTTCCTGTCCCTACCACAGTTTCCTGATCTATTCCTTTTTCAGCTATGATTTTTTTAGCTGCTGGAGAAGCAGTACCAGAAGCATAATTATCTTTGACCACAGGAGCTGGGATTTCAGCTGGTGGACTTGTAGCCACTTCTTGGGCAACAGGAGCAGCGCTTTGACCTTCTTTTGGAACGCCGTCGGTATCAATTAGGCAAACGACTTGGCCTACTTCTACAGCATCTCCCTCCTCAGCCTTTAGGCTAATGGTTCCACTGACCTCTGCGGGTAATTCAAGCGTTGCTTTGTCAGAATCTACCTCTGCAATGGCTTGGTCTTTCTCAACATAGTCACCATCGGCAACCAACCACTGGGCAATTTCTACCTCTGTTATTGACTCTCCCGGTGAAGGGACTTTCATCTCTAAAATCATAGTTTATGGTGATTTACTTTTTTTTCTAATAAAATTATCCAATGCAGGATCAAACACATAGTCAATGACCTGTTGGTGTCTGTTTTTAAACCTTACTGCACTTCCTGCTGCAGGTGCGCCGTAATACCTTCGTGTGGCAGGACGCATTTGATTAGCCTCTGGCAAATGAAGTAGCAAATAACCCCAAGCTCCCATATTTCTGGGTTCCTCTTGGGCCCACACTACTTCCTCTAGGTTAGGGTATTGATTGATCTGGGCTTTAATTTCTTCATGAGGTAAGGGAAATAATTGTTCTAACCTAACTATCGCGACATCCATTTGCTCTTTTTTAGCTCTGGCATCGATTAAATCGTAATAAAATTTTCCTGAACAAAAGACCAGTTTTTTGGCTTCTTTGGTTGCTATTTCATTGTCTGGAATTACCCTTTTAAAACCTCCACTGGTGAGCTCCTTCACTTTAGATATGGCTTTGGGATGACGCAATAAGCTCTTAGGGGTAAATATTATAAGCGGTTTTCTATAATTTCCTACCATTTGTCTTCTTAAAAGATGAAAGAAGTTGGCAGGCGTAGTACAGTTGGCCACAAACATATTGTCATTGGCACTAAGTTGTAAATAGCGTTCCATCCTCGCTGAGGAATGCTCTGCTCCTTGACCTTCGTATCCATGAGGCAGTAACATCACGATACCGTTTTGTGTTTTCCACTTGTCCTCTGCCGCAGAGATATATTGGTCGATCATGATCTGAGCACCATTAGAAAAGTCCCCAAACTGGGCTTCCCAAATGGTCAAGGTATCGGGACTGGCCATGGCATAACCATAGTCAAATCCTAGAACGCCATATTCTGACAAAAATGAATTAAATACCCTAAACCTTCCTTGTTTTTCAGGGCGAATTAGATTGAGTAATATCACCTCTTCCTCAGCCGACTCTGACTTAAGCACCGCATGACGGTGTGAAAAAGTTCCTCGTTCTACATCTTGACCAGAAAGTCTAACATTGTATCCTTCTTGAAGTAGGGTGCCATAAGCCAAGAGCTCCCCCATCGCCCAATCTAAGTTGTCGGTCTCAAAAAACATTTTGTTGCGGTCTGCAATCAGTCGCTCAATTTTTCTCAAAAACTTTTTATCGGGCGGAACATTGGTAATCGTTTTGGCTACTTGGGTCAGCGCATCTAAATTGACGGCAGTAGGTATTTCGTGATGCATACCTTTTTCGTCTACTCTTTGATAGCCCAACCACTCATCTTCCATAAAGGGTGTGACAGCAGTGGTTTCTTCCGTTCGAGAAACTTGAAGGTTTTGCTCTAGTTTGGACTTATACGCCTCCTCCTCTTGTTTAACGTAATTTTGATCTATAATGCCTTGAGCTATAAGTTTTTCAGCATAAATATCTCTTGGATTTTTTTGCGCAGCAATGGCCTTATACAATTTGGGTTGGGTAAATCTCGGTTCATCACCTTCATTGTGCCCATATTTTCTGTATCCGAGTAAATCGATAAAAACGTCTGCGTTGAAATGCATTCTAAAATCCAAGGCAAAAAGCACAGCATGGACAACCGCCTCTACATCATCAGCATTAACGTGCATTACTGGAGATAAGGTCACCTTTCCCACATCTGTACAGTAGGTACTTGATCGTGCATCCAAATAATTGGTCGTAAAACCAATTTGATTATTGACTACAATATGAATGGTTCCTCCTGTTGAGTAGCCTTTCAATCGAGCCATTTGAACTATCTCGTAGGCAATTCCCTGTCCAGCAATCGCTGCGTCACCATGAACCACTATGGGTAAAACCTTTGATGGATCACCGCTAAATTTATTGTCCATCTTGGCTCTAGTGATACCCTCTACTACGGCTCCCACGGTTTCCAAGTGTGAAGGATTGGGAGCGAGATTGATATTGATTTTTCTACCGTTGTTGTTGGGGTCAATCTTTGCCGTCCAACCCATATGGTATTTCACATCTCCATCAAACACGACTTCATCATAGTCCTTTCCATCGAATTCACTAAAAATATCCTTGGGCGATTTTCCAAATATATTGGTTAAGGTATTGAGTCTTCCCCTGTGAGCCATTCCCATGATAAACTCCTCAACCCCTTTTTCGTCTGCTGCCAAAATTAGGGCATCTAAAGCGGGAATGAGAGACTCCCCTCCTTCTAACGAAAATCGTTTTTGACCCACATACTTGGTGTGTAAAAAACTTTCAAAACTTACGGCTCGATTTAGATTATTGAGTATATCTTTCTTTTGCTCGGGACTAAATTTGGGGTGATTTTCATTTTGATGGAGTCGATCTTTGATCCATTCTTTTTTCTCCAAATTCCTAATATACATGTATTCCACACCTATAGAATCGCAATAGGTTCTTCGAAGGTGTTCGATAATGGTTGACAAGGTACTGGGTCCAATGCCCATTGTGGAGCCTGCATTGAATACGGTTGGCAAATCGTCTTGAGACAAGCCGAAATTTTCGATATCAAAATTGGGGGTGTAAGTTCGTCTGTTACGAACAGGGTTGGTTTTGGTAAACAAATGGCCTCGGGTGCGATAGCCTTCAATCAGCTTTACCACCTGAAATTCTTTCTTTACCGACTCGGGCACTTCTACTTCGGTTACCTCTACAGACGACTCACCATTTTCCACTCCAAAATCAAACCCTTGGAAGAAAGCCCTCCAGCTGGGTTCTACAGTATCTGGATTTTGTAGGTATTGGTCGTACAATTCGGCAAAGTAGGCGGTATGCGCCGAATTTAAAAATGAAAATTTGTCCATTAAATAATATTACTACTAGTCCTTAAAGCAAAATTACAATTTTTGCCCAAAGAGGTAAGATTTTGTCGATAAAACAATCCTATTCTTATTAAATTTGTAAAGGATCGGTGCTGATGATAGGGTTGTTTTTCAATTAAAAATCAAGACTTTTTCACGGCCACTCCTTTTCAAAATTTGATTTTATAGATGTTTGCTTTAATCGATTGCAATAATTTTTACGCTTCATGTGAGCGGGTTTTCCAACCCCAATACGAGGGCAAAGCAGTGGTCATTCTTTCCAATAACGATGGCTGTGTAATTGCCCGAAGCAATGAAGCCAAAGCTCTGGGGATTCCCATGGGAGCACCTGCCTTCAAATTTCGAAACGAATTCAAAAAACACAACATCAAGGTTTTTTCTTCTAACTACCCCCTCTATGGAGACATGAGTAATCGGGTGATGAAAATCTTGGAAACCTATACTCCCAATGTGGAGATTTACAGCATAGACGAAGCCTTTTTAAAGTTTGAAGGCTTTGATCATTTTGACCTGTTTACAATGGGTTTGAAGATGCGCAAACAAGTACGGCAGTGGACAGGGATTCCCGTCTCTGTTGGGTTGGCTCCCACGAAAGCTTTGTCGAAAATTGCTAATAAAATCGCTAAGAAATTTGACCAAAAAACACAAGGAGTCTACTGTATCGATAGTAATGAAAAACGTTTAAAAGCGTTAAAGTGGACCCCCATAGGAAATGTTTGGGGAGTGGGCAGGCAACACGCCAAACGATTGAAGGCCATGCAGGTAAAAACTGCCTTGGATTTTGTGAATTTGCCCGATGAATGGGTCAAAAAACACATGAGTATATTGGGACTACGGCTAAAAAAAGACCTAGAAGGCATTCCTTCCATCCAATTGGAAGAGGTTGTGCCTAGCAAAAAGTCGATTGCGACGACTCGAAGTTTCAAGAATATACTTACTATATTTAATAATCTTGAAGAACGTATTACTACCTACGCCCTCCTAGGAGCAGAAAAGTTGCGAAAGCAGAAAAGTTGTGCTACAGCCCTTCACGTTTTTGTAAGAAGTAACCCTTTTGATCCCAAGTCCGAGCAATATCGCAACGGCTGTACCATTACACTTCCCCACGCTACAGATTCCAATTTTATTTTGAATCGGTATGCACTGATGGGATTGAGGAGTATTTTCAAACCAGGAATAGAATATAAGAAAGCGGGGGTGATACTTTTGGGACTGACACCTTCCTTCTCAAGACAAATTAATTTATTCGAACAGGATACAGCAAAACATACCGCATTGATGGAAACCTTAGATAAAATTCATCGTCGATATGGCCCACACCGAATGAAATTGGCCAGTCAAGATTTAAAACAAACATGGAAAATGAAACGGGAGCATCTTTCCAATCGGTTCACAACAGAAATGAATGAAATCATCAGGGTAAAATGAGTAATACAGGAGATAAAATCGTCTTTTTTCAACCGGATCAGGAGCGGAGAAAATCTTCTTATCTGGCTCAAGAGGGCATTTCGGCAGGCTTTCCTTCCCCGGCAGATGACTTTAAGGAGTTGCGAATCAGCATTGACCGAGAGGTGGTCAAAAATGAGGAGGCTACTTTCTATGCTAGGGTATCGGGCGAATCGATGCAAGGGGCGGGGCTGGACGATGGAGATTTGTTGGTGATCGACCGAAGTCTAGAACCACAAGACAATAAGATTGCAGTCTGCTTTATCGATGGAGAGTTTACCGTAAAACGCCTAAAAGTAGAGGAGGACTGTGTTTATCTGATGCCGGAAAACTCAAAATACAAACCCATCAAGGTAACCGAAGACAACCAATTGATTATCTGGGGAGTCGTAACTTATGTGGTGAAAAAAGTTTAGACTAGAATCTTTCAAAAACACCAGCAATTCCTTGCCCTCCACCCACACAGGCGGTGACCATACCGTATTTTTGATTGCGACGTTTCATCTCATTCAACAGCTGTATGGTGAGTTTGGCTCCAGTACAACCCAAAGGATGCCCCATGGCAACGGCTCCCCCATTGACATTGACAGTGTCGGGATCCAAACCACTTTCTTGAATGACGGCTAAGGCCTGAGCAGCAAAAGCTTCGTTGAGCTCTGTTTGCTCAATATCAGAAAGTTTTAGTCCCGCTTGCTTTAAAGCTTTCGGTATGGCCTCGCAAGGGCCGATACCCATTAACAATGGATCAACTCCTCCAACAGAACAAGCAGCTAGGCGCGCTTCTGGCTCTAGGCCTAACTCTTTAACTTTTGCTTCACTCATCACCAAGGTAAAGGCAGCTCCGTCGGAAGTCTGAGAAGCATTTCCTGCTGTGATGATTCCCCCTTGTTTGAAAACAGCCCTCAATTTGGCTAAGCCTTCTACTGTGGTATCTCTTCTAACTCCCTCATCTACAGAAACGGTATGGGAGCTAGTGACTTTTTTTCCTTCTTTGACAAATACGTCTTCAACAGTAATGGGGACAATTTCGTCTTCAAAATATCCCTTGTCAATGGCATGAGCGGCTTTTTGGTGAGAAGCAAAGGAAAAATTATCGGCCGCTTCACGACTGATGTTAAATTTACCAGCAACGGCTTCTGCTGTAGCCCCCATACTAACATGGTAATTGATGTTTTCCATGTTGGCTTTGTAACTGGGCGATAATTTGTAGCCTGTCATAGGAAGTAAACTCATGCTCTCTGTACCACCAGCGATATAAACATCTCCCATCCCAGCCTTGATTTTGGCCACTGCCATGGCAATGGCTTCTAGGCCAGAGGCACAATAACGGTTGATGGTAATACCTGGAACTTCAATACCCAAAGCTCTAGCAGAAATGAGTCTTCCTACTTGTAGGCCTTGCTCCCCCTCGGGATTGGCACAACCCACAATGACATCATCTACAGTGGTGGGATCCAAAGCAGGTACTTGACTGACCAAATGTTTTAGAACATCTACGGCCATATCGTCGGATCTGTAGTTTTTGAATCCTCCTTTTTTAGCTTTTCCGACTGCAGTCCTGTATCCTTTTACAATATATGCTTCCATAACTTCTAGTTTCTTAAGGGCTTGTTATTCATTAATAGGTATTGGATTCTGTCTAGGGTTTTTTGATTTCCCAGTAAACTCATAAAAGCTTCTCGTTCTATATCGAGCAGGTATTGCTCATTTACTTTCTGTGGGCTGGTCAAATCACCTCCACAAATGACGTAGGCTAACTTTCGAGCGATTACCTCATCGTATTCAGACATATAGCCTCCCAAACGGTATTCATTGATGGCCGAATAAAGTGCCCCCAATCCAGATCGTCCAAGAACTTCTATGTCTTCTCTTGCAGCAGGGGGGATATAGTCCTTGGATAATGCTAATACTTTGTCTTTAGCCAATCCAAGATTACGCTGAACGTTATAGGAAACACTGTCTCTATTTTCCAATAGATAATGCAGATCAAATGCCTCAGAGGCTGAGGTGGAAACGGCTGCAGTGGCAATGGATTTAAAATGGTCGATCAACATGGGTATTTTAACGTCTCCCTCATAAAATCCGTCGGAGACCCGAAGGGCAAATTCTTTGGTTCCCCCGCCTCCAGGAATCAGCCCGACACCAACTTCAACCAATCCTATGTAGGATTCGGCAGCACAGACGGCTGCATCACAGTGCATAGTAATTTCACAACCTCCTCCAAACACATAGCCCTGAGTAGCAACAACCACTGGAATTTTGGAAGTTCTGATTCGCATGTTGACTGATTGAAAATCGGCGACCATTTGATCCAAGGTGTCAAATTGTTTTTGCATGGCCAACATTCCAATGTTCATTAAATTGGCCCCTACACTGAATTGCTTGGCGTTGTTTCCTATGACAAGGCCCTTCCAGTTTTCGCTTTCTGCCTTATCTACTGCTTCTGCAATGGCTTTTCCTATGCCTTCACCTATGGCGTTGCTCTTGCTTTGAAATTCCAAACACATGACTCCATCTCCAATGTCGTGAACTGAACATTCGCTGTTTTTGATGAGCGGTGTATTTTCTCTAAAACTTTCCAAAATAATAAAGGCATCAGAGCCAGGAATAGTTTTGTATTGTTGGCTTTGAATATCAAAATATTTCTTTTGACCTTTTTCGTATTTGTAAAATTGATCTGCACCCGCTTTTTTCATTTGGCCTATCCATTCGGGAAGGCTTTCTCCAGCGGCTTCAATCATGTCCAGTCCGTTTTGAAAACCGATGAGATCCCAGTACTCAAAAGGTCCAAAATCCCAAACATATCCAGCTCTCATGGCATCGTCAACAGGATAGTATTGATCGGAAATTTCTGGAACTCTCTGGGCAGAGTAGGCAAAAATAGCTGTAAAGTATTCTTTAAGGAAAAGACTTTCTTTGTCTTCTTTTCCCATCAAAAAGGACATGCGTTTCTGCATTTTCTCAATGGCCTTGGCTTCTTTAAGTATGGGGTTTTTCGGACGTACACTGGGGTTATACTCCAATGTTTTTAGGTTCAGGGCATTGATGATCGTTTTCCCTTTTTCGTCTTTTTGATTGGTTTTTTGATAAAAGCCTTTCCCTGTTTTGTTCCCCAAAAAGTTATTTTCTAATAGAAAGGTCATGAATTTTGTTTCTGGTGCCTTACCGACCGATTCAAAAAAGGAATCGTTTTTGACGTTGTTAACGACAAATTGGGTGACTTTCTCTCCTGTATCCAGTCCCACCAAATCTTGGAGTCTGAAAGTTCCTGTATTGGGTCTTCCTATCAATGAACCTGTTAAAGCATCTACTTCTTCAATAGAGAGGTCGTATTTTTGGGTTAGATCAAAAACTTTTACTCCAGACATGACGCCAATTCTGTTGGCGATAAATGCAGGAGTGTCTTTACATAATACGGTTTGTTTGCCCAGATTAATTTCTCCAAAATGCATGAAAAAATCAATCAACTCAGGTTGGGTTTCTGGGATGGGTATTATTTCAAGTAGTCTTAAATATCGAGGCGGATTAAAAAAGTGTGTTCCACAGAAGTGTTTTTTAAACTCAGCAGATCGTCCATCAGACAATTGAGAAATGGGAATACTAGAGGTATTGGAACTAACAATACTTCCTTTTTGTCGGTATTGTTCAACTTTTTCAAATATCTGTTGTTTAATATCCAGTCGCTCTACCACCACTTCAATGATCCAATCGGCCCCTTGAATTTTTTCAAAATCATCCTCAAAGTTCCCTACCGTAATTCTACTGGCATATTCCTTTTTGTAGAGGGGTGCGGGCTTTGATTTGATGGCTTTGGTTAAAGCATCTTGAGCAACACTGTTTCTGTTGCTTTTATTTTTTTGTGCTTGTCCTTGGGGCAGAATGTCCAGCATCAAAACTTTTAGACCGACGTTTGCGAGCTGACAAGCAATCCCAGATCCCATGACACCAGATCCAAGGACGACAACATTCTTTATTCTAAAATTCATCGTTGGGTTTTTAACAAAGCTATTAAAAATCTATGAGGGTTGCATTTTTTTATACATTTGTTGAAAACATTAAGTTATGAGTCATCAGAAAGTATTTGAACAGTTTAAGGAAAGAGCCGAAAATGCTTCACCATTGGGAGGTACCCTAAAGTTTATGGTAGATGAAAATCCCATTCTCATCGATGGTAATGGTGATCAGAATACGATTTCTATGGATGACTCAGAGGCAGATTGCACCATTGTTGTTTCTACAGAGGTATTGGAAAAGTTAAGGGATGGGGAACTCAACCCCATGATGGCCGTTATGGGGGGTCAAATTAAAATTACTGGAGATATGGGCTTGGCCATGAAGGTCCAATCTCTATTGGGTTAAAATTGTTAATATAAAACATTCACACCCACTTTTATTTTAACTTTTTATTGGTATTTTGTTGTTGCTAAAAATCCAGTATGGAACTTAGAGATGATCAAAATATTGTTGATGAAGTCGTTAGGTCAAAGGTTAAATATGCGGTTTCATTATTGATTACTTTGCGTAAAAGAAACCATTCTAAAGAGCTGGGTTCTGACATCGATAACATTTGGAAAATCAGTGGCTTTAAAAACAAAAAAATATTTGAAAAGCACTTTAAATTGATAATGGGGTTTTCGGTTAAAAATTACATAAAGAGTTTACCCCAGCGATTTTAGTTCTTTACACGGTCAATTGAAAAGAACGATTTTTTTGATGCCAGTAGAACTTAATTGGCCTTTAAATTTTTTCATTAATTATAGGGTCATTATTACAAAACTTACCTAAAAAGATTAGCAAATATCACCTTACTTATTGAAATTTCTTATGTTACCATAACAAGTAACAAATACGAAATCAATGATAAGCTTTATTTTTAATTAGCTTTGTATTACAACAAAACCAGCAGTAATATTTAATTAAATTATTAGATTATGAAGATTTTGGTATGTATCAGTCACGTACCCGACACCACCTCAAAAATAAATTTTGTCGAAGGAGATACGCTCTTTGATAAGAACGGTGTACAGTTTGTGATTAACCCCAATGACGAATTTGGTCTTACCCGAGCTGTTTGGTTTCAACAAAAACAACAAGCAGAAGTTACGGTGATAACAGTGGGAGATGCCAGTTGTGAACCCACACTCAGAAAGTGTTTGGCTATTGGAGCTAACAGGGCTTTTAGGGTTGACCTCCAACCCTCTGATGGGTTTGAGGTGGCACAGCAGTTGAGTGCTCACTGTAAGGAAGGAAATTATGACTTGATCATTGCGGGAAGAGAATCGATCGACTACAATGGCGCTATGGTTCCCGGTATGCTATCTGCTCTTTTGGGATATAATTTCGTAACCAATTGTATGGCACTTGAGATAGCAGGTGGCACTGCCAAAGCCTCCAGGGAAATTGACGGGGGGATTGAGACTGTTTCTTGTGAGTTGCCCTTAGTGATCGGTGCTCAAAAGGGTTTGGTTGAGGAGAAAGATTTGATCATTCCCAATATGCGGGGTATTATGCAGGCGCGTCAGAAAAGTCTTTCAGTGCTTGCTCCTGTTGAAAGTGATGCCAAATCCTCGATTTCAAAGTATGAAAAACCAGCTCCTAAAGGCGCTGTAAAATTGGTAGAACCCGATCAAATTGATCAACTCATTGACTTGCTTCACAACGAAGCCAAAGTAATTTAGCATAATCATTATGGGAATTTTAATCTATACAGAATCCGAAAACGGAAAGTTTAAAAAGTCTGCCTATGAGTTGGCCTCCTATGGAAGGGCCATTGCAGATCAATTAGGGGTTGAACTCATTGCTGTGAGTTTTAACCACGAAGACGCTAGCCCATTGGGGAGTTATGGTGTTGATCAAGTCATTCAAATTAATGATCCTTCATTGGAAAGCTTTACAGCACAGCAGTATGCTTCAAATTTGGCAACAATAGCTCAAACAAAGGAGATCAAGTTGATTGTTTTGAGCTCTGGTGCCAATGCAAAATACATTGCGCCCCTTTTGGCCGTATCTCTTTCGGCGGGCTATGCTTCCAATGTGGTAGGGCTTCCTGAAAGTTTGGAGCCTTTGACGGTCAAACGGTCTTGTTTTACCAATAAGGCGTTCAATACCTGCACGTTGGACAATAAAGTAAACATTATTGGATTGTCGAATAACTCCTATGGTAGTTTTGAAAATCCAAAGGAGGTAAATGTTAGTCAAGCTTCAGCGGTCATTGCTGAAACAAGTATAAAGGTTGAACAAGTAGAAAAATCAAGCGGTGAAGTGAGTATAGCCGATGCCGATATTGTGGTATCTGGGGGACGCGGATTAAAGGGTCCAGAGCATTGGCATCTTATAGAAGATTTAGCTACAACCTTGGGAGCAGCTACAGCCTGCTCCAAACCTGTATCCGATATGGGATGGCGACCCCACAGTGAACATGTAGGGCAAACTGGGAAACCTGTGGCTTCTAACTTATACATTGCTATAGGCGTATCTGGAGCCATTCAGCATTTGGCTGGGATTAATTCTTCTAAAGTCAAGGTGGTGATCAACAACGATCCAGAAGCGCCATTCTTCAAGGCTGCAGACTATGGGGTAATTGGAGATGCCTTTGAGGTGGTACCAGAATTGATCGAAAAACTCAAAGCTTTCAAAAGTTCTTAGTCCAAAAGCTGAGGTTTTAAATGGATTTTCTTTACTTTTGGGCATTTTAGAAAAACATTTTTCCGAAAAGCTTGGGTGTATCCCGAGTGTGTTTTGGTGATTGCTTCCCCCCTATCTTTACTTCACCAAACGATCTACTATCTAGCAAATGGTATAAGAAGTTACTGATTATTTGTCCCTCAAGATCAATAGGTTTTGGTTTTGAAAAACTTTTAGTCTTTCATCACATCCATGACCAATTTTGGAGTTCTATCTACCTTATACAACCCCCAATGTTTTTCTGGCTCAAGAGGTTCGGACGAGCCTTTCCAAGGTTCATCAAATGCTTCAAAAAAGAAAGTAAGTATTTCGTTTTTCTCACTCCAATTTACTAAATCATGATAATATGTTCTCTGAAATTCCTCATTCACGTTTTCGGGTTGGATTCCTCTACCATTAGAGTTGGTTGCCCAGCCAGCCTCAGTGATCACTATAGGTTTATGAGGATATTTAAGTCTTACACTCTCATAATTTTCATTGGTATACTCCAGTCCTTGTTGAATGTTTTTGTATTCCCACACTGGGTAAGTATGTATGGAAATAAAATCAACTTCGTCAACCAATTTTTCTAATTTGTCAAGCCACGGCAGGTAATTTTCACAGAATGTAACGGCCTGATCTGCCTCTTTTTTAATTTTTCTAACAAATTCAATTACTCGCTGAACGGGAACAAAATGATCGGTCCAATCAACACAGGCTTCATTACCCGCCGACAACGAAAAGATGATATCGGGGTATTTATTTGCCAAGTGTATTAATTTTTGTATTCTGGCATCATTTATTTTTTTGTTGTCCTCTAAAACTTCTTCTGAATAAACACCACCCCAAGGACATCCGGGGTTATTTTTTTCGGCAACAATGTAAGCACCCAACATTACCTTAAAGTTTAACTTTTCTTTTCGTATTACCTCAAGAACAGTGTCGGCTTGTTGATCGCAGTCGTACAACCTGAGGTATTTCCAATTGTCATGAAGAATTAATAAATCTTCTTTAATCTCCTCATAACTTGGATAAATCTCTCCAGGACTCTGGCCCTCTCTAAAACCAGAATAACAAATGGCTTTACCGGGTAAAATATTTAATTCTTCTGTGTATCTCATTATTAATTATTAAACTTTACCCTAAAATAAGAAGTTTTAGTATTTTAAGTTCTCGATTTTGTCCCAAAGTCCCCAAAACGCACCTACATCTCCCTCAGCATCAATTTTCCATGATTCGTCAAATGAAGAGAAGTAGAACATTTCGATATTTTCTTCCTCAGACCATTTTTGAGAATTAATATAATAACGGATAGCGTTTTCGTATGAAGGTTCGGCACCAAAGAAACTTTGTCCTCTATCAGGCCAACCTGCTTCTGATACAATTACTCGTTTTCCTTTGCTAGCAATTACCGCTCTTCGGTACATGTCTTTCATATACAGCAATGAATACTCGAGCTTACAGCCTTCCCAATAAGGATAACAATTTGCAAAAATCACATCGCAGGCCTCTGTAATTCTTGGTCTATCGGCAAATTCGTAGTATGCATCAACATAACCTACTTGAATTTGTGGTATCGCTTCTTTGACTTGATACATGAATTTCAACAATTCATCTTCTGATAAATCACCTCTGTACATCACTTCGTTACCTACTGCCGCCAAATCAACATAACCCTCTTTTGCAAGTTCTATCAGGTTTGCTATTTCTTTTCTATTTACTTGATCGTCACTTCCCAGCCAAGCACCAACCATTGTTTTGATGTCAAATTCACGGGCTATTTTGGGGATCAGTTCATTACCTTCTGTACAGGAAAAAGAGCGAACCCAACGGGTATAAGGCTGAATGATTTTCATCCGTCTTCTTATTTGCTCTTCGGAAATAATATCACCAGGCTTTTGGCCCTCTTCATAGGGACTGAAACACAAACCGTGCATTCCATTGTCTAATACTTTTTTAAACAATATACTCAATTCCTTTTTGGATTTTTTTTCGTGCTTTATTTCTGCAAGAGATAAAACTTTCTGTCTTCTTTTTGACATAGCCAGAATAATTAAATTGGTTTACTTTTGATGGATCTCATTTCGTTGATCCAATTGCTTTCGAATGTCGTTGGCTCGTTCTTCTGTAATGGAATAATCGCTCATTACCCAAATGGCGAATAATGTTCCGATAATGGGCAATCCAGAAAAGAATAGTCTTAATCCAAAAATAGCATTTTCGCTTTGAGTTGGACTTCCTGATTCAAAACCTATTAGTGAAAATATTACACCTGTGAGACCTCCTGCAATTCCAAATCCAAATTTGACCATCCACCAGTAAATCGCTCCAAAAACTCCTTCACGACGTTTTCCTGTGTTGAGTTCGTCTAGATCAATTACATCGGCCGTCATTGACATCATTAGGGTAAATAAGCCCCCTATGCCGAATGAAAAGAATGGCATGGCAAGCAAAAACATATAAGGTTTTCCTGGGATGAATAAGAACCACAGCATGATATAGCCAATAATAGATATGGATTGCGAAATAATAAACGCTCTCTTTTTACCTAATTTCTTAGACATTACTGTTACTATTGGAATGACTAAAAATGTGGTTACTAGAGCACCTACACTTCCGAAAAGTGTTGGCCAAATCCAAGCGCCTTCTTTTCCAGTAACACCGTCAAAAAGATAGTAAACAATGATAAAATAGGTGAATGCAGCTACGGTATTGAATGCATTGAAAATTAGGAAGGTAGCAATACATAGTTTTCGAAATGCTCTTATCTTGAAAGCTTCACTAAAATTAACCACAAATATGGTATGCAATCTTACTAAGATATTCTTGAGCGTAATGCTCTCATATTTCTCATTTAGAGTAGATTTACTCTTGATAAATATTGCAGGAATCATCGCGAGAATCATACAAATACCTCCAACCCATATTGCCAGTTCTCTCACAGCGACATCACTCGATGGAAACCATTCTTTGTCATCCATGGCAATCCAAAACCAAGGGGCGATTACCCATGCCCATTGTCCTATCCATTGTGCAACAGCCATAATATGGGTTCGTTCATGAAAATCATCACTCATCTCATAGCCCATCGCTACATAGGGTACGCTAAAAATTGTCAAGCCCAAATAAAATATCAAGGAGGTAAAAAGAAAGTAATAAAAGTTAAATTCTACGCTGTTTTCTCTGAATAATTGCCACATCACGACAAATGAAACACCCATAATCAAAGAGCCAATAAAAACATATTGTCTTCTTCTCCCCCATCTTGATTTGGTGTTGTCAGAAATAAAACCCATTATGGGGTCGGTGATGGCATCAAAAAGTCTTGGCACTAAAGAAACTACTCCCCACATCCAGCCGGGGAAACCTAATCCTTGAACAAGAACAACAATAAATATACTTATAACAGCGGGAAACATTTGGTTGGCTAACATTCCCAAACCAAAGGCTACCTTCTGGCTCATGGGTACTTTTTTGTCTATACTTCCTTCTCTTGCATTCATATCCTTGGTTGGTTTTTTGTTTTTTTAATCAAAATGATTGTATTGCTCCTTCAAAACATGGAAAGACTCTTTTTTATTTCTGTCAATATCAACGATGCCCCAGAACTCCTCGTTGGGATTACCATCATATGGAACCCCACTACTGTTGGGTGCCTGACCGCCAATGTCTTGTTGATCGGGATTGCCCGCCTTCCACCATTCATCGGAAAAGGAAAAAAGCGTTAATCCACTGATGAGGTGTTTGTTTTGAAAAACAGTTTCTACTATTTTGGCATTGGCAACCGATTGAGCTTTTTGGTTTTCACCTTCTTTAAAATTGTCGCGTTCAATTGTCATATAACTATCGCTTCCCGCCTCAGAAAAATAAAACGGCTTGTCGCTTAATTTCTCCCATTGGTCAAAAAGGGCCGAAGGGTTGTCCCATCGGTATATATTGAGTCCCCACAAATCAAGGTTTGAACACATGGAGAAAGCCAAACTGTCTGGTAGTTCGCCATGGGCTGAGGAAACGGGGTGATTGCCATCGATTTTATGGATGGTTTGGGCTGCATCGTTGAGGGTGGAGTACCAATTTTTGATGTTTCCCTCAAACCACTCGGGATGGTAATTGTATTCATTACCCAACTCCCAAAACAAAATGGCATTATGGTTTTTGTATTTTTTGATGTATTGGGTATAGGATTTGGAATAGAGATCGAAGTAGCCTTGCTGATTATAGCCTATCCCAATAATGACTTTGATACCCGCTTTTTCAATTTTATCCAAAACGGAAATCTCCTCAATGGGACTGTAAACTCTGATGGTATTGATGCCTGCCTCTACCATCAAAGCAAGGTCAGCTTCCAAGCTGCTAAAATCCCTTTTTTTCTTGCCCTTGGGAACAGGATTGTAGCAAATCCCTTTGATAAAATAGGGCGCATCGTTGACCCATATTTGTCTCCCTTGGGTTGTTACTACTAGGGAGGGCTTGCCACACGACAAGACTAGGCAAGTAATACCCCAAATAAAAATAGAAAATACAGATTGGCTCCTTTTCATTTTTTTGGTGGGGTTAAAAGGGTGGACAGTAGTTGTTCTTTATTGCCTTGAAATGTTTTTTCAATGGGAGTATTTCCTCTACCAAGTCCTTCCAATGCCCCCTGATCAAGGAAATTCCAGAGGCTAAATTTGGCCTTGCCCTCAATGGTAAACAGTCCGAAATGATTCTCAGAGTGTTGGGGATCAATGGGATTTTTCCATTGTTCATCGAAGGCTTCAAAGTATACGCAAGTGGTTTTGTTTTGCTTCGCCCAATCACTCATCAATTTAAAATATAATGCTTGTTTGTATTCGTCAGCAGCCCGTGATCCTTGGTTTCCATAAAATCCACTGCTTTGAGTAGCCCACCCGGTTTCTCCAATATGAATAGGCTTTTCGACCCCCAAACTTTTTACATAGTTCTTTACGTTGTTGTATTGCATAACAGCAAAGTTTTTGGCTCTAAACATTGCGCTGTCGATAATTTGGAGGTCTGAGGATTGACTTTCCGATTCAATTTTTGAAATCCAAAACTTAGGATTGTAGTGGGTGTTGTGAAATGGATAGGTATGGATGGATATGTAATCTACTGCGTGTACCAGTTTTTCTAAATCGGGTTCGTGATATGAAGGATCTCCTCCTCCCCATGAACTGAAGTCATCGGAACTGGTGATCCAAAGATTTTTTGGGAGTTTCTGATCTGCTTTCAATTGTTGAAGATGGTTGACCCAATTCAAAATGACTTTGGGTTGAACAAAATAGGAGGTCGCCCAACGAACACGGGCCTCGTTCCCTACCGATATGATTTTAACGATATCTGGATAGGCTTGGGTAAGTTCTACTGCCTGACTTATCTCTAATGCATTTCCTTTGAAATCTTCTTTGTCATGATTGGGCTGATCTGTCCAAGCATTTTTGCAGTTGATCCAAGCACCGAGCATTACGTACATTTCAAAGTCGATGCGTTTCATTTTTAGGAGTCTGATCGCTTCTAAAATATTTTTTGCAAATTCAAAATGTACATTATAGGTTCGGATGAGTTTAAACCCTAGGGCTTCTAGTATGATTAGATCCTCGGTAATTTGATGAATGGTGGGCTGGGTATTTCTAGTGTTGGCTCGATATCCACCATAGGAAATGGCTTTGTATTTGGAATTTCCCAAAATATCGGAGGCAAAGGGGGAATGATCTTTAGTCGACTGATCTTTTGACTGACAAGCCATGAAAAGCAAACCTACAAGAAACATAAGACGGAATGTCTTACGGAATAGGTAACCCAAAAAATTGGAATGCTTTATCACGTATTTTGGTTTTAGATTTTTAGTATGTCTAGGAATACAATCATTTTTTGATATTCTCCCGATCTACTGAATAGGGACTGGCTTGTTTTGACGTCTAGTTTATTGCCTTTAAAATGGATCACACTTCCGTCTTTGGCGAAGACCTCTATAACATTTTCGTCAGATTTTTGATAAACTACTGGTACTTGGCAAATGGTAAAGGCAAGGGATTTTGGCTCTATCTGAATTTGATTTTTTTTCTGAAGTACGTCTACGTAGGAGAATAGCTGACCTTGTTCTATAAATTCGTGATCTCTCAGTAAAACAGGTTCAAAACTAAGAGCTCCCTCTTTGATTTTCACACCCAATTCTCCTGATCTACTGAGCAGATCTTCCTTGACCTGACCAGTCATTCCGGGTTGTTGTGCTCCTTTTCCTTTGGGGGTATGGGAGTATGGGTCGGTTGGAAAAGCTCCGTATAACTCGGGAGATTTGTTTACCCCAATGCCATCATTGATTTGATGAAAATGAATGGTCAATCGGTCGATCAATTTTTTGTCGGCATCGGATGCTATGGCTTCTGAAACGGCTTCGCAATTGGCCAATAAGAGTTTTGAAACCATGTGCCAATAGATGGACCCCAGTCCTTCGTATCCAAAGAATGTCCCCGATCTTCCAGTAAATGATTTGTGATTAAATACGGATTCGTAAATTGAAAAAAGGGCTTCTGATTCTTGTAAAACTAGGCTTTGGTATTGGATCGGAAGTTGGACCAATGCCTTTTTAAGTCCGTTGACATTATTAAAATCAGCATTAAAATGGTACTGACCCAATACGTCTTTTGAGATAATTTCGCTGTTATTGTTTTGGATAAGTTTTTGTAACAAAGCATTATCAGCTACCTTCTCATGAGGTATGTTGTTTTTTTGGAGGAATTGGGGAAGGTTTCTATCGGGATAAAGAATGTAACTGTTTTGATCTTCTCTGTAGAGTTTGCTTTGTCTCAAACTATCCAAAAGCTCAACAGTCTCCTGTGTCGATAGAAAACCTGAACTCAAAACGGCCACTTGCCCCTCCAGCATTTCAGAGAGGTAGGAGATGCTCATTTTGTCTTCTTCCACAGCCACCAAATTATAGGCATGATAGAGTCGATCTTCTCTTTTATTGGCTTTGATAGTGTGTTCTACAAAAGCAGTGGTCAATGTGATGAAGGAGTCTAATTTTTCAGTACTTACGGCTACTTTTTTAGCGGTATGACCATTGGAATATATCTCTTGACGGTATTGACTTGCTGCCATTCCAAGGTTTTGAAAAATGGTCTTGCGATCTTGATCGTTGATTGGATCATTTAGTAAATCTTGGTGTTCCTCAAAGGTGTGAACGATTTGATTGAAGACTTGATTTAACTCCTCAGAAATGGTAAAACTGGATTGTTCGGCACGAGAAATGAGGGTTTTGAAAAAGGGTAAAAATCTTCTTAAATAGTAGAGTGTAACCATAGAAACACCATTACCCACAAGGGCATTGTTGGCATCGTTCCATTCAGGTCGTTGGGTGTTCATCCAAATCCCAGCCTCAGGAATTAAGTTAGAGACTTTGGCCATGAGGGTAATTAATATTTTCTCAATAAAATTGACTTTGTATATCTCCCCTTTAGCGTCTTGAAGTAAAGCTCCATCTGCTCCAATTATATTTTTTCTATTTTGAATTTTCTCATGAGCTTCCTCATCAAAATCGATTGTATTTTTGGAATCTTTGAGTATTTCTTCAACGGCTTTGATTTTGTAGGGGACGTTGGCAAAAACAAATAAATCCTGTTCGAGTATTCCATTAAGTTTGTTTGGAAAATAGTTTTCACTAAACTCTAAGAACTTAAGTAAATAAATTATCTGATGATCGCCCCAGTAACCAATGTAGGACCATGGATTGTCGGGTTCAATGGTTTCCCAATCAAAACCGTCTCTTGTGAGTCGGTAGGGATTGTAACCTTCAAAAGTAGTTGCATTTAAAAATTTATATATCATCCCTTCGATAAAATCGGGATAGGAGTGCGCAAGAGCTTCCCAGTTTTGAAAAATATCTCTCCAGTTCCCTTGGTAGTCGAGTATTTTTGATCCATCCACCTCATTTTTAGTGTTGATGGAGAATTTGTTCCATGGACGACTGGGATCTCCATGTCTTCTGCTAAATTTCAACGGAAGATATTCTTTTGCCAGTCTAACAAAATCTGTATCGGATTCTTGCGCTAGGAGTACTTTTATTGTTTCTAAGTCAAATTTCTCATCAAGCTGTTTTAAGACCTCTATTTTATTTTGGTAGAGTTCTTTATTGGCTGCAGCTAAATATTTGGAAAAATGAGATTTTTCGATAGTGTAATTGAAATCGAAAATTCCCCCTCTCATAATATTGAATAGGGTATTTGAAAAATGTCTGGTATTTCTTGGTCCATCGGCGGTGATCTGCAAACCATCGGCTGCAGCCACCAAACGAATCAATTCCTCTGATCCAAGGACAATGTCTTGATTTAACGATTCAGATAGGTTTTCCTTATTGATAAGGCGTTCCCGAATCTCGATTAATTGGTTGATGTTTTGATTGACATCGGCCACAATGGTCCAATTTTTTGAGGATTTGGGTGCGAGTTTAAAATCGGTATTTATAAAGTAGGCCCCTTTCTCTGCTCTTATTTCTGATTCATTTTCAATGGAATATCCCGCTCGAAATTGATCCAATTGTAGGGAGGATAATAAGTGTTTTGGGTTTTCAAATCCTAGAGACCATACTGTATTGACTTTTAATGCTTCACTGGGTTCTGCTCTATCCACAATTAGGGCGGAGAGGGAATAAATCCCCAAGCCACTTTCTTGGTCTATTTCATTTTTTTTATAGGCATCGGCCAAATTACTGCTTCCTGCTTGTAGACTTTCTTCTATGCCCCAAGGGAGTATGTTTTGAAGTCCATCGATCAAACTGATATTGGTGGAGTCAAGGGCTTGATTATGTAATGTTGCTTCACGGACAAAACCGAAACGATCACTGGTTTTCCATGAGTATGAAAAAGTCAAGTTAAGATCGTGATTGATTTCTTCAAATATGATTTTGTTCCCTAGCGAATTTTTATAAAGATTTCTTGATGTTTTGTAAATCCCCTGTTGTCTGTGAGAGAAGGGCTCCCAAAGAAGGGTAGTTTGGGCTTTTGAAACAAGTAAGATAGTTTTACTTCCTGTATTTTCGACTGATTCAATGATTTTATCATCAGTGTAGTAGGGAAATAGCGCATTGCTACTGTCTTTCCTTCCTGCTGTAAGACCACCAGTGCTGGATATGAAAAGCCAGTGGTTAGAGTTACTAACCAAGCTCATAAAGAAGGGACGCATACCGTCCACATTTGAGATTTTGAAGAAGTTTTCTCCTTCGATAAGTATTTCCTCTCCCTTTACAGGATTTTTGGGATGTAAACTATAATTTTCTAAAAATTGTTTTTCTTCTAAGTTGATCATTCAACTGATATTTTTTTATTTAAAACCTTAACACTGGTGGTTATTTATAATCTAAACCACGTGGTTAAACTGGGCTATATATGAGGCTGAATTAAAATCGGCTGAGTCATTGATAATCGTACTTAAAGAATATATGTCTTATAGGTTTCTTCTTTCCAATTAAAATTTTTCGTAGTTAACCGCTAGGCTAGATCTCCAGTTTTGAAGAGCCTCTCTTAATTCATAAGGTCGAAAGTTTTATTCCGTTAAACCGTTTACCATTTAACGATAGACTCTTACATAGTCAATTTCCATAGAACTTTCATTGAAATCTTCAGGAATTTGTCCTCCAGTATTACCTCCCATAGCAACATTTAATATGATAAATTGTGGTTTATCATAAGGCCAGTTGTCCTCAGTTTTATTTTCAGGACTGTAGGTGTAATATTCGTTTCCGTCAATAGAAAAGACAATTTCGTCAGGCGTCCAATTTACTGAGTAAATGTGGAAAGCTGTGGTTGAAGTTGGTGCATCAATTAACTTAACGTTTATAGTATTAGCTGAACTGGATTGATTATGAAGAGCAGCAGAAATCTTGGTTTTATCCCAACCTTTTTGTTCCATAATGTCTATTTCTCCACACTTTGGCCAACCAACGGTGGAAATATTAGAACCCAACATCCATAAGGCCGGCCAAGTACCAGCAGCAGAGGGGAGTTTGGCTCGAATTTCAACTTTTCCATAAGTAAAACTGAATTTACCTTGAGATTTCAATCGAGCAGAGGTATAATCAGCTCCTTCGTAAGTTTCTTTCTTTGCTTTTATTTTTAGAAAGCCATCCTCCACTATTACATTATCACTGCGTGAAGTATAGTACTGGGATTCTTGATTTCCCCAACCATTATCTCCAGTACCAATATCATAAGTCCATTTTGAACTCATAGGGGAACCTTCGGTATCAAATTCATCAAACCAGTAAAGATCGGTGTTACCCAGATATGCTCTATCTCCATTTACGTCATTGATGATTTCTTGCAGTTCCGTTAATGTTGTTGGAATTGGATTTGCATTAGCAATAGCAATTTCATATTTCTCTTGGTTATCCTCCAAATTTTGTACACCTGCGTTTGATAAGTTTTCGATAGAAGGAGTTCCTCCATCGGCTGGACTTTGAGATTCTGTTACAATTGTTTCAATAAGTTCCGCTACATAGGGAATATTTTGATCTTTTGCACAAGATGTAAAAAATAAAAAAAGAAAAAGACTTTTGTATGTAAGGTTAATTTTTTCCATTCAATTTAGTGAGATAGTTATCTATTATACCATCAAAATAATTAAGCTTAGTTAATGTTTTGAATATTTGATTTGTTTAAAATTTTTGAAAAAAACAGATTAATTCAAAAGAGGTTTTGCGAATACCAAAATGTTTTAACTCTAGCGTGATGGGCGAACAAAACTTATAAAAATTAACCCATTAGTTTGTTGGATTTTAAATTGTTTACCTGTTTAAATTAATAGTTAAAAAAACCCCGTACAAAAATTGCACGGGGTTAATTGTATTCAATTAATAAAAGTAAAGGTTATCGATGTAGAACGTTTGAGTTCCGTCTCCACCATCAAAAATAATCTGTCCAATTTTACCATCAGCAGTTAAAGTAGTAAAATCACTCAATGCTAATACAACATTGGTCCATGTTTCTATTGCGGCAGCTTCAGTAACGGTAACTATAGGATCAAAAAGATCTCCTGCATATTCACCATCAGCTCCATAATCGACAAGTTTCAATTTTAGAGTGGCTCCATTAGGTGTCCAGTAGTCAAATGTAACGTGAGTTACATCAGCAATAGAAACTCTATTTGCAGCGTCACCTCCAACATTATCAATTCCAACAAAGTTAAAGTTAGCTAGTTTTTTTACTGCATTATCAGCAATAGTCTCTTCAGTTGAGACAGTTGTTTGTCCCCAGTTTGGTGCAAATGTTGAAGCTAAATCGGTATAGGCATCACTGAAAATCGAAATAACTGTTGAAGCCTCAGCAGATGGTGCTGCAGGAGCATCCTCTGGAGCAGTTATTACAGGACATCCAGAATCTTGTGTACCAGCAACAGTTGGACACTCATCATAAGCATCAATTACACCATCTCCATCAGTATCTGTTTGAGGAATGGCTGCACCTGTTGTTCCTTCTTTGGCGAGTTTCATTCTCCAATAATTCGTACCATCATATACTTTGAACACTGTCATTGTGTTTCCGTCATCTGAAAAAGATACGTCGGTATAAGTTATGCTTTCGTCAGCAGCTGAACCTGTTGCCAATTCACCAGTTTCACCTAATTTGAATAAACCTAGGTATGAACCACTACCAGAAATTGTGATAGTGTTTCCTTCTTCGTCATATGCCCAAGTACCTGGAGATGAACCATCCCATGGAGCTATAGTCGTAGCACAACCTTCAGGATCATTTCCAAATGCAGGCTCAATCCAAGTCTGGTCTCCAGGAGTACTTTGATAAGTACCATCTGCACTAAACTCAAATACATCATCAAAAAGACAATCTCTTGTTAAAACATCACCAAGTTGATTTGACCACCAAGAGAAGTCAGTAGCAGATGGTCCTATTCCCAATGCTCCTGCATCATGCATTATTACCCATCTTCCTTCTACTGGAGAAGGATCTGGTTCGGTATAATCAACTGATACCTCTTGTGATGCATCGGCATTCTGAAATCCAAGTGCAGAAGCAGTTACAACAATAGTATAGGTTGCATCTGATTCAGGATAAGTATAGGATACTCCTGGCCCAGCTGATGTTAAAACATCATCGTCTGCTGAACTTCCAAAATCAATAGAATAAGATGTTCCTTCGGTAGACGTAGGAGTTACTGTAATTACGTTACCTGCTCCACTTGCTTCAGCTGTAAATGATACATTTGAAATTAACGGGATTTCAGGGTCAGCTTCGTCTTTACTACATGAATAAATAATACATAACCCAGCAAGGGCAAGCATTCCTTTGTTTAGATAATTTTTCATTTTTTAAAGTTTAATATTAATTGACTAATTACTTCTGATTGTTTGTTAATCGTGATCAAAAGATTTTTTAAACTAATACCCGGGATTTTGTTCCCAGCTATCGATTGCGTTTGCTAAATTTATTTCTTCGAGAGGTATGGGAAATACCTCATTTTTTCCATTTGTAAAATTGATTTTTCTTCTCGTTTTTTCTTCCTCTGTTAAGTCCTCACCATCGATGGCTGTATTATAAGCAGAAAAAGCTTCTGCTGCTTTCCCAGTTCTAACCAAATCAAAGAATCGATGTCCTTCACCAGCCAACTCTAAACGTCTTTCATGATATATAGCTTCAAGTAAATTGCTCTCACCATTGAAGGGATAGTTGCGTGAACTGTTTTGAAAAGCTCTCTCTCTTACTTGGTTTAAATAATTTACTGCATTTGCTCCTCCAGTTTGAGCCTCTGCTTCAGCTGCCATCAATAACACATCAGAATAGCGTATTACACGGTAATTATTTTGATAACTAACAGGATCTGAGGAAACTGTAGGTTCATTTTTATTTACTAAGTATTTCTTATTGTAGTAACCTGAATTTTCTCTACTGACACCATAGGTACCACTCCGAGGAGCAAATACAGTAACGCCTCTTCGAATGTCAGAAGGACTGTATTGTTGGTAAAGGTATTTTGAGAAAAAATTGATTCCCCAACCTGATTTATAGGTTGTGTCATCAAAAGGAGATCTTGGTCCGTTGCTTTGAGGCATGTAATTTCCCGCATTACAATGAAGACAGTCCCAGTTGTTTCCTACAACCCCAGTATATTGGACTTCAAATACTGACTCGGAGGAATTTTCACCACTTCTTGTAAAAAGATTTCTGTAAGCAGAACCTGTTAGTAATTGATAATTTCCACTATTGATTACCTCATTAAATTGATTTGCCGCTTCTTGAAAATTACGATGATATAAGTAAACTTTTCCCAATAAAGCTTTTGCAGCCCCTCTTTTAATTTTATAGATTTCTGAAATTGGCCTTGTTTCTGGTAAATTAGGGATAGCCTCTTTTAAATCTTCTTCTATTAGACTGTAAATATCTTCAACGCTTCCAACTCTATTGATTATGTATTGATCTCCAAATAAGATTCTTTTATCTGCAATCCTATTGATTCCATTTCTTTCCTCAACAACCAGAGGAACATCTCCGAAAAATTTTGCCAGCTCAAAAACAAAGTGGGCTCTAAGGAAATAGGCTTGTGCAATGACGTCGTCTTTACCCTCAAAATCAATTATGTCTTTAAATTCCAATACATAGTTTGCTCTGTTATAGGCAGCATACATCAGTTGCCAAATAAGTTGAATTTGATCGTTGTCCGAAGGAGAATGTAACATTTTATCAATCCTTTGGAGTGTTGGCTGATCGAATGTATTTGGATCACCTCCAGCAATAATATCGTCAGAAGCAGTATGACCCACCATTACATTGTAGAGGGTTGTTTGTAGCATATCATAGACCCCGATCAATGCCTCTTCAAACTCACTTTCATCATTGAAAAAGTTTTCTGAATTGGGAGCATCAGGAACTATGTCAATGTATTTGCTACATGCGTTTATGAAAATCAACGAAACGAAAAGGGCGTAAGTGTAATATATTTTTTTCATTTTGTTTAAAAGTTTAAGCTTGTGCCAATTAAGAATGTTTTTGCAACTGGATAAAATCCTTTGTCAATTCCTGAACCAATTGGTTCTCCTTTTCCATCGGTTCCTCCACCAACTGCTGAGGGATCGTAACCTTTATAATTGGTAAATGTGAATAAATTGTTACCAGAGAGATAAATTCTACATTTTTTTATTGCAAACTGTTGTAATAGTGTCTCTTTAAAAGTGTAACCGAATTGTATATTTTGAATTCGAAGATAGGAGGCGTCCTCAACAAAATAATCAGAAAAATTATCGAAACTAACTGAAGCACCATTAACAGGTCTAGGCACTATATTGCTTGGATTGGTTGTTGTCCAACTGTCCGTAACATATGAGTCTTTGTTTGAATATAAATTTTTTCGCTCGTAGTCTCTAACGAGATCATTTCCAAGGGAAGCAAAGGAGGAGGCGCTAAAATCCATATTCTTATAGTTGATTCCAAACGTTAACCCCATTGTCATATCAGGAATGGGGTCACCTAAGTAGGTTTTATCCTCAACGGTTATGGTATTGTCTCCATTAACATCTACAAATTTTAAGTCTCCCGGTTTGGCATTTGAGTGATAGACCTTTGTTCCACCATTTGTTGGAACTGGAGCGTTAAAGTTTAAGGCATCAATCTCAGCCTGGTTTTGATAAACTCCGTCGGTCTTATATCCATAAAAGTAGCCAATGGGATGACCTGCTTCCATTCTTGAGGTTCTTAAATTTTCTCCAACCATAAATGAACCTCCCTCAAGAAAACCTTCAGTACTCCCAACATATATTACCTCATTGTGAAGTTTAGTAAAGTTATAACTAACATTAAATCTTAAGTTGTCATTAATGGCTTTGTTGTAGGATATTAGTGCCTCAAATCCTTCGTTGAGAACATCTCCCGCATTGATAACGGGAGGGGATGATCCAGGAGCTGCTGCCCCCAAAACCCCAGAAACATTTGCCTGTACCAACAGGTCATTTGTTTTCTTGGAAAAAACGTCTAAACTAAAACTAAGATCATTGTCTAAAAATTTAGCATCAATTCCAATATTCCCAGACACTGTATTTTCCCATCTAATTTCTGGATTGGATAAGCCTCCTATTGCTTTTCCCATCAACACATCGTCAGCATCTAATTCATCGTTGTTTGTATATAGAGCCTCTCCGTCTAATAAAGAAATGAACTTGTTTAAATCAATTCTATCACTCCCAATAACGCCATAACTTGCTCTTAGTTTAAGATAACTAACTGTTGAGTTGTTTCTTAAGAAATTTTCCTCGGAAATGTTCCAACCCAATGATCCAGAAGGAAAATATCCATAACGATAAACTTTTCCGAATTTTGAGGATCCATCTCTTCTTAATACCGCCGATAATAAATATTTATCATTGTAAGTATATTGTATTCTCGCAAAAATAGATTCCAATCTGCTAATGAATTTATTTTCTCCATCTGCTATTTGAATTTCATTAAAACGTTTACGAATGTTTTCAGGGGGGACATACGCAAAAATAGCTTCCTCTATTGTATTTCGATTATTGATTAAGCCTCTACCAGACCTTCCAGTAAATAAGCCTTTAAATTCCTGAATTGATGTTCCAATCAATGCATTTATTTTGTGGCTTTCATCGAATTCTTTAGAATAGGTAATGAAGTTTTCCCATTTGTAATCTTCATAGAAGTCCACGTTGTCAGTCACTGAATTTCCATCATCTTTAATGAGGTTTGGATTGTCTTCAACCGTACCTTGTTTTCCTGGGCCATAATTAAATACTGGTAAAAATATATTTGTTAAAACGGCTGCATGGTTGTGTTGGAATTTAGATTCTAGCTTTAAACCCATTGTAATATTGTAAGAAATACCAAATGTTGTAGATATTTTATCGATTCTGGAAGTATTGTAAGTGTTTTCAATCATTGCGATTGGATTGACTACCTCCCTTGCAGATACTAAGGTTTCTCCATAACCATTTCCATTTGGGTCAGTGCTTCTGACGGGGGTAAATGGATCTATATTTAGAGCACTGTATAGTACCGAACCAATGCTACTTTCTATAAGATTATTTTTGGTAGAGTTAGTGTAAATTGCTGACCCTGATAATTTGATCTTGTCAAAAATGTCATATTGCAGATTAAATCTGGCCGTAGTTCTGGTGTAGTTCGATTTTTCTAAACCAACTATACCATCTTGATCTAGATAAGAGGCTCCGAAAGAATAAGCAAGTTTTTCTGTTCCACCATTAAAACCAACATTTGTATTGTGTATGGCTGCAGTTTCAAAGACTGCATCTTGCCAATCTGTAAAAGTTTCAATGGGATTGTTTGGGTCTTTCAAACCAAAAACCAATCTTCTATTCTCTATGGTATTAAACTTAATGCGTCCTCCTCCATTAACTGACGCGTTGTTAATGAAATTAGCATAATCGTATGCGTTATCAATTAAATCTACTTTCTTACTGGTATTTTGAAAACCGTAGTAAGAATCAACATTTACTCTAATTGGAGTATTTTTTCTTCCTGTTTTTGTTTCAATTAAAATTACTCCATTGGCTCCCTGAACACCGTAAATACCAGCGGTTGCATCCTTTAGGATATTGATGCTTTTTATATCATTAGGATTGATTACCGATAAATCTACGATAATGTTACCATCAACTAAAATTAATGGACGACTGTCTCCATTGGTTGAAATTCCACGGATACGAATGTTTACTCCACTACCAGGAGAACCTGATGCTGTGGTTACATTTACTCCAGCTACTTGACCTTGTATGGCCTGTTCAACTCTAACAGGGTTAAGTTTTTCTATATCTTTAGAACCCAATACAGTTACCGCGCCTGTAACTTCTTTTTTGGACTGTGAACCGTAACCAACCAACACAACTTCACTTAACTCACTAGTGGAAGGTTCTAGGTAAACTGTTATATTGTTATTATTTTCATCAACTACAATTTCTTGAGAGTTGTAACCGAGATACGAAAAAACCAAGGTAGTTCCAACTGATACATTAGATAAAATAAAGTTGCCATCAAAATCAGTAGTAGTACCTTTGGTAGTGTCTTTTATTATTATAGTAGCACCTATTATTGGGGAATTTGTGCTTTGGTCAAAAATAATACCTCTAAAGTCACCTTGGGCTGAAAGGGATGTTGCACAAAGAAATAAGAAAAAGGTAATTACGCTTCTTAACATGTTTATTTGGATATTGGTGGTTTTTTACTTTTATAAATTTAAATGGGTAAATTGAAAATAAAAGAATTTTAATTACAACAAAATTTATACAAAGTTTTAGATATGAAAACAATTTTGTTTAAGTCTGTATAAAATGGTTTTAACCTTTATAAAATATGATTAAATTGGCAATATTTACCAAAATATTTTTTATATAAAAACGAATTATGTATAGGTAAAGTATAGGTGAAAATCAAAGGGAAATGACCTCTACAAATTTACAAAGTGGTCGACAATACTCTCATCTCTCGAAAGATTCATTTTTTTTCTAAGCCTGTATCTTTTGATCTCAACACTTCTTACTGATATATTCAATAGGGGTGCAATTTCTTTTGAAAGAAGGTTTAATCTTAAGAAAGCACACAGTCTTAAATCGTTGTGCGTCAGAGTAGGATGGGCTTTTTTAACTTTTTTCAAAAAATCTTTATCGGCATTGTTAAAGGCCTTTTCAAAAAACTCCCAATCTTCATTTCCCTTGAGGTTTTTTTTGATCATTTTGGTCAATCGGTCAATTCTAGGGTGGGAATCGAGTGCCTTCAACTCATTTATGATTTTATTCAAGAACTCATTACGCTTTACAGTACTCATGGTCGCTATTGCAATCTCTCTATTCTTATTTTCAATATCGTTCTGTAATTGCTCATTTCGAATCTTCATGAGTTTTCTTTGGCTTGCCAAATCATTTATTTGGAGTTTTCGCTGATTTCTCTTGATTAGCTTTTGGCGTTCTCGCTCGTAAAAAGCATCATAAAGTCTATTGATAATGAATAGTATTGAAATCGCTAATAAAATATAGAATACATACATCCATCGGGTGAGATGCCATGGTGGAGAGATTTTAAAGTTAAACTGACTCACCCCTGAAGCTTGGTCTCCAATTTTCGATCGAACAGAAAAATTATAAGATCCACTGGGTAGATTTGAATATGAAACATTAGAGGCATTCGACCATGAACTCCACAACAAATCATATCCTTCCAGACGGTATTGATATTTGACCTGTTGGTATTTCTGGTAGTGAGTAGCTGTGTAAAAGAATTGAATACTATTTCTTTCAAAATCCAACTCAATGTCATTCTTCAAGGGGATCTGCATTAAATTTTGAAAATTGTCTTTTACTACAATGTTATCTATTGCTATTCTAGGCTGGATATTTTTTATTTTATCCCTATCCAACAAAAGATATCCTACCCCAGAGGCAATGAGATATTTTGAATTATCATATTTACTAATGTGCTCAAAACCCAAGACATTTTTTCGCGTATTATTTTCAAAAAAGACGGATTCAAACTTTAACTCTTCAGAGAATACCTCTCTTCTTAAAAAATGAATTCTATTTTTTGAAAACATCCAGAGTCTTCCATTGTCATCATTGATCATTTTTCCAGTAAGATAATCCTCTGGCTTAATTTTAATTGACAATTGAGAATCTTTTAAGAATTTTAATTGTTCCGCTTCGTATTTGAAAATACCTTTGGGACTGAAATAAAATATTTCATCGTCAAATTTGGCCAAGCCAGCATGAACTCCCTTTTCAACCGAGGTGTCCATTTCAGTCCGAATGACCCTATTGAATGATGAGTTGATCGATAGTCTAAAAACACCTTTGTACTCGTGGCCCACCAAAAGCGTAGAATCGTTTACGACTTCGAAAAACCTAGAGGAGATATTGAATCCAGACAGTTTGATTTTATACTGCCATTGATTGTTTTGTTTTTGAAGGACATGAATTCCATTGTAATTTCCTTGAAGTAATAGGTCATCAGATTTTGGGTGTTTTTTGAAATTCCAGGCACCAGCAACATCACTGATCTTAATAGCCTTTGAATCATGCACATAAAAAGTTCCTAAATCATGACCACAAAACAGGTCACCATCAAAGTTGGATAAATTCCATACCTGTCCCTCTGTACCTTCAATCATTTTAAAGTCTTCTTCTCCGTCTTTTACCCTGTAATAGAGTCCATGATTGGTTCCCAAATAAAAATAATCTCCTCGCTTGGCCGAGGCATATACTGCTCCGATCTTCCCTATATTGTCATTGTATTCTGAAAAAGGGGAATCGACATTGATACAGTCTATACCATTGTCCAATCCCAACCACAGGTTTTTATTTTGATCTTCGAAAAGTGATAATATGGTGTTGTTGGAAATCCCATTGGACCCATTAAGTTCCATTATGGTTTTACCCTCAGCATCAATCCATATGAGACCCCTAGCAATTGAACCCAAGGCAAAACTCCCATCAGACAATCTGAGTGAGCTGTATAATTTAAATCCTTTAAGGCTTTTTTCGCCTTCTATTTCCCATTTTTTGAGCTGTCCATTTTCCAAAAGAAAAAAACCGGACTGATCGGTAAGAATTAAAAGTTTGCCTTCTTTTTTATACAATCCTACAATTACATTGTCTTTTAAAACTTGATTGTTATTGACTAAAAATGCCTTACCGCTTTTGACATCAAACAAGCCCTTTCCTGCTTCCTGAAAATAGATTTTATTACCGACTTTATAGGACTTTAATAGGGTATTCTCGGTGGGAACGAATTGTGTTTTTTTATTACCTACATCTGTGATGATGAGTCTATTTAGGGATTGAAAAATTATTTTTTCTCCATAATCGATAATATTCCAAAATTGCTCATCCTCTAAAATCGTAATATTCAATTCATTTGCCAAAGAGGTATAATGCAGTTCACCGTTGGGGTGGCGTTCCCAAAAACCAAAATCCATATAACTTCCTACACAGATTTTTTCATCGATTACTTTAACAGATCTAACAATGGATTGGTTGGGACTTGTATTTAATTTCCAATCGGTTCCTCTAAACTGCAATAAGCCCTTGTTATTGGCCATAAACAAGGTTCCCTTCTGATCTTGAGAAATCATCCAATTTTGATTCCCCGCAAAAGCAATCTGAGGTTTGTAATGTTTAATGGGAGGAATCTCTTGTGCGACCAACCCCTCAAGAAAAATAAAGACCAAAATCAAAACGGCATTTTTCATCATCTAATGAGAATTCCTCAGTATTAATTTTTACACAAAAGTAAGGTATGAATTTTTAAGTTGCGATGGAGGTATATAAATGTCATAAAGAAGTTAATTATTTACAAAACATACGTTGTAAAACAGGGGGGACCAAACTTTATCTATATTTATGGGATAATCATAAGAAGCCATGGATAAATTCATACTATTTTTGATCATTATTTTTAATACTAATTTGTGGGGACAAGATATCATTACCCTTGAATATGACAACACTGGCCTTGATTATAAAGGACCTGAATTAAAAACAAAAGGTTATTCAAACAATCAATACAAATTTCAAAACATCTCCATTCCTACCTTACAGGTATTTCTCCCTTCGGGAAGTACCCAAGCTACCACTGCCATGGTTGTCTGTCCTGGTGGAGGCATGCGTTCCAATGCTTTTTTTCATGAGGGTATTGACGTGGCAAAAGCTTTGAATAAAAAAGGGATTGCAGCTTTTGTTTTAAAATACCGATTGGTTCCAACCCATCTAATCAAAAAAAAAGAAGGACTTAACGAACCTTATACAAAAGAGAAAAAACAACTTACCTATGGACATTTGGATGCCCTTAATGCGATTGCACATATTAGGAAGAATAAGATGAAATACAATATTGATCCCGATAAGATCGGTATCATGGGGTTCTCTGCCGGAGGAGCGGTTTCTATTGAAGCTACCTACAAGTCGGAAGAGCACAATCGACCCAATTTTGTAGCACCCATCTATCCATGGATGGTTATTGTAGAAGATCAAGAGCCTCCTTCCTATGGTCCTCCCTTGTTTGTAGTATGTACCACTGCAGATAAATTAAAACTCGCCATACCCAGTGCGAAACTCTATATCGATTGGGCAGAAAAAGGTTTTATTAGCGAACTCCATAATTATCAAAATGGGGACCACGGCTTTGGCATGAAAAAGACAGGTTATCCAGTAGACAATTGGTTTAATAATATGGTAGATTGGATAACAGCCATTGGAATGCTCAATTGATTATTTCTTCTTTTTTTCATTGCTTTTCCCTCCTATGGCTGTTAGGTCGTAAGTAATTTGAAATACGATATACCTCGGCTGAATGATATAGGAGTTGGTCGTAAAAGAGAATTGATTGAAACTATCCCTGTTGATCTGGGTGTCATTGAGTAAGTTGGTTGCACTTACACCAAATTCCCATTTAGACCCCTGGGGAGTGTATGACAAATCGGCTTCCAAAAAACGGTACTCGTTTAGTGTTTGTTCCTCATTGCGGTAAAAGTTATAGGTATATTTTGCATTGAAAACAAATCCCTTTAAAAAATAGGCATCTAGACGAACATAGGGCGCATCTGTGAAAAATTTGCTTTTAACATTTCCTGTTTTATAATCTCTGATGCTATAGGTATAGCCAACTTCAATATTGGGTTTGGTCCTGAAATTAGTGGCAATATTTAATCGGTATCGCTGGTTAAAATTACTAGAGGCTGTAGGTGTGTTGTTGATGATATTATTAAAATCACTGTAATTGTAATTGATACTGGCACCTCCTTTGAAATTTTTAGATCTTTTGTCAATTCGACCAGAGGCAGTATAAATCTCACGAGGAAAATTGGAGTTGGAAGCGGATCTTACGCTATTAATTCCCGCAACGGAGGTGGTATTCTGAATGGCATTGTCTCTTACAGAGTAACTTAGGTTGGCAAATATGTTGGTGAAATTAAAAATATTGATGCTTTGATAATTCAGATTGACCACATCAAAAAAGGCCGCTTCCAAATTGGGATTTCCCTGAAAAAAGGAGTTGTAGTTCTCAAAAATATACCCCTCAGCCAATTGATTAATGTCTGTGAACTGTCGGGTAGAGCGATAAAGAAGTCTTAGAGTTTCAGCATCTTTTAACTTCATCAAAATGCGTAAATCTGGTCGAAAAAAGACAAAAGTATTGTCTATAGTATTCCCTAATTGCTCGGTCACCGTCTTGTAAGAATGTAATGTAACACCAGGGTCAAAAGTGAAAATCCCAGAGATGAAGCGATAATGTAAAGCAGCATATACATCCTGAAAATGAAATGAAACATCATTGATCAAATTATCTTCAAAAAAATACTGATTGGTATTGTTGTCTAAAATCTGAAAAATGGAAGAGTTAAAATCTTGTTTTACATCGGTTAATCCGAAAGTAAAATTCAAATTGGCCCTAGGAGAAAGAATATAGTAATAGTCCAATTTACCTTCAACTTTATCAGTTTTAGCCTGTCGCTCCTGATTGATATTAAAGTTCTCTTGGTCAACATTTAGATTCAACAAACCACCAAAAGGTTGGAATTGCTTAATAGCACGGTAAAAAGGATCCTCTTTTTGCGTCAAATGTTGTAACTCTAATGAGAAAATATGGTCTTCGTTATGGGTGTAGTACATTCTCAACTCTTGGTTGATAGAATAGGGGTTTTGAACCCTATATTGTCCTATTTGTTCGGGGATCCTTTGTCCTTCTCGTCCCGAAATAGTGGTCAAATCTGAGATTTCATTTTGATTGGTTGTTTTGTACAGTAAGTTGTATTCTGTCTGTAGGTTATCGTTGGGGTTAAATTCTGTAGTGAACTTATACAACTGTTGTTCATACTCTTGAGTGGTAATCTCAGAGGTTTCCTCCAACGCATTAGAAACGGTATACTGCCTGGTATTTTTTTCCTCCAATTGATTTTCAGCTCTCGAATAAATCGTAAATCCACTAAATTCTAGAGATTCAGAAGGCGCATAACTAAAGTTGTAAGCCCCAAACTGTGAATCAATTGATTTAGCCCTGTTGTTTTGTAAATTAGTGATACCAGCATCATCGGTACTGATGTTAATAGAAGTTCCCGTTCTGGCATTTAGATTGTTAAAACCTCCTTCAAAACGGTAAAAATCCCTTCGGGAAAGAGGTGGCTCTCCAATATTATTACTGTTCCCCAATAGGTTCATGCTCAGGTCTTTGGAGTAGTAAAAGATTTTAGGAGCGGCAATGAATCGGTCGTCGTTGCCAAGACCACCTCCAAGCTCGCCAAACCAAAATTTATCCTTTCCACTTTTTAGACTGATATTGATGGCCACATTGTCTTCGTTATTGGTAACACTTCTCAATTGATTGACTTCAGAGAAATTCCGCAATACTTCTACTTTACCTACTGCATTGGCAGGTAGGTTTTGCGTCGCCAATTTGGAATCTCCATCAAAAAAATCTTTCCCCTCTACCGTGATTTTGGTCACTTCTTTTCCCTCTACCTCTATTCGACCTTCATCATTGACCTCTATACCTGGCATATTTTTGAGTACATCTTCAAGTTTTCTTTCTGAGCCTGTATTGAATGAATCTGCATTGTAGATAATAGTATCTCCTTTAATGGTAACGGGCATCTCATAAACCAATTCTACCTCATCCAAGGATTCTGTTTGTGCCTCTAAAACAAAGTTTTTTTCAATGTTATCTTGCTCATTAAAAATAAAGGCTACTTCTTTCAATCCGATAAACGTTATTTTGATTTCGTAATCTGTTCCTTTTTTTAGGGTCAACCTGTAAAAACCTACATCATTCGAAATTCCAAAACCATCAAGGATCTTGGTTTCTTTTTCAACAGCAACAATATTGGCTCCCATGATGGGTACACCATCGCTATCTGTGATGACTCCTTCTAAATCAATATTTTGAGCAATAGAAAAGGTGAAGATGAATAGGAAAAAACCTAATAAAAATATTTTTCTCAATTTATTGTGATTTTAAATTAACGAGGCCTAGGGCCATCTCCACCGCGACTTCTATTTCTTTGAAACATTTCTCGCATTTCTGCAATTTTATCTTTGCGGATTTGCTCATACTCATCTAGTGCTACTTCGGTTCCTTTCTTTGGTTCTTTGATTTTTATTTTATCCTTAGGATTCATCACTACTTTGGTGCAAAGTATAGTGGTATTGTCTGTATTAACCTCAAGAATAAGCCCGGGTAAGCCACCGTGTTTGTACGGGCCTGTGGATACAGGAATCTGTGGGGTGAACCATGCTGTTATATTGACGGTCTTCATTTTGGGTTTCTTGCTTTCCAGATTTTTGCTTTGTCGTCCAAACTGAAAAACCTCTTGGAATTCTTCTCTGGTGGTTGTGGCTTTATAGGCTGTATATTTTCCGATGGTCTTTGACTCTCCTGTTAGCATCCATTTACTTTCAGGCAAACTGTCTTTGATCAAAAAAAATTTTCCAAAAAGCTCCACACGATTGGTAAAGGTTTTGGTAGCATACTCTTTATGTAAAACCCCCTGAATAGGACTCATAAAAGACATAAAATTGAAACGTCTATTTCCACCAGAAACATTCAATTTTTCCTGTTCGTAAAACAAGGAAACAGTACTGTTAAAGGTTAACTCATAATTCTTCTCCATACTGGATTTCATCCTATCCATGATTCGTTTTTTTCTGTCTGGAGGCATGTTTTTTCCAAAGTTAGGATCTATTGTCGTTTTTGACATATAGTAGGCTTTACCCTGAAATTCCTGAGCAACACCAGTAAGTGTTATTAATAAGGTTAATAGGAGAAGGAAGTGGTTTTTCATCGATATCAAATATTTTTATAAATATAGACTGCTTTTCTAGCATAGGGTTTAATTCATTTTTTTTTTAGAAATTTAAAGAAATATTAATTGTGGTTTAATTAAATAAAGTTTTAGTAGTATTCATATTCAAAAGTTTTAAAAATCATTATGGTTAAAGAAAGTAAAGCAGATCAACAGAGTAGAAGAGGATTTGTGAAAAAAACCACAGTTTCATCAGGGTCTTTAATGGTCTTGCCCAGTAATATACTATTTGCCAATCGACTTCTAAAATGTCATCCCCCAAGAAAAGGCTGGGAGGAATTTTATAAATTGGCTTAATGCAGAAACAACAATACCTAAGGAATCTAATTCAGCTCAATTTTGCTGTTTTAATGATTAGCACCTCTGGAACCCTTGGAAGGTATATAGATCTTCCAGTGCCACTGATCATTCTTCTCAGGGCTTTCTTAGGTGGTATTTTTCTCTATCTGTTTTGCAGATGGAAGAAATTGAGCTTTAATATTAAAAAGAAGGATCGAAAAGTTGTTCTTTTCAGTGGGATATTAATGGGCTTGCACTGGATTACCTATTTTATCTCTTTGAAACTATCGAGTGTTGCTATTGGAATGCTTTCTGTTTTCACCTATCCCGCTATCACAACTTTTTTAGAACCCTTGATACTCAAAAGTAAATTTAAAAAATCGGATCTACTCCTAGGGTTAATGGTATTATTAGGGATTTATTTTTTAGCTCCCGAATTCAGTCTGGAAAACGATCAATTTATAGCCATTGGGTTTGGAGTTTTTTCTGCCTTGTGTTATTCTATCAGGAACATTTATATGAAGTCCAAAGCCACTGAGTATGAGGGGTCTATTTTGATGGTATATCAATTGATCATTGTTTCCGTTTTGCTGTCCCCCTACTTTTTTATCTCCGAGATGACAGGACTCCAATCATCGATGCCTGCCGTTTTAGTTTTGGCTTTATTAACCACCGCAACAGGACACACATTGTTCATCTATAGTTTTAGAAATTTCACCATCAGTACTGCTAGTATTATCAGCGGTATTCAACCGGTCTATGGTATCATCATTGGGATGATCTTTTTGGGGGAATACCCAGCATTAAATACTGTCTTTGGAGGAGTACTTATTTTAGGAACTGTATTAATTGAAAGCATACGTAATTTTAAAGCATAAGAAAGCATGAAAATTATCACCTTTTCACTGATTTTATTTACTCTTTTTAATTGTGAAAAACCCCAACCCAATTTTCTATTCATCGTAGTAGATGATTTGGGTTATCGAGATCTCAGTGTGACGGGGAGTGACTTTTATGAAACCCCCAATATAGATAAAATAGCCCAAGAAGGAACTTTATTCACCCAAGGCTATGCCAATGCATCGGTTTGCAGTCCATCGAGAGCAAGCTTACTTACAGGAGTTTACCCTACAGTTCACGGTATCACGGATTGGATTGGGGCGAGGTATGGAACGGAATGGAGAGATGTCGGACGAAAGACTCAACTATTGCCCAGTGAATATGTCAAGCATCTCCCTTTTGAAATGACCACTCTACCAGAGGTTTTTAAAGCCCAAAAATACAAAACATTTTTTGCTGGAAAATGGCACCTCGGTTCTGTGGAGCAACAATCGCTCCCAACGGACCATGGTTTTGACATCAACAAAGGGGGCTATCATAAAGGGGGACCTTATACTGGCGGCTATTTTTCTCCATTTAATAACCCCTTTCTAGAAGACAAAACCGAGGAAAAAGGAATGACACTCTCCATGAAATTAGCTCAAGAAACTGCTAACTTTATAAAGGAACATCCCAATGATCCTTTCTTTGCATATTTGAGTTTTTATGCTGTGCATGCCCCAATACAGACCACCCGGGAAAAGTGGATGAAATATCAAAAAAAGGCAAAAGATCAGGGGCTACTGGAAGAAGGTTTTACTATGGAAAAAAGACTACCCATAAGAATCAAACAAGACAATCCCGTTTATGCCGGTTTATTGGAGCAAACCGACCAAGCGGTAGGTCATGTGCTGAATACTTTAGAAGAATTGAATTTGGATGATCATACTGTGGTGGTTTTTGTATCGGATAATGGTGGTGTTTCGGCCGGCGATGATTACGCCACAAGCAATCTACCCTTAAGGGGAGGAAAAGGCTATCAATGGGAAGCTGGAACCCGTATTCCCTTTTTTATTAAAGCCCCTCAAATTGAGGATCCTGCAAAAAAAGTGGATATTCCTGTAACCGGAGCCGACTTATTCCCTACCCTATTGGAGTTGGCCGGTATCGAAAATTCAACTGCCGTTGACGGGGAAAGTTTGGTTCCACTCCTCAAAGAAAAATCTTTTGAAGAACGTCCTCTTTTTTGGCATTATCCACACTACGGAAATCAGGGAGGAGATCCCAGCGCCATCATAAGAAGAGGAAACTGGAAGCTGATCCACTATTTTGAGGATGGGAAAAATGAATTGTACCACCTTGGTGAGGACATGGGAGAAACGATTGATGTTTTTGAACAAAATTCCGAACTGGGAATGGCCTTAAAAAATGAGTTGGAACAATGGCTTAACGACACGAATGCCAGAATTCCCCAAAAAGACCCCCTTCATAATGAGGCAGAGGAAAAAGAATGGCTTGACCAACACAAACAAAAAATGAAGCTACGGGTGGAAAAAAGAAGGGCGTTTCAACTTGATCCCGATTACCTTCCCAATCAAGATTGGTGGGGCAGTCAATCAAGAAATTAAGCACCTAATTAATTTAGATAATGGTTTTGTTATGCTTTTATTTGAATTTAAAGCATAAATTTAATGATGACGCATTTTTTAAATCAACTCAATAAAAAATAATAGTGCAAAAATCGAAATTTTATCTATTGGTTTTGAGTATGATATTCCTGGTGGCTTGTAAAACGGTCCAAGAAAAAAAGCAAATCAATATCCTTTGGCTGGTAGCAGAAGATCTAAGCCCATATTACCTCAATGCCTTTGGCGACCCCAGAGCACCTACTCCCAATTTGGATCGTCTTGCCCGAGAAGGAGTCGTCTATACCCATAATTTTTCTGTTTCGGGTGTTTGTTCCCCCAGCCGTGCTTGCTTGGCCACAGGGCTATACCCCAATTCTTTTGGAGCACAAAACATGCGTACCCTCAACCAACAACCTGCTAACAGAGGAGCTGGAATTATAGATTATCAAGTCGTTCCACCTCCAGAGGTGAAAATGGTAAGCGAAATCATGCGTGAAAACGGGTACTACACAACAAACAATGCCAAGGAAGATTATCAATTTTTTAAATCAGAACTAGCTTGGGACGAATCCAGCGTATATGCCCATTGGAGAAATAGACCCAATCAAGAAACTCCTTTTTTTTCTGTTTTTAATTTTGGGGTAACTCATGAGTCTAATATGTGGAATTATAAAAAACAACTCTTTGATGGAGATGAATTTCCACCCCATCGAAACATCAAGAAAAGAAAGGGGAAAAATGTAAAATCAAATGTAACTTTATTGGTTCCTGAGGATCTGAAAGTGGAAGTCCCCCCCTATCTGCCACAAAATGAGATTGGGAAAAATGCCATGAGACGCATGTATACCAATATCATTAGAATGGACCGAGGAGTAGGAATCATTCTTGACCAGCTAGAAAAGGATGGATTACTGGATCAAACCATCGTTGTTTGGTATTCCGACCACGGCGGGCCTCTGCCTCGACAAAAAAGACTCCTCTATGACTCAGGACTTAGAGTACCTCTTATCATAAGATATCCAAATAAGCAAAGAGCTGGAGAAAGAGACGATCGACTGACCAGTTTTGTCGATTTCCCCCCTACATTGCTTTCCATGGCAGGAATTGCACCCCCGAGCTATATGCAAGGACAAGCTTTTGAAGGTAAGTTTAAATCCGAAAAACCAAGAACTTTTATTCACGGTCATGCCGATCGTTTTGATGAAAGCGTTGATATGATTCGTGCGGTTAGAAATCGAAAATTCAAATATTTAAAAAATTTTCACCCCAACCGACCCTACTATCTTCCTTTGGCCTATCGTGAGCAAATGGAAGTAATGCAAGAGTTATTACGCTTGCGGGATGAGGGTGAACTGGATAAAGTACAAGCCCAATGGTTCAGACAATCCAAAGAAGTTGAAGAGCTTTTTGATATAGAAAATGATCCCCATGAACTCAATAATATAGCAAATGACCCCGCCTATGCAACGGTATTGGATAGACTCAGAGAAGAATGTGATCGATGGATGAAAAGCATTGACGACAAGGGGTTTATCAATGAAGTAGATTTAATCATGGATTTTTATCCCAATGGAAAAGCTCAATTGACAACGGCTCCCAAAATCGAATTCAAGGACAAAAAAGTATCTGTTAGCGCAACAACCCCTGGAGCCCAAATAGGGTATCGTTACATTTCTGAAAAAGCTCCCTACAAGGGTTGGAAACATTACACAGGACCCATTGAAGAAAAAGCGAATGACACATTAGAAATCATTGCCCACCGTTTGGGTTTTAAATATGCAATCACCACTGTTGTTGATGGTGTCATTAAAAAAACAATCCATCCTCCAAATCGACACGATAAAAAATAAGAACCCAGTGGACAAAAAAAACCTGAAAATGATGCAAAGCATTATAGCAACTTTTAAAAACTTAATCAATGAAAAATAACAGAAGACAGTTTGTAAAACAAACGGCAGCAGCTTTTGCGGGGTTGAGTATCGTTCCCCGTCATGTTTTAGGAAAAGGGTTTACGGCTCCTAGTGATCGTTTTAACGTTGGTGTTATTGGGACTGGAGCTCAGGCCAATGGGCTGGTTAAGCGTATTTCGAAAATTCCGCAAGCACGGGTCATCGCTGGATGTGATGTTCACCAAAATCGATTGGTCAAATTCACCAAATCAGTGGAAGAAGAATATCAAAAAAATGGAATTAAGGGAACTGTATCAGTACACGAAGATTATCATAAGATGCTGGAAAACAAAGATATAGATGGTGTGGTAGTCAGTACTCCCGACCACTGGCACGCCATTCCCTCTATCGATGCCATGAAAGCGGGCAAGCACGTTTATTGCGAAAAACCCATGTCTCATACCATTAACGAGGGGAGAATGATGGAAAAAGCAGCACGAAAATACGAACGTGTACTACAAACAGGAAGTATGCAACGGTCCAGAGCCGATTTTAGAAAGGCCTGTGAATTGGTACGCAATGGGTATTTGGGAAAAATAGAAAAAGTATGGGTCGAAGTAGGAAATCCCTCTGCACCTTGTAACCTGCCCTATCAACCCACTCCCAATTATTTGAACTGGGAACAATGGTTGGGCCCTGCTCCACTAAGATCTTATCACAAAATAATTGTAGAGGCCAGTTGGTTTCCCGATTGGAGATGGTATCGTGAGTACGGCGGTGGAATATTATCCGACTGGGGAGCACATATGTTTGATATAGTCCAATGGGCATTGGGAATGGATCACAGTGGACCTATTAAATATGAGGCCCCAATCGAACCCACTGCTTCACGCCGATTAAAAATGTTTTACGAAAATGGAATTGAGGTAGAACACCTAAATTTTGGACGAGGCTTTGGAGTTCGTTTCTTCGGAACCGAAGGGACAATGGACATCAGTCGTGGTTATTTCGAAACCTCCCAAAAAGAGTTGGTGGACATTGAATTAAAATCTACCGACGATCGACTCTACGTATCCACAAGTCATGAAACCGATTGGGTCAACTCCGCTAAATCGGGCTCGAAACCGATTTGTGATGCAGAAGTGGGGCATCGTACCGCTACCATTTGTCACATTGCCAATCTAGCTTATGAATTCAGAAGACCACTGGAATGGGACCCTGTTAAAGAAGTATTTAAGGATGACTTTAAAGCCAACTTAAGACGTGGAAAACGTTATAGAAAACCTTATAAATTATCCCTTTAAAATTAAAAATTCAATTTATTTTAAAAACCTATAAATTATGTTGCGATTTCTTTTTATCACGATTTTTGTTCTATTATATCAAACCGATTCCATTACTGTAATTTCCTATAACATACGCTACAACAATCCCGAAGATGGAAGGAATATATGGGAAAATCGCAGAGGTACGGTGGCGGCTTTACTGAATGAACAAAATATGGATTTTGTAGGCTTACAGGAGGTCGTCTATCCTCAATTGAAGGATTTGGTTCAGGCATTAGAGACTTATGATTATATCGGTGTTGGAAGAGAAGACGGGAAAACCAAAGGAGAATACGCTCCTATTTTCTATAAAAAAGACAAATATAAACTTTTGAAATCCAATACCTTTTGGTTGTCCGAAACCCCCGATAGTATTTCCAAAGGGTGGGATGCTTCTTTGGAGCGCATCTGTACTTACGGCCTATTCCAGAATCAAATGACCCAAGAAAAAATTTGGGTTTTCAATACTCATTTTGATCACAAAGGGATAGAGGCAAGAATCAAATCGGTAGACCTAATCATCGAAAGAATTAAAATGTTAAATTCAGATAATCTACCGGTAGTAATTACAGGAGATTTTAACCTGACCCCAGAGGCAGCTCCCATTAAAAAAATGCAGTCCCACTATCTCGACGTTCAAAAAAATCTTCCTGAAAATGATCCGTACTACGCAACTTCTAACAACTTCAATACTGAAAAAAAAGGCAGAAATAGGATTGATTATGTTTTTGTCAAGGGTTTAAAGGTCCATTCGGCAAAACACCTCTACCAAAAAACTCCCATCGGAGGATGGGCTTCAGATCACCATCCAGTTTTCGTCAAACTACAATAATCTTAACATAAAAAACCTCCAAATTGGAGGTTTTTTATGAAATGAAATGATAATTTTTCTTAATTGGAATATGAATTCCTTTACTGATTTTTAACAGCTAATGAAATAGAAAGTGTAGTAAAATCAGACTTATAAATAAGATTACTCCTAAATAATAATTTTTTACAGAAGAGGCTTTTGCGATTGAACTCAGTTTTATTCTTCTTTTGAAGTTGAAAAAAAATGCAAAGGTCAGACCCGAAAAAATAACCCAAAAAGCACGGACAAAATAATTCATCTCAGGAAGCAAGGATTGAAGGATCAGGTTGGTGGGCAAAGTGATCCTTCAATCCTTGCTCCAATGTAATAAATCCTTTCTGCTGCCATACTAGAAAATAAATGTAACACATATTAACTAAGATTCAATGGTATGTAATACACCCTTTCAAACCTGACCGAAAAGCCCTTACTTGATTGCAACCACCGATTAATCCCACCAACCCCCCTAACAACACCCCCCTAAAACCGCAACACTTAAAAACAGCCTTAATCCGTTGTCATAGGGCTAATCACAAGGAAATACTCTTGTGGGCAATCGTGTAAAAATTGAATCGTGTTATTATAGTTAGGGTTTGGGTTATATATAATATCAAGAGCACTAACCTCCACAGAAAACCTCTTCTACAAAACCCACCCCACAGTCAGGTAATCAGATAGGTTAGTAAGTTTTTAGATTTTAAAAGAGTAAAGTCGTACATAAATCGTACAAAAAAAGAGAAATAAAATAAAAAACCCCTGATAATCAGTTGATTAACAAGGGTTCTTGTACTCGAGGCGGGACTTGAACCCGCACGACCGCAATGGTCATTGGATTTTAAGTCCAACGTGTCTACCAATTCCACCACTCGAGCCGGACTCAAATTAA
>Ga0115571_1000082_pt1 | contig 63623 bp, 39 predicted proteins | sample COGITO_mtgs_1205_FD_87293 | JGI IMG/M metagenome (GOLD analysis project Ga0115571, IMG submission 87293) | Pelagic marine microbial communities from North Sea - COGITO_mtgs_120531 | ecosystem: Environmental > Aquatic > Marine > Epipelagic | place: Germany:Helgoland, sampling site Kabeltonne...
CGGCGCCACGTTAAGCGGCGTGTGCGGATGGACCAACGTGATCGGGTACAACATGCCACTTCCCGCGTCCTCCGCTGCGGAAGATTCCACCTGCCTGGTGCCCATCGACTCGCTCTCGACAATGTGCACGACCATCTTGAATGCCGATTACCTGGTCAACAACGTCAAGCTGGCGAAGACTCCCGGAAGCAGCGCGACCGCGACGGCGGCTCCTACAATCTCCTCAATGAAGTACCGCTCCCGAATCGACGGCGTGCTGACTGACACAACGGGCGGTACGGACGCCACTGCAGCGACGTGGGATACGCCAACTACTGGTTTATGTAAATTCGCAGTTGTCGAGGCACACTATGTCGTCACGCACGATGGCAGTGGTACCATCGAGAGCTTTGCCGTTGACCTCGTCTTCGCCGACGTGCTCACCAGCACCGGTTGGGACGCTGTTTACGCTGGTAATTCCCTGGCAGACTCGGGTACTCCGTCGTCCGTGCGCGTCAAGCACACCGTGACCTGGAAGCTCAGCGCCGAGACGGTGGTGCCCAGGAGCGGCGCGCCGGGTTACGTGGTTGGCGCTCCCCTCTTGGCTGGCTACAAAGAAACAAACTCCGGCAAGGATGCGGTCGCACGTCTCAAGGAAGGCCTTGCCATCCCTGGCGCGGGCCCCGATGGAAGATGCAGCGTCAACAGCAAGTCCACCGTGCGTTTCGGCATGTCTCAGTCGAGCTCTTGCGCCGTCCCTCTCTCGGAGAACAATCTCGAGACTTTCTGCCAGGGCACCGGCGACAAAACCATGGTGGAGTACATGACCAACCTCATCACCACAAACGGTGAGCAGGGGTTCACCACCTTTCTCAACACCAAGGCGCCTGCTTCATCCGTCCCGCTTCCCGCCCAGCTGATGGACGGTTTGCTGTACGGGACGACGGACGCCAACTACGACCTCAGCGGGAAGACGGTGATGGTGGCTGCGTGGGCAAACGCGAATTTTGAGAACATCGCTGACTGGACGTCGTGCGACACGAGCGACACGACTGACTGCGCCACGGAGCTGACCACCACAGAGCAGCTTTCAGCGCCCTCAGGGGACCTGGCCATGTCTTGGGACGCTACCACCAAGACGTGCAAGAACGTCGCCGTCGGCGTCCACATCGACGTGCTCACTGCCAAGGTTGGGCACCTCGACCACGCGCAGTCTAAGGTTCAGCGGGTGCAGGTGGGCTGGAACTATGCCGACTGGACCTACACGGACTTCCCGTGGGATGACCCCGCCACAGCCCGTCAGAACTTCATGATGAAGTCCACGGTGCACTTTGTGGAGATGGCTCAGGACGCTCCGGAGGGTGTGAAACCCGCGTCCCCCCCCGTCCTGCCTTCGCTGCCGGCGGATGTCTTCTATCCGTTCCTCAGCGCCGGGCCCGCCGGTGGGCGCGCTGCGGCTTCGGCGGCGTGGTGTGTGGCTCTCGTTGTATCCACTTTCGTGGCTTTGGTGACGGCTCGCGGTGACTAAGAGAACTAACAGTGGGGCGCGTCTCGTGTGCAAATTTGTGAATATTACCCTGATTATCATCCTCGTCTTCGCTCACGCTGCCTCATCAGGCATGCCCCCCGGTACTAATAGCGCGATATTGTTCCCGTTTAGGAGAATCTGATCTAGCTTGGTCTCGCGCCTGCCCTCCGGGGTCATCTCACTGCAGAAGAGAAGGGATTTTCGGTCAGAGAGGTTGAATTTTCAACGCGGGACGGGGATCTCGGGCTCTCGTCCCGCACGGATCGGGAAGCAGAGGAACGCGGGGAGCGGCAAAATTCGGTAAGAAATATCCTTCGGAGACTCACTACTCAATCACATCCTCGAGCACCATGTTCACGTACACGTCAAAGCCCCTCAGAGTCCCAACCATCTCCTTCTCGCCCTTCATGATCACCCAAATCCTCGATCCTACGCACTTGTCCACCAGCTCCGACGGCAGGAGTTGGGAGGGGTTGGTAGCCATGGCTTTGGTGGGCAACGCCATTTTGTCAAACGCACGAAGATACAAAAACCGCACGGAAGTTGGCGGTCCAACCGCGAGCGAGAGCAACTGTGGGGAGAAATTTAGGTCTAGGAGGGGAAAAATAGAGGCGGACTTTTGCCTTTCAACCTGGAAAAAGAGCGTGTCGTTTACAGGTGCGCGCCTGGACCGGCTGCGTTGGATCCACTCCCCATGTATGACTGAACAGAGAAATGTGTGCAAAATGTTGACATGTCTTATTCAAGGCATCTGATACCGAAACACTCTTACTACTGCGCGCTAGCTATCGAGCTCACTGGGAGGCAGCCCCGACACTCGAGGCAGCCCCGACCGCGCAAGCTTGGAATCCCTTCTCGAGCTCGTCGCGGTCAAGATCCTTTCCGATGAACACGAGCTTCGACGATCGAGCGACACCATCCTCCCATGGCTTGTCGGGCATACCCTCGAACAGGGCATGTACGCCCTGGAACACGTAGCGGTCGTCGCACCCCTCGATGGCGAGCACGCCCTTCATGCGGTAAAGATCCTGCCAGTTGTCGTTTAGGAGCATCCCGAGCCAGTCGTTGACGACGTCGAGGTCGACCTCTCCGTCCATGGTGAGGCTGACGCTCGTCACGGTGTCGTCGTGGACGTGGTGGCTATGGCTGTGACCGTGTTCGCCGCACACCTCGCACTCCGGCTCCGGCTCCGCCGCGGCGCCGTGGGAGTGGGCGTGCGAGTGCGAGTGACTCGGGTCGTCGCACTCCGGATCAGCGCACTCCGCCTCGCCGTGTGAGTGCGAGTGCGAGTGTGAGTCCTCCTCCTCTTTTGTTTCGCCGATGATGACGTCCTCGACGCGGTCGAGGTCGAACCCGCCGACCCCGAGCACAAAGTCGAGGTCCACGTTTGCCTTCTCGGCGCGCTGGAGGCTGGCCAGGTTGTTGATGGTGCGCACGCGGTTCTCGATGCTGAGGAGCTCGGACTGGTTAACGAGGTCGGTCTTGTTCAGGACGAGACGGTCGGCGAACGCCACCTGCTCGAGCGCCTCGTTCACCACGCCCTCGGGCTTCTCCTCGTCGAGGTGCATCATGGCGTGCTTCGCGTCCACGAGGGTGACGACGCCGTCGAGGCGAAGCGTGTCCAGCAGGTCGGGCTCCAGGTAAAAAGTCTGGATGATGGGAGCCGGGTTCGCAAGACCGGTGGTCTCGATCAGGATGTGGTCGAACTCGCCCTTCTTCTCGGTCACGAGGCGGCCGAGCATGTCCACCAGGTCGCCGCGAACAGAGCAGCAGAGGCATCCGTTGTTGAGGAGCATGATGTCCTCCTCCCCATTCTCCTGGAACGCGACGAGCTCGCTGTCGATGTCAATCTCGCCAAACTCGTTTTCGATGACCACGATGCGCTTTCCGTGATCGCCCGCGAGAATACGGTTCAGGAGCGTCGTCTTGCCGGATCTACAGACGGGAGCAAAGCGGAACGAGGTCAGATGCGTCTCTCGGGTAGTTGGTTTGGTTTTTCCTAGGGTTTTTTTGACGGGGGCTCCGAGCATTGCCGGGGCTATGGCCAAGTGATTGCACCGCGGGCGCTTGTCGTACTCACCCCAAGAACCCAGTAAGAATGGTGACAGGAATTCGCTTGTCTTTAATCGCCTCAGTCGGCGACGCCGCGCACGAGACCTGACGGCGAGCGTAACGACCTGAGGAGCGAATTGTGCGAGACTGTTGAGTCACACGGGGGCGAAGCGTGAGCGTGGCCCTCGCAGCCTGCGGCATGGCGGTAGACATTGTGCTGAGAATTGACCTCCCAAAGACAGCTACCAAGGTTGTTGGGCTGGGGTCGCGCGTGTCGACAGTGGAGACGACGGTGAAAGGAAAAGGGAGAAAAACTCGCACGGAGCTCCGAAACGACGGCACGTCATCATTTCATGTTACTTTTTGGACCTTTTTGTACCGTTTGAGTTTACGACAAACACGCCCACGCCGGGGATCGTGAGCTGAGCCGACAGAACGCGCCACGACGCAAGTAACTATAATGAAGATTCGAATTCGTTTGCTACGGTACAATCGCGGCGCGACGGCCAACCAGCAATCTAAAATTCAGTCGGCATTCTTCTGCAGTTCGTCCCAGACCGCCTCAATGTCAATGTCCTCGTCGTCGTCCTCATCCTTTTCGCCCTCTTCCCCGACGAGCTCATCGAGTTCCTCGATCAAATCGCTATCCTCGTCATCGCCGTAAGGGTTGGTGATGGTGTCCTCTACGGCGAGAAGCTCTGACTGGGTGTATCTACCGCCGCCCGCTTCCCTCACCTCCCTTTCCACTCGAAGCTCGTCGAGGAGCGAGGACACCCTCTGGCCGCGCTCGAACGAGTCATCGTACACGAACCTGATGTCGGGGGTGAGCCGAAGCGACACCCTCTTCCCAATGTTGCGACGCACGTACCCCTCCATCTTCTTCAATCCGTTGATGGCGTTCTTCTTCCCGCGCTCGTCGCCGAGGATGGAAACAAACACCTTCACCACCTGGAGGTCGCCGGAGACCTCAACGTCAGCCACGGTCACCATGCAGGACATGACGTTATCCACGCCCATCCGCTCCTCCGGGTACACCATATCGCGTAATTTCTGTGAGTCAGAGGGATGGTTTCGTTTGGTTAGGCTCGGGTCGATGCGGCACGAGCGCATAGGTTTTAGGGTTTGTTTGGGACGACGCATGCCACCGTCTAAATAGACGCCGGCACCAGCCATGTGGAGGGCTCACCTTGTCAGTCTGCATCATGTTAGAGATCTCTCTGCGCATCTGCTGCTGCACCTTCGCCACGCGCCTCTGGTTGGCCATGCAAGTCACGCGGAGAGGCGCCGCGGAGGTTGCATTGAGCGCGTGCGTTTTTTTGGCAACGAACGCTGCGCGGCCCGACGAGCGACCCGCAGCCCTGGAACCAATGCTACCGCATGTGAGCCCGGCGCACATGCGAGGGGACTGCACCATGCGGGCGTGACGCACCCCCGACGACTGAGACGCTGGCGCGGAAAACACGCGAAGGGACATCGCTCGAGCTCCGGAATGAATGACGTGGTGGTGCCGGGGGGTGAAGAAGCTTGCAAAACAGTTACCGGTTAGTCTCGATAAATTACACCTTGAGCTAACTGAATACGTGTACGCTTTATAAGGTTAATAGGTTTGTAGTGATGATCGAAGACAAGACAGAGTGCAATCCCTCGGTTTTGACCACGGTTTCCACCGTGGTCAACAGAAAATGCGCGTCTTCACTCTCGGACCTCACACACACGTCGTGAAGCCAAGGGCGGGGCACTTTCTGCAAGTATATCGGAAACTAGCGACGAGCATTACGTTCATCGCACGGGCGAGCGTCGTCGAGCTTGTTTCGATACGGACTGAAGTAGCGGCCTCCTCCCCACTGCGCTGGCGGATCGTCGGAAAACGGCCCGAGCGAGCGTGGACTTTTTCGTCGCGTGCTCTTTCCGGAGAGGCGCCTCGGGTGCTCTCCTCTCAGCTTTCTGACGGTGAGACTGACGGTGATCTCGGCGATCACGTCAAACGAACGCGATGGAACGACGAGGCTCGATGAAGCGCTTCGGTAGCGCGTGGAACGCTGGGTCACCCTTGGCGTGTCACGGTCCTTCGAACGTCAGCGTCATCGATGAAGGCTGCTCACCAAGTGTTCGGGTTCCAGCCGAGGTTAGCGGTCAAGGTACCGTCGCAGTCGGATCACCCGCTTCCAGAAACACACTAGCGAAAAGCTCGCCGAAGGTATTCAAGAAAAGGAAGCGTCCGCCGGCTTTGAGCATCTCGAACGGTGAGTCAAACATCCGACGACGTGACAGCATCTTCAACGAGTCGCTCGTCCCTGAACTAACTCATCCCTCCCATGATCACGTTCCGCATCACGAATTCACAGATATGCGCACGCACGTTAGTGGAATGCAGATGCAACTCGCAACCGAACGAGAGCTCGAGGACGCAAGCTTAGCCGAGGAGGTCACAGTCGTCCAGGGTCGCACGTTTGCTCTCAGCTCCAAGCGAGGAAAGCGGCGGTTCTCGTGCGAGGATGCGTATCAAGCTGCGCCAGGCCTCGATGGGGATCCGACTCGGGGGATATTCTCTGTGTTCGATGGGCACGGAGGTCGGGAGGCTGCGGACTATGCCGCAGATAATCTGCACGACAACATCCTCAGGGAGATCAATCGCGTCGAGTCAAGTTTGGACCTTGACGAGTTTACGGAACAGGTCAAGGCTGCGATGATCGAGGGTTTCTTGGCGACCGATCAAGAGTTTCTATCGTTGGGAGATCTACAGGGAGGGGCGACCGCCACGACAGCGTACCTGAGCAAAGGCAGGATTTGGGTGGCCAACGTCGGGGACTGCCGAGCGGTTATTTGCCAGGGTGGCGAGGCTGTGGCGTTGACCCATGACCACAGGCCGGATTGTGCGAAAGAACGCGAAGCAGTCGAACGTCGGGGTGGTGAAATCGTTCGAGAGCGCGTGCAAGGCGTATTGGGAGTCAGTCGCGCTCTCGGTGATCGAGAATTGAAGAGTTACATCACCGCCGAGCCGAGCGTTTTCTGTGGCCCAGTCTCCGAGAGCTCAGAGTTTCTCATCCTCGGAACTGATGGACTTTGGGATCACGTAGATAATCAAGAGGCAGTAGAGCTCGTGCGTCTGGCATTAGACGAAAAGAGAGGCATACACGCAGCCTGTCGTGGGCTGGTTGAGCTCGCGCGTGCAAACAGAAGCAGGGACGACATCAGCGTCCTAGTCGTCGAGCTTCGGTCGTACCAGGCGTCATCCGGATTGATCTAGCGAGTTAAGGTTTTCAATGCTTTCTTCAATGTTCTGCGCGTTACAATTCTTCCAGCTATGTGCTACACCATCATCACGGATCGGTGAGATGGCTCCAAACTATCGTGTCATACAATAAATCGTGTGGGGGTTTGATCGTTTAGATAATGGTGCCGTTGGGGATGACGGCATCCTTGCAGATGACAACAATACCATCCTTGATGATGTAGCCATCTGCCTCGCAGTTAATCGAATCCACGTTGTCCTTGTTGATGATCTGGACGTCCATACCAATGCGGGCGTTCTTGTCAACGATGGCCCTCCTGATGACGGTGCCGGCGCCGATACCGATGGGGGTGCAGCCGGGGAGGTCCTGGCACTCGTGGGTCTCCTCGTAGTAGTCGGCACCCATGATCATGGCGTCCTCGATGACGCAGTCCTCCTGGATGTTGGTGCGGAGACCGATCATCGCGTTCGTGAGCTTGCTCTTCTTGATGAAGCAGCCGTCACCGATGGTGCACTTGGACACCTCAGCGTCGAGAAGCTTGCTGGGGGGCAGGAAGCGGGACTGGGTGTAGATGGGGGCACCGGTCTGGTAGAAGCTGAACTTGGCCTTCTCGGGGTCGTTGCACGCGAGGTTGGCGTCGAAGAAAGCCTTGATGGTACCGATATCCTCCCAGTAGCCATCGTAGAGGAAGGCCTGGACGTGCATGCCGAGGTCCTTCGCCTTGGGGATGATCTCACCGCCGAAGTCGTGGCACTCGGGGAACTCTTCGACGAGCAGCTTCTCCATAGCCCTAGCGTTGAAGACGTAGATACCCATGGACGCGATGTAGGGCATCTCCTTGGCGCGCTCGGCGTCGAGGCCGAGGATGGTGGTGTCCACCTGCATCGCCTTGAGGGCATCGCCCTCGGGCTTCTCGGCGAAGTCGATGATCTTGCCAGAGTCGTCAATCTTCATGAGGCCGAAGGCGGCGGCGCGCTCCTCGTCCATGGGCACGGCGGAGACGGTGATGTCAGCCTTGGTCTGGCGGTGCTTGACGATGAAGGGCTTGTAGTCCATGCGGTAGAGGTGGTCACCGGAGAGGATGATGTACTCGTCGCACTTGGACTCGTTGAAGAGCCAGATGTACTGGCGGACGGCATCCGCGGTGCCCTGGAACCAGTCCTTGTTCTTGGGGGACTGCTGCGCGGCGAGCACCTCGACGAAGCCCTGGCGGTTGTAGGAGCCGACGTTGTTGTTGTACGCCTGGGAAAGGTGGCGGTTGAGAGAGGCGGAGTTGAACTGCGTGAGGCAGTACATCTTGTTGATGTCGGAGTTGATGCAGTTGGACACGGGCAGGTCGATGAGCCTGTAGTTGGCGCCGAGGGGCACCGCGGGCTTGGCGCGGGTCTTGGTGAGGGGGTACAGACGGGTACCCGCACCACCGCCGAGGATGATGCCGAGGACGTTCTACAATACGAGAGGGATGGATGATGTCAGCGTCAGCCTCGCGGTCGTGTGATGGAGCACGAGGACGGGATCGACGGAGGGGCAAGATCCAGAAAACGAAGGGGGGAGAACGAGCTCGCGCACTCACGTCGGTGCTGTCGCTGACTTCGGTGGCGGTCTCGGTGGCGATCTCAGCCTTGGTGGCGACGGCACGGGTCACGCGCTTGATCTGCGTAGCGGGGACGTAGGGAGGGGGATATTCCAGTCAGCGCGGTGCTCGGGTCCGGGATCTCGGCTCCCCGGTTTGCGGTGCTGGGCCAGGGAAGAAAGAAGAGGACGGCCCCACTCACCTCGGCCTTCGGCACGACACGGCGGGACGCGACGGCCTTGCCGCGCACAGCCTGGCGAGAGCCTGGGGATGGAAAGAATCAGACAAGTTCGTGTCAGCCATTCGGTCGATGGATCTTTGAAGAGCGCGGTCGCGTCGGGGCGCAACGCCGTTACTCCGACGGTCCGAAGCGCGGCGATTGGGGAGGAATACCGAAAAGAAATCGGAAACGCGCGACGGATAACTCACCAAACTTGGCGGGGGCGACGCCGGACACGAAAGTGGGCGCCTGAGCGCGCATGGAGACAGCCTGCATGTTGCTTGGACAGGCGGGGATACGCGAGGTGTGCTTCGCGAAGTGGTGCGGGGCTCCTCGGGGCGGTGCCCATCCCGTTTTTTTTGAAGCGAAAAACTCGAAATGGATAATAACCGAGTCGCCGAGTCGCCAACTGGCAGCCTCCAAAACACCTGTGGGTCCACCTGTGCCTCTCGCAATTTTCCCGGCTCGCTCGAGCCTCAAAATGACCTTCGGTCCGTGGTTCGAGTTATAACTCCTTGAAATCGCGTTTGATATTTTGGAGATATTCTGGAGATATTTTGGACGCCAAAACTCGCCTTTACCCATATAGGGCGCAATTCATCAATTCGGTATTTGCCAGGCACAGGTATTTGCCCACCGCAGGAAAATTCAGGAAAATTCAATTCGCCACCTGGACGAAAAAGTCAAACGCTTTGTCACAAAACGCCTCCGCGCACTCGACAGCATGACGGCCTCATCGGGGTCGAATGGCACCGAGAAACTCCCCGATCGAGTTCTCGTCTACGCGCGCGTGAAGCCGGCGAGTCCATCGGGTTCGCGCGAGGTCGCCACGCGCTGCGTCGAGCACGACGCCGAGGACGCGTCCCCACGAGACGGGAAATCGTCTCGGAGCATCCGCGTCCTGAACCCGAACGCGGCGGTCGTACGGAAGACTTTCGGCATGGATCGATGCCTCGGGCCTCGATCGACGCAACAGGATGTGTACGAGGCTGTCGGTGCGCCTGTTCTGGACTCGGTCCTCCGCGGATGTCACGGCGCCATCCTCGGGTACGGCCAGACGGGGAGCGGCAAAACACATTCCCTGCTCAACCTCGGCGACGGAGGCGAGGCCGGCCTGGTGCCGAGGCTCGCGGTGGACTTGTTCACCCGTATCGCCGCGGACTGGACGCACGTGTACGACGTGGAGATAGCGATGGTGCAGATTTACAACGAGACGGTCATGGATCTGCTCAAACCGAACGACCTCAAGCGCGCTCCGGGAAACTCCGAGCGATGTTTGAGGGCGTGTCAGAGAAAGTCATCCGCGGGTGGAGGCTGGGAGCTGCTGGACTGCACGTGGCACAGATGCAAATCGCCCGAGCATCTGCTGGACTGCTTTCGACAGGGAAGGAAAGGGCTGGTTTACGCCGAGACGATGATGAACAAGCACTCCTCGAGGTCCCACTGCGTGCTCCAGCTCAAGGTCAACCGCGTCCCTCGGCCCGACACCACCACCGCGATGGCTCAACTCAACTCCAGCGGATACAGGCGAACTTTGGAGCTTTTACAACACCAAGGCTTGCTCACGGTGGTTGACATGGCGGGCAGTGAACGAGTCAAGAAGACGCTCTCCGAGGGAATACGTTTCTCAGAGGCGACAAACATTAACACGAGCCTGCTGGCCTTTGGCAACGTGATGCAAGCGCTAGCCGAGAAACGAAGTCATGTGCCGTATCGAGACTCCATGCTGACCAAATTACTCGAGTCGTCCTTGTCGGGAAGAAGTAGAACCGCGCTGCTCGTCTGCGTCGCGCCGGAGCTGGAACATTCCCAGGAGACGGCGACTTCCCTCGAGTTTGCTTCCCGAGCGATGCGAGTCGCGACGGTTCCTGTGGTTCACTCTGCAAACGTCGAGTTTGACCCGGCAGATCTCACTCGGGAGCTCGCCGAGGCTGCGTCTACTTCAGCGCTTCAGAAGATGGGTGAGGAGGTCATGAGCTCACGACAGATGCTCGATCGCGAGAAGGCAGAGCGTGCGGAGAAAGAGGACCATCTGTGTGATCTGATTACCCGGGAACGAGCAGAACGCGCTGACATCGAAGAAAATTTGCGAAGGAGGCTGGCAGAGGCTGAGGCTGAGATTGCATCGCTAAGCATTAAACTTTCAGACGCCAAAAATGAGGCACATAACCTTAGCGACGAAGTTGCTCGCGCACGGATTGACGTCACTGCCGCGGATGAAAGACACGCGAAACAGAGAGCCGCGGCAGAAGAACTTGAGCGAGAGCTGGCGCTGGAGCGAGAGGCAGCGCGCGAAGCAGCCCAGAACGCAGCAATCTCCGTCAAGGCACTCGAAAGAGAAATCATCGCGCGCCAAGCGGCTGAAAATCTGTCGGCAGAACAAAGGCTACGCGATTCTCTCGAGTCGGAGAGAACGCAACATGCCGCCGTCGAGGCTCAGCTTCGTCACGCGCTCGAGCGAGAAAGAGCTGAGCGAAAGGAGATGGAAACAGAGCTTCGAGAGACGATTTTACGCGAGCAGAAGCAGCGGGCCACAGTGGGAAACGAAATGCAGGAGTTGTTGCGCCGTGAGACGTCGAGTTTCATGGTCACGCAAAGTAAATTGCAAGAGGCTTTAGATCTCGAGAAATCAGATCGTGTCAAAGTTGAGAGCGACCTGCGCCAAAGACTATCAGAGCTGGAGGAAAATATATCGACAGTCAAGCAGCAACTCGCAGATGCGACAGTCGAGACTTCTAAATTGAAAGAAGACCTCATGCATGCTCAAAATGATGCAGTGGCAGCTACAGAAAAGTTTCATGAACAGAGAAAAGTCACTGACGCCCTTGAGTGTGAGCTGAAACTTGAGCGTGAGGTTTTGCAGCAATCCACAGCGCGATTATCGGAATCTGCGGATGAGAAGAAAATATTCACAGAGCAGATCTGTGCGCTCGAACAGAAGGTAAAGGAGTCTTCCCTGGTTAAAGATCTTGCCGAGTCTGAAGTTGAGAGTCTCGAAGAATCTCGACAGTCTCTGATGAATGAAATGAAACTCATTCGGGAGAACTGGCACAGAACTGGCACAGAACTCCAAAAAGCGTCGACAGCGGCGGTGTTTCAAGTTGAGACAGCTGCGCGTTTACAGCTAGCTGCAGGTGCTGCAATGATCAAACGCGGGCGAAATGGGAAGATATATCGGAGGATGGTGCGTTGCAATGTCGACACAAATACGTTGGAATGGGCCCCACTTGGTGAATTTCGTAAGATGTCTGTAAAGGGGGCACACATCGACTGGATGCCAGATGCGTCTGGGTTTGTTATCCGGGGGCCTGAAAGAGACTTACGGTTGGAGCTCACAGATGCTGCTGTCGCTTCATGGGCGCGAACGCTAGATCAACGCCTCCCAAAGAGTGAAAATAGCCGACGAGTGTGCACTCCTCTGCGGTTCGGCAATGCGTTTGGCAAAGCATTTGGAAGCTTTATGACACCAGCGCGCAAGTTCACTCCGTCGCCTGAATCTCAGCCGATGAGTCCAGGGGTAGCTTGCCGAACCACCGCAGAACTTGCCGCGCGACAGCTCGCTAATCTAGAAGCACCTACCAAAGTTATATTCTCGTAAAAGGGACGTAGCAATAATAAGAGTATTGTAGATTAAACCTTATTTTCTATCCATAACTCCCCCGGACCAGATGTCAGGTCGCCAGTTTGCAAGACCCGTCCCTGGCCTTAGCAGGGTTCCTGCTCCCCCACCCACTAAACACCTCACCGCCTCTGATGCGGTGAGCATATTATGAAACTTGGCCGAGACCAAGTCGCCCAAAAATGACCTCACCTTACGCACAATATTCTGTTCGGGAGGATCCGGCTCAGCGGCGTCGAGGAAACGCTCGGTGGCCGCCTGCCAGGTCAGACGATGAAGGTCACTGGGCGATATAGGCTCTGGCTCACTGTGCAAGACCTCGCGTACACACTCAGCAAACTCGTCTGGATTGGAATACGTTCGGCAATTTTTGAAGGTCGAAAAGAACTCGTTGGAAGGGTGCCGAGCACAAACCACAAACTTTCCCATCGCCAACGCCTCCGCAGTGGTTGTGGCCACAACATCGGACAACGACGGATTGATGAAAAACTTGTAGCCCCGAATAACGTCTCCTGCGTGATCCGCTCGTCCATGAAATGTCAGCGCGAGTTGCTGGCGAGCTGCTGAGTCCTTGACTGCCTTGAAGTCATCGCCATCCCCAAACACGTCCATGACGAGCTTGTCTTTTGGTGCGGCTGTCCCGTTGTATTCCTTGACACGCTCAAGGAGCTCAAGGTAGCCTTTAGCCCAGACAACCTTTCCGATGAAGTACCCGACTTTACCCTTGCCGAAAGTACTGCCAGCCTCCTCCTCATTCTCAGTATTATCCTTTGCAGCAGCAGCAATTTTGCGACCCACCTCGATGAAGTGCGGTGATACGCCGTGTACGTTCACAGTGACAGATCTCGCAAAGTTCTGCACGGCATCCGAGAGTTTGATGATTTTGTGACAGTGCGCGCGAGCGACGAAGGCGTTGACCCCCCTGAGGAGGACCTCCTTTTTGTCACCATCTTTCTCTCTGCGCGCGTACTCGAGGTAGTTGGTGTGGATGATTCCGACGACGTGTCGAAACTTGTGAGACCATCGTTTGCCGTGGTGGAACCACGTCAAATGTTCTGGCTCCTCGAGCACGGCCACGTCCGCTTCCTTGTCGGGGACGTAGTCGGTGATATCACCCACCGGGACGATGCTCCCTTTGTCGGTTGCGTATCGTCCTGGATAAAAGTGAATCTCAAACTTAGGGTCAAAGTCGACCCGTCCTGCAAGCCAACTTCGGATGTACTGCTGCTGCTCTTCGGGGGTTTGGAACATCGCGTTTGGATGCACCAGCTTCTGATCACAAGGTGCCAACCACGGAACCAGCAGAGTCACCCCGCATTCATCTCCCCTGTTTGCCATGTACGCCGCACGGAGAAGGGGGTTGACGGAGGTTCCGGTCATCCAAGGAAGGCTCGCTGTCGTCACGATGGTGAAGTGCCTATCGGGGTCTCTGAGCGATACTGGCGCGGCGCGAGACGCACCCGCGCCGCTTCGGGAACGACCACCTCGTCCCATTGGCCTGGTGATAGCACGGGAATGTGAGAATATTTGGCTGATTGTGAAGTCTACCGGGTGTGACGATGGAGACTCGCTCAACACAACTGCGCGGGATCGATCTTGTTTAAAAAGCTGGGTGGTGAGCCCGAGCTGGGCATCGGGCTCGGTCGCACCTGTCCGTAAGTCGAGCGATACGATCACTTCAACGACGGATTGATCTCACGAGCTTACCAGCACGCGTATCCTGCCCTATCGTGAGGGAATATCACTGTCTACCGCGCCTCACGAGCGGCTTGAAGTGTCTTCGGAGCACTCTTTCACTCAGCACTATCCCGCCCAGATACGAGGCGCCGGAATCACACCCTGGATGACAGGAAAGATAGCACCCCGTGAAAGAATCGCACCACAAACCTCGGGAGCCCGAGCGACCGACGAGGTGTTCGGAACAGTCGACGCACTTTTTCGCGCTCGATTTACACCTTTCACACGGTACAGAGCTCTAGGCGCGGGCCGATTGGAGATCGTGAACGGTGCTCGCTGAACCCTTGAGCCAATCCTGTTCTAGGGAGATTCCAAATCTGTCGAAATGCCCAAGCCAAAGGCGCAGGGAGGAAAGAAAGTGAAGGAGGAGAACGTGGTGAACGATGACAAGAACTGGAGGCTGAGAATCAAGGATGAGACGGAGGCGCAGAGGCACTTCGAGTCGGAATGGGGATTTCTACTTCCCGACTACGACAGCAGATCGGAGGCGACGAGGGGACCGATCGAGATGAAGAAGAGCGCGTATTACGATTACCAGACGAGGCAATGGACTGTGCTTGAGAAGCGTGTCACCGCACCTTCTGCGCAGCAGTCTTCGGAAACCGACGAGGTGCTGGACTCAAATTCTGTCGCTGGTGTGACTGCCGCGACGCACCAGACCCTCATGGAATCGATCCCGGCGAACACTGCCTTTGTGACGAGCAACCGGGCGTACGGCAATCGGAAGACGTTGGAGTGCTTCGGCACCAGCGACCACGGCGTCAAAGCGATTCAGAAGAACATGTCAAAATCGTTGGAATTCAGGCCGATGCATCCGTTTTGATGAGAGAGACCCGACGACGGCGGAGGAAAGGAATATCGTTGTACTATCTAGTCTACTTGTGTATTTTCTATAAGTGTCAGTGACTGCAAGACAAATCTCGCCGCTTCAACTCAAATTCTGCCAAGCGTGGGTGATCCACTTCGTGACCTCTGCCGCCAGGATCCGTTGCTCGGTGCTGTCCTTCCGCGTTCGATCGGGATGAAATTTCAGCATAGCGCGTTTGTAAGCACCAGCCAAAGCCTTTTTCGTCCTCCCGTTGCCGTCCACGGTGATACCGCATCGCTGTAAAAACAGTCGCAGATCTGCGTTGCGCGCCCAAGCGGCAACCTTGGCGGCCGCGCGTTGTTTTGCACTAGCCTGTGCACCCTCATCAGCTTCCCGTTTTGCCTCCTCGTTGCGAAGCTCAGCCAGCTTTTTTCGCTGTCTCGCTGCAATGTCTTCCTCTGCACCCCGCTTTCGCTTTCTTACCAGCCACGCCTCCTTGCCGTTATCCCTCTTCGCGGCAATGGACTTGACAAACTCAGACTTCTCTAAACATCCAGCAATATCAACACCCATAGCGATGGCGATCCTCTTCAACTCGCCAGCAGGAAAGACGTTCAAGTCAGGCGTTTGTTCAACAAGTTCCCAAGCTTTCACTTCCGCTTGAAAGTCTGTTGCTTTGGCTTCCCCATGACGCTGATGTGCTGAGGCACGACGCTGCCGTTGCATTTTCAGGATAGCATCATCTAACTCTTCAGTAGCACGTTTATGCCTCGCAGCGATGACTGTAACTTCTGTGATCGTTATCTGATGGAGCTTCACGATTTCTTGAACAGTGACAGCGATACGATTCATGTTGATGAGTTGCGCTTGCCAGGACGACGACCCTTGGTTGAACATGCGACCTTGTGCAACAGAGACCCTGTACTCCTCCTGCCTTGCACGCAACGTTATCAAGATATCGTTGCTACGTGTGTGGGCTGCCTTGAATGCCCTCCACGTCGTCATCAAATTCGCTCTGCGTGTCAAAACCAACGGGGTATCATCTGAATGACTAGGTGCAGGCTCAGGAGGCAAGTGCGGCACCTGCGTATGGTTTGTGAATCCAGCGTTCGATGGACCAGCTCCTCCGGCTTGGTGCGCGCCATCTTGAAAGCCACCATGCTGCTTGGGTTCCTCACGCTGAGGTTTGGGAGGGTCGCGCTCAGCTTCCTTCGATTTCCCCTTCACCTTTTCTTTGCCACGTCCGCCCTGACCTCTCCCTGCTGCCGTTTTACCTGCCCCTCTGCCACCCTTTTTCGTAGTTCTGGCCTTGCTTTTCTGTTCTGGCTCCGAGACGACGACCTCGTCATCGGAGGACAGCAGCTCACATGGATCCTCCGCAGTGCCCTTTCCCTCGTCAGTTTCCGCGTCCGGCTGCTTCGGTCTCCATTCAGTCTGTCTTTTTCCGTCGGCTTTGCGTTTTGCTGACTGCTTTCGCGCCGCCGATCCAGGCACTTCACATTCGTCGTCGCTGGGATCGTTGAGGAGATCGATGCACTCCTCGCCTTTCGCCTCTGCCCGGGGAGCGTCAGCAGGGGCTGGCTCCTCGTCTCCACGCCCGGCCGATCCCTTTCTCGTCTTAGGCATACCTTCAGTGAGGATGTACCCAAACTGTGGTTGTTTATTCGCACACAAGTACAGGACCTCTCCCATCTTCAGATAACCTATGAAGTTTGCCTTCAACATCTTCAGCACACCGAAGCGATCCTTGACGTAGACGACTTCACTCGCTCTCAGTTCCACTGCAACCACAGGACTCAGCGTGAGCCTACATTCCAGGTGCTTCGCGCCAATCTTCGCGCTGGATATCCCTAGCCGCTCGCCTCTACCGACGACGACGGTCTCAGCCTCCCGCAGCACGATGGGCTTGAGGCCTTTGCCCTCCACCGGTCGAAGGTGATAAAAACGCGGCTGATCTCCGCTCGACATACGACCTGATGATCCTGGCTTTGATCACTCCATCGAGACCCCAGTCGTTCCTCCGTGTGATATCCTCGCGGTGCCTCTTCTTGTGTTCGGGTGCGGCCGAGAGAAAAGTTTGAAAGTATAAACGCTTTTGGTTCGTCGCCCCGAGACTTTTCACTCGCACAAGGCAGGGGGTCTTCGACGCAGACCGTCCGCAGTCTTGGCGGATGGGGCGCGACTATCGGCGAGAGGACGGTGCGAGGGATCGAGGGCGTGATAGAAGTAGAGACAGACGGTACGGTGGTTCACCGCGTCGACACCGCTCGAGGGATGACGATGGGTGGAGACGTGGAAACAGGCGGTCCCCGAGTCCATCTCCACATCGCACGAGGCGTCGTTCGAGGTCAAGATCTCGTTCGAGGGATGCTAGCAGGTAATAAGCAGCACCGCGATCGTCGCTCTTGGGCTCTCATGCCTGCTCGATTGACTCGAACACTCGTCAAAGTCACGAACTTCTTACGTGCCTAAATTGCTGACCAGCTCTGAGCAGTCGTTTCCCGTCCTTTTCCTATCATAACCAGGCGCCGACGCCGTCGCAGTCGCAGTGCGAGTTCTAGTTCTGGCTACGGTGGGTATGTTCCGAGGCAAAGACACAGAGGTAAAAAAGGAGCCCGAGCGAGTGGTACGGCAAACGGCGTTGGCCTCTCTGAACCTTTAGGGTTGGCCAAGCCGGAAGACCGAGCGGTGGACCCTGCTGTCTCTCAAGCTGAGCGCCAGCGGCGAGCGCAACAATGGATACTTGAACAACAGGCTGCGAGCTTAAATGCGCTTCATGGCGATGGAGCTCAGGAACAAGCAGGGGGCAAGCTCGCCCGAGAGGTATACGTCGGTAACTTGCTCGTTGGAGTTGTCAACGCTGACTCGCTCAGACAGTTCTTTGATAGTTCAATGGCGGTAGCCTTTCCGAGTGATGATCCGTTCCAAAAGCCCGTCATTGATGTGAGGATGTCACAAGAGTTGAACTTTGCATTCGTTGAGCTGCGCAGTGAGGAGATGGCAACGGCTGCACTTCAGCTCAGCGGGACCAATCTTTGCGGCCGGCCGATGGTCATCGCCAGGCCATCGGGATATGTTGATTCAAAGGCGGTGGCTCAATTAGCTGCCAGCAAGCTAGCAGAGAGCGAAAAAGAGAAGCAGCAGCCAGCGACGGACACTGACAATGCTCTCGGTCCTGATCAAGAGGGGCAAGCGATATCTGAGCAAACCATGGACAGCTCTGTTGTAATGCTGGGCAACTTGGTCAGCGAAACCGATCTCGTTGGGGATGCAGCTTACAATGACGTCTGTGAGGATGTGATGGAGGAGTGTTCGAGGAGCGGCAAGGTTATCGAATTGCGCATCCCTCGTGATTTGATCGACTCAACCGTAAAATGCAACGCCTTCGTCAAGTTTGCATCGGTGGCTGAGGCGAAGGCTGCCGTCGCCTTGTTTCATGGGAGGAAGTTTGATGGACGTTCAGTCAGCGCTGTGCTGTGGCCTGAAGAAGACTTCGACAAGTTGCCTCCGAATCGCGCGAAGTGAAAAGTTCAACTGTCTTGTGCGAGACAAGAGTCGAAGGGCTAGCCAAGTAAGTTTTTTGTTGAAACCAGAATGTTAACTTTCTCGGACTGTGAGTATCGTTTTGCGACTGTGAGATCCTGTCAAAAGCCTCGAGTCACACAGTTCGGTGACATCCGGACACGTTACCGGGCATTTCGCCGTGTTGGAGTCCGAGACAAGTCGAGGTCCGTATCTGGCGTGTGCGCACACATGGATACGACATTCTGGCTCGTAGCCTTGCCGCTCGAGGGCGGTTCCGCAGAAAACACTTGGAACACGTTACAGCAAAAGACGAGTCGTGGTAGGGTGCCTTTCCAACGCCAAGAACCCGTTTCACTTCACATGTTGGAATGAATTCTTCGCGGACGTTTACGTACTGTCGCGTATCTTATCTTGTGCTCGAGTTGAGAAAATGACCTCTTTCCAACATCGTTCGTCTCGCTCTTGTTGCCTTGTCTTTCCTGCGAAAAACTTGGGTACCGCAAAGGATTCCTCTCACGCCTCGAACTGTGTGTTGAACGACCTTCTACCAAGAGAACGATCTTAGCACGAACTTCAAGGTATGCAGAGACGTCCCTTCTTTAGTTCTCCTATTGCATCTGACAATAAACTTCCTTCCACGCAGTTCAACCTACCAGAGCTTCGCGTTGGAACCCTAGATTCGCTCCTGGCGCTAAGTGATGATCTTGTCAAAGTGAGCTCACTTGTGGCGGGCACGACGCAAAAGATTCGGAGACATATAATTGAGTCTGCTTCCGCTGAAAACGAGCGTGAGACGAGTGCAGAGCTTGGTGTAGATGGCATACCAGCAGAGAGATTCCTGACGGCATTCACGTGGGATGAGGCCAAACACCCTGCCCGACGGCCGCTGCGAGAGACGATGGAAAGGCTTCAAGAGAGCGTCGCGAAGGTTGAAGATGACTTCAGAGTGAAATCAAGTGAATTGGCGTCGGCGAAGACACAGCTTAGCTCCTTATCTAGGAAAACGGCGGGAAGTTTGGCTACACGTGACTTGGGCGAGATCGTCCAGGACTTGGATGTGCGTTCATTTCTTTCGCCGTTTTCCTTTCGCATGACGCTTACACAGCCACACTTTTCTTCTTGACAGCTCGTAAACACCGAAAATCTCACCACTCTATGCGTGGCTGTGTCGACATACAATCAGAAAGAATGGCTCGATACGTACGAGACACTCGCGCAATTTGTCGTGCCGCGTTCTTCAAAGTAAGCAAAGCTCATCAAGAATTTGTCGTTTCACATATGCACACTGAGCAACCTTGTTTCTCCAGGCTGATAAATGAAGATGGGGAGTATGCACTTTACACTGTCACGCTATTCCGACGCGTCGTGGATGCGTTCAAGACGGCTGCTCGCGACAATTCTTTTCAAGTCAGGGAGTTCTCTTTTGATGCAGAGGAAGTCCAAGCCAGGGCTGCTGAGCGAAATGACTTGGAGCGAGACATTGAGGAGCGAAGGAATTCAATGCATCAGTGGTGCCAGACAAGTTACGGAGAGGTGTTCGGCGCCTGGGTTCATATTTGCGCCATTCGATTGTTTGTGGAAAGTATCTTGCGATACGGTCTGCCCCCGAGTTTTCAGGCAGTTGTGATGAAACCCAGGCTGCGGTCAGAGAAAAAAATACGTTCCATCCTGGCCAACACTTTTGGGCAGGGGGCAAGTTCTCATTGGAGCTCATTGGATGACGATAAGGGCGAGGAGGCATTTCCATATGTTTCTTTTAGCATTGAAATCTAAAAATAGTATCCGCCTCTGTGCTAAGAGAAGCGCTCATTTCTTCCAAGAAAAGAGGTTTCTAAGCGTGCTTCCCTTCTTCGCAGACCTGTGCGATAGATCTACATACGCAATTTCGTCGCCTGCTACATCGAGCACGATTGGACGCACCGCCAAGGACTCCATTCGGTTCGGAATGGGCATAATATGAACTTTGCTGGCGCCCTTACCCAAGACGGCGGGCTTGTACTCGTCCAAGCTCTCCATGAGGAAACGAGTCTCAATAGAGGATGGACCCTCAAGAGACACATCAGCGAGCCCGCTTCGCATGCCCTTGCGATCAGCAAGCAGTGTATCGATTCCACTTTTGATAGCACCAATTCTATTCACCCGAGCTTGTGTGGCGGCAGCGTCTGAAACCCCGGCAGCGTGCTCAGCAGAGCGACCGAACAAGATCGCGGCGTCAACGTGGCTGCCCGCGCTTGAGTGAACCTTACCCAGCGCGGCAGCTCGGTCTGATCTCAAGATCTTCTGAGCTGTCATGCACTCCACGCGAAGTTCCTCCTCGACTCTCTCGGCTCCATCCATACCACGAAGTACCTCAGGACCGCTTTCGATGAGCTCTTCGTAGCTTCGGAGTGAAGCACTGAGAAGGTGCACGATGTCCTCCGGTCGGGTCGCCTTCTCACCCTTTGCAAGTTTGATCTCGCCAGCAAGCTTCACGTTGGCTGAATCCACGAGAAACTTGTTGCGCTGAATAGTCTTCTCGATCAGCATGACTGCGATGGCGCGGTCGGTAAGTTTCAAGTCCATCAGTCGGCTCGTAGAATCGCCTTGCGCCCCGGAGCTTGCCTCTGCAAGGTCGTCGCGAAGGTGCTGACGCGCATCGCTGTACAGCATGAACACCTTATCAAAGATGGCGAGAGCGCGATCAGTAGCCATGCTCACCGCCGATTCAAGCTTCGCGAGTTGAAGAGCCACGTTGGCCAAACATTCCCTCACTTTACCGTTTCTGATTGGGATGTCGTAACCCCGCCAGCTGGTTGTCACCGCACCAGACGCGCGTCCACTTTCTTCAGCCAGAACGGCTTTGAGCCTTTCGTCATCCTCGCCACCATCTCCCTTGAGCGCGGCCAAGTCTTTCTCGTCCATGGATCCAGCGACGGCACTTCCTTCATTGCCTCGTTTGTACGTGCAATAGCGCAGGCTCGGCTCGAGCTCCTCCAGTCGCTCCCGGCAAACCTCCGCTTGATCGGGACCACCAACCCTGGCAAGTTGCTCAAACGCCTTGCGCGCCCTCATGAACTTGGCCAACGCTCTGTCCCAGTCACGTTCTTGCTCACTCAGGTAGCACCCGAACACGTACGACGAGTACGCCTCAGCCTCGAGAGCTGTCCGCGCACTTCCGATCTGGCCGCAGAGGTTCACGAGCTCTGTGGCGTGGACGGTCGCCTTCTTCAGTCTCCTGATCATGTGAGCGCGCTTACGAGGCTCGTTGCCCGCGTCCCGCTTGAGTTCCATCGCGTAGCTCCAAGCTCGCTCGGACATCATGAGCGGGATTAGAAGGTAGTTTTCGTTCTCCACCATGGACGCCTCGAGAGTCCTCTTCTGATATCTTCCGCGACCGTGGCTCAGCTTGTGAGCCTTGTACAAACGAGCGAGACGTCGAGTGCAGTACTGCCGGTACCGCGCGTGGTCTCCGTGACGCAGTCCATGTTGGCTCTGGCTAACCTTCACGATCTGGAGGATATCCAAGGTTAGATTCGTAGCGAGCTCTCTCTGCGGAGCTTCATCGCCCATGGCTTCCGATCGGCGTCCGCAAGTGTTCGATCTCGGACCAAAACCTAAAGTTGAAAAGGTCGGAAAGCTGCTGCGACCAGACAGTCGACAGTGCGACTCGGATGTCGGATTTCTGGACTCAAAATAAAATCACCAAAATCAAACGAAGGACTGAACCGGAGCTGAAATTTGCACACACAGTGGGAGTGGGGGGAGCCATGGACCATCATCGGGGCTTCGATCGGCGTCGGGAGTACGACGACAGGCAATGGCGGGGAGCTGAGGATCCGCGAGGCGGTGCGTGGGGCGGCAGGGACGGGCGTGGGGATTACCGCCACGAAAACCCGCCCCCTCGCCGTGGGCACTCCAGGGATCGAGGAGGGTATGATGATCGCGGTCGCGTGCCCGAGCGCGACCACAGGATGCAATCCAGGGAGTGGGATGGTGGGCGCAACGACGTGAACGACCGGTACGCGCCCGTACCCGATCGGAGGATGGAGCGATACGGGCGAGAGGAGGATAGAAACGACAGGAGGGAACACGTGAGAAGGGAGAGCAGCAGAGACGCATTTCGTAGGTCAGTGCAAAACGACGACAGCGGACGGAGGACAACGGCGAGCAGGAAACCCGACCACAGCGAGAGTGACAGCAGCGAGACAGAGTACACGAGGAAATCGCGCCAATGGGACGTAAAGTTGACGCCTCACGAACAGCTCGAAGCTCTTGACCTGTGGTTGAAGGCGAACCCCGAAGTTGCGAGGGAGGTTGATGAACTCAACAAGCGCGCGTCAGGGGCCACTTCGCAGCAGCCCCCGCCTTTCTTCCAAGACGGAGATTGGTTATGCGTCACGTGTAAGGAACACAACTGGAAGAATCGCCTGGATTGTCGCACTTGTGGTGCCCCAGCACCTGCTGAAAAAATAGCCGAGGTGCAGGCGCAAAAGGCAAGAGCAGCCGTCGCGCAGGCAGCCCGGCCACAAACCCAGAGTGCGAAACCTGGAGATTGGATGTGCGTCGGGTGCATGGCCACGAACTACGCCAGGTTGAACAGTTGCCATCGATGCAACAGGCCCAAACCAAACGAGTGGGTCTGTGTTATGTGCAACTCCATGAACTCAGGTGCAGAGCTGACAACCTGTCGGGTGTGTCCAGCTTGAGGAGCTAGCAGTTTGGCTTTGAAATACGAGTTAGTTTTTGGTACGAAGGTACGAAGGTACTTACTTGGTAAGATATGATTAGGCAGAGAATAAATACGGAGGAGCGTATTTGACGATAGAGCAGGAGAAAATTAACCAGCGGTTGAGTTGGTGTTGGCTTCTAAAAAGCTTGGGAAAACTTCGCTTTTCTTTGCCCTCCTCGCTGTTGCTCATTTTAAAACTCGGCAGTTCGTCGACGACAGCTCGTTTAGTCATCTGCGGTTCACAAATCATTGTGGAAAGGGAGAAAGAAATTGGCACAGAGAAGAAATGACTTTTGTTTTGTCCACTTGATGACGGACGCACATGAGAACTAAAAATAAGGCTTGCGAAACATGTCAACTAATAATAGAGACTGAGCCAGCAAGGAGAAGCGGGATTGCGACGATGAACATTTAGCTAGATTGCGATGTGATTGCGATGATTAAATGCTCTCTCGTGCATTCAGTCGAGCATGAAACCGATTCCAATAGAAGTCTAACCAGTCCCGCTTGTGCGCATATCGCAGTCAATGAAAACTGAATTCGTGAAACGCGGGAAACAAAAATGAAAACCGATGTTGAAGAAAAATGAACGGGACTCGTTCATGACAAGCTTTCGGTACCGTGGAGTGGCTAAATCACAACGAGCAAAGACGTTTTCATTGCCGAAATGTATGACGATGGTAACCCTTACGAGGATTCTTTGAGCTAGAATCTGCGTGCTGTGACTTCAAACTACTTGAAAAGATTACTTGTCTGGGTTTTCTCAAGTATTTGTTCCTTTCCTCGCTTGAACCCGATCAAACACATACGACACGCCTGACCGAGGAGGCGCATCATCCCGTTTTAACGTACATTTGCCTGTCAAGGATCGAACGCGTTCACAAGCATCAAAAGCATCATGAAATCAGGATGTTTGCGGGCATTGTTGCCTTCAGCAAAGAGTATATTGCAAACAAACTGAGGCTAAAGAAGAACATAATCTCTAATTGAAGTGAGCAAAGCATCGCGCATCTATCGTGTTAAACTACAAAACGTTTGCTTACACGATAAGGAAAGGGACACGACCGACTTTGTAGAGTAAAGGCTCAATAACATCGCGCGGTCATCCGGCAGTGCGAAGCTTTTTGTTTACCGGGGTCAAACAAGTTTCATTTGATCGATTAACACATGATTAAGGAAATCGACCATAGGAATGCAAGCCTGGCGCACTAGTTTTTTAAATGTTACTGCCGCCAATCCGTGCGCGAAAGAAGGTTTCGGGTAAATGTCGCCCCGCAACGATGCCCGAATTGAGGAACTTTGCGTTCGACTCTCGCGTCGTTACTCTCGTTGCAAACACGATGACCTCCCCTGGCTTTCTCTTTAAAAATATACGAGCATCACCGTGTCGCATTTACATTTGGAATCTTGCCTTCAGCTCCTTCTATTGACAGCTCGTGTCGTCTTTAAGGGACCGACCATGTATGGGACTTGCAAGGCTCGCGTCGCATGTTTTGCGGGAAACGTTTTTTTTTCGGGAGACCTGTCTTTTGGTTTCGGAAGAGTTCATGTTTTTTCAGCCAAAAACGCGTATCCCGCGACGCGATGTTTATAAATTGCTTTGCGGATTGGAGTCTTGGCGAACCCCTCTGAAAAGGTGTGGAAGGTTCGCGCCAAGAAGTAAAAAACGTAATCGTCAAGCGGAACTGTGCGTTCGAATTCCTCCGACAAAAGTGTCCCTTGCACGTTTTTTTCTTTGTTTGTTGTCATGTTTGTCGCGTGTGCGTCGGTTCTCTTCTCCAGAGTTCATTTTCCGTGCACACAAGTCTCATTTTCCCAAGTCAGAAACAAAAATCGCTCGGAAGAGCTATTTTGCCTGATTGTAAACCCAGCATAGGTCATCTGGTTTTGCGGAGGAAAGAAATGCTCGCCGGTCCCTTGTCACGTTCTGTGAGTTTCGGTCCTTCGCGCGGCTCGTTTGATTTTTCCCTTTCGGGCTCAAACTTCGTACAAGCAAACAGTCTCACCAAAATAAATTCCTTGTTGATTTTCGGGCCGAATTTCTTTCATCTGGATCTTCTCAACAGAGCTGTCCCCGACGATCCATGATTAACATCACCCGTCCGACTGCTTTTTTTGGGACTAGAGCTAGAAAACTGGACCTCGAAGAGCGTTTGCGTGAGCAGTCTGCGCGCGGTTGCTGCGTAGACGGATAGGGTCACGGTTCCTGAACGGGACGGACTGACCGTAGATCCAAAACCCAGGGTCCAGGTCGCGTCACCTCGCTCCGTGCTTCGTGTTGACCGGAGAAACAAACTACCCGCGTTTTGAAACGGGAGAAAATACCAGGAACCACGCCGGTGCCAATCCGGAGAGCGGCTCGTTGGGTCGGGTCGAGGATCCAAAAGCCGCGCGTCGTCGTGTAGCTTGATCACTTAAGATCATGTTGAAGAGCGTGAAGAGTAAGCTCTCTGGTGTGGGTCGGAAAAAGTCCGAGGGCGGGGCGCCCGAGACGAAGACCGGGAGACCTGCGGGTCCTGGGCAGGTATCCGGATCCCGGCCACCGGCTTCCGGTGCGCGGCCGGGTTCCAAGGAAAACCCGAGCTCGAGCTCCGGGACCATACCTCCCATGGAGGTCCTGTACGATAAGAACAAGCCGCTTTTCCTGTTTCGCGACGTCGTCGCGTCGGAGAGGCAGAACCTCTTCATCAAGAAGCTGCAGCTTTGCTCGTACACCTTCGATTTCACAGATGCTACAGCCAATGTTAGGGAGAAAGAGATCAAGCGGCAGACTTTATTAGAGTTGGTGGACTACGTCAACCAGGGGCAGGGGAAGTTTACGGAGGCGGTGTTCGAAGACATTTCGTACATGCTGGCGCAGAACCTCTTTCGAGGTTTGCCGCCTTCGAATCACGAGATCACGGGCAGCGCCGCGGGTGACAACTTTGACCCTGAGGAGGAGGAACCAACGCTGGAGCCTTCATGGCCGCACCTCCAGATAGTTTACGAGTTCCTGCTGCGTTATGTCGTGTCAAACGAGGTTGACGCGAAGGTGGGGAAAAAGTATATCGACAACACTTTCGTGCTGAAGCTCCTGGAACTCTTTGATTCAGAGGATCCCCGCGAGCGGGATTATCTCAAAACAATCTTGCACCGCATCTATGGGAAGTTCATGGTACACCGGCCGTTCATTCGAAAGGCAATCAACAACATCTTTTTCCGATTTGTCTATGAGACTGAGAGACACAACGGCATCGCGGAGCTTCTCGAGATCCTCGGCAGCATCATCAACGGTTTCGCCCTGCCATTGAAGGAGGAGCATAAGGTTTTCCTGCAGCGCGCTCTCTTGCCGCTGCACAAACCTAAATGTGTCGCCATGTACCACCAGCAGCTCTCGTATTGTATCACTCAGTTTGTTGAAAAGGACCCGAGGCTTGCCGACACAGTGCTTCGTGGTCTTCTGAAGTACTGGCCAGTCACGAATAGCCAGAAGGAGGTGTTGTTCCTCGGTGAGCTTGAGGAGGTGCTGGAGCTGACGCAGGCGGCGGAGTTTATGAAAACGATGCTTCCGTTATTTCGCCAGATCTCGGCGTGTATCAACTCTTCTCACTTTCAAGTTGCAGAGCGTGCCCTGTTTCTGTGGAACAATGACTACATAGTCAATCTTGTGGCTCAGAACAGGCATGCTTTGCTTCCTGTGTGTTTTGGTGCTTTTGAGAGGAACGCTCGTTCCCACTGGAACGCGGCGGTGAGTGGTCTCACGGCCAACGTGCGGAAGATGCTGATGGAGATGGATCAGCAGCTGTACGAGGAGTGTCAAGCAAACTGGAATGAGGAGGAACTCAGATCGCAAGAGACGGAGGAAAACCGCAAGCAACGTTGGAAGCAAGTTGAGGCTTTGGCAGCGAAGGCTGGCTAGCGAAGGCAGCTTAGTTGATGAGAGTTGTCAAGAAATAGAAGAAATTGCTAAGCGCTATCATCTCTGCCTTGTCTTCGCTTTCGGCATCCTGGAAGGCGGTACGTATGGATTTTCTTTCATTGCTGCAGGCGGATTGACTCCCCAGTCCGCAGCAGATAAAAGCTTCAGGTTCGGATCTGGTTGCATCACCCTCTCTTGACTTCCTTGTGTGCCCAACCCGTCAGACGTGTCACCACGTTGCCACTGTTTGTTCGCAGACGGGTCTGAATGCAGCTCCATAAAATCTTTGCGTGACATATTTTGTTTCGTCGAACCAACCGGAGGACCAGCCTTCGCGCCGCCTCCTTCGCGCAGAGTGACACCCTTAGCCATCTGCATAACCTCCAACGCGCTCGGTTGGCTGCTCTTCTCTTTCTCGATGAAGTCCGTCTCCATGAGCTTTGACGACCTGACATTCGCAAACCTCTTGTACTTTCCGTGGGTTTGTGGACCTTCAAGTGTCTCTGGGACACTGACTCGGAGACCGACGCCGTAAGCCGGCAGTTTCTCTGTGTTCGGCTTGTTGACGAACACGACTTGGCCGTTGTGATCGTACGTGTACTCCTTGCCCCTCCGCGACTTCTGTAGGACCTCTAGCTGTTTGAGCTCTTCCTGGTCCTTCTGTAGCTGTAGTCTCTGCATTTTTTGCATCGCCTTGCGAGTTTCGATCTCGTCCCTCAACCTCTGCTCTCTCTCGGCAGCTTCTCCGGTCAGCTTCGATTTCCTAGGTTTGGGCTTCGGCAGTGGCATGGTTGCGGAGAGGGATTTCCGGTTAGCCTTCTCCGCCGCCGCGCTGATCGTGTTGGACGCACGGCTTATCCTGTTGATATGTTTGTCGACGCCACCGATGGTATGCCTTGCGGATGAAGTCGCATTCTCGTGCGTCGCAGTCCGCTGGCGCCTTCTCGCCCTCACCGTGCCTCTCGCCCAGGCGTCGATTGGACCTGGAGTGAAGTCGTCGTCGGGCTGCCAGCTGCCCACCGTGGTTTCTGCGACGGTGACGCCCCTCGTAGCGAAGCTTTCGCGCTCGAGGAAGGTCATGTCTACCACAGCGAGGGCATCCTTGACGGCTTCGCGGACTGCGTAGCCGGCAACCTTGCCCTGAAGCTCTGCAGCCTCCAGATGGGCGTTGACCCTCTCCACGATTAGCTCCAGGATGTCCCCGACGCATTCCTCCCTCTCCTCCAGCTCCCTGTCCTCCGCCAGCAGATCCTCGTCATCGAGAGGGTCCCCTTCCTCGGCCATCTTTCACCCAATGCGTGAACCCACCGGAACGCGGCGCTCTACCGATGTTCCTAGGTCCGGCCTCGCGCGTGACCGAGTGCAGATAGACGTTCCTAAAATAGAAAAACGGAGTAAAACCAAACCGCAAACGAACGGGTGCTCATCGGGCTGGGCAGCTGGGTTGCTCTGCTGGCACTGGGTTCGCCGCTAATTTTTTATTTGAGCGCTGAAACGCCGGCAGGCGCGCCCTTTTGCAGCGCCGCCGACCCGTTCTAGGTCGAAACGGGCTAGCGGGCGACGAAGACGGTACCTTCGTAGTGCCATGTCGCGCTACCAGGGCTCGTTTGCCAAGCCAGAGAATGCTCTGAAGCGTGCGGTACGTTTTCCGGCCGCTCTCGCCTCCGCGCCGCCTGATCAGCTAAAACCCTTTTCCAAGACCACGCCCGATGGTTCTTTTCAATCCACTCGCCCATCTGACGATCTCTCATCTCGCGTCGTTCGCTTACAACAGGAGGAGCTGATCAATGTCGGTCAGCCCAACGCCGCCCTTCAGGCGCTCCACGATGTGATCACGTCGAAGCGCCACCGCACCTGGCAGAAGGTCCTCGAGCAGATCATGTTCAAGTACGTCGAGTTGTGCATCGAGCTCAAGAAGGGGCGCCTCGCGAAGGACGGTCTGATCCAGTACAGGATCGTGTGCCAGCAGGTGAACGTCAACTCACTCGAGGAGGTGATCAAGCACTTTCTAAAGCTTGCGACCGAGAAAGCTGAGGCGGCACAGGCTGCCGCCTCGGCCGCTGCGGATACCATCGACATCGAAGATCTCGAGGCTGGGAACACCCCGGAGAACTTGATGCTCAAGTCAGTCTCTGCCGAGAGCGACAAGGATCGCTCCGACCGCGAGCTCGTCACCCCTTGGTTCAAGTTCCTGTGGGAGACCTACCGTACCATCCTCGAGATTCTGCGCAACAACAACAAGCTGGAGGGGCTCTACGCCATGACGGCCAACCGCGCGTTTAACTTCTGCGTGACTTACAAGCGCACCACCGAGTTCCGCCGTCTCTGCGAGATCCTGCGCAACCACCTGTCCAACCTTCAGAAGTACCGCGACCAGCGTGATCGCCCTGACATGACCCTGGCCGAGACGCAGAACTACTACCTCGAGACCAGGTTCGAGCAGCTCAAGTCCGCCGCGCAGCTCGAGCTGTGGCAGGAGGCGTTCCGCACGATTGAGGACATCCACGGCTTGACGTTCATCCTGAAGAAATCGCCCAACCCGAGGATGATGGCGTCTTACTACGCCAAGCTCACGAAGGTCTTCTGGGTGTCGGAGAATCACCTCTATCACGCGTACGCCTGGTACAAGCTCTTCAACCTGAGCAAGGCTTACAACCGCAACCTCACACCAGAGGACCTGAAGGCTATGGCTTCGGCGGTGCTGCTCTCCGCGGTCGCCATCCCGCCCTACGAATCTCGCACATCTGCGAGTGCTTCGAACGAGGAGATCGAGAACGCCAAGGAACGTGACGTCCGCATGGCGACCCTGCTCGGTTACACCCTCGACCCCAAGCGTGATCCGCGCGAGGTGCTCTCCCGCAAGGCGCTGCTTTCCGAGCTCATCTCCAAGGGTATCCTGTCCCTCGTGTCCACCGAGGCCCGCCAGCTGTACGCTCTGTTTGAGAAGGAATTCCACCCCCTGGACCTCTGCAAGCATGCCCAGAAGGTGTTTGGATCCATGGACACTGAGACCGTCGAGCTCTCCGCGGCCAGTCCCATCCCGTCTCTCTCCTTCGGTGAGTTCTTGCCGCAAATGCGCAACCTCGCCGTTGTCCGCATGCTGCAGCAGTCGTCCCAGGTTTATCAGACCATGAAGCTTGAGACGCTTCAGCAGATGGTGCCGTTCCTGGAATTCACTCAGGTCGAGCGTATTCTTGTTAACTGCACGAAGGGCGGAGCTGTCTCGGCGCGTCTTGACCACCAGAACAAGTGCATTCGCTTCGAGGGCGACAAGCTCGAGAGCGACAGCATCAAGAACCACCTTGTGCTCATGGCTCAGAAGCTGCGCAACGGCATCAAGATGATTTACCCCGATGAAGCGCCGGCTGCTACTCCTGCGTCCCAGTCCAACACCGCTGAGCTGCTGTCCAAGATTGAGGTTGAGCACAAGCTTGCTCTTGCGCGCAAGGTTATCATCGAGCGCCGCAAGGAGGAGGCGGAACGCATCCTTCAGGAGCAAGAGAGGGTAGCCGAGGAGGCTCGTGTTGCCCTGCAGCGCAAGAACGAGGCTGCGGAGGCTAAGCGTCTCGAAGAAGAACGTCGTTTCCGCGAAGAGACCCGCATTCGCCAGGAGATGGAGGAGAAGGAGAAGCAGGAGGCCCTCGCCCTCCTCGCCGAGGCGGAGAAGCGCAGCAAGGGCAAGAAGATCAAGATCAAGCTCGAGGAGGGCCAGAAGCTCGACAAGCGCAGCCTCATGGAGGATGCCATCAAGGAGCAGATCAAGGAGCGTCAGGATATGGAACGCAAGCTTCAGCGTCTGGCCAAGTCCATGGACCACCTTGAGCGCGCCAAGCGTGAGGAGGAGGTCCCGCTTATCGAGGCGGCTTACAAGCTTAAGATGGCTGAGGACGAGCAGTACCACACCACCATGCAGCAGCAGAACGCTGAGAAGCACCGCCAGACTTGGGAGACGAACGTCGAGGAGAAGAAGCGCCTCGCCAAGATGGCCGCCGACAAGGAGGAATTCGGGGCTGCCATCGTGTCCCGGCGATCTGAGGAGTTCGAGGCTCTCCGTCTCGAGCGCGAGGAGCGCATCAATGAGTTGCGTGCCCTCCGCCGTGCTGAGCGCGAGATTGCTCGCCGCCGGGCTTACATCCGTCGTCTTCAGCAGATTGAAGATGAGGTCCGTGCCGCCGCCGAGCAGGCTGAGCGTGAGCGCGTCGAAGAGGAGGCCCGCGCTCGCCGCGCTGCGGAACAGGAAGAAGAGGAGAAGCGCCGCGAAGAGGAGGACAGGGCCCGCAGGGACAGGTACGAGCCTCGTCGCGACGGCCCTGGCGATGCATCCTCGGGTCGCTTTGAACCGAGCCGTGGATCATCCAGGTACGACGACAGGCGCCGCGACGACCGATACGACGACAGGCGCCGCGACGACCGATACGACGACAGGCGCCGCGACGATCGCGGACCCTCGCGATACGATGACAGGCGCCGCGATGACCGCGGTCCTTCCCGCGATGACCGCGGTCCTTCCCGCGATGACCGTGGTCCTTCCCGCGATGACCGTGGTCCTTCCCGCGATGACCGTGGAGGCGACAGGCGACCCAGCAGGTGGTAATTTTTTTCTGAATTTAATAAATCATCATCACTCAAACGCCTCAATTCTATCTTTCGACGCCATGTATTTTGCCCATCTATCTCGCAGTAAAGCTTCCCACCGCGCCTTGTCACTGCTCGGACCTCCAAAATCCTGACCCATGGCGACCACCAAGCCGAAAAAGACAGCGGCCTCTAGCCACGTCAAAGGTTCGAAAATCTTCGTCTCTTTCTTAATCTCCCGAGCGAGGGACTCGTCAACTTTCGCGGTCTCGCAATAAACAGATAGAAAATCCGAGAACCTTGCTTCTGAAAAACGAGCGGGATCCGTTCTGAACAGCTTCATGAGATCGAAACCCCTGTAGTTGGGCCCAGACAGCTCCAAGTCGATTAACATCAGTTTCGGATCGTCGCCAACCAGCATGACGTTGGAAGGTTTCAAGTCTCCATGCGAGAGAACAACGCTGAGTTCCATATTTTTAACAGTGTTTGCCATGATGTCAACCTCGCGACGCAACGCGGGGAGATCGATGCCGGCGGGCAGGCTGTCGACGTTGCTGGAGGTGCGTATTTCTTCCAACATGCATTCCAACCAACTCCACAACAAGGGCTCCTTCGCGTCGTCAAACTGCGGCGGGACTTCGAGCGAGTGGAACGTAGCAACCAGCCTCGCAGTCGCGGCGCAGATGTCTGACCGAGTGTGCATGTCTTCTTCCGTTAAGATCCTCCCCTCGAGGTAGCGATGTGCGATTCCTTCGTCCGTGCTTGCAACCAGCTGTGGACCCAGGTTCAACTCGTCTAACAGCTTGTCAACGACGCCACGATGCGTTTTTGATGTTCGGAGCAAGGCCAAGTTGCTGTACAGCTTCACAACTAAGGCCTCTTCGCCGCCATCAGGTGTGTTCTTTCGCACCAGCATCACCTGATTGCAGAATCCTGCGCTTAGTTTCTTAACATCCGTCAGATTGCCATCCTCGACGCCAATCACCCGCTTTATTACGTCAGCGTCTGATTCACCTCCCTTTGCGAGTGGTCTGCCGTCCTGTTTCGCACCCAAGCGACGCGTCCATCTTACAGCAGACGATTTTCTCGCCCGGTGATGTACGGGATTGATAGCGTGCAGCCCGGCTTCCACCCACATACCCCGATTCGTCGTCGAAGTCCCGCAGCTCTCGCACAAACTGATGAGTGGGAAAAATATCTGGCGAGTCACGTCAAAGGATCTCACTTTTTCCGTCTTTTGCAGGCAGAGGCAAAGGCACACCAGTGACCGGGGGAAGGCACACCGAGGGACAAATGCTTTCCGTCTCGGCATGTGGATCTCGTGTGATACGTATCAAGGCGTTGCACTCAGAGACCTGCGAGAGAAACCCCGGTCATCAGCCTTCGTTCCTTGTTCGCCGCGTGAAAAAGAGATCTCAAAAAGCAAACTTCCGACGCGGACAACCAAAGATCGCAACCGCGAGCTTGACTAAACACGGGGTATCGCACAGTGGAACGCGTTTCCATGAGGATTTTGCCAAGTTTACGAGGCCGCACACCATTTTGGGCACGATTATCAGCGTATCTTCCGTGACGATGATGGCTATGCAGTTCGGTGGCGTCCTCGAGATGAGCGGGGCATTGTTATTTTCGAAGCAAACTGCCCAGGCACTGGTGTCCGCGGTGCTAATGAACGTGGCGATTGTCGGCATCAATCAAGTGTATGATAAGAAGCTCGATCGTGTGAACAAGCCCTACTTGCCCCTGGCTAGTGGCGCATTCAGCTCAGACACGGCACTCTCAATAATTGCCGCTTGCACGACTTTGAGCCTGGCGTTGGGCGCCTTGAGTGGCAGCAGCGCTCTTCTATTTTCCCTTGTTGTTAGCTTGCTGCTTGGCATCGTATACTCTGTAGATTACCCCGGACTTCGCTGGAAACGATCCCCAGTCCTCGCCGCGTCGTGTGTGCTGTTTGTGAGGGCTGCGATTGTTCAAATCGGTTTCTTTGCACATGCACTTGGACGTGGCTTATTGGACTTCCACTTACCGAAGAACCTTTGGTTTGCCATCGGTTTCATGGCTGTGTATGGTGTTGTGATAGCACTGTTCAAAGATTTACCTGACGTGGTCGGGGATAAAAAGCATGGCTTCCGAACTCTCGGAGTCCGACTCGGTCCATCGGTTGTTTTCAATATTTGTGTGTCGCTGCTTGCCATGGCTTATGGATGTGCTGTGATCTTGAGTGTGATGTATCATTCTACTACGTCGACAGTGTTGGGGGTTCTGCACGCAGCTGTTATTATTCCACTACTCATTGCGTCTAAACGGGTCGATGTATCGTCTTCAGCATCACTATATGGTTTCTACGAAAAACATATCTGGAGAAGCTTTTATCTCCAGTACTTCCTGCTGCCATTTTGCGCCTTCTGTTAATAATATCTACGTTAGTGAATTGAAAACTAGCTAGAATACTTGACACCATTCTTGTACGCATCGATCAAAAACCCATTACCGATGAAGAGAAGGTCGTCCATGACTTCGTCAACGCTGGGAGGATCGGGAGGTGTGAAATCTCCGAGTGGGTCGAAATCCGCCAGCGACGCAGGTAACTGTACCCCTTGATGCTCCATCTTCGGCTTGAGCGCTACGCCAATGAGATCGCCTCCAAATTTGTCTGCGAAAAGAAGTGCGGTGCCACCAAGTCTGCGTTCCGCTTCTCTAAGATAGCACTGCAGTGGGTCAAAACCAATCAGCATAGCCGCCCGTGCCTTTTCGGGTCCTCGTGTGAGGACCTTCTCGGGCATTTTGGCAAGTTGAAGCCCTCTCTTCCCTCCATGCTCCGCAATCTGGAAGCTATCTGGATCCACACCGAGCTCTTTGACAAGACGCTTTTTTATTTGCTTAGCCGAAAACAACGCTTGGTCAGGAAACGGCAAGGCTGTCCTTCGTAACTTCAGCACAATGTCGTAGTGCATGAGCGCAGGTGTGAAGAGAGATTCCCATGCGGATGCATCGCCAAGCAACAGGTCATCCATGGATGATCCGGAAATTTCTTGTCCCATCCTATTCTTCCCTTGGAGAAGGACTTTGAGGCGCTCGGCAGCTCGAGAAGCGAGAGCCTGAGCGCGCTTCAATACGACTCCTGGCGGACCACGTTGCGTCCACAGGTCACCTTCAGTGTCGTAGGGAGTCGCGATGCACAGCGAAGACGCACCTGCACTGTCCATTCTTTTCTCCAAATTCTGCATATCTGCAAGAGTGAATTCGTCGTCCGGATCCACGAAAAGTGGCAACACGTTCCATGGATGCGATGCAAGCAAGTCCAAGAACCTGACGAATGCAACCTCTCGTGAACTCGGCGGGTCGACTGCACCAGGATGCAAGAAAAGGTAACCCATAATTAGTTCAACCACCTCGTCTCGAATGTGGGGCGCAAGCATGTGACTCGAAATCCATCGCTTGGCTACTTGAGTCGCTGCGCCATACACAGGAAACCTTGCATATATTGTTGCAACGACTGCAGCATGGGCGGCACCCTTGATCAGATATTTTTCGGCAGCTTCATTATTTGCTCCACTCGCCGTTGAATTTATGTGAAGACGGAACACAAACCCCTCATGTAAAACATCAGTAGCTTCCTCTGTTACGATAGTTGGGGTCGCATAGCTAGAGCGGAGCTGCTCGGCGATTTTCAGAGCCATAGCAGCCTTGGTTTTGTTTATAGCCATGCTGTTTTCAGGCCACCTTCCGCTACCTTCGAGCTGCACGACAACATCAAGCGTCTTTGGGCATACCGGCATTTGCTCATCACTTCGCCCAAGTCCAATGCCAGCACCAAAGGCAAGCTGGTGCTGCCTAGGCGGAAACGGATCCGTTCCGCGAAACGCAGGGCTAATAGGCTGCGCATTGACCACTCTCAGTGGCACCTCTTTCATATCTTTCATTCGCTTTGCCAGCCTATCCAAGCATTGAATGAGGGCGATGGGAGAGGATTCCTTCGAGTCGGACTTCATGCCCATGGCAGGATCCAAAAGACTGCAGCTCCACTCGACACTCTCTGTGGATGAAAAGTTCCTCTTCAAGACATAATCAGCGGCGAGGGCAGGTATATGATGACGTTTGTTCAATGGGATTGAGTCCCAGACCACGGATTCACAAATTCGTCCATCTTTGAACCTGCGAAGTTCTGCGCGATCACCCCAAAAAGCCCGGAACTCTTTTGCCAGCTTATCGTTATCCGAGCTCGGACCCAAATCCACCAACCTGAAGGCATGCTCAGGATCGAAAATGATTCCAACCCACACTGTGAAGAGATCAGTTTCATTATCATCTTCGTCTTGCTGCTCTGTATTCTTCCGCTTCTTCGTTGCTTTCGGGGCAAAACCAGCCATGGGTCTGATATCTGACGAGTTCACAAATGGTTGGTGTTGCACACGAACCAACTTCGCCCGGTTGCTAATAGCTTTTGTGATCATATCGTGAATCGTTTTCTCGTGACTGCGCCAGCTAATCATATCTCCCTCACATGATCCCGTAGCAATATTGTCACTCCTGTCAATCTTGATATGCACATGAAGGTCGTAACGCACAGCAGGATATAGCGAAACCAGAAATACTTGCTCAAAAGCTGTCCTCCCACCACGTTCAAGGACAGAAGAAGAAAGGGCAGCCTCATGGATAAACTCGTCCATAGCACATCGAGATATTCGTGCACCGATGTTGACGTATCCGCAAGGTCCGACGAAAATCAAAGGAAACATGTTCCTCCACGAAGCAACATTCTGCTTAACCCCAGTGGCCGTAAAGCCTGCCTTCAGCGTTGCTGGATTGGACAAAAGCGACAGTGCACCTTTGACCAGTTGCTGGGCATCCATCTGTGGGCTCAGCTTTCCACTGCAAACTAGGTTAGCCAAAATCATGGACAGCACGAAACCGTTGAATCCATCAGGGGCACCAAGTATCCCGCGCTTCGCAGCCCACACCTTCAAGAGGACGCATGCATCCTCATAATATTCTGCCATCTCCGCCGCATCTCGCAGATACTTTATGTGCTCGTCCATGAACATGTCCTCGATAATCGAATGGTTATAATGAGGACTCGGCAATCGTTCATCGTCCTGGATCTCCAAGCTGCGAAGATTTGCCTTTTCGTGATGCAAACGGGCAGGCGGGAACGCATGAACTGGGATCGTAAGGAGCACACGAAGACATACGTCGCCCGGTTTCTTCGCCTTGACAAGGAGACAGGGTTTTCGAACATCCGCATGATGCGTGGAATAGACTGAGCTAGCGACCCATTCTGCTTTCTCTAGGTGCTGCTGCAGAACCTTTAGGTACGCCATCCTCTTCACATGGTACCTGTGGTCAAGGTAGTCCTTCTCCAGGAAGAACTCTTTCGGCACTTCCACCGCAACATCCACAACCGTGCAGCCAACTCCTGGTGAAGTCTTAAGACATCCACCGGCAGCAGCACTCCCGACGATATGGATGCGATTCGGTGGGAAGAATTTCAACGCTTTGGTAGAGTCATTCTCCAGGGAGGGGCCCAGGGCCTTGCGAAAGTGGTCGGGCGTTGAGAACTTGAAGTCCTTCGCGGGAATCCCTGAACGCCGGAAGTACAAAGGGAACAGAGGGTTATATTCATATCGCACAGAGGGAAACGATGGGTTCACGTGTTGGCGTGCAAACGAGCTGGCCTCAGTCATATGCTTGTCATGTATTACTCGTCATGAGGATAGTCTGTTCTCAAAGATTAATGATGTTGACATCACCGGCCAGCTTGCTTTGCGAAAAACAGGGGAAAAGACGAGGGAAATGCCCTCGACTGAGACGGCTCGTTCCAGCTGACTCGGGGCGCCCGGGGAAGATTAGGAGGACGAACCTGACACAGTCTGTTTTAATCGTTCCACGAGATTAGCGGCGATGCCTTGAACCGCTCGCGGAAGACTCGCCTCATCTAAGAGAGCTTTGAGAAGCTCGCCGTCGAGGGAATCTGGCATCTGGTCTCGGAGCGCGCTTCACCAAGACGCGCGGACAATCGGCTCGCCTCGAAGACTTGCGTCGCGTGAACCTTACTTCACCGGGTAGAGATCGTCGCGAGCAACGTTCACTTTGCACACATCGCCACTAAACGGGTGTGAAGGCCCACGCGCTATGCGAGCAAGCGCGTGCCTCCAAGGAAGAAAAGCGCCGCCGACCATCCTCCGCCGCCTCCATTATTTTGGAAACATCTTGGAGACGTCTCATATGCTTTGCTTTTTGTTACTGAAACTCAATATCAATACAAATTAGGAAAACAGTCAGAACTTTGCAACCTGAATTTCAGTTCCATCATTTCGGTATTTGGAATTAATTTTCACGCTCGCTTTCACCGCTCCGTGGAATAAAATAATCGGGAGCAAGCACACCGGCTGTGCGCTCGGCTGCGAGACCCGAGTGGGGCGATGAATCCTCTCACGCAAATTAAAAATACTCAGAAGGCGACTCTCAGCGAGGTGGGCTCGGTAACCTGATCATCACGTTTGCTAACATGAGCGCTTCCGCTCTCAAGGACGTCTCGGCACCCCAACAATTTGCTGACCTCCGCTCTCTCCTCTCGCAGGTTCGTCTAGGGTTGAGTGAAGGAGCTTCATGGCATGCCAAATTCAAGGACTCAGCTTATGTCTTCGCCGGTGGGTTGTCATTCGATCTCACGGAAGGAGACATCCTGGCTGTGTTTTCGCAGTACGGGGAGATCGTCGACGTCAATCTGGTGAGGAACGACGAGACCGGGAAGTCCAGGGGATTTGCCTTCATCTGCTATGAAGATCAGCGCAGCACTGTCCTCGCCGTCGATAATTTGAACGGTGCCAATGTCCTCGGGCGAACCATCAAGGTCGAACACGTAGAAGACTACCGGCTGAAGGATGAGGAAGCGGCGAAGAAAAAGGATTGGAAGTGCGGTTGCGGGGCAGAGAACTTCAAGTTCAGGGACAACTGCTTCAAATGTGGCGGTCCTCGCCCAGTCGAGAGCGAGGCAGACCACGGGACCGAAACTGCGAGAATCGATGCTGAATCTACCAAGGAAAGATGGGGACACGACGGTTTTCAAGAGAACGAGAAGGGTACCTCCCAGAGTAAATCCGAGGCGTGGGAGGGTGCAGCGTTCAACGCCGTCGCAAACGCAGATGACGATGACGCCATGATCAGACAGCTCAAGGCACGCAAAGAAGCTGCGATGGCGAGGGCAAGGGCTGCCGCACAGGGTTTACCCATTCCAGACGATGGCAGGGACGGAGAACCTCGCAGAGAAGCGAAGAAGAAGGAGAAGAAGTCCAAGAAGGAGAAGAAATCCAAGAAGGAGAAGGACAAGAAACGCAAACGCGAGGTTCTCCGCAGCGACAGCGACAGTGACAGCGAGGAAGGCGCCATTAGAGAATGAATAGCTCTTAGATTATAGATGGGCGGTGTAATTGATGCACGCAATAGACGCAGCCTGGTCCCTGAAATCGATCAGCGTCATCCCCCCAGTTGAGAGTCCGAGAGTCACCCCGAGCCCTCCATCCACTTGCAGCGCTCGAGCAACGCACGCAGCAATAACTGACTCCTCTGCGATCAGTACTGTGGTTCCAGCGCCACGCAAGCTTCTCATATTTCCATCTGTCGAGTCAAACACGTTATTGAAGTCCTTCACTTTCAGTATGTTCGCGATTTCGTACGCCAGAGAACTGGAGAACGATGCACTGTCGTGCCATATCGATTCGATGCCCTCCTCCACGAGAACCTTTGCAAGACTCTCAGCAACACTGCCCCTTTCTTCCACTTCACCTTTATTCTTTGGAAGAGATGAACAAATAAGAACTGCACGATTGAAAGTCATTTCCACGTTGCCCTTTAAGGGTGGTGCTGGAGTCTGATTCAGTTGCTCAAGAATCACGGAATGGTCCTCTCCTTGGGACGGATTGAAGACGAACGTCGTCAACCCACAGTTGCTTTGGGCGAGGCGGCGAAAGTATTCTGGACCTAAGCCGAGTGCATTCCCCACCATGGATTGGATCACAGCATTATGAGCCACCACAAGGATGTCTTGGCCTTCTGCATCGAGTATACTTTCCCAACATTCAGCACCCCGCTCCCAAAGTTCTCGAACAGGAAAATGGCCATCGATTTCAAAGTTTGCCGGGTCTGTCTTCCATGCCGCATACCTGTCGCCGTATTTTTCCTTGCCCTCTTCTTTCAGGAGCCCCTGAAAGGAATATAGATCAATCTCCCTTAACTCCCACAAATCGATGAGCTTTGAATTCCGTGAGTCCCATATGACTTCGGCAGTTCGACTTGCGCGAGCAAGGCGACTGCGGAAGCCGACGTCGAAGTGCTTTCCCTGAAGAATAAGTACAGCATATCAACATCAGGAGCGCGTCTCTTGGATGAAATCGGGCTCACCTGCAACATTTCCCTCGTTATCTCTGCCTGGCTTTCACCCTTCTCGGTCAATACCGACAAATCGGAACTTCCCTGTATGCGTCCTTCCTTGTTCCAGGTCGACTGCCCGTGTCGCACCAATGTCACCTGCAGTGTGGATGATGAGAGATGAAGATTTCGGTGAAGACGACGTTGGTTATTGCTTCCGGTGTGTATAGACGCACCCTCTTTTTCGACTCCACATCGGGCAACCGCTCATTAGCACTCGCAGAGGCGCACGTGAAGTCGAGATTCCGTGGGACACGGGCAGAACCTTTCCTTAAGGCTGTGCTCCTCGGATAGATGCTGGTGGGAGGAGCGCATCGGGCTCTGGCTCTGAGTTCGTTGGCAAAAGTTGCCATTACTGCATCAGAAGCAGACGACGCCGGAGTTCTTCACGTTTTTCACTTTCGAAGAATCCAGGATTGTGCTCCGTGTATCCGGCACACCTTGCGTTGCCCTGGTTTATCAGCTAGCCGACCGTGTTCGCTTGTGGTGCAGAAAAAACTGGCCTCCGCTCTAAGAAACGGAATCCCGAGAGAAGTGGCGGGAGGCCACAAACAGTGGCGCTTGTCATTGGCGGCGGGCTGCACAGATTTTAGCCGAGCTGTGTCGAGCTGTGCGTGCGATACGTGCGGATGGTATCTTGATGCCTGCCGAGAGAGATTAGCTGGCGCTGGGTGAACTAGCTGTTGCCGAGTGAACGAACGTCCTTCGGAATGCCCGCGGCACCGTCGTCGCTGAGCACTCGGCATCTCACACGCGTGCATGACGGCGAGAGCCTTGAGGACCTAAAACCGTGGCGGGTAAGACCTAAGCTTTTGTTTTTGGTGTACCTTTGGACCGTGCAATCCGCCCCAGTCTCGAGTTGCACTTCCCATATCGCTCCAGCTTGCTCGTGCCGACCCGGATGTCATAATTCCGTCTCGTCTCATTCTGTGTTCCCTATCCCAAGGCTCGTGGCGTTGAACTGTTCACCGAGGATGACGTTCACGGGACACAGTCGCAAGTACCCAGTGGCTGGGCGGACATACTCATTCCAGAGTGCAACCCGCCCGCTTTGTCCAAAGTGACGGAGGACGACAGGAAGGTTGGTGATGGAGTCTTCGAGGTGCCCAAAACACTTTCACAGGAACACTATACTGCGCTTGTGCGCTCGGTGCTCATGCCGTGGGGCACGCGTTCCCCGAGCGAAACTAACGATCTACGCACTGCGGCCGCCTCAAATTTACGTGACGCTTTCGGTGTGTCCAAGGAGGTGCACTCCGAGGCACTTGTCGCCGCCCACAACGCTAATCGTGCGGTGGTTCATGAGCTAAATGCGCATCTCAAGGATGGCGCAGGCGTGAGGGACCACGGCGACAGCGACGATGACAATGACCTATCAGATTCGATTAGAATACATGCGGAGAAACGCGCTGTTGAACCGATCGTATCCAACCTGCAGGTTTTGCCACAGTTTGATGCGACACTTCATATTGCGCTGTTAAAAACTGAGGGCGTCGACCAGAACGACAACACAGCAAAAGGGAATTCAAAGGCAAAGAACAGGCCGAGTAACTCGGGCGGAGGGATATTCGCATGCTGCTTTGGAGGAGGAGATACTGGGAAGCAAAACTCTAGTGCTGATGTCGGTACGATCGAATCAGGCACGATGGATGGGCAGCTGTACTTCTCTGCAACGCTGGTGTCTTCAGGGGTTGAGAATGGTGAGCGCACACCTCAAAAGCAGCGGTACAGTTCTCCTCCTGTTCCGTGCAGTTTGTCCGGCGATAATTCCCTGTCAGTATGCATTCCACCAATGTGCGTGACAGGCATGGATACGGCTTCTGCGCTTGTTGAGTTCCGAGTGTTTTGCGCTGCCCCTGTCGTCAATCAAAAGGTTGTGAGAAACGAGCAGCATCTTGACGCCATCTCTGACCGCATCATAAGTCAAGTTGGGGGTACAGAAACAGCGAGGGTCATGCAGCCCACAGCTGATCTACCCACAGCCACACTCCTTGGGGTAGCAACCCTTCGTGTCGCTGACTTGGAGGATACTTCAGGCATGGCCACCCCTCATACAGTCCGTTTGCTTCTCCAGTCACCCTCTGACACTCCCGAGCTTACTCAAAAGGATAACGCTCTCCCAAAGCTAAGTGCAGTACATCTTGCGGTTGACTGCTTCGTCGAATCGTTTGTAAGCGCTATTATTGACTGTGATTCGAGATCCCAGAGCGGACTTCGAAATAGAGCGCCACGAGAACAGCTATCCGTCTCATGCACTGAAATTGTTTCAGCTGTTTGGAACGCTTGGATGCAGAGTGGCAGCCTCTCCAGCGGAGGACCACTTGAGGGACCACTTCGCGCTGGACTGCAAATGCCATCTATGGATGATGGTAAACATAGTTCACAAGCTACAATCAACAACCTCGATCATTCTGAAGTGCGAGCTCAGCAGCAATTGGTTCCACCACAAGGTTGGCGAGGTTTGCTGATCGCTTATGCTGCGCTCCACCGGGTACCTCGTTCAACGATTGCACTCGCAGAGGCCATGATGATCGCTAGATCTTGGATATCAGGGCCAGAACTGTCGGTCGTATCTGAAATACACACCCGTCTTGCAACATCAGTTGCGTCTATCGCTTCGGGTCGTGCAGCTCAGACAGAAAGAGCGATGCACGCCAAGGCAGCAGCATTTATCCTTCCTCACGCAGAAAGGTCTCTGCAAAAATGGCTAGCGCCGCCACCAGGTACAATCACCAAGGAGGCGACAACGATTATTCAGGCACTCACCCCTGTATTGGCGTTGTGCCTACCACTTGAGACATCTGCATCGAAGTTTGCCAATTACATTCATCGCGCTGCTCGTCAAGCTGTTATGCTGCGGACCCTTGGCAGTCTAAAAAGTATGACACGAGATGGGGATGTAGCCTTGGCTGCCATGCGACAGGAAGATCATGCGAGTAATGCGAGTCAAACTTCATTTGATTACTCGCATATCGATACAACCTCGAGTGTGTCAGCTCTGAAGGATGTGGTGTCTCCGCAGCATGCATCATCTGGATCGACCGCACCTCTATCTTTTTCGCGCGTCACCTTTGCAGTAAATGTGGCAATCGCATGCTTTGATGTTGACATGAGCGTATACAAGGCTCTACCGTCTGGAGTGTCTGCTGCACCTGTTGTTTTTCACAGTATGGCTATGGTGCTTATGCAGGTCGCGAAAGATGTCATAGTCTCTGCATGCAAACTGTGGGCACCTCCGTACGGCAAACCCTTTGAGGAACTCGACTCTGCACTGCGGCAGCTCCGTATCAAGATGCGGGGAGCAGGTCTCGTTTCTGTGGCTGGTCCACTATCTGTCCGGGCAATTGAACGGTTGATGAGAGTCCCACTTGATCACATGCTGAACTCGCTGTGTCCACGTCTTGTCGGCATCTTGGAGAAGGGTGTGGCGCGTGAAAGGTCAATTTCACTACCCCCAACTCCAGTTGCCCCTGCTCGAGGTGCAATGCATTCTGCCTCCCTTGTTGACCTCTTTGCTGCTCTTCGTGATGCATACATCGCCGCGATGCCAGCGTCAGTCAGTAATGATGCGCGATGGCTCCATCACACCAAAGAGGTTGATAATATTTTGGCTCAGGCTCTGTGCTGGTACGTTGGTGAGCACGAACGCGATTGTTTATCAGAAGTTCGTTCTGCGCGTGCACGTTTATGGGCTGACCTGGATCGATCGCATGTCGTTCCTCGTGAAACTTCACCTGCTGACGAAGAAAGATACGATACCAAGGAAGACGCGACAGTGAACGTTGTGACAGCCACGCTTTCGTGCGGCTTTCACACTCGTTTGAGCAATATACACGCCTGTGTTGCTTCTCTCCGGGCACTTCGTGAAGACTGTCCTCTTCTCTGGCGAGGACATGAATCAGAGCCAGCTGCTGAGAAACATGACGAGGAGGCTGACAGCTCTGACAGCGATGATGATGAATCACGACACAAAGATGTGAACAAGGCCACAAGACTGATCTTCAAGAACGGTACCAAAGATGCTGGTACCACACAAGTCGAGATGGAAACGTTCAACTTCGATATTCTTTTGAGGAAATTGCGATGTTCACGTGCATCTGTGATTGCAGCGGCTGCAGAATTATTGATGGATGTCATCACACCGGATCTCTCTTTGGCAGTGTTATCTCCCGACTTTACAACACGGCGTATTGCCCTTGCAAAGGTCTTCGATATTATTGACGCTGAATTTGCCATCATGAATTCATCGCTGGCTGCTGGCGCTTTCCGTTTGGCTGCGGGATCCATCTACCGCGCTTTATGTGCTGCTCTCGAGCGGTTGATACTGCATCGTTCGCATGATGACATTGATTCTTACATCGCATCCCTATCTGCGGGAGCGTACGCTGCAAATGGCGGTTGTCTTTCCGGGACTTCAAAGCCTTTGACGGAATCGCAACACTCCAGGGTTGTTGAAATTGCCGATGCACTGCATGATTTTCTCGCTGTTGATGGAGCTGGGGTTCCATCGCAGGTTCTCACTGACGGTGAAAAGCGACTGAGGCGGCTTTTAAATCTATGGTTTACGCCGACTGTAGAAGTGTGCAGAGAGTATCATCGACAGACGGATGCGGTCGCAAGTGGAGGTGGTGGAGCTGTCATGTCTGATCAAATGGGTCCTCTGAGTGTTTTGAGACCACCGGAAGGTGGAGGTGTTGGTCTTCTTGATCTCATTCAATTACTCGCGCAGCGAACTGGGATTTCAAGCGATGGAGAAGCTGCAGTTTTAGTGGACACCCAGAGCTCTGTGGCAACAGGTGTCAATGCTCAAGCTTTATTCGGCCTTGAAGTCGAAGAATACGTGTTGGCGTCCTTTGTGTGTAGACTGGATGAAACCACGCTCGCGGGACGTTTTTTCATAACGCCAACATGTGTGGGTTTCTCTTCGTGTGGTGTCGGACCAGACCATCCTCATGACCTGCACAGCGCCTTAAAAGTTCCAATCAGTCATATCGTACGCGTCTACAAAGGCGATACAGAGCATGGTCCTTTACCCGGTGTTTCTATTGTTCTTGTGGATTCTCGATGCATCAGATTAGATTGTTTCGCTGGTGGAGCCTCCGCAAGAGACCGCGCTCTTGATGCGCTTCGCTCGAGAGCTTTGGAGCGATGAGAGAAATTTATAGGTATAGAACTCAAGTAGCTAGCTAGCTAGTCAGTATTTTCAGTAGATTCATCTCTGGAATAAATGGCGTCATGGGTCATTGAATCGCAGCTGGGGCAGGCTCGACCGCGGCACGAGCCTCCCGTATGCGGCTCTCCAACCGAACAAGGGTGGGATCAAATTTCTTGGCATGACAAACGAGCTCCTGTGAAATCACGAACGCGTGCGCGGCTTTTTCAATTCTTCCCATCCTGTGATGCGCGACTCCACGATTGAATGATGTAGTCACAAGCCACGCTGCTTCATCAGCGGGATACGACTGGAGTTGCGCCAAGTTGGTCGCCGCACTTTTTAATAGCTCTTCTGCCTTCCCTGATTCATCGATTTCGATTCGATTACGCACGATGGCAGCGATCGTGTCTTCGTCACGAATAGAGGCTTGAAGCATCGTATCCAATGCAATATCGAGGGCACGAGATGCAGCTTCAGTGCTCCCATGTTTTGCTGAAATGCTCGCCATCAGAAGAATATCCTTTACAGACAGATACGGAGTCTGCATCAACTGCAGCTGGCGCATTCCATCAGGCGTATCATTTCCCTCCAAACATAGGAGTTCATGTGTAAGTATCAAACCGGACACTCGCATACGTGATATGAGCTCCACTTCATAGCCCTCTGCGATTAATACATCGACAAGCTTGAGCAGTTTTGTAAGTGCGCCTCGGGCTTGATGTAGAAGATTTTGAGCATTCTTTGGAAGCCCGCTTCGCGATATTGCAGGAAATTGCTCTTTGCAGAGGTCCAAGATACACGCTCCGACCAATAGCAAAGCTGAAGCCTTCCGTACTTTATGAATTAGTGACGACTTACTTGGATGACCCTCCTCGCTTGTGTCAGGGAAAAAAAAGGGAATGAGGAAAGCGCAGGTCGAGAAGCACACAGCAGCAGGTGTCTTCTCCCCCTTTTTCGCGGCATCCAATCCTGTGTTCCAAGCAACTGACGTGAAATACTCTCCATCGGTCTCTGAAAGTGTCTGCATTCCTTTGGTTTGTTTTAGACGATCTACAAGAAGCTGGAACAGCTTTCCGATTCTGACAGCCGAACTTTCTCCTGCATTCTTGGAGTTTGTCAAATGGTAAACGGCCAGGCGAAATACCAAAATCTCAATGTCATGCAGAGGACCGTCATCCCGCTCCTCGCTAATGAGACGGTGGAGCTCGAAAAGCACAGTAGAAGCAATAGCATGATTCGGCTGGGTTTCAGCTTCATGAGCTGCTGCAATTAAGAAGTCAACGTCCTCAAGGGCAAAGAGAACTTTCAGTAACTCGTCCAACTCATTTTCTTTCCCATCCAAGCGGAGCAGGATTCTGAATTTGATGAGCAGTGTCGATGGAGACAGCGGAGATTCAAGCGATTCCACGGTGGTTATGGTCGCAAGAGCGTCCTCGAAAAGTCCGGAACCAACTTGGCAGCGTGCTTGAAGGCGAAGGAGCTGTGCCCGGGGGCGATTTGAACCATTGGCATCCCTGTTGAAGTCTTCCGAGCATTGGTAAAGCTTACACGCGAGATGAAAGCGCTTAGCCTTGAACATCGCGGTCGCATGGTTGAAAATAAGAATATGAGCTCGACTTAATATCCCTTGAGAAGCAAGCAGGTTTTGCTTAGATGCCAAACGGAGAATCGCATCGGTGGTATCGTCCGAGATCTCATACTTGGCTGTTTCAATAAGCGCTTCGAGCACAGAATCGATAGAGTGTGAAACTTCAGAATCATCTGCTGATGGATGTCCTACTCTCGAAGCGAAGAGCTCTATCGCTTCTGTTCGTGAACCTGGTGCTGCTTGTATGTACTCGATCAAGACTCGAGTACAAGACTTGAGGGGAGCAATGGGGCTCTGCAAAATTTTCTCCACTGCAAGGAAAGCTTGATCCAGAGAAGCAGACTGCAGGTGTGCTTGAAATGATAGGTAAGATAGCGTGAAATCAAGGCTTGGAGTCATACATGATGGCTTGTATGTTGCCACTTTATTCCTTATCGTCTCGATGCACTCTGTCGTGGCATCGTACAGATTGCAAGACAGACGGGCACACGCCAGATACCGGTGAACCTCGAGTGCCAATTGGCTGTTCTCATCACCGCAAGCAACAGCATTATCAGGGTCATCAAGGCAATATTCTTCAGTCATCCATGAGGGTAGGTGCTTGCTGAGGATCTCAAGAGCTCCCTCTAAAAATTTGACTGCTTGATTTGGATCATTTTGCCCAGCAACTTCCAACATTGATTTGCCGAGGAATAATCGAACGAGCACCAGCTTGCTGACCGAGTCCGCCAAGCTGGCCTCATTTTGTTTCTTGTGGATCGCGACTGCGTATGCATCATCAAGAAGAAGGTGACATCTATCTATGTCAGACAGATGCCATGCATTACTCGCTTCAGTCGCGAGCAAATCGAACACCTGGGAAAGTAAAAGCTGTGTGTTTGCTTCACTGTGATTTTCATTATTGTTCAAGGAGATGTGCTGACGAACAATATCAGAATATTTCGACGCCCGCGCAAACATAGTAGCTGCTTTATTGAACTCTCCTTCCTCGTGATAAAGGCACGCGACCTTCGAGGTGAAGGAGAGAGCGATTTGCGCATCAGGGTTTGTGATGTGATCTCGTGGCAAGCAACACTCAATCAGGTCAGCGGCGGTACGGCGCAGAGAGGTGACAAGCTTGGCAGCCTCCCTCTGCTGCTCGAGCGATTCGGTCAGCCCGTGAGGTGCTTCAACTTGCTCCGTGACGCCGGTTAGCAGGCTGTTCGTGTGAGTAACGCAGAAATTCCAAAGCTTTCGTGCACTATCAAACAGTCTTTCCGTTCCTTCCTTATCTTCAGAAAAAGGCCGACGCAGGAGGTCTGGAGTGTCAACAGCAGATAGAACGGTCGTCGCCTCTTTCAGCCCGAGTGTTCCCGAGCTGAGCGCATCACAGACTTCTAATACTTCATTAGCGATGGTATTCATGCTCATACTTGGCCGCTGACCGAACTGAGCGACCCTTTCCACTTCGCTTGGAGCACACCGAAGACGCTCAGGAGTCTTTAAGTCGGTGCCCTCGTGACCTTCAGCAGATTGAGGGGATGCTCCACACGATATCGTGCCTTCAACACCGGCATCATCGACGTGGTCGTGTGTTTCATCCGGCAAATTGCAAGTGTTCACGTCCTTGGTGAACTCACGTCCTTCATCACGTCCGCGAAGACTTTTGGGGGGGAAGGGTTTTGAAGCGAGGAAGGGTCTGCTCGAGTTCTGCTCGATTGGCTTCTTGCTGCCAGGAGGCAGCTTCACGCGCTTCATGTATCGAAGTAAATCCTGTCAGCAGCCCTGCTTAGCTCTCGATATCGTGCTGTTCTTATTTGAGGTGCGGTCGGCGAGTCTCGAGTGCTATGAGAGTCTGGAAAAAGCCACGACGCTCAGGATATCAGGCAGATCACGAAGTTTTTTTTAGCGGCTACTTTTATTACAACACTCCACTCGATCAAGGATGAACCCTAGATGTTGTAGTTCAAGGAATCCAGGCCTGACACCTGGTCCATACTCAAGGATGGCTCAGCCTTTGTCCCGATCTTCACCAGACGCGCAGGGATGCCAACCGCTGTGCTATTCTCCGGGATCTCCTGCAGCACAACCGAACCGGCGCCTATCTTTGAGTTCGCACCAACCTTTATGTTCCCGAGAATGGTGACACCCGCGCCGATGACTACGCCGGAACCAATTTTTGGATGCCTGTCTCCGTCAAATGTTCCAGTACCGCCGAGCGTTACCCCGTGAAGTATGGACACGTTGTTCTCGACCACCGCAGTCTCGCCAATCACAACACCCGTGGCGTGGTCAAGCATCACTCCCTCGCCGATGGTCGCGCCAGGATGAATGTCCACGTGGAATATCTCGGAAATACGACTCTGAAGAAGCATCGCCAGCGGTTTACGGTCTTGCCTCCACAGAGCAGCCGCCACGCGGTGAGCCTGGATGGCTTGGAAACCCTTGAAGAACAGGAGGATCTGAAGGTATTTGTCGCACGCCGGGTCGCGGTCCATCACCGCCTGCATGTCCGCCTGAGCCATCTTCACCAGGCTGTGATCTCGACGATACTGCACCGAGAATAGCTCGAGCAGTTGCGAGTCCAGCAGGACGTTGCTTCGCAACTTATTCGCGAGCACAAACGCAAGCGCGTCCTCCAGAGACCTGTGCGCCAGGATGGTGGAGAAGAGGTAGCTCGCCAGCGCCGGCTCCGAGTTTGCGTCGCCCCTCGCCTCCTGGCACAGAGTCTGCCACACGACGTTTTCGTTGATAGGGCATGCGTCGCCCTCGATCATGATGTTCTCCTCTGCGGCGGTCGCAGACTCTTCCTCCGGGATCTGCTCAACCTCCAAGATCCGCTCCGGGACGTCCCTCGCCAATTTCTGCTGAGTCCCGAGCCGGTCCGCTATGGCTCGAACCTTAGGCTTCTTGCTCTGCCGTCTGCGGTCTGACCCGACGCAGTGAGCGGGAATTCTCGCCGAGTGCTTCGCAACCGATCTCATATTCCTCCCGAAGAACTGTCGTCGGGGCGTCGCAAAAGCATTTTGCCTTGACGTCACCAATTTCAATCCTTGCGGCGCCACCATGATTAGCTAACGATGGCTTCCCGCAACCGTAGAACGATTCGCTCGCCTTCGCCACGAAGAGCGTCTCGACGACGAAAGAGATCGAACGCCGTCGAGTGGGATTCCCAGTGGGCGGCTCGGGGGTGGGTCTCGCCTGGCCACTGCGACGCCAGCGGCTCGAGGGGTCTTTTTTATCGAGATGGGAGCTCGAGCAGGGGACGCGTGCGATTTCCATCCTGTCAGTTGTGGTCCCCCGGAGAAGAAGTGCCCGAACTCAAGTTATTTGGAAAAGGGCACCCACAATATTTTCAGTGCTCGCCGGGCGGTGCGTTGGAGATGAAATCAAAAACTGTAGTCTATGTAGTGAACGCTAGTCGAACACCGAGTCGTCTCGAGCTAGCTTGACTCTACGTCCAAGGGTTCTTCTTGCGCTTGGGATAGAAGGAATCCTTCGCACCCGCCGCGACGAACTCGGCGAAGCTCTCGTGCACAGGAGCCCAGCCGAGCTTCTCGCGAGTTTTAGGGTTGTTCATGCTCTTCCCCAGCGGCCCGTCCTCCTCGGTGAACTCCGGCATGTTTCCTTCGTAGGCATCGCACTCCAAGCAGCACTCGACCATGTCCTTCCTCGACACCGGGACGCCGTCCGTGGCCAGGAAAATTTCACCGCCCTCGGTCCCGCCCTCAAACTGTGTGACGAGCACGTCGACGCACGCAGCCGCCGCGTCCTCGTAGTGAATCAGGTTGACCAGACCGTCGGCATTGGATGCCAGGGACGGGGTTTTCATGAAGTACATGTGAGCACCCCGCTGGGAATGATACAGTCCCGCGAGACGAACCACGCTCCCGCCCGCGGCCAACACCGCCGCCTCCGCCTTGAGCAGCCTGTCGGCGCGAGGTGACTCGCCAATCTCAAACTGAGGTGTGCTCTCGTCGCATGGCTCCCCGTCCTTGCCGGCATACACCGCCGTGCTACTGGTGAAGACAAAGGCCCCGTCACCGTCCCAAAACTTGAGGGCTGCCTCCACCTCGGCGGCGTAGTCCTCGCTGCCAGACGGCGGCGCGCTGAACACGACGAAAGGGTAACGCTCATCCCCAGCCTTTTCCTTCAGTCGGGGAAACACGCCGATGGAGAGCAGCCTATCGTGCGAGTTGTCGGTATTCGTCTGACCGACCACGGAAGCGGCCGGGAATTTCTGCACGGACACGGGAACGAGGATGTCAGAACGGCGCGTCGACGATGCTGGCGGGGTGACTGAAAAACCTAGGGAGGGGGGTTGCGTTCCAGGCGCAGACGACAGCCGTGGGTCAGTGGCACTTACGCTTAGCCATCTCTGACAGACGAGAGATCCCAGTACGCCGGGTCCCACGACCAGAAGGTCACGCGTGCAGCTCCCGTTGGCCGAGGCTGCCACGACCCGGCGGGCGCGGCGTGCATCGGCAGAATAACGAGGTAATCTCCGGCACGACGGCGACGCCCTGAGGGACGAGGAAGAGGAGGAGAGCGCGGATCTCGCGCTGAGGGGGGCTCTCCGCGTCTGAAGCAATCCGACACGCGGAGTCGCGAAAGTGCAGCTCGACATGTTCGGGCGCCGCTCGTCGCGAAAGTGAGAGTCGAGTCACTCCCGAACCTTTTGTCAGCCGATACCAGCGGGCTGTTGAGCGACGACGAAAAAGGTGTGTCATCACAAACTCGGTCGTCCGCACAAGTGGGCGCGGGAGCGGCTGCTCCGCTTTGGGTATCTCTGGTGGGGAATCTATCTTCACGCCTTCAAGAGTATCCACGCCTTCGACTGGATCGCCGGAGCCGCGCCTTCCATGCAGGGACGGCGAACGGGGGGGGGTAAACGAAGGGTCGGCGACACACGCCACGGGGTGGTGTGGAACGGGGGGGGGGTTCACCGGACTGCTGGGAGAGTGCGGGTCGCGTTGCGCGCGAGTAATGGCAGGCGAAGATGACTACGCGGAAAAAATCAGCTATTGCACAGCTGAGGAGCAAATGGAGGACGAGGTGACCCCGTTCGCGGGAGGACGATCTCCGGATATGATGGTGTCCACCCCGGTCCCAAAGGGCATCCTGAGCGAGACACGAAGAGGCGCTGGGAGCGGTGCCAGTCCATGGAAGCAGGTCAAGTTCCATAGCACTCTTCCTGAAGGGTTTCCAGAGCGTTTGACGCAGCAAGGAAAGGCTTTTACGCAGCGTGGGGGTGATCTTAGAGGTATCAACTTGCTGCTCCTGGTGCTTGCCTGCATTTGGCTGGCGAGACTCCTCTTTGTCTTCACCAAGGCGGTGAGCAACATGATGCATGAAGAGTTTTAGGACATTGATTTAGGTTTGTTGTACTAGCTAATCAGCACGCGAGCGAAAACACGTAGATGTTCAGGCGTACCTACTCTATTGATATATGAATGGATGTCTAAGCTGCGGGTTCGTCAGACTTCTCCTCAGCAGCTTCGCCCCCCTCCGAAGGCGGGGCGTAGTCAGCCAGAGCCTTGGCAACCTGCTCCTCAGTCACAGCTCCGTTCTCGAGGAAATGCTTGAGGATCTCCTCGGATGTGGGTTCGGGCACCGGAGCGGGCTCGGCGGGTTCGTCCCCGCCGGCGGCGTCCTCCGCAGCCGGTGCGTCCTCCCCGGCGGGGGCGGCTTCAGCATCCTCGGCGGGTTCGGGTTCAGGCGGCGCCGGCGTCAAGGCGGTCTTCGCCTCCGCGATCTGCTCCTCGGTGACGAGAGGCGGGTCGATCTCGGTGAGTAGCCTGAGGGCGAGGGCGTTCCTTTCAGCCTCCGCCTCCTTTTCTTCCTCCTCCTCGGCCGCCTTCCTCGCAGCCTTGGCGTTGGCCGCCGCGTCAACCTCACGCTTGGCACTTTCGTTAGCCTCCGCCTTCGCCGCCATCATCTCCTTCAACGCATTGGCGATGATGTCGTTCACGCACCTCCTGGTCACGGCGGCGTTGGAGCAGTCGTCCACGACGGCGTCGGTGAACCACGGCATGAACTCCTGTTCCACCTCCCTCTGCACGGGATCGTAAAAGAAACCCGTGTCGTAGAGCCTGTCGAAGACGTTGCCCATGAGGCCGTTGAGATAACCCCGCGCGAAGGTCTGCGCCGCCACCTTCTCCCTCATCGCCTTCTCCCTCTCCACGCGCTCCTTCTCCTGCGCGATACGGCGCATCTTTTCCTCCATCTTGCGGATCTCCGCCGCCTCCATGCGCTGCAGTGCCACGAGCTCCGCGTTGCGAAGCTGCTCAAAGTACTCCTGGTGAGCGCGCATGGCCGCGAGTTCCTCCTCCTCCATGACCTCCATCAGGCCCTGTTCCAGAGTCTTGCCGACGAGCACTTCCAGGATGGGCTCCACCTCAAAATCAAAGTCGAAGAGGTCGCCATCCTCAATCTGGGTCTGGACGTCGACGCCAATCTTCATCGGGACAAAGAGAGGGGTCGGCGGCCGGTCCATGAACGCGTCCGTCTGCGTGGTGACCTCGGACTCGGGGACCGTATCCACCAGCTCCTCGAGGTACTGTTCCGTCTGTATGTCCATGTGCCGTCGGCCCTCCACGGGCTCGGGGGTTCGCGGCGGCTTTGAACGCGTCCTCTTCGCGGGCTTCAACTCAGGGCCCGTCGAGTGGAGAGACTGCGCCGCGTACGTGCTGCCGCGGATCACGCGCCTGTCGTACATGATATTCGCGGGGTAGTTCCCGTACTCCGCCTCTGGAGGAGGCTGAGGACGGAACTTGGGCTGCAAGAGACGAGGGGAGGGGCGGGGATCGTCAGCGAGGGGCTAAATTCCGCATCCAACCTAAAATTGGACCGAATCGGGGTAAAATGGCCGCAGCCGCGGCGCCCGTCGCGGGCGCGATCGCCGGGGTATCGCCCGACGAGCGCGCTCGTTACGTCCGATGGCGTGGATTAGTATCACTCGGAAGCGAGCGACTCGGGAAACCGCGCGACGTTGCGAACCCTTTCGTGCCAATCACACACGCGGCGTGTGTGAAAGGGTCCCGCTCGCGCCTAATTTAGGTACGCTCGCTCTCGAGGCTGGATTGGCTGGCTGTTTGGACTTACCCGCTTCAGCGAACCGCTCGGACCCTCTTCCGCCACCGTGTACGACTCATCGCGTTTCTTTTGGGCGGCAAGCGCCACCCCTCCCTTCCCCATGGCGACCGTGGGTCGGGTTTGCCGGGCGATAGTGTTTGACCGGGATTGGTGACTTCGTTTTTGGGCTCTGCTTCTATCTGCGGCTGAATCGAGGTGGCGTTGTTCCTTCGATGAATCCGACCCTGACTACTACATGTGGCTATTGGTCATGTTTTTACGCGGTAAAGAAAACACGACGTCAAACTAATTGCCCATACAAAGATTAAAATAAACTCACGTATATTACGGCGATGGGAGGCGTATCGGCGCCGTCCCGGAGAGCTTTCGTCTCGGGGCGTTATTCCGAGGTGGGAGTCTAGGAGTTCTTCGTCGCGTCGAGCACTCCCAAACGCGCACGAGCTAAGTATCCGACGCGCGATAGAAGCGCCGCGACATGTCCATTCAGATACGAGTTCCGGGCGATGAGGGGCTGTACATTCCCAACGAGTTCCTCGACTCTCTCATGCAGCCCGACGTCATCAAGAATGCTCTTTGCAAGCACTTTTTCGAGGGAAACCGCGACCTGATGGAGAAGTACTGGCAGACCCTCAAGGAGCGAGAGCTGCGGGAGTTCTTCCGGCTGTACTTCGGAAAGACCGTCGAAAGAGAAGAACGACCTTTCACGTTCGTCGTGTACGGCGCCTCGGGCTACACCGGATCCCTCGTTCTCGAGTACATCTACAGGCATGTCCGCGGCCTCGGCAGCGAAGTTACCTTCGCGTTGGTTGGTCGAACCCCGAGCAAGCTCTCGGATCGTCTCGACGAGGTCCTCGCTAAGTTCCCCGACGCGACCTACAGGCCCGAAATATTCAAGGCTGACATCGCCAACTCCATGGATATCCGCAAGATTGTCCAGAAATGTCTATGCGTCCTCAACGTCGCCGGCCCATTCATCAAGACAAACGCTCACCTCCTCGTCGAGGCGTGCATCGACTTCGACTGCGACTACGTCGATGTCAACGGCGAGGTGCCCTTCACGCATAAGCTGGTCCCGCTGCACGACTGGGCCAAGAAGAAAAACGTCATCATCTGCCCGAACTCGGCCGGAGCCGGAGGCCTGCCCGACTTGGCCGCGTTCTTCACCGCCGAGGAGCTCAAGAAGGTCACCGACGCCGAGCTGAAGACGTTGAAATGCTTCATCACCAGCAACGGCGGTGCCCCGTCAGGAGGCACTCTCGCCACGCGCGCAGCCATGACCGCCGAGATGGGCAAATTTGTCAAAATCATGGGCGATCCCTTCGCTCTCGGTGGCACGGTCGGCGACGGCAAACGACCCGAGGACTCCGACAAGGTTCTCGCCAAGGTTGAGTACTACCCGGAGTTTGAGGGCTGGTCGGGGCCGTTCACGTACGCGTTCTACGATACCCGCCTGATCAGGCGTTCGAACTGGCTGATGGCGGACCTCGGCGAGGACCCGTACGGTAGACACCTGAGTTACAGCGAGCATCTTCTCTTCCCGACGGAGGCTGTGGCCAAGGAGATCACATCCGCCAACACGAGCTCGAAGAAGGAGGAGGAGAAGCTCAAGAAGGAAGGCAAACTTTTCAAGGTGCGTCGTCGTCGCACGTCTTTGGCGCTCGCCTGGACTATGTTTCCCGAATACCCCTCGAGTGCGATTTTCGTATTCGTATCGTCGCTGACGTCATGATTTATTCCCCTGCAGCTCGGCGATGGACTCGCCAAGGACGTCCGCTCCAAGCTCTTCACCGACTATTACTTTCACGCCACCGCTGAAGACGGCTCCAAGATTCGGGTAAGCGTCCCAACTCTGAAACCGAATCATCACGTCATGACTGATGTTCACCCAATCCCAGACAAAGATCTCCGGTGGAGATGGATACGACGAGACCGCCAGGTTTGCCGTCGAGATGACCATGCTCCTGACGACCAGGCGCAAAGAGTAAGACACCCGCGTTGCGCCGCCCCCAGAGAAAAACCTCCCCGACCTCCCCGCGGGAGTCCACCGCTCGCCCCGACTCCAGCCCGCTGACTCAACACACCACGCGTCTCGCAGGCTTCCTTTCATCGGTGGGGTACTCACGCCGTCAGTGGCTGGCGGGAAAATGTTCGTCGACGCCGTCAAGGTGAGCGCTCCCGTCCGAGTCCGCGACCGATCCGCGCCGAGTCCAACTCGAACGTTCCTCACATCCCTTCCCTCTCGCGCCCGTCGCAGGCCACTGGCGTGTCCTTCGAGGTCCTCGAAGACGACTACAAGGTGGATTTCGATAAGATCCAGCGTCTCGTCTAAATCGATCGTCGGCGGTTCCCCGTATCCCCGTGGCTGCCGATGGGGAAGGCCAGTCGAAGCCGCCGCGCCATGCGACGTCTGACCTCGCGCTGTTCCAGGCATCAGAGATTTTTCCTTGAAAAAATGGAGGGAACTTTCTTTGGGGGATGCCAGGGTTTAGCAACCGGGAAAAGGAGCGCTGCGTCGTGGAGTATGCCACGTGGCGTTACACGTCAGCGTCTGCGATTCTCAATTGTAATGAATGAATCGCCTGCATCGCACAGTGAAGCAGTCAGAGATTTACTCGTAATTGCAGAACTTTCGTAATTTCAGAACTTTCTCCCGGGAAAGCAGGCCAGAGAAAGCCGTGTTTCCGGGAGTCGCTTCGACAAAGAAACGGGCGAACGCGTTCGTTTCGCACGCGCTCGGGGATCTTCGAGTTAACGACAAGCTCCGCGGGTCTTATCCGCCCGCGGGAGTCCTAAAAGCCGAAGCGACGACCTCGTTGGCGGGTCGTCGCACCTTCCCGAACGAGTTAAAAAACAAGCGGGCATCTCCGTGGTGCACCCCGTGACGTGAGTGAAGCACGGCCCACGACGCCGCGAGGCTTTGCACGAGTTTTCGTTCGCCGTTCCCGAAAGTAGCCAAGTTTTGGCGAGGATTGGTATCGATTCTGCGCTCGATTCTTGCGCGACGCCCGATCCTCGGCGACTCTCCGCGCGGGGCAATTGCCCGGGTTTTCTCCTCCGGCCGTCTTATTTTTCCCGTAAATCTCTCGCTGCGGCGACCGGGCTGTAAAGGGCGTCGCTCGCGAGTTCGTGAGGAGCCTGACTCTCGGACACCCGGGTTCGTATCGTCACGGTTTATTTTCGAACGCCCCGCATCCTCCGAATCCGCCTCGCCCGGGTCCAGCCACCGGAATCTTATGAATATGGCACAGTCAGACTGCCCGAGAGGTCGCCCGGTGTTTGAGAGCACAGCCTTTTTGCTGACTTTGCCCCTTCGACCCTCACTTTGTCATCGCAGAGCACGTCATGTCAGCGACGGCGCTTCATCCGAAGAGCGCGCTGCCTGCGATGGAGGATCAAACGCCGCCGAGGGTCGAGAAGTGGAAGACCTCACCCGGCGGCCCGCTCGAGAGACACGTGCAGACGTCCAGCGGGGAAAACGCGCAAACCTCCAGCGGCGAACACGCGGGGGACGCGGGCAGCGACTTGAGCGACCCGAACGATGACGAGACCAACACGGAGACGGCTGTGGACTTGGAGTGTCACGAACCGGTCATGGTAGAAGCGAAACGCCCCCGTCTGAGAAGGCACGACGTCGCGGAGAAGACCAAAGAGGAGGTCAAGGAGGAGACCGATGCGGACAAGGGTGGCGCAGCCGCCGAGGCGGAGGACGCTACGCCCGAGAAGGCGACCGGTGGTGCGAACGAGCACGCTGCATCCAATCCCACCGAGACAAAGAAGGAAGACCAGTCGGAGAATGAACAGAAGGCGTCGTCCACGCAAGAGATGTTGCGGCAAGCGATGTCAACCCGTCAGCTTCAGAGCAAGTACGAGGAGATATTCGGAGTGCCAACCAAGGTCCACAATAAGGATTGGATACTGAACAAGATACGCGAAAAGGTTGAGCTAGAACTTCCCACTGCACAGCCACCGACATCACCGAACGCAAAGTCACAGAAGCGTGCTCAGGCCGGCACTGGCACCGCAAGTGGTGGGGCGACTGCGAAGGCAAAGGAGGGCGGCGGGACGAAAAAAGGCGGGGCTGCCGCCGTGGAGGTTCCTGCGGGCCAGATACGATGCAGCAGAAACGATGGCAAAAATTGGCGCTGCTCGGAGATGGCAGTGTCCGGTCACAAACATTGTCCAAAGCATATGAGATGGTCCGCTGGAAGTCGGAACGCGGCAGCTTCGAAGCACCAGGGAGCGAACGGCGGAGTGAAGAGGCCGCGATGGATGCCAGATCCGGCTGCAAAGGACGTGCACCGTGGCGGTATGCCGTTTGGCGCTCAAAATCCATTCTTGGCATCGCCCCTTCTGTCTGCGGCCGCATCGGCTCTAGACGAGCTACATCATAAGGAGAATATGATGCGTGCGCTCGGTGGGATGATGCCCGCGGCTTTTGGGTTTGGCAGATGGCCGGCTTCTGTGCCGGCAGCATCGGCACCCGGCTCGGCAACTGCCCGACCGACGCCGTCAAAGGTACCGTTCTCATTCGAAAATTTACACACTACGGCTACAGCAGCAGCGACGCAGTCTACGATGGGTGCGTCTGCTGCTGCGTCTGCGGCTGCAGCAGTTGCTGCTCTGGCTGCCGCTAGTGCTGGCATGGCTGGATCGCTGCCGCCAAGCGTGAGCTGCACTGTTGAGCTTGCAACGTTTCCCGCGGCGGGAGATACAACAGGACAGGGTGAAACCGGACCCACCGTCCATCGGACACTCTCTCTGGCTACACTAGCATCGTTTGATGCCTTGCACTGCACGTTGGCCAGTATAGCGGGAGCTCCTCCGCCTGTTGGCGGTCGCTACAACCCGTCGACGCTGCAGGTTGCGTACACCGACGAGCACGGCGTGCCGAGAGTTCTCGGTGGAGAGACCTGGCCGGTATTCATGGCAAGCGCTCGCACGCTCCACGCCAGGATTTTGGTGACGAAAGAGACGTTGGCAGCTGCTTCACCTGCTGCGGCCCAACCGGTGCCGTCGACCACGCTCGCGACGCCCGCGGCTCCGCCCCAGCTTCCTCCGGGTACGATGTTCAATCCGTTTATGATGGCGATGATGTCTGGAGGCAACCCTGCGGGAGTTCCCGCGCCGCCCGCCGCACCCCCTATCGATCCAAACGCGATGTACATGGCGATGATGATGTACGCGGCCGCGGGCGGAGGCATGCCCGGCACTCCCTCTGAGAAGCAAGACGGTGAATCGCCAAAATAGTACCTGTAGCTCTATGATAATTTGCCCCCTCTTGAAAATATCTCGTCGAGATCGTGCCGATCGTGCCGGCGCACTTTTTGTTACTTTTCCAGGATATTTACCGGGCCGCCAGCCACTCATCAAGCCCGCGCTGATGACGATGTCTTCCGCCGCCTTACTGCCACTCCGTGCGGCTCCTCTCCGGCGGTCCAAGAGTCGAGCGCCATCTCGGGTCATCCGCGCAGCAGCTGGTGGAACTCGGGACATTCGCGGGATCGACCACGGGCAACTGTTGGCCCCAAAAGGTCATACCGTTCTGGTGACCGGGTCGACCTCCGGAATAGGGCTAGAGGCGGCCAGACAGCTCTATGAGGCGGGTTCGCGGGTGCTCGTAGCCGGGCGCACCGAAGAGAAAGCGGAAAAAGCGGTGAAATCCATCGTGGCCGCTTCGGGCACGACCGGGACGGGCTCCCTGCGGGCCGTGGTGCTGGACCTCGGCGACGTATCTTCAATCAGGAAAATCGCGGAAGACCTCGCAACGGATCCACTGACCGCGATCGTCCTCAATGCGGGCGTGGCTCCTGATAGAGCCGCGATGGGTATGGCCACAGGGCCTCAAACAGCCAAGCGCACCAAGCAGGGTTTCGAGGAGACCATCGGAGTGAACCATCTCGGGCACTTTCTCCTCTGCCAAGCACTGATGCCTTTACTCCTGAAATCCCCTGGGAAGAAGCGAATTGTGGTCACGAGTGGAGAGATTCACAACCCCGAGAGCCCGGACGGTAGGAACGGCGCCGTGCCGACCCTCGGGGATCTCTCTGGGCTCATGTCTGGCCCCAATTTCGAGATGTGCGACGGCGGCGACTTCGACGGCAACAAGGCGTACAAGGACAGCAAACTGTGCGGCATCCTGTTCGCGCGGGAACTGGCGAGGCGGCTCGAGGAGTCACTCGGCGCCGACGCAGACGTGGTGTGCAACGTGTTCAGCCCTGGCTTCGTCCCGACATCCGGTCTTTTCCGAAATCAGAGCGCGCCGGTCCAAGCGCTGCTCAAGTTCGCGTTCAACTACCCGCCCCTCGCGACTTCAATGGAGACTGCAGGATTGTTGACGACGCAGATGGTGCTCGGACAACGCACGGGTGAAACTCAGGGGGGATATTATTGCGGCCCCCCAGACTTCTACCTGCCGGAGGAGGGCATGATATTCGGATTTTTCAGGGGCTTCTTTGCACCCGAATTCGGGGAAAAATCCCCGAGCTTCGAGGCGACGGATGCACAGCTTGGGAGAAGGCTATGGGACATCAGCGAGGAGCTCGTCGGCGCAAAGTTCGACGTGGCACCGCAGGGTCGGGATCGCGAGGGCACCCCCGTCGCGGTCTGATTGTGATCATTATTTGTGCAGCATCATAGTGTGATGAGTAAGATATCGTTGTTTGTAAGTTAAGAGTTAGAGTTTGAAGAAGATCATTATTAAGAGCTTCTTCGCGTCCTCCTCTCACCGAGCTGGCGCCGGGCGAGCACTGGATCTCTTCATGAGTCCATCGCCCGGAGCACCCGCACGCTCCACACCACCGGGAACCTTGAGCAATAAGCTGTTGGTGACCACCGCGACGGACGAGAGCGCCATCATCGCTCCAGCTGCTGCCGGATTGAGACTGATCCCGTACTCCGGGAGCAGCACGCCGGCGGCAACCGGGATCCCGACCAAGTTGTACGCCAGAGCCCATCCAAGGTTCTGACGAATTTTCGAGAGCGCGGAACGTCCCAGTTCGATGGCATCCGCGGCCTGGCCAACGCCGCCTCCAATCGCTGCAGCCCCGGACTTTCCGTCGTCCTTATCGCCGAGGAGGACGACACCGGCAGCCTGCGCCGTCGCCTCCATACCGCCGCTCACGGCCATTCCCACATCTGCTGCGACGAGTGCTGGGGCGTCGTTGATGCCGTCACCAACCATCGCAACCTTCGCGCCTCCCTCCTGTAATCCTTTCACGAACGCCTCCTTGTCAGCCGGAAGCAAACCTCCCTTGGCCACCACATTGCTTCTGAGACCGAGCTCCTGCGCAACGGCGTCCACAGCCGCTTGCCTGTCGCCGGAGAGGATCACCACTTTCAGGCCCATGTCGACCAGTCGACGGACCGCCTCGGCGGCACCAGGTCTGACCTTATCCGCCAGAGCTATCGCGCCGACGACACCCTCACCTTCGATGCCCACGACGACGAGACTACACGCAGCCGCCGCCGGCCCGCCGGTTGCCGCGGAGTTGTTCGCCGCGGTGGCGCCCAGTGCAGCCGCCGACCCCGCGGGGGCACCCACCTGGGACTCGACCCACTCGGGGCTGCCCACGTACACGCGTTTCCCCTCTACGACGGCCGACGCACCGCGACCTGGAGACGTTTCGGCATCGTCAGCGCGGGGCAGAGTGTTCCGGGATTCCCCAGCGGCGGCGACTGCCGCAGCCGCAGCCTCCTCCACGGCAGCCGCGAGGGGGTGAGTGGTCGTCGACTCCACCGCAGCCGCGAGCCTCAGCACGTCCGCACTGATGACGTCACTGTTTGCGCATGCCACACCTGTGACCCTGGGTTTCCCCTCGGTGATCGTGCCGGTCTTATCCAGCGCCACCGTGTCAACCTGGGCGGAGGCCTCCAGGACATCCCCTCCCCGCAGCAGCAGCCCGAGCCTGGCGCCGGCGGAGGTGGCGACGAGGACCGCGGTCGGGGTCGCGAGACCCAGGGCACACGGACACGCCACCACAAGAACATCTGTTGCGAGTTTCAAGGCCCCCAACGTCGCCCCAGCGCCCCCGGAGGCCTCCAAGAGCGCCCCGGGGAAGAAGGCGTCGCCCGCAAAGTTCCAAAACGCGAAAGTGGTTGCGGAGGCGGCCATGACTCCGTACACGAAGGGACCCGCGACGGCATCTGCGAGCCGTTGCACGGGTGCAGCGCGAGCTTGTGCGTCTGCGACAGTTCGGGCGATCCCTGCCGCGACGCTACCGTCACCCGCAGTCGTGGCCCTGATGGTCAGCGGTCCCTCAAACACGGCGGTTCCCGCAGAGACCTGATCGCCGTCAGCCTTTGGCACGAGGAGGGGTTCCCCCGTGAGCGTCGCCTCATCCACAGCCGCGGCTCCAGACACAACGTCGCCGTCCACTGGTATGACCTCACCTGGAAGCACGCGTACCAGGTCCCCCGGTCGCAGCGCCAGGCGGTCAACGCTCACCGTCATCGGGTCGGAGTCGTCGCCAGCCTCCGGGAGCTTGTCCGCCACCACGAGTCTCGCGTCGAGCGGGAGCAAGGTGGACAGCGAACGGAGATCAGACGCGGCCCTGGCCCTGGCGCGAGATTCCAGCGCTCGGCCGAGAAGGATGAACGCCAGGAGCAGAACGGGCTCTTCGAAAAAGTCGTTGTTGACCGGGACGCCGTAGTCGCCAATGACGGGCGGCGCGAGCGACCCCGCGATTGACAGGGCAAACGCTGCCGAGGCGCCCACGCCCACGAGCGAATTCATGTTCGGGGCGCCGTTCGCCAAAGCCTTGAACCCCTCTCGCATGATCCCCGCGCCGGGTCCCGCGAGGGCCAGCGCGGCGATGGCTCCTCCCACCCAAGGCTGTCCGAGCGCGGTGAGCAGTTCGCCGTGCGCGTACTCGTGCAGGCCAAAGTGGTGCAGGTGGTGGGTGGTGTGGGTGACCAGGCAGAGGCCCGTCAGCCCCCACGCCTTGTACAGATCCCACTTCGTTCGCTCCATCTCCTCTGCGCGGCGAGCCTCGGCCTTGATCGCGGCCTCCTCTGCGGCGCGGCCCACGGGGCGCGGGGACATTGTGAACCCTTTGTCCCCAACCGCTTTGGTGAACTCTGCGACGGTGGACTCCGACGCCCCATCCACGAGCTCCACCGCGGCGGTCTCCGTGACGAGGTTTACAGCGGCGCGTGATACACCCGGGGTGGCGTTGAGCACCTTCTGCACCGCCGCGGAGCATCCCCCGCACCTCATGCCCTCCACGGTGAAGAGGATCGTGGAGCCCTCGTTTTCCTCCTCCTGACGATTCACCGCCGAGGCCACGCTGTCATCCGCGAGGGTGGCTCCCGCGGCGCGCGGGGGGGTCCACAGTTGACGCGAGGTCGTCCCCGCGCCGCCAACACGACCCCAATGTTTACCGCGCCACCCGAGTACCCCCGTCGGCATCGCCCCTCGAGGCCCCTGAGGCCCCGTGGCTGGGCGGGTCGAGTCAGCTATCAACCCCGTCGTAATAATCGGGGCCCGCCGAGATCGAGCACCGCCGCCGCGCACGAGGGCGCTGGTGGTGCTCAGACGCCGCAGCGTGCTCACGCGGTAACAACATCCCGTCATCTTCCTCGTGGGCGCGTCGCGGTGCGCGCAGGGTCTGGTCGGGGCCCTGCCGTCTGATCCCCTCCCGGCACCACCCCCCTGAGATCCGAAAGAAACTGAAATCCAGATCAGATGAGAAACGTGACTGAATCCGCAGTGCAGCTGTCAGGCTGTGCCATTTCAAAGTTATAAGTTATTCTAAGTCGCGGAAGGGCTCCTCGACCCCCCGTCCCACCCTGCTAACGCTGAATCACGATCCAACGAGACCCCACCTCCTAGATGGCCCCGATGCCGCACGCCTTCCTCAGGCTCTCCCACACCGCGAACTGCACCACCGCGTACGGCCCGAACCTGGCCCACTGCATGCCAAAGCC
>Ga0115571_1000087_pt1 | contig 62460 bp, 65 predicted proteins | sample COGITO_mtgs_1205_FD_87293 | JGI IMG/M metagenome (GOLD analysis project Ga0115571, IMG submission 87293) | Pelagic marine microbial communities from North Sea - COGITO_mtgs_120531 | ecosystem: Environmental > Aquatic > Marine > Epipelagic | place: Germany:Helgoland, sampling site Kabeltonne...
GGTTAAATCTGTCTCCGCTTCTGGCGTTTCGGTCATCAGCAGTACTCCCGATATTGCCAACGCCCGGATCGAATTTGAAAACGGCTGTGTAGCCAACCTTACCGCCAGTAGAATTTCTTTGAAAAAAATGCGAAAAACCCGTTTTTTCCAAAAAGACGCCTATATATCAGTTGATTTTTTAGAGAAAAAAGTAGAAGTCGTTAAAATGAAAGATGCACCCAAAAAACCAGAGGATTTTGCTATGATACTGGAAAATGCCGATGGAGAGAAAAAACAAATTTACTTTGAAAACCCTTCTATCGACGATTCCAATGCCATATTAGAAGAATTGGAAACCTTTGCCCATGCCATCCAAAATCAAGAGAAGCCTATTGTAAGTTTGAAAAACGGTACCGATGCCTTGGATTTGGCCTATCAGGTGATTGAGGCCTATAGCTAACGTTTATAAACCACAAAAAGTGTCAAAAACCATAGCAACCCAAATTCGTCTCTACCCTTTCTTTTCAATATCTTTGTAGGATGAACATTGCGGAAAACACCACCACACTACTGCAAGAAATTCCTGACCACGTCCAACTGGTTGCCGTTTCGAAAACCAAGTCCAATGCCGAGATCATGGAAGCCTACCAAGCAGGACAAAGGGTTTTTGGGGAAAATAAAATCCAAGACATGGCGACCAAATACGAAGCCCTACCCAAAGACATTTGTTGGCATATGATTGGACATGTTCAATCCAATAAAGTCAAATACATGGCTCCTTTTGTCGATTTGATTCACGGCGTAGACAGTCTTAAGCTGCTAAAAGAAATCAACAAACAAGCCTATAAAAACGATCGCAGTATCGACTGCCTCCTACAACTCCACATCGCCCAAGAAAGTAGTAAATTTGGTTTTTCTGAGGCCGAAGCCGAAGAAGCCCTGACCCTGGCCCAATCATTGGAAAAAGTCAATGTCATAGGTCTGATGGGCATGGCTACTTTTACCGATAATACCCGTCTGATTACTCAAGAGTTTAAAGGACTCAAAGCCTTTTATGACCGCCTACAAAAAGAATATTCTCAACTCAATACCCTCTCTATGGGTATGAGCGGAGACTACCCACTGGCCATAACTGAAGGCAGTAACATGATCCGCGTGGGCAGTAAAATCTTTGGTGCCAGAAACTACTGATTATGTACGCCATTGTTGATATCGAAACCACAGGAGGGAAATACAATGAGGAAGGCATAACCGAAATCGCCATCTACCAACACGATGGCCAAAAAGTAACCGATCAATTCATCAGTCTGGTCAATCCAGAAAGAGCCATACAACCTTTTGTCGAAAAACTAACAGGCATCAATAGCAAAATGCTTCGCAATGCCCCCCGCTTCTTTGAGGTCGCCAAACGCATCATTGAGATCACCGAAAACTGCCTTATTGTTGCCCATAATGCCGATTTTGACTACCGTATTCTCCGGACAGAGTTTAAGCGCTTGGGGTATAACTTTGAACGAAATTCCCTTTGTACCGTTACCCTTTCCCAAAAAATGATGCCAGAAATGGAATCGTTTAAACTGGGCAAACTCGTCCGATCATTGGGCATTCCCATCAGTGATCGACACAGAGCACAAGGCGATGCTTTGGCCACCGTCAAACTCTTTGAGCTACTGCTCGAAAAAGACAGCAGTAAGGAGATTCTAAAATCCCAAATAAAAGCATTCCACACCCACCATGTTCCCTCCAAATACCTTACCATTATTGAAGAATTGCCATCCACCACTGGGGTCTATTACCTACACAATGCCGTGGGAGACATTCTCTATATTGGGAAAAGCAACAACATCCAAAAAAGGGTGAGAACCCACCTAACAGGAAAGGATCGTAAATCCCAAAAGATTCAAAAAAAGCTGCATAAAGTAAATTTTGAAACCACGGGAAGTGAGCTCATTGCCCTGCTCAAAGAACAGCACGAGATCAAAAAAAACCAGCCCCGTATCAACAAAGACGGCCGCTATCGCCTCTATCCTATGGGAATTAGAATCGATGAGCAAACCCCCTACCACCAACTGCTCTTGGAACAGGTTCGAAATGATCGAGACTACCTCGTGGTATTTAAAAACGGAAGGGTTGCTAAACACGTCATGACCCAATGGATGGAAACCTACGAACTCTGTCAAAAACATTCCTCCCTTCAGGAAGCGGAAGGCGCTTGCTATGCTTACAAAAACGACAGCTGTAAAGGTGCATGTCTCGAAGAGGAAAAACCAGAAAGCTACAACCAAAGACTTCACCAACTAAGGGATCAAAGTACCTATCCCCACGATGACTTCTTGGTGGTAGGGAGTGGAAGAAAAGATGGAGAGTATAGCTTTATATATATTGAAAATCAATGCTTTAAAGGTTATGGTTTTTATGAACTTAATCACCAAATCAAAAGCAAGGAAAAGATATTGAGTCGTATGACTGCCATGGAGGACAATTCCGATTGTCGTGCCCTTATCCTGGCACACATCAAAAAAAATAAATACAGAAAATTAATACCTTTGGGCATCACCGAAGTCAATTCCAATTAATCTCTACCCCTTGAATTACAAAAAATTCAAACACCAACTCCACGAAATCATTTACGAAGCCGACACGCGTGCTGGTAAGATTTTCGATGTATTACTGTTGGTTTTTATCCTTTCCAGTGTGGTGCTGGTTGCCCTTGAAAGTGTTCATTGGATAAACGAAAAATACCATGACCAACTCGATCTGGCAGAATGGGTCATCACCATTATTTTTACGATAGAGTATTTTTTGCGCATCATTTCCATCAAACAACCCAGTAAGTATATTTTTAGCGCCTATGGCATCATCGACTTCATTTCGACCATTCCCAAATACATTTCCCTATTTTTTGTAGGGACTCAATCCCTACTGGCCCTTCGAGCCCTTCGGCTACTTAGGGTATTTAGAATCTTAAAACTCACCCATTTTGTGGGCGAGTCCAACGCTCTGGTCAAAGCTTTGTCCCGCAGCAAAACCAAGATATTGGTTTTTATGTTTAGCGTGGTGGTTTTGTGTATCATTTTTGGTACCATCATGTACATGGTCGAAGACGACGAAAGTGGTTTTAGCAGTATTCCTCGTAGTATTTATTGGTGCATTGTTACCCTTACCACTGTGGGCTATGGTGACATTGCCCCTGCCAGTCCCTTGGGACAGTTTATCGCCTCCATCATCATGGTCTTGGGGTATGGTATTATCGCTGTACCCACAGGGATCGTTTCCGCAGAGTTTACCTCTCAAGCCTTTAATATTGATCACAATACCCAAGCCTGTCCACACTGTATGTCCACCCAACACAAAGACGAGGCCAAATATTGCCACCAATGTGGTGAAATTCTCAACGATGTCGAATAAAAGATTGGTCTATGTTGCTGGGCCGACAGCAGTAGGAAAAACGGCCATTAGCGTTGCACTGGCAAAGCATTTTAAAACCGAGATTATCTCCTGCGACGCACGACAATGCTACAAAGAAATGTCCATCGGTACTGCTGTCCCTTCAGAAGAGGAGCGGGACGGAGTTCCCCATCATTTTATCCAAAACAAAAGCATCCATCAAGCCTTTGGTGCAGGAGATTTTGAAAAAGAAGGACTAGCACTACTTCAACAATTGTTTCAGAAATACGATCTCCTGATTATGGTAGGCGGTTCGGGCCTCTATGCCAAGGCACTGATGGAGGGATTAGATGTTTTTCCGAAGGTGGATCAAACATCTATAAATATAGTTAGTATGCTATACCAAACTGAAGGCTTGGAAGGCCTCCAAAAAGCCTTGGCAGAAAAAGATCCCGACTACTACCAAAAAGTAGATCTGAAAAACCCCCGCCGACTGATCCGTGCCTTGGAAATCTGTGAAACCGCACAAAAGCCCTATTCCTCCTTTTTAGGACAATCGGTCAAAGAGCGTTTCTTTAAAACCCAAACCCTACTCCTTACCCGCCCCCGAGCGGAACTCTATGAGCGCATCAACTTTCGGGTAGAAGAAATGCTAAAAGAGGGCTTAGAAAAGGAAGCCCAAAGCCTCTACCCCTTTAGAGCACTCCCTGCCCTTCAAACCGTTGGCTATTCAGAATGGTTTGATCACTTTGAGGGCAAGCTAACACGAGTAGCAACCATTGCCGAGATCCAAAAAAATACCCGCCGCTATGCCAAAAGACAATTGACTTGGTTTCAAAAAGCAGAAAGCACGGAAGTTAAAGCCAGAGAATTTAAAGAAACATTACAACAAGCTATTGCGCTTATACCCTAAAAATATACTTTTTATAGGATTTTTCTTACATACAATCAAGCGATTTTAGGAGCATACCGACTGGTTTTTTACTCCATTATATTTTTGATCAATTTTTATATAATATATTGGTTTACAGGTGATTATTATCAATTCGCTCTAGTGAATAATTTTTTTATCCCTCCTTAAATTTATTTGCAAAACAGCTATTTATACAATAAAATAGAGGATAATTATTGTAGATAATGCACCCCAACCTAAGGTTTTTACTGTTTTTCTTTTGTTTGATCAGTTCTCTTGCTTGGTCCCAACCAGGCTGCTCTAATCCACAACACTATTATTTTGATATTGATATGTATGGTTATGGGGGCAAAAATTATGATCAAGGGGATGAATACCAACTTTACGAAGATTTCATTAGTACGAATGGAGAACATTTTATTATAGATACCTATACCGCTTTTGGGTGTTAGTGTTTTTGAAAAGATTTTTACTTCTAAAATTTATTTATTTGATGTTGGGGTCCAATTTTCTGCTGGGATTACTTTTTAAAATATAAATCTTTCATTTGATTCGCCATGCGTCACAGGCACTTGGCAGAATAAACCTTATCGGTAATCCCTCTTCAGTTGAAATTGAATCCGTAATTTTGGGAAAAATTAAAACGGATGAATCTACTTTCGGTAGAGGGCATTTCAAAGGCCTATGGGGAGCGTGTTATTTTTGAGCCCCTCTCTTTTGGAATTAGCAAAGGGCAAAAAATAGCACTGATCGCTAAAAACGGAAGTGGAAAAACAACCATCTTAAAGATCATCGCCCAACAGGAAACCCCTGATGCCGGATTGGTCAATTTCCGTAAGGGTACCCAAGTGTCCTTCCTTAATCAAGAGCCCATTTTAGATCCCCAAAAAACCGTAGAGGAGATCATCTTGGCCTCGGGCAACCGTATTTTGGAGGTAATCGCTGCCTACGAAAAAGCATTGTTGAACCCAGAGGATGAGGAAAAGTATCAAGAGGCCTTTGAAGCGATGGAACAGCATGGGGCATGGGATTTTGAAACCGAATACAAACAGCTTTTAAGCAAGCTTAAGCTGGACGACTTGACACTAAAAGCGGGATCCTTGTCTGGCGGACAAAAAAAGCGATTGGCACTCTGTAGTGCCCTGCTGGAAAAGCCCGATTTACTGATCCTAGACGAACCGACCAACCATCTGGATTTAGAAATGATCGAATGGCTAGAAGCTTATTTTATCAAAGAAAAAATAACCTTGTTGATGGTTACCCACGACCGGTATTTTCTGGAGCGGGTGTGTAATGAGATCATAGAATTAGACGAAGGAGATTTATATACCTATAAAGGGAGTTATTCTTACTATCTCGAAAAGCGTACAGCCCGAATTGAACAACAGGAAACCGAGGCCCACAAAACCAAGCGGCATTTTTCCAAGGAACTAGCATGGATGCGCAAGCAACCCAAAGCGAGAACGACCAAATCCAAATCACGGATAGACGATTTCAATGCCATTAAGGAAAAAGCGCAGCAACGAAGAAATGACCACGAAGTGCAACTGGAAATCAACATGGAGAGATTGGGCTCCAAAATGATCGAAATGCACAAAGTATCCAAAGCCTTTGAGGCTACGGTAATCCTAAAGGGTTTTGACTATAATTTTCAGCGCAACGACCGTATTGGTATTATCGGGAATAATGGTACGGGTAAATCCACCTTCCTTAAACTACTGACCAACGGAGTGCAAGCAGATGCCGGTAAAATTGTCCGTGGAGATACCCTCAAGTTCGGTTATTACACCCAAGACGGGATTGCGGTTAAACCGGGCCAAAAAGTGATTGAAGTCATCCAAGATTACGGGGACTATATCCCCCTTAAAAAAGGGCGGAAGATTTCTGCGCAACAACTGTTGGAACGATTTTTGTTCGATCGAAAAAAGCAATACGATTTTGTAGAAAAACTCAGTGGAGGCGAGCGCAAACGCTTGTATTTGTGTACCGTTCTGATACAAAATCCCAACTTTCTGATCCTGGATGAACCCACCAATGATTTGGACATTGTTACCCTGAATGTATTGGAGAGTTTTCTTTTGGACTTTCCTGGTTGCCTGCTTGTTGTTTCCCATGACCGCTATTTTATGGATAAAATCGTGGACCATCTCTTTGTATTTCGGGGTGCAGGTAAAATAGAAGATTTTCCTGGGAATTATTCCGATTTCAGGGCCTATGAGGATACTTCGGTGGCTAGCGAAACAACAGAGAAAAAACCAAAAATCGATTGGAAAAATAAGGAAGAAAACAAGCCCTCCTTCGAAAACCAACGTAAGCTCAAAAAACTAGAGACCGAAATCGCAAAATTCGAAGCCCAAAAAGAATCAATACAAAATCGGTTCTCCAATGAAACCCTGTCCCCTGAGGAAATCAAAATCCTCTCCATCGAATTAAAATCGGCGGAAGAAGCTTTAGAAGACCGAACCAATACATGGTTGGAACTATCCATTGAAATGGAATAAAAAAATAGTAGAGGTCTGGCGAGTGGGAAAGTAGTAACCGAACCAAAAATTCTAGACGTTCCCCTCCAAGTACCTTAATACATTTTCCTCAATCCGTTGGGAGATATCGGTCGTATCGGCCTTGACAAAGGGGGTTCCTGTAATGTTTTCGTAGAGTTCGATATAACGTTCAGAGACGGTGTTAATATAGTCATCAGACATAAAGGGTACCTCCTGCCCTTCCAAGCCTTGAAAGCCATTGGAGATTAACCATTGGCGAACAAATTCTTTTGACAATTGCTTTTGGGATTCCCCTTTGGCTTGTCGATCGTCATAGCCATCGGCATAAAAATAGCGTGAGGAATCGGGGGTATGGATTTCATCGATCAAAACAATTTGACCTTGCGCGTTTTTACCAAATTCATATTTGGTATCCACCAAGATCAGATCACGAGCACGAGCCATTTCGGTTCCCCTTTGAAAAAGGGCACGGGTGTATTGCTCCAGTTGGAGGTAGTCAGCTTCGCTAACAATGCCCTGTTCTACTATGGCTTCTCTTGAAATATCTTCATCGTGGCCTTCTTCGGCTTTGGTTGCGGGTGTAATGATAGGGGTAGGAAAAGCATCGTTTTCGATCATGTCGTTGGGCATGGATACACCACAAAGTTTTCTTTTACCCGCTTTATACTCCCTTGCAGCATGGCCAGACAAATAGCCTCTGATGACCATCTCTACCTTAAAAGGATCACAACGTTGTCCCACGGCCACATTGGGATCGGGGGTCGCCGTGAGCCAGTTGGGAACAATATCGGCGGTAGCCGCCATCATTTGGGTTGCAATTTGGTTGAGGATTTGGCCTTTAAATGGAATTCCCTTGGGCATCACCACATCAAAAGCAGACAAGCGGTCGGAGGCCACCATGATCAAAAGATCGCCTTCTAGTTCATAGACTTCTCTGACTTTACCGTTATAATGGGACAACTGTCCCGGAAAATTAAAATTGCAATGGGTGAGCGAATTTGTCACAAGCTTTAATTATGGTGTTCTATACGTTTGTAGGCATCAATCACTTTTTTGACCAAGGAGTGACGGATCACGTCTTTTTCGTCTAGCGTAATGATACCAATACCTTCTGTTTCTTTGAGGATCAAAAGGGCTTCTTTCAGACCCGAGATCACTCTTCGGGGGAGGTCAATCTGTCCAGGATCGCCGGTTACCATAAATTTGGCATTGCGTCCCATACGGGTCAAAAACATTTTCATCTGCGCATGGGTGGTATTTTGTCCTTCGTCCAAAATCACAAAGGCATTGTCCAAAGTACGACCCCTCATAAAAGCCAAGGGAGCAATTTGAATCGTTCCTTTTTCGATATGGCTATTCAATTTTTCCTGGGGGATCATGTCTCGCAATGCATCATAGAGCGGTTGCATATAGGGGTCTAATTTCTCTTTTAAATCTCCGGGAAGGAATCCTAGGTTTTCTCCTGCCTCTACCGCTGGACGGGTCAATATGATTCTTTTTACTTGTTTGTCTTTAAGGGCTTTGACGGCCAAGGCCACTCCTGTATAGGTTTTTCCCGTTCCTGCAGGGCCAATGGCAAAGATCATGTCGTTTTTTTTGGCCGCTTCCAACAGGCGTTGTTGGTTGACACTTTGAGCTTTGATGATCTTGCCTCCTACTCCGTGGAGTATAAAGTTATCTTTGTCAGCACTGGGGTCAAAGTCTGTCTGCTCATCGGCCGAAATGATGCGTTCTGTGGTTTCTTCGTTCAAATGGTTGTATTTGCCAAAGTGGGTGATCAACATGTCCACACGTTTTTCAAACTCTTCTAGTACAGATTCTTCCCCAAAGGCCTTGAGGGTATTACCTCTGGCTACAATCTTCAGTTTAGGGTAATAATACCTTAGTTTTTCTATAGTAATGTTTTGTTGCCCGAAAAATTCCTGGGGATTGACCTCAGAAAGTTCAATTTTTATTTCGTTCAAAGGATAGTCAATTAAAAAAAATTAATTTTGCTCGTGGTATGTCAATAATCAAATTTAAATAATTTTATCCACTAAACTCCTATGCCGATAGTAACTTTAATGACCGATTTTGGAAATAAAGATTACGCCGTGGCGGCAGTAAAAGGCGCCATAATCAGTACAGTAGAAACCCCTCAAATTGTTGACATCAGTCACGAAATAGCCCCCTACAACCCCACTCAGGCTGCCTATGTCTTAAAAAATGCTTACAAAACTTTCCCCAAAGGCAGTATTCATATCATTGGGGTGGCCTCGGAAAAAACCCCCGAGAACCAACACCTGGCCATGCTTTTCGATGGGCACTATTTTATTGGCGCAGACAATGGTATTTTTGCCATGATCAAAGGAGACTTAAAATCAGAAAAAATGGTGTCGATTAACATACATGACAAAATGCCCTCCACCTACCCTGTTTTGGAGGTATTTGTTTGGGTAGCGGCTCATATTTCTCGTAAAGGAACCTTAGAGGTCATTGGCAAATCTGTCGACAAAATCAAAGAGATCAAGGAACTGAGGCCTGTTATCAATCCCAATGGGGATCAAATCCTAGGAGCGGTAATCTATGTGGACAACTACGGTAATGTGATCACCAATATCACCCGAAAAATATTCAACGAAGTAGGCAAATCCAGACCGTTTACCATTTTCGCTCGAAATGTAAAGTTTCGAAATATTTATGAAACCTATAGCGATGCCATCGACTTTTCAATTCCCAAAGAAAAAAGGGATGAGGACGGTAAAAAAATCGCTCTCTTTAACGATGCCGATCACCTAGAATTGGCCATCTACAAAAGCAATACCCAAACCGTAGGCAGTGCACAATCCCTATTTGGTTTGGAATACAGAGATTCCGTAACCGTAAAATTTGAATAATATGTGGGCATTGGTCAAAAGAGAGTGGTTTGTTTTTTTTAGTACCCCTGTTGGCTATCTGACATTGGGCTTCTTTCTTACCCTTTCTACTCTTTTTCTGTGGTTTTTGGATACTGATTTCAATCTGCTCAATGCGGGTTTTGCCGATTTGAATTCCTTTTTCGTTTTGGCCCCTTGGTTGTTTTTATTTCTTATACCTGCCTTGTGTATGCGCAGTTTTTCTGATGAAATACGTTTGGGAACTTTGGAATTATTGTTGACCAAACCTTTGGGTCTTTGGCAAATCATTTTGGGGAAGTACATCGCTACTTTACTACTATTATTAACGGCCCTATTGCCAACGGTAGTATATTTCTTTGCCCTAGCGGTTCTCAAACTAGACGACATTGCTTTGGATTGGGGTAGCACCCTCACCGCCTATTTGGGACTGTTTTGGGTAGGCGCCAGTTTTGTGGCCTTAGGACTTTTATCCTCTTTGGTCACCCGAAGTCAGGTTTCAGCATTTCTTTTGGCCTTACTCCTTTGTTTTGTTCAGTTTTATGTTTGGAAAGCCATTGCAGACCTCATGCAAGAAGAAGGTTTCTATCGGTTTTTTAACAGTGTCGGTATTTTTGAACATTATCTGAGCCTTAGACAAGGCGTAGTTGCACTCCAAGATGGAATTTATTTTCTAGGATTTAATTATATCGTGCTTTATATCAGTAAATTAATGTTGAATAGAATTAAAAATCATTAGGGTTGAAAAACAAGTTTCCACTGATCATAAATATAATTCTTCCATTGGTCTTGATTGTAATGGTCCAAAGGATACATTTGCGATGGGATGCCACACAGGACCAACGCTACACACTGAATAAAAATACAGCTACCCTACTCCAAGAACTAGAGCAACCCTTAAAAATCGATGTTTTTTTGACGGGTAAGCTCCCCGCCGATTACCTGCGTTTGCAAAGGGAAATATCAACTTTAATTAAAAGTATGGAGCAGCATACCGATCAATTGGTCGTCAGCTTTATCGATCCTTTTGAAGGAGGAGGAAATACCGAAACTTTGGTTGCTGAAATGACAGAATTTGGACTCCCACCCGAATATACAGTCGCCGATCAAAATCAAGCTGTAGAACAAACCGTAGTCTTTCCTTGGGCGATGATCAATGATGGCAATAAAACCCTTAGAATAGCCCTTTTAGAAAAGGTATTGGGAGACGATCAACAACAAAAAATCAATCGTTCCATCACACAATTGGAGTTTCAGTTTTTTGATGCTTTTTATAAGATCACGCAAAAACAAAAACCAAGCTTAGCGGTCTTGACCTCTCATGGGACCTCCGAAGCCATTAAAATTGCGGATTTTATGCGTAGTTTACAACCTTATTATCAATTGGCTTCATTCGATCTAAAAGCATTGGAAGATGACCCAAAAAAGACCCTTGAAAATCTTCAACGCTTTCCACTACTGCTGATCTCCAACCCCACCGAGACTTTCAGCGAAACTGAAAAATATTTATTGGATCAGCATCTTCTCAATGGCGGAAAACAATGGTGGGCTATCAATGCAGTGGCCATCAATAAAGACAGCTTATTTACCTCCTCTGGATCGGCGGTAGCAGTGGGACGCTCAATCAACATGGACAATGCCTTTTTTAAATACGGTTTTCGGTTGCAAAAAAACCTGATCAAAGACTTGTATTGTGCTCCAGTAGTTTTGGCCAGTGGTTCAAATCGAGAGGCCCAATACCTGCCCTATCCTTGGCCCTACTATCCCTTGGGCAAACCAAAGGAAAACAAATGGTTGGGTAGCCACTCAGCTAATGTTTTGATGCCTTTCTCCTCCACCATCGATACCCTAATAAATTCACTACAAAAGACCATACTGATCAGCAGCTCTGATTTTTCACAAAGCCTGCAAACCCCCATAGGAATTGAACTTAAAGAAGCTTCTGAAAAATTGATCCCCGCTGCATTTGACCAAAAAGCTCAGACTACGGGGGTATTGCTTAAAGGTAAATTCAACTCTGCCTTCGAAAACAGAATTAAGCCCGTAATGCTTAAAGAAGGAGAAAAAATAAGAGGTGAAAGTGAAATGATTGTTTTTTCGAGTGGTGCCATAGCAGAAAATCAAGTGGATAAAGGTCAACCATTGGAATTGGGATACGACAAGTGGACCAATAATTTTTATTTCAATAAAGCTTTTTTACAGCAATCGATTCATTACTTGATGGGTAACGAAAAGTTGCTGAACATCAAAAACAAGTCAATAGCACTGCCTCGTTTGAATATAGAAAAAGTCAAAAGTTTTTCAGGGAGTCTAAAGCTTGCACTAATGCTGACACCCTTGTTGATTTTATTGTTTTTTGGGGGACTGCTTCACTGGTTGAGAATCCGTAAATTCGGTCAATAACTTTTAATAACTTCATTTTTTTGTAAATCAGTGAACATTTATATTTAGAAAAAATTAAGCTAAAGCCCATGAAATTTATTGTTTCCAGCGAATCATTACTCAAAGAACTACAAATCTTGGGAGGAATCATCAACAATACGAACACCCTTCCTATCCTAGATAATTTCCTATTTCACCTCAACGGTAATCAGTTGGTTTTAACGGCCTCAGATCTTGAAACCTCCATGTCGTCTTCCATTGAGGTTGAATCACAAGACAATGGAATGATTGCCCTACCAGCAAGGTTGCTTTTGGATACGCTAAAAACTTTTCCAGAACAGCCTTTAACTTTTATCAAAACCGAAAATAACACGGTTGAAATCAGTGCCAACAATGGGAAATATGCTGTGGCCTACCTCGATGGAGAAGACTTCCCCAAAGCCTCCCAAGTCAAAGATCCCATCAAGACGCAAATCAACGCCTCGGTTTTGGCTACTGCCATCAACGCTACCCTATTCGCATCGGGAAATGATGATCTTAGACCCGTTATGAGTGGTGTGTTTTTTCAGTTCAATACTTCTGAATTAACTTTTGTAGCCACCGACGCTCATAAATTAGTTAAATACACTCGAACGGACATTCAAGCGGATAAAAACGCAGAATTTATCATGCCCAAAAAACCCCTGCAACTCTTGAAAGGAATATTGCAAGGCGTTCAAGAGGAAGTGGTAATCGAGTACAACGAAACCAACGCCGAATTCAGTTTTGGAAACGTCAGAATGACCTGCCGATTGGTAGAGGGCAAATACCCAAACTATGAAGCAGTGATCCCCAAAGAAAATCCAAATGTCATGCAAATTACCCGTACCGATTTTCTTAATTCGGTCCGAAGGGTGAGTATTTTTTCCAACAAGACAACCCATCAGGTGCGACTCAAGTTGGCTGGCGCAGAACTACAAGTTTCGGCCGAAGACTTTGACTATAGCAACAAAGCCGAGGAAAGACTGGGTTGTGAATACTTGGGAGATGATCTTCAAATAGGATTTAATTCTAGGTTTTTGATCGAGATGTTGAATAACATCGACTGTGATGAAATTAAATTGTCCATGTCCTTACCCAATCGTGCAGGGATCATCACCCCTTTAGATCATGTCGAAGAAGGAGAAAAGATTACCATGTTGGTAATGCCCGTGATGCTAAATGATTAAAGTCAATTATTTTCCTGCCGCTAAAAACGCATCGGAAATTCTTTTGTAGATTCCGTTTTCCAGTTTTTCTCTGATATTGGCAAATGCTTCCAGTGTTTCATTGACATCCTCTAGGGTATGCGAAGCGGTAGGGATCAATCGTAACAAAATCAATCCTTTAGGGATAACTGGATAAACCACAATGGAACAAAAAATACCGTGGTTTTCTCTTAGGTCTTTTACCAATGCCATGGCTTCGGGTATGCTTCCTTTAAGATAAACAGGAGTGACACAACTCTGGGTTTTTCCAATGTCAAAACCACTTTGCTTAAGACCGTTTTGCAGTGCGTTTACGTTTTCCCAAAGTTTGGCTTTAAACTCAGGCTGATTTCTCAGCATATCCAATCTTTTGAGCGCTCCTTTGACCAATTGCATTTGCAGCGACTTGGCAAACATCTGGGAACGCATATTGTACCTGAGGTAGTCAATGATCTCTTTATCGGCAGCAATAAAAGCACCGGTAGAGGCCATAGACTTGGCAAATGTGGCAAAGTAAACATCAATATCGTCTTGAACACCCTGTTCTATCCCCGCTCCAGCTCCGTTTTTACCCAATGTTCCGAAACCGTGCGCATCGTCTACCAAAAATCGGAATTGGTATTTGCTTTTGAGGGCTGCTATTTCTTTGAGTTTACCCTGTTCTCCTCTCATTCCAAAAACTCCTTCGGAGATGACCAAAACCCCTCCACCTGTTTGTTCGGCTACCCTTTGGGCACGTTGAAGGTTTTTTTCCAAGCTTTCTACATCGTTATGCTTGTAGGTAAATCGTTTACCCAGATGAAGTCTAACTCCATCAACAATACAGGCATGCGCATCGACATCGTAAACAATTACATCGTCTTTGCCGACTAATGTATCAATAGTAGAGAGAATCCCTTGATATCCAAAGTTTAATAAGTAGGCAGACTCCTTGTTGACGAACTCAGCAAGTTCTCTTTCCAACTGTTCGTGAAGGTCGGTGTGCCCAGACATCATTCTCGCCCCCATGGGATAGGCAGAGCCATATTCGGCCGCAGCTTCAGCATCTACCTTTCTGACTTCGGGATGATTGGCCAAACCTAGGTAGTCGTTTACACTCCAAGTAATTACCTCTTTCCCCATAAAGGACATGCGGTTACCAATAGGTCCTTCCAGCTTGGGAAAAACAAAATATCCTTCTGCATGCTCAGCCCATTTCCCAACAGGTCCTTTGTTTTCGTAAAATCTGTCAAATAAATCCTTCATCATTAAATCCTTCTACTAGAAGTTTTTTTTATATGTATTCAATCTTATTCGGGGCTTCCTGATTTGCAGAATCAAAAAAACCTTGTTCGTTCATCCAATCATCGCTATAAATTTTACTCATATAACGGGATCCGTGGTCTGGGAAGATGATAACCACCAAGTCGTCTTCTTTGAATTTTCCTTTTTTGTTGAGTTGTTTGACCGCTTGCAAGGCAGCGCCAGAAGTATAGCCTACAAAAAGCCCTTCTTTACGGGTAACCTCACGCGCAGCGTGGGCACTGTCCTCATCTGTGACTTTGATGAAGGTGTCAATGGAATCAAAATCTGTAGCGGTTGGAATCAAATTTTTTCCCAATCCCTCAATGCGGTAGGGGTATATTTCATCGGTATCCAATTCTCCCGTCTCGTGATATTTTTTCAATACCGATCCATAAGCATCTACACCGATAATCTCAATATCAGGATTTTGCTCTTTTAGGTATTTAGCACAACCAGAAATGGTTCCTCCTGTTCCCGAACAAGCCACCAAATGGGTGATTTTACCCTTGGTTTGCTCCCAAATTTCGGGGCCTGTGGTTTTATAGTGCGCCTCTATATTAAGATTGTTAAAATACTGGTTGATGTATACCGAATCTTTAATTTCGTTGTGTAATGTTTTGGCCACTTGGTAGTACGAACGAGGGTCTTCGGCAGAAACATTGGCAGGGCAAACATAAACTTTGGCTCCCATAGAATGCAGCATGTCAATCTTGTCTTTGGAAGACTTTGAACTTACCGCCAAAATACACTCATAGCCTTTGATTAAAGAAACCATCGCCAAACTAAAGCCGGTGTTTCCAGAAGTAGTTTCGATAATGGTATCACCAGGCTTAAGAATACCTCTTTTCTCAGCTTCTTCTATGATGTGTAGCGCAATTCTATCTTTATTGGAATGACCTGGATTAAAGGCCTCAAACTTAGTGTAATAGTTTCCTTTGAAACCTTCAACTATTTTTTCTAGTTGGATTAGAGGTGTATTTCCAATCAATGAAAGGATGTTTTTTTCCACCTTCATTCCGCTGTTGGTTTTGATTTTTTCCTTCATTTCCGATGTAAAAATAAGACTTTTTTTTTAAGACTATTTCTCTTCAAGATCAATTATAAAAGCATATTTTTTTGCCAATTCTTTTAAACTGTCAAAACGACCAGAAGCCCCACTGTGACCTGCTTTCATATTGGTGTCTAAAAATAGTAGATTTTGATCTGTCTTATGGGCTCTCAGTCGAGCTACCCATTTGGTGGGTTCAAAATACTGCACCTGGGAGTCGTGTAAGCCAGAAGTAACAAGTAGGTTAGGATAATACTGTTCCTTTACTTGATCGTAGGGAGAATAAGACAGCATATAGTCGTAATAAGTTTTATCATTGGGGTTCCCCCACTCGTCATATTCTGAGGTGGTCAAGGGAATGGTATCATCCAACATGGTGGTGACCACATCGACAAAAGGCACATCGGCAACCACTCCATTGTATAAGTCTGGTGCCAAGTTGATGACTACTCCCATCAACAGACCTCCGGCAGACCCTCCATTGGCATAAAGGTGCTCTGCAGTGGTATATTTTTGCTGAATCAAGAACTTTGAGCAGTCGATAAAGTCGTAAAATGTATTCATTTTTTTTAACAATTTACCTTCTTCATACCAGTGTCTGCCCATATATTCTCCGCCTCTGATGTGCGCGATGGCAAAAGCAAATCCCCGATTCAATAGGCTCAATCGAGTGGAGGAAAAATAAGGATCGATCGTATGTCCGTAAGAGCCATAGGCGTATTGTAAAATAGGTGTCTTTTTGGATAATTGAGTATCCTTGTGGTAGACTATAGAAATAGGAATTTTGGTTCCGTCTCTAGCGTCAGCCCACAACCTCTTTGAAGTATAGTTATCAGGATCGAAATCCCCCCCCAAAACTTCTTGGGTTTTCAAAACAGTTTTTTGTTGATCAGACATGTCAAACTCAATGACGGAAGTGGGAGTCGTGAGTGAATTGAATACATAACGCAATTGAGACGATTTAAACTCAGGATTATAGGAAATGTATAGCGCGTAGGTCTCCTCGTCAATGGGAATATAGTAATCTTCTTTGTTGTCCCAACTCATAACCCTCAATCTAGAAAGTCCATTGGCTCTTTCATTCACTACCCAATATTGATCAAATAACTCAAAATCCTCTAGTAAAACCTTATCACGATGAGGCAATAACGGCTGCCAGTGATCCGTTGTAGTCTGGTCAACAGGCGTACACATGATCTGAAAATTTTTGGCCTTGTTAAAATTAGTATGGATATAAAAATGATCGCCTAAGTGTTCTACATCATACTCCAAACCAGAAGTTCGAGCTTGAATCAGTTGAAAATCGGACTCGGGTTGACTGGCTTGAATAAAATGGTGTTCGCTCGTTGTTGTACTATGACAGGAGACAAAAATATACTTTCTAGATTTGGAAGAGTTAACATAAACCGAATAGGCTTCGTCAACTTCTTCATAAACCAGAATATCGTCTTGGTCAGGACGGTTGATTTTATGTTTATACACTGCTTCCGATCGCAAGGTTTGTTCGTTTTTTTTATTGTAAAAGAGTGTGAGATTGTCTGAAGCCCAAACACTTCCACCTGTCGTGTTTTTTATTTCTGTATCCATTATCAATCCCCCCTTTAAGTCTTTTACCTTAATGGTGTATTGACGACGAGAAACGGTATCAACACCAAAAGCAACTTTAGTATTATCTGGGCTTACAGAAATACCAACCAAACGAAAATAATCTTGTCCTTTGGCCATTTCATTACAATCGAATAAAATTTCTTCATCCGCAGTAAGAACCTCTTTTTTTCTTAAATAAATGGGATAATCTTTACCTTCCTCAAAGCGAGTGATGTACCAATAACCATTGTAAAAATATGGGACAGAGGAGTCGTCTTCTTTGATACGAGCACGCATTTCATCATACAATTCTTTCTGCAACCCTTGGGTGTGAGCGGTCATCTTTTGATAGTAATCATTTTCCCTTTCGAGATAATCCAAAACCTCGGAATTGTCTCTTTGATTGAGCCAGTAGTATGGGTCAATTCGAATATGGCCATGAATTTTGTGTTGGTATGGAATCTCGTCAGCCACGGGGGGGCTTATATTGGTATGAATCATGCTGGTTGGGTTAGAATTACATCCAAAGGCAAAAGTAATTGAGTAAATCAACGGAAAAAAATTCTAACAAAAAAGTTTTCGAAATTCATCACTAGTAGGTTTATTTTGAGGCGACTTAATTTAAAATTATGGTTTGGGTTAGGAATTTAAAATTAATTTTGTCAAAGGTTAAATTACAAAAAATAAAAAATGATTTCTTCTGAAAAAGAAAAAAATCTTCAAGATCGCCTGGATGCGTTAAGGGGGTACCTTTGACATTGATGCCAAAAAAATTGAAATCTCCAATCTAGAGGAAAAAACATTAGCTCCTGATTTTTGGGAAGACGCCCAAGAGGCCGAAAAACTGATGCGTGAAATCAGAAACTTAAAAAAATGGGTGGACGATTATGAAAACATCAGACAAAAACAGGAAGACCTTTCCGTTTTACTTGAGTTTCAAAAAGCGGGTGAAATTACTGTTACTGAGGTAGAAGATCACTTCAATCAAACAGTCACTTTATTGGAGGACATAGAGTTTCGCAACATGTTATCTGAAGAAGGGGATGACTTGAGTGCAGTTCTTCAAATTACCGCAGGAGCAGGAGGCACAGAAAGCTGTGACTGGGCAGAAATGCTCATGCGCATGTACCTGATGTGGGCTGAAAAAAACAATTACAAGGTCAAGGAACTCAACCACCAAGGAGGAGATGTTGCTGGAATTAAAACCGTTACCCTCGAACTCAATGGGGAATATGCTTTTGGCTGGCTCAAAGGAGAAAATGGGGTTCACCGGTTGGTGCGCATATCACCTTTTGATAGCAATGCCAAAAGACATACTTCTTTTGCTTCTGTTTATGTTTACCCATTGGTAGACGATACTATCGAAATTGTGGTCAATCCCTCCGATTTTACTTGGGAAACCATGCGGGCCAGTGGCGCAGGAGGACAGAATGTAAATAAAGTTGAAACTGCCGTACGGCTTCGCCACCATCCTACAGGTATCATGATAGAAAATTCAGAAACTCGCTCCCAACTCGAAAATAAAAACAAAGCCATGCAATTGTTAAAGTCACAATTGTATGAAATAGAATTGCAGAAAAAACTATCGGCAAGAAATGAGATTGAGGCGTCCAAAAAGAAAATAGAATGGGGGTCGCAAATCAGAAACTATGTAATGCATCCCTATAAATTGGTAAAGGACGTAAGAACCCAAACTGAAAGAAACGATGTGGACAATGTAATGAATGGTGGAATTGACGACTTCCTCAAAAGCTATTTGATGCTGATGGGACAAAAAGAAAATTAATATTATGAGAACTATAAAAAATATCATTTTTGACTTGGGCGGTGTGCTTATCGATTGGAATCCAGAATACGTTTACTTGGAGGTATTTAAGGGGGATCGTAAAAAAATGCAATGGTTTTTCGATGAAATCTGTACCATGGACTGGAATGAAAACCAAGATGCAGGCTATCCGCTCCAAAAGGCTACAGAAGACCGTGTGAAAATGTTTCCTCAATATGAAGAGTGGATCAGAATGTACTATGGACGCTGGGAAGAAATGCTTGGCGAAGCGATCGAAGATACCGTCACTATTTTAAATCAACTGCTAGAAAATCCAGATTATAGGGTCGTTGCTTTGACCAACTGGAGTGCAGAAACCTTTCCAGTAGCACTCAGTCGCTTCGAGTTTTTACACCGTTTTGAAGGTATTGTTGTATCGGGAACCGAGAAAACTCGAAAACCCTTTCCCGAAATTTACCAACTAACCTTGGATCGTTATGAATTCAAGGCACAAGAATCCTTGTTTATAGATGATAATTTAAGAAACATCGAATCGGCTTCGGCAATGGACATTCAAACCATTCACTTTAAAAACCCCAATGATTTAAAGTCAAATCTAAAGCAAATGGGAATTCACTTTTAGAAGGGTGTATCATCCTCATCCTCTGGTGGAAGATCAAAAGCATCATCTGGAGCAGGAAATTTGTCAACCACTGGATTTCCGGCATCGTTAACATTCATTTTGGATTGAAATTCATAGGGGGAATCGTTGGATTGTAAATCTTCGAATTTACCTAACTGACCAATAAATTTCATACGAATATTATCCAATCCACCATTACGGTGTTTGGCCACAATAAATTCGGCTTGTCCAACAGAAGAAGAATGCTCTTCATCATCCCATTCATCAATACCGTAGTACTCTGGTCGGTAAATAAAGGAGACAATATCGGCATCCTGTTCTATGGCTCCAGATTCCCTGAGGTCAGACAGCATGGGTCGTTTGGTCCCTCCCCTTGTTTCTACCGCTCTTGAAAGCTGTGATAGGGCGATAACGGGGATGTCTAATTCTTTGGCCAGAGATTTGAGATTTCTTGAAATGGTAGAAATTTCCTGTTCTCTATTGCCTGCCTTGCTACTGCTACCAGCAGTCATCAGCTGTAAGTAATCTACTATGATAAGTTTAATGTCGTGTTGTGAGGCCAATCGCCGAGCTTTTGCCCTTAGATCAAAAATGGATAAAGCAGGCGTATCATCAATAAATAGGGGGGCTTTTTCCAAGTCCCCTACTTTAACATTCAGCTGTTTCCACTCGTGATCTGCCAGTTTTCCTGTTCTCAGTTTTTCAGAAGACAGCCCCGTTTCTGCTGAGATCAATCGGGTGATTAACTGTACAGAGGACATTTCTAAAGAGAAAAAAGCTACGGGAGTTTGTTGGGTCACTGCCATGTTTCTGGCCATAGAGAGGGTCAAGGCCGTTTTACCCATACCAGGTCGAGCTGCAATGATTATTAAATCACTAGGTTGCCAACCAGAGGTCAATGCGTCCAATTTTTCGAAGCCTGTCGCAACGCCACTTAAACCTTCTTTGTTAGCAATTTCCTCTATTTTTTTCTTGGCCAACATGACCAAATTTTGGGCAGTATCGGAAGATTTTTTGATATTTCCCTGGGCTACATCATACAATTTGGATTCTGCTTCATCCAACAAGTCAAATACATCAATGGATTCTTTGTAGGAGGATTCAATGATCTCATTGGAAATACGAATCAAACTTCTTTGTATGTATTTTTGGAGAATGATTCGGGCGTGAAATTCGATATGTGCAGAGGAGGCTACCTTTTGGGTCAATTGAACAAGATAGTAATCTCCTCCTGTGCTTTCCAATTTTCCGTTTTTCCTCAGATCGGCAGAGACCGTTAACAAGTCAATAGGTTGAGAGTTTTGGAAAAGATTAAAAATTGATTCAAAAATATTCTGGTGAGCGGTTTTGTAAAAAGCTTCAGGCTCCAGAAGGTCAATTACTTCATCCACACCTTTTTTATCGATCAACATTGCGCCTAAAACAGCTTCTTCTAATTCAAGTGCCTGAGGTGGTAATTTGCCCTGTTGAAGGCTGATTACTGTTCCAGACGATTGATTTTTTGCTTGTATGGGTTTGTTTTTTTCCATGGTAACGAATGTAAACGCTTTACTTGGTATATGTATAAACTAGCGAGAGGTAATTATCTTACAAGGGTAAACAAATTACTTGTTGATAAATAAAAAAACTTGTTAATAAGACCTAAAAATGAATAAACCCTAGCCTTGAAAAGTTCCCATTTTGGAAAATTTTTCTCGTCTCGATTGTATTAATTGATCGCTATTTAATATATCGAGTTTTCTAAAGGCGTCAATAATTTGTTTTTTTACAGTTAGGAAAACTTCTTCTCGATCGTAATGTGCTCCTCCCAGTGGTTCCTTGATGATCTTATCAATCAATTTAGATTTCAACATGTCCTCTGCTGTTAGTTTAAGGGCTTCGGCCGCTATTTCCTTGTGTTCCCAACTCCTCCAAAGAATAGACGAACAGGACTCAGGTGAAATAACAGAATACCAAGTGTTCTCCAACATATAAATCAAGTCTCCAACGCCGATTCCCAAGGCTCCACCAGAAGCGCCCTCACCAATGATAGTGACTATGATGGGTGTTTTGATGGAAAGCATTTGAAAAATATTATTGGCAATGGCTTGGCCCTGACCTCTTTCTTCAGCACCCAAACCTGGATAGGCACCAGGAGTATCAATGAAAGAAATGATAGGGATACCAAATTTTTCGGCGGTTTTCATCAAACGAAGGGCTTTTCGGTACCCCTCTGGTTTGGCCATACCAAAATTTCGATATTGTCTGGTCTTGGTATTATAACCCTTTTGGGTTCCAATAAACATAAAGGTTTGATTGTCGATCTTTCCCAGTCCTCCTACCATGGCTTTGTCATCAGCAAAATTTCTATCACCGTGCAATTCTAGAAAAGTATCACCACAAAGGGCATTGATATAATCCAAAGCATAGGGTCGTGAGGGATGTCGTGACATCTGCACCCTTTGCCATGCAGAAAGATTGCCATAAATTTTTGCTTTGGTATCGTCTAACTTTTCTGTCAGGTTCTTGCAAGTCTCTGTGACGTCTACACTGCTCTCACTACCTATGGCCTGACATTTGGCAATTTGATCTTGTAATTCTTTAATGGGAAGTTCAAAGTCTAAATATTCCATTTTGTCATTCTAGTTGGGTACAAAATTAAAAATATTAGTGGATCGGTCGTAAAAATTTAATGTTTAAGTTGACCATTTACCTTCTGGCACTCCGGAGTAATAAAATGGCAAAAACGCCAAAGATCAAAACAGGAAGCCAAGCTCCTAAAAATGGAGAGAAGTTGGATTTGTTGACCATAACCGAAAATATTTTATCAAAAAAGATAAAAAGAAAGCCAAGAGCAATACCGAAGGCTAAATTCACTCCCATTCCACCTCTTCTCTTGAAAGAAGAAACCGACACACCAATTAGTGTCAACACAAAAGCAGAAAAAGGCAAACTCCATCGTTTGTGTCTTACCAACAAGTGACTGTTGATCAATACAGAACCTCCCTCCCGTTCTTTTTTGATGAATTCATTGAGCGGAGCAAGGGTTAAGGTCTCTGCCTTATAATTGACGGGTGCCAAATCTTCAATTTTAAAATCGAAAATCGTATCCAATCGACTTTGACGAATGTAAGTTTCAACGTCTCCACTAAAATTTCTTTTTGCATAGGTCGACAGTCTGAAAAAACTGTCTTTTTCTACCCAACGGATACTGCTTGCTTTAATCTTAAAGGTCATAACGTTGTCCTCAAAGTGTTCTAAAGTGAAGTTATTGGCACTTTTACGAATTGGATCGTAACTGCTAACAAAAATATATTCTTTGGGATTAATTTGTTTGTAAAGGTTCTTGGTCTGGCGTTCACTTTTTTTTTGAATGTGTTTGTAAATAAATGCATTATAGCTCGCATTAGATTTTGGAACAATAAACATTCCCGACAAAAAAGCAAAAAGAGCTACAATCCCTGCAGAAAACAAATAAGGTCTAAGAAAACGTGAAAAGGAAATACCAGAACTCAAAAGAGCAATGACTTCAGTATTATTGGCCAGTTTTGAAGTAAACCATATAACTGCTAAAAAAAGGAAAATAGGAAAAAGGAGGTTACCGAAGTACCAAGTAAAGTCGAGATAGTAACTTAAAATCGCATCGGCTGGGACTTCATTTTCCTTGAATTTATCAATCTTTTCCGCCATATCGACCATGATCCCAATGGGGATAAAAAGCATGATCATCACCACAAAGGTGGAAAGGTATTTTTTGATAATATACCAGTCAATGATCTTCATACTACAATCGATTGTTCATTTGATGACACATTTGATTTTTCCAATGCGTAAAATCGCCCGCTAAGATATGCTTTCTGGCTTCCCTTACCAACCACAAGTAAAAACTAAGATTATGCAAAGTAGCAATCTGTTTACCCAACATTTCATTGACCGTAAACAAATGTCTTAAATAGGCCTTGGAGTAGTCTGTATCAGCGTAACAATAATCAGCAGTATCAATGGGTGAAAAATCATTTTCCCATTTTTTGTTTTTGATGTTCAAGGTACCTTCAGCAGTAAACAACATTCCATTTCTTGCATTTCTGGTAGGCATAACACAATCGAACATATCAATGCCCAAAGCAATATTTTCTAAAATATTGATAGGCGTTCCCACCCCCATTAAATAACGGGGTTTATCTTCTGGTAAGCGTTCGCAAACTACTTCGGTCATGGCATACATTTCTTCGGCAGGTTCTCCCACCGACAGTCCTCCAATGGCATTGCCATGAGCTCCCTTAGAAGCAATGTAATCTGCAGATTCTCGCCTCAGGTCTTTGTAAACACTTCCTTGAATAATTGGAAAAAGAAATTGTTGATAATCGTATTCAAAAGGTGTTTTTTGATCGTGCTCCAAACAACGGTCCAACCAACGATGGGTCATGTGCATAGACTTTTTGGCATAGTCGTAATCGCAAGGATAAGGGGTACATTCATCAAAAGCCATGATAATGTCTCCTCCAATCTTCCGTTGGATTTCTACCGCCCTCTCTGGAGAAAAAAAATGCTTGGAACCATCTATATGGGATTTAAAAGTAACTCCTTCTTCTTTTATCTTTCGATTATCAGAAAGAGAATATACCTGATAGCCTCCAGAATCGGTCAAAATGGGTCCCGACCAGTTCATAAATCGGTGTAGCCCCCCAGCTTGTTTGAGTATTTCTGTACCTGGTCTAAGGTAAAGGTGATAGGTATTGCCTAAAATAATATCGGGCTTTATGTCCTGTTTCAACTCCCTTTGATGAACTCCCTTCACTGTTGCAGCTGTGCCAACTGGCATAAAAATGGGGGTTTCGATATTACCGTGATCGGTAGATAGTGTCCCCGATCTGGCCGAGGAAGATGAGTCTTTATGAAGTAAGTTGAATTTCATGCCTTAAAATGCTTACAAATATAAGATTATGGACAGTGGTTTTACTTCTTCTTTGTTTTTAAAACCTTTAAATCAATTATATTTTGAACAAAATGATTCTCACTACTTTGTGGCTACCTCACGAAAGCTTACTTTTGCCCTGAAAATTTATCACAATGCCAGACTACAATTATTTAGACAACGTTGTCTCTCAAGTCAGAAGAGATATATTGCGTATGGTTCACAAAGTAAACTCGGGACACCCAGGAGGCTCTCTTGGTTGTACAGAATTTTTTGTCGCCCTCTACTATGAAATCATGGAACTTAAGGATGGTTTTGATATGAATGGATCAGACGAAAATTTGTTCTTCCTGTCCAACGGCCATATTTCGCCTGTGTTCTATAGTGTTCTTGCGCACAAAGGATATTTCCCTGTAGAAGAACTCAACACCTTTCGCTTGATTGATTCTAGATTACAAGGTCATCCAACCACCCACGAGGGACTCCCTGGAGTTCGCATTGCATCGGGTTCACTTGGACAAGGTCTTTCGGTAGCCATTGGCGCTGCGCTTTCCAAAAAAATGAATAACGATAGAAAAACTGTCTTTGCCTTAATGGGTGACGGTGAGTTGCAAGAAGGACAAAACTGGGAAGCCATAATGTTTGCTGCAGGAAAAAAAGTAGACAATCTCATTGCAACAGTGGATCTTAACGGAAAACAAATTGATGGAGCAACCGATGACGTCCTCCCCATGGGAGACATTCCTGCGAAATTTTCTGCTTTCGGTTGGGAAGTGATCAAGCTTGAAAAAGGCAATGATCTAAAAGCCATTGTTGAAACTTTAAAGCTGGCACAAACCAAAACAGGTAAAGGCAAACCCATAGTGATTATCATGCACACAGAAATGGGTAATGGGGTAGATTATATGATGCATACCCACGCTTGGCATGGAAAAGCTCCCAACGATGAACAGTTGGAAATAGCATTATCTCAAAACCCTGAGACACTGGGGGATTATTAATATAGGAACGTCAATAATATGGAAAAATATACCGATCAAGGGAAAGTAGATACTCGCTCAGGTTTTGGAGCTGGTCTGACTGAACTGGGAAGAACAAACCCCAACGTAATTGCCTTGTGTGCTGACTTGGTAGGCTCGCTTAAAATGCAAGATTTTATAGACGAAAACCCAGATCGATTTATCCAAGTAGGAATTGCAGAAGCTAATATGATGGGCATTGCCGCTGGATTAACTATTGGTGGGAAAATTCCTTTTACAGGAACATTCGCCAACTTTTCCACAGGAAGGGTTTATGATCAAATTCGTCAATCGATTGCCTACTCGGGGAAAAATGTAAAAATTTGTGCATCACACGCTGGGGTTACTCTGGGAGAAGATGGTGCTACCCACCAAATATTAGAGGACATAGGCTTGATGAAAATGCTACCTGGAATGACGGTGATCAACCCTTGCGACTTTAACCAAACCAAAGCAGCTACATTGGCCATTGCTAACCATCAAGGTCCTGTTTATTTACGTTTCGGCCGACCTAAAGTGGCTAATTTCACTACTGACGAAATGCCTTTTGAAATTGGAAAGGGAATTGTGTTAAACACTGGTAACGATGTTACCCTTGTCGCAACCGGTCATTTGGTATGGGAAGCTCTATTGGCTGCTGAGGCACTAGAAGCAGAGGGTGTCTCTGCAGAAGTCATCAATATCCATACCATCAAACCATTGGATACCGAACTATTATTAACTTCAGTCCGAAAAACAGGCTGTATCGTATCGGCCGAAGAACACAACTACCTTGGTGGTTTAGGAGAAAGTATTGCAGGAGCATTGGCTAGTTCTCATCCCACACCCCAAGAGTTTGTTGCTACAAATGACACCTTTGGTGAGTCTGGTACTCCAGCTCAACTGATGGAAAAATATGGATTGAACAAAAATGCCATCATCGCTGCTGCCAAGAAAGTGATGGCTCGAAAATAATTTTATTTCTAGATATATGAAAGGCACCCCAATCTTTTTCCTTTTTCTATTAAGCACACAACTTTGCTTAGCCCAATTAAAATTTGGCCTTCAAGGAGGCCTTAATTTTGACTCCGCAGGAGATATCAAACTGGTCAGTGAACAACTCCAAAAGGAAGGACGTTTAGACAGTAAATCTGGTTTTCACATAGGGGCATACGCTGAGGTTGATTTTATGGTTATTTATTTGAGACCCGAATTACAATACACTAAAGTGAGAAGTGAATTCGAGAACAACACCATAGACAATACAAGAATTGAACTTCCCGTATCTGTTGGGATTACCGTTCTAGGGCCACTGAGTGTTTTCTTAGGTCCTACTGCCTATTTCAATCTATCTCAAAAAAGTGCTGAATTGAATTTGGATGCAATGAAAAACAAAACAAATCTAGGGATGCATATTGGAACACGTGTTCAACTGGGCCCTATTGGTGTTGATTTTCGATATGAAAAAGGCTTTTCGTCCGTTCAAAGTCAACTTTTGTCACAAGCAGGAGTCCCGACAGGTGGGGAAATAGATACTCGTGCGAATCAATTTACTCTGGGAATTTCTTTTAAACTGAATTAGTTGCTGTCATGGTCGAGATAATCTGGGATGCCATCATTATCGTCATCGTCTGGATTACCATCTCCATCCCTATCATATTCCTCCCTAGTAGGAGTTCCGTCATTATCATCGTCAGCATCAAGAAAATTAGCATTCCTGTCCTCGTCAGTATCATCATTGAATGGATCGCCATCCCCATCTGGATCTTCATCCCTTGATAAAATTCCGTCATTATCATGATCGGCAGGATTAACCTTGTGCAAGGCTACCGAAAAAATTAAAGGGGAATAACTAGGTATGGACGAGAGATTACTTTCGTAGTATCCCAAAATAGAAGGAATAAAAAAGACACCCTGACCATAGTGGTCAAACTCATAGGTTCCATCGTTATTTACAGTGTGGTCACCTGACCTCAACACTGGTAAAAACTCTCTAAATCCGCGTATCACTCCCGTTGCCAAATTAAACCACATAGGTAATTCTCTCTGGTCAAAAACCGTACCGTCCAATAAGTAACCCTTATAGGTGACAAAAGTAGAATCCACAACGGTTGGGTTTTCTCCCATCCCCCTCTTGGCTTCTAAATAATAAATTTTGGTTGGAATTTCATTATTTTCACGATCGGTGATAAAGATTGTTTTGGTTTGCACCTGATCCCATAGTGCGGTTTTATCATCGTCATCCTCATTAATGGAGTCTAGGGCTATTTCTATTCTATAGTTGCCTGGGTCGTTTTCAAAATCCTCGTAATTATAAAAATGGGTTTGGAGGTAATTTACCAATGCTTCATCATCTGTTAAGGTTTGTTCCTGAACATCTCTTATGGGTTCAGGAACATTGTCTTTCTTACAACTCAAAACAACTACAGAGAGTAGCGAAATACAAAGAATAGCGTTTAAATACTTCATTGATAAAAATTGGAGTGCAAGATACAATTTTACTTTATTTTTGTAATCTAATTCTCTGAAGTTTAACAATGCGAATTGATCAATACCTTTGGTGCCTCCGCTATTATAAATCCAGAAATCAAGCCAGCTTGGCCTGCAAACAGGGGCATGTCAGATTTGGAGATCAAATTGTAAAACCCTCAAGAGAGGTTTTGATTGGAGACAAGGTCAAGGTGCGGAAAAATCAAATTTGGCACGAATTAAAGGTAATGGATATCCCTAAAAGTAGATTGGGAGCAAAACTGGTGGATATTTACCGAGAAAACACCACTCCCCAAGAGGCCTTTGACAACGCAGATTTTCAATCCCTTTCCAAGGGTCCTCATAGAGAAAAAGGTACTGGAAGGCCCACCAAAAAAGACCGAAGAGAAATAGATGGCTATTTCGAAGATTCGGATCAAACAGTTGATCCTAAAGATTGATCCCAAGAAATAAAATTTCAACCCGATTAAAAGCAAATTTAAAATCTATTCCTATATTTCAAATTCATAAAGGCTTACACACTCACCATGCCAGACAAGAAAAATAAAATAATGGATGCAGATGACATCCAAAAGTCCGTAAAAAGAATTGCCTTTCAAATCTATGAGAACCATTTTGAAGAACAGCAATTAGTATTGGCAGGAATCGCTCAAAACGGTATTATTCTGGGCAAAAGAATTCACGCTGAATTGGAAAAAATTTCCGATATAAAAGTGATCTTTATGGAAATCAGTATTGATAAAAAACATCCAATGAATCCTCCTGTATTGTCTAAAGCAATAGAAAATTGTGAGAACAAATCCGTTGTGGTAGTTGACGATGTCCTCAATACAGGAAGTACCTTAATTTACGCAGTCTCTCATTTTCTGAGCATAGAATTGAAAAAAATCCAAACCGCAGTTTTGGTGAATCGAAATCACAAAAACTATCCCATCAAAGGTGATTTTAAAGGTATTTCACTTTCAACCTCAATTAAGGAAAACATTGATGTAGCCTTCGGAAAAGACGAAGGTGTCTATCTAAGCTAAAAGCATTTCGACTTGAAGGGCTAAATCTTCAACCGAGTGCCCATCTGTCAGCAGGTGGTGCTGTGCTTTAATATAATACGGGATTCTTTCAAAAAGATGTTTGGCTATAAATTCCTCCAACTCTTCTTTGGTCTCCAGATGAGCAATCATTGGACGGTGGTCTTTTTGTTCAAAAAGTCGCTTAACTAATTCCTTTGGAGTTGTTTTTAGATAGAGTGTATTGGTGCCTTTTTTTTGATTGATATAATCTATATTATCAAAATAACAGGGCGTTCCTCCTCCCAATGCAATGATGGATTTAGCATCCTCAGAAAGTAACTTCTCCAAATAGAAACGTTCTTTTTTTCGGAAGTACAATTCTCCATATTCTTCGAAGATCATTGAAATGGTTGTTTTTTCATGAGATTCAATATAATGATCCAGATCAATGAATGAGAGGGAATTGGATTGTGCCAACTTATTGCCCAGTGCAGATTTTCCGCAGCCCATATAGCCCATTAAAATAAGGGATTTTGTCATATATACAAGGATTTGACTCGCCTATAAATTTATAACAATTGAAGATGAAAAGTAAATAATTGATATTATATTTGCACCCTGAAAAAGACTTGGTAGCTCAGTTGGTAGAGCATCTCCCTTTTAAGGAGAGGGTCCTGGGTTCGAGCCCCAGCCAAGTCACACCATTTTAAAGACCTGGTAGCTCAGTTGGTAGAGCATCTCCCTTTTAAGGAGAGGGTCCTGGGTTCGAGCCCCAGCCAGGTCACTCTCTGCGCACATGGCGGAATTGGTAGACGCGCCAGGTTGAGGGCCTGGTGGGAGTTAAATCCCGTGGAAGTTCGAGTCTTCTTGTGCGCACATCTTGCTTTTATTCATTTTTTACTTCTATTTCAAAAATTTTGCTAACTTTGTTTAAGCTTTTGCTAATGAAGATTGAACAATATGAGTAGGGTAAAAAGTAATTTCACCATCAAAGACCTTGAAAATATTTCAGGTATCAAGGCACATACCATTCGCATCTGGGAAAAAAGGTATGAATTGTTAAGTCCCGATAGAACTGACACTAACATCAGAAGGTATAGCCTTTCTAGTCTTCAGAAATTATTAAACATTACCTTATTATACAACCACGGTTTTAAAATTTCTAAGATTGCTAGTCTCGATCAAGAAGAAATTCCAATTATGGTTCGTGAAATTGCCCTAAAGTCAAATTCAGAACAAGTTTCCATTAATGCGTTGAAACTATCAATGGTTAATTTTGATACGGTTTTATTCGATGCTACTTTCGAAGAAATACTCCTTCAAAATGACTTTGATTTTGTTTTCATTAATATTTTCATGCCATTGATGAACGAGTTGGGGATCTTATGGCAAACCAATGCCATCAGTACTTCTCACGAACACTTTATTACCAATCTGATTAAGCAGAAAATTCATATTCAAACCGAATTTCTACAAAAAGAATACATCCCCCAACACAACTATAAGACATTTGTTCTGTATTTGCCAGAAAACGAGATACATGAGTTGGGTGTATTATTCCTCAACTATTACATCCTTAAATTTGGATATCGAACTATTTTTCTAGGTCAATCCCTCCAAACAGAAAGCCTGGAAACACTTATGAGTGTCAATAGTGACCTTTGCTTTGTAACCTATCTGACGGTAGAACCCAACAAAGAGATAATTGATGATTATTTGGATGATTTCCACACTACCCTTTTGAGAGAAAGCGATGCACATTTGGCTATTTTAGGCCCGCAACAAGTAAATATTAATTTGGCTCAACTCCCAAAGAATATTCATCTTTTCAAAACAGTTGACGCTTTCCAACAAAAATTCCTGAAAGCTTCAATATTTGTGTAATTCACTGATTATTTATTGATTTTTATTACTTTTATTAAAGCATTATAATTCAATAACTATATTTAAATTGAAAAATCATTTTGACACTGTTTCTTATGAGTGTAGCAAATTGGTTACTCAACGCTACAGTACTTCATTTACGCTTGGAACCAGAATGCTTGGGAAAAAGTTCAGGAAACATATTTACAACGTATATGGGTTTGTGAGATTTGCCGACGAAATTGTAGATAGTTTTCACGATTTCGATAAGAATGATCTTCTTCAAAGGTTTGAAGCAGATTTAACCCATGCCCTCAAAAACAAAATCAGCCTCAACCCAATCCTTAATTCATTCCAATACACTGTTAATGAAAACAATATCCAAAAAGAATTAATCGATGCTTTTTTAAAAAGCATGAAAATGGATTTACATAAACATAAATACACAAGCAGGGAAGAATACCAGGAATACATTTATGGTTCTGCAGATGTAGTAGGACTCATGTGCCTCCATGTATTTGTAGAAGGGGATATGGAAGAATTTAACCGTCTAAAACCCAACGCTATGTCTTTGGGTAGTGCCTTTCAAAAGGTTAATTTTTTAAGAGATCTCAATGCTGATTTTAAATTGTTGGACCGTACTTATTTCCCCAACCTGAATCTCTCAGATTTTGATGAAAAAAGTAAAACAGCTATTATCAAGGACATTGAAAAAGATTTTGATCATGCGCTAGAAGGCATATTTATGTTACCCGAAAGCGCCCGCCTAGGGGTTTATACTGCATATAAATACTACAAAAAACTTCTGATTAAACTCAAAAATACTCCCTCAAGAAAAATTCAATCGGCTCGAATACGGGTACCTAACTATCAAAAAATGGGTGTATTAGCACAATCTTATCTCAAATTTCACTTAAACCTTTTGTAAATGGAAACCCTACTTTGGATTGGTGTTTTGTGCTTCACTTTTTTTGCCATGGAATTTATGGCATGGTTTTCACACAAATATATTATGCATGGTTTTTTGTGGGTACTCCACAAAGACCACCACAAAAAAGACCATACATCTTGGTTTGAACGCAACGATTTGTTTTTTATTTTCTATGCCGTTATAAGTACCTCCTGTGTTATTTTATGGGGAGAGTACAACTTTTGGGCGGGATTGCCCATTGGAATAGGGATATTTATTTATGGTGTTACCTACTTTTTAGTACATGATATTTTCATTCACCAACGATTTAAATGGTTTAGAAATGCCAACAATCGTTATGCAAAAGCCGTTAGAAGGGCACACAAAATGCATCACAAACATTTGGGAAAAGATGATGGAGAGTGTTTTGGAATGTTATGGGTTCCTCTAAAATACTTTAAAAACTAGTTCGTTTTTCTCCAGTTGTTATTAAACTGACAATTGTCAAAATCATTATTCAGACTGATATAAGTCAATTCAATTTTTTCCTTCATCCATTTTTTGATAGCATTTAACTTTTTTTCCTTTAATGCCAATTCTTTTATTTTAATGTAATCCATAGAATAATCAGCAGTGTGTTCGTCATATCGATTGGTCACCTTAAGGATTTTATATTTTTTCAAACCAGAGCGGTCTTCGTCGAGCAGGGGAACTGAAATCTCATCATCTTTCAAATCTCTAATTTGATTGTAGAGTAAAGGATCCATTTTTGTAAGCTCAAATCTTTTATCTCCAGTGGTTGGATTGATGATAGCACCACCGTTAAGCCGGGTTTCTTTTTCACTGGAAAACTGATAAGCTGCCTCCTCAAAAGAGATTTCCTCATCGATGATTCTGGTTCTCAAGGTATCTAAAAGCTTCCTTGCTTCCTCCAATTGATCTTGATCAACCTTGGGTGTCAAAAGAATATGTCTGACATCCACCTCTTGCCCCCTAATACGTTCTACCATAAGAATATGCCAACCAAAATCGGTTTTAAAAGGATCTGAAATTTGCCCTTCCTGCATACTGAAAGCTATATCACGAAATTCCTTTACCATTCTGGGTTTCTTTCGGTGAAGAGTATACTTCCCTCCACTAGATCGTGATCCCGGATCTTGAGAATACAATACTGCCTTGGAAGAAAAACTCATTCCCAACTCTTCAACATCTACTTTAAAAGATTTGAGTCGGTTAATGATACGTTCTTTTTCTTCTTCCGAAACCTTAGGTTCCAGAACAATCTGTGAAATCTCCAGCTCTGTTCCAAAGGTCGGTAGATCATTCTCAGGAATTTGTTTGAAGAAATTTCGTACTTCCTCAGGTGTTATTTCTATTTCGCTAACGATCTTTGATTGCATCATCGAAGACAGCTTTTGTATTTTATTGATTTGAAAAAGTTCGTCTCTAAAAGACAATTCGTCTGGCTTTTTATAAAACTCCAAAACCTTTTCAATACTTCCCAATTGCTCGGTAAAATAGGCAATACTTTGATCTACATAATCGTAAATTTCCTCGTCACTCACTTCCAAACTGTCTTGGATGGCATGATGTGCATACAGCTTGTCTTCCATCAATTTACCCAACAACTCACATCGACTAACGTTTTTGGTTGACATTCCTTGGGATTCCATCTCAACGATTGTTTTGTCAATATCCGATTCGAGAATAACATAGTCTCCTACCACAGAAGAGACTCCATCTACCTTAATTCTTTGGGGTTTTACAGATTGACTTCCTTGTGCAATTAAACTTGAAGTAATTAGTAAGAATAAAAGAATTAAATAGCTGTCTATTAATTTATTAGTATGTCTCAAATTTTTTGGTTTTAATGGCATCTTGTAAAATATTATTATCAAAATATCTTAAAAATTCAATTTTTCTTTTGTTAAAAACTACGTCTTTTATGGTATTCTCAACATAAGAAAGTGGGGCTATACTACCCCTATCCAATCGATCAACCAACGCTAACAAATATAAAGCTAAACTATCTTTCACCTCATAATAATTGGGTGTTTTTAAAAAACGCTCCTGTTGGCGTTCATCGAGGAAATACAATTGATCTTTAATTTCCATTCCACTCAACCAAATGGAATCCGATAAAAAATAGTTGGAAAACTGAAAAGATAAAGAATCTAGAAAAACTATATCCTCTGCATCAAATTTCTTAAATCGATTGGTGATTTCTCTTCGATCCACATTGTCAAGTGGCAAACTAATGAATCTGACCCTATAGACAGGTTCTTTTAGCTTGAAATTTTGTTTGTTTATCTGATAATATTCATTTACGTCATCTTCCTCCAACAGCGTATCCATCGAGGATTTAAGAACAAATTCTCGATAAGCATTCGTAAACAAGTTCGATTCATAACCATTGACCAAATCATTCAATTCTGCAATTTTATCTATCGGTAGATTGATCATTGACTTTTCATAAAGCAGTTTTTGATGTGCCCAAGTATTGATAAAATTACTCACCCTAACCAAACTGTCTTCTTTAGAATCAAACGATTTAAAATATCGTTCTATATCAGAGCGGTACAAATAGTGATTTTCGGCTCGGGCAACTAATCTGTCTTGCTTGGAAGTGTTCATGCCTTCACATGCCATGATACTAGACAAAAGCCATAATAAAACTATCCCATTTTTGAATAAACTATAGTGAATTGATTTCATTGCAGTTGGAACGGATTTTTTTTAAAATATTGCATGATTTATTAACAATTAAATTGATTATTCTTAATAAAGTTTTTAATATATTGATTTACAGTATTTTAACATGTTAATATTTTTTTGAACTTATTAAAAGAAATTGTAAATTGCAATTGTATTTAAAAACAGTGAAAACAACATTTATTACTTTTTGCTTTTTAATTTTCTCATTAGTTTTCGTCAAAGCTAGTCCGACACTCCCCTCCTCTAGTTTCACTACCCAACCCACTTCCAGCTCTGATGATACTTTAAACATTATTTACCAAAACAATTCCCTTTTAATCCAAGGAATCAAAATTAATGGTAACCTAAAGATTTATTCTATCATTGGAAATAAAATTATGGACATGAACGTACAAGATTTTTCCAAAGTCTTTATACCTATCAATCTCGAGAGACAAAACCTCTATATCATTCGAATTGAAACTACCGATAATAGAATTTTTACGCATAAAATTGTAGCCCACTAGATCAGGGACTGTAATTTGGTGCCTCTTTAGTAATACTAATATTATGTGGATGACTTTCTTTAATTCCTGAAGCAGTAATGGTGACAAATTTTGCTTTTTCTTGTAGCGTTTTTATGTCTTTTGTACCACAATAGCCCATTCCTGCTCTAAGTCCTCCGATGAATTGGTGAATGCTTTCATTCAAATCTCCTTTGTAAGGAACTCTCCCCACAATTCCTTCTGGCACTAATTTTTTAATATCGTCCTCTACATCCTGAAAATAACGGTCTTTACTCCCTTTTTTCATGGCTTCCACTGAGCCCATTCCTCGGTAAGTTTTGAATTTTCTGCCTTCAAAAATAACAGTCTCACCGGGTGATTCCTGAGTACCAGCCAGTAAAGAACCCAACATAACCGCATCTGCCCCAGCAGCAATGGCCTTGGGGATGTCTCCTGTATAACGAATTCCTCCATCAGCAATAATGGGTATTTCTGAGCCACCAAGGGCTTTATAAACCTCCGTAATAGCAGAAAGTTGAGGATAGCCTACTCCAGCAATGACCCTTGTGGTACAAATTGATCCTGGACCAATTCCCACTTTTACAGCATCTGCCCCAACATCAGCCAAATATTTTGCTGCCTCGGCCGTTGCAATATTACCAACTACTACGTCAAGATCAGGGAAAGTTTCTTTTACCCTTTTTAAAGCTGACGCAACACCTTTGGAATGTCCATGAGCCGTATCAATAACAACAGCATCCACATTAGATTTAACCAAAGCTGTGGTGCGTTCTAACAAATCAGCAGTTACGCCTACCGCGGCAGCAACACGTAATCTTCCAAATTTATCCTTATTACCATTGGGTTTTGCCCGGTGTTTGGTCATGTCTCTAAAAGTAATAAGACCTACCAAAATATTCTCTCCATTGACCACAGGCAGTTTCTCTATTTTGTGATTTTGTAAAATTACTTCTGCCTCTTCAAGGGAGGTCCCCTCTTTAACAGTAATGAGGTTTTCAGAAGTCATCACTTCCGAAATGGGGCGGTCATCATTTTTTTCAAAGCGCAAATCACGATTGGTAACAATTCCCAGTAGACTATTTTTAGCATCTACAATAGGAATGCCTCCAATTTTATAATATGACATATTATCCTTGGCGTCCTTGACACGGGAGTCAATGGTCAACACTACGGGGTCAATGATCATTCCAGACTCAGCTCTTTTTACCGTCCTAACTTTATTGGCTTGATCCTCAATGGTCATGTTTTTATGTAATACACCAATTCCACCCTCTTGGGCCATAGCGATGGCCATTCTGCTCTCTGTTACCGTGTCCATAGCCGCCGAAACAACGGGTACATTTAGGGTTATGTTTCTGGAAAAGCGCGACGTGATGGATACCTCGCGGGGAAGTATTTCTGAGAAAGAAGGCACTAACAATACGTCATCGTAGGTAAGTCCTTGTCCAATAAATTTATCGGAAATCATAAGCAATTAATTTAGAACTAATTGCATGCAAATATACGGAATTAATCCGCATTATGACCGACTCGGTTTTTTTAATAAATCGAAAAAAATAAAGGATAGGGCCAAAAGGTAGGAAAGGGTCATCAATACACCAGAGATCACCACAATAATGGAAAAAAAAGTATACCCCATCCAAATCAGATAAATCCCACCAAAAGTGACCAGTACAGAAATAAAAGGTTCTATCGTAAGTATTTTTTTTCTCAGAACGCTTTGCTCAGTTCCCCAAAGCAAAATACCCATCAGAAAAAAAATCATGGTAATCGACAACACATGGGTGTGGATGATGGTCAACATCTCTCGGCTACTCTTTTTAAATTTAAGTACCTGAGGTTCAACTTCGTCTTCGTTTCCATTGTAATTTTCTTCAATACCTTGTGGAGTTGTAGAATCCGTTTGGGCAACAAAGGCCAGGCCAGAAAAATAACCTATTGACAGTAAAACTAAAAAAACACCTATAAATGATTTGATGGGTGCAGATAAATCTTTGATCAAAAATGGACTAGACATCGATTATCGGCTAACTACTGCCAATTGGCGTTGCAACTGAGAATAGACATAATTGATAGAATTGGTCATGGACTTGACCGAGATCGTAGCTCCAGAAATAGCACTGATGTTGTCTCCATAGATAAAACGTTCACCCAATGAACTGTTCTGGAACTGAGACAACCAGCGTTTACTGGAAATCTCACCGCCATAATCTTCGCGATAGACCATGACTTTGGCTTTTTTCTGAATAAAATTTTGATCAAAGAGAATCAAATATTCAAAAGTATCCGTTTTACTGGGAGCGGTTCCCAAGAATGCATAGCCCAGTAATTCCTCTCCTTTATTGATGGCATAAATTTGATGGTCCGTCAAATAAGTGCTGTTTTTGAATTGAAAACCTGGAATACCTGTAATATTCTCTAAATTGAAATCGTTACACAAAAAAACTTTTGTTATTTCCTTTTGCATACGCTTCTGAACCAACTTTGTGATATCAAAGTCAGCCGTTGTATTAAAAAAACACAATGCTGCTAGCGTAAAGTTGGTTATAGATGAAATCATTCTCTAAATTACATTCAAAGATAAAAGTGTATTACAGAAATTCCAAGTTTATTTAGATTAAATTTAATTAAAAATAAAAAATTAGAACCAAACCCCCACTCCTGCATTAATTTGACCCTTGTCACTACCCGCTAAACCAGTGGATTTGTTTTGATAATCAACTTTAAAAACAGCACCCGGAGCCAAGTGATATGAAAGGCCAGTAGTGATTTCTTTTCGATGAAAAGCTGCTTTCCGGGTAATATTTGAGGGAACGGTTGCATGGGTGTCAAAATTCTCATAACGAACAAAAGCAAATAATCTTTGTCTTTTTATGATGGGCAACAAATTATAAGCTGCTTCAATATAATAACCTGACATAGAGGAACCCAAATCTTTTCCTGTCAATTGATTATATTGATCAGCATCGTTGATAGAACTGGTAATGTATTGACCTCTTGCAGTAAATCTCCTAAAGTTATATCGGGCGTCCAACCCCAACATGGAAAGTCCTACCGTACTCCCGTCGGTATCATATACCTGGTCAGCTGCTTGGGTTTTTCCAAAATAACCAGACAAGCCGACTCTTAGTCCATTGATTCCATAAAAATCTAACTTCATGGAAAGGTTAGGCGTTCTAAAAACAGATTCAGCTCCTTTTTGCCTTCCTGACCTTAAACCATTAGACCCTTTGATCAATCCGTCTGTTCCATTATGAGACAAAAAGCCATTAAATATGTAGGCCTGATACCTTAATGATAAGGCATCCGATCTTCCAGAGAGACCTATACCAATTTCCCTCCAAGTGGTAGGAACTAGTTTATTGTCTATCGAAGGTCGTTCTACACCATTAAAAGTAGTAGGTTCGTGATATTCATTGATGATTCCCATTGGAACCAACATTAAACCAGCTCTAACGTTGAGTGAATTGTTGACGGCATAATTAACAAATGCTTGTTCGATGTATACTTCTTTTACATGTTCAAACTCAACTTCAGTAACAAATTGTGTACGATCATCAAACTTGTATCCAAACAGTAAAATCAGGCGTTGTACATCGATTTCACCGTTGGCTGCCTCTGGCTGGTTATACAACACTTCGGCATAACCACCAAAAGTCATCCCGTTGGGAACCGCTTCCAAGTTTTGTAAAATTCTCTGATACCCATTGATTTGCAATAAATTTTGATCCTTATAGATCGATAGGCTATCCGATACATTCTGAGCTTGAGCACTCAAACTGATCATTAGTAGAATTAAGAAATTTGTAATATTATATTTCATGTTGTTCTTTAATTAGACTAATTATAAATAAAGCATAATATTAATTGAAAAAAATTAGATATTAAAGGATATAAAAACTTTATTTTTAAAACATCTAGAAGCCTAGGTAAGAACTTACTGAAAAAAAAATTAAGGATAAATAACTATATTTGTACAAAGTTGAAAAGAGAAATGATAGAGAGCTTAAATGAACAGTTGACCCCCATCAAAGAACAATTAGTCCAACATCCACTTTATAAAAATATTGGATCGACGGATGACATAAGGCAGTTCATGAAATCTCATGTATATGCTGTTTGGGATTTTATGTCATTGGTCAAGAAATTACAGTTAGATTTAACAACCACTAGCCTACCTTGGCAACCCCCGAGCAACAATTCCGCTGCACGTTTGATCAACGAAATCGTATGGGGAGAGGAAACAGATGAGGATAAAGATGGTAATTCCGTCAGTCACTTTGAAATGTACCTCAATGCCATGCATCAAATTGGTGCCGACACCACAGGAATAGAAGGCATGTTGTTGGAGGTTCAACAAGGAAATAATATTTTTGACATCATTGACCAAGCAGGTCTTCCAACATATGTAGCCGATTTCTTACGCTTCACTTTTCATATCATTGAAGAAGGCAAAGTCCATAAAATTGCTGCTGTTTTTAGTTTTGGACGGGAAGATTTGATTCCAGACATGTTCATCTCCATGATCAAAAAAATGAATCGTGATAACGACCAGGATTTTGATCAAATCATCTATTATTTTGAAAGACATATCGAGGTAGATGGAGATTCCCATGGTCCAATGGCGCTAAAAATGATCAAAAATCTTTGCGGAACCGACCCTATAAAATGGGAAGAGGCTATTTCCGCTTCCAAATCCGCTCTCGAAAGGCGTATTGCTCTTTGGGACGGTATCAACCTCCAAATCACCCAAAAAGAAAAAGCCCTATCATGATTCGATCTTTATTCATTGCACTCATTGCCTTCAGCATATCGCTCAAAGGACAAAGTACTAACATTACTGATTTTGCCAACACCATTACGGATAAAGAACTCAAGGAACACCTATATGTCTATGCCTCAGATTATTTTGGGGGAAGAGAAACTGGAACCAAGGGACAAAAAATAGCTGTAGACTTCCTCAGAGATTATTACATCAGCCAAAATATACCTCCTGCTGCAGGCAGTGAAAATTATTTCCAGAAAATGAAGCTTGACATCAAGGGTGTCTCGGTAGATTCAGAAAATGTTGCTGCAATCATTGAAGGAAGTGAATTTCCCAACGAGTACATCGTTATTTCCGCCCATTTGGATCACATCGGTACTCATGATGGAGAAATTAATAATGGAGCCGATGATGATGGTTCAGGTACAGTAGCCATGATGGAAATTGCTGAAGCTTTTAAGCAAGCCTCACTGCAAGGGTACAACCCTAAAAGATCCATAGTATTTCTCCATGTCAGTGGAGAGGAAAAAGGACTTTTGGGTTCCAGATATTACGTGGAAAATCCACTCTATCCTCTCTTACAAACCGTTGCCAATCTGAATATTGACATGATTGGAAGGTTGGATCCCAAAAGAAAAGATAAGGATCCTAAATATATTTATCTTATCGGGTCTGACAAACTCAGTCAAGAATTACACGACATTTCAGAAGCAGCCAACCAAAAATACACCCAGCTAAAACTAGATTATACTTTCAACGCCGACGATGATCCCAATCGATTTTATTACCGCAGTGATCACTATAACTTTGCCAAAAACAATATTCCAGTTATTTTCTATTTTAACGGTACACATGAAGATTATCATAGACCTAGCGACACCCCCGATAAAATTAATTATCCCTTGCTCCAAAAGAGAACCCAACTTATCTTTTATACCCTTTGGGAATTGGCCAATAGGGCGGAGAGAATTCAATTAAAATAATCTGACCTGAGAAGCATTGGGTTAGTAATCCATTATAAGTCATTCCATCCCACCACTTGGCTTCTTAAAATTAATTCTAAGGTTTTGAGGTATTATATAGAAATTTGCGGTTTGTTGTGTTTTCATCTACAGCAAAATCTAAATCCCTTTAATAGCCCCCTTAAATACTTCGTTAAACTTACGGGTTTGAATTTTATAAATATATTTATGTAATAAAAATCTATCATCATGAAATTAAAAAACCTTCTCTTTATTATATTGATCGTATCGGCTGGTCTGCTACAATCCCAAGAAATTGAAAAAACCGTCGCTACAAACGACAGTCTTTCAGTAGCAATGACGCAACAAGATTCAATTCAATCAGAATATAAGATCAAAAGACTATCCATTGGACTCAAAGTCGGTATTCCCAATGTGGCATCGGTAGGTGCCCAATATACCCTTCCAATACTAAACAATCATTTGGCACCATACTTTGAATATTCTGCTTATGCTTATGATGATGATAAAATGGAAGGCGATTTAAAATTTTCTGAATTTGGAGTCTCCTATTATTTTAACGAAAAAGGAAAAGGCCTATACTTGGGTGTTGGTGTTTCCAGTCTGAAAGTAATGGCCAACTAAAATGATATTTCTTTAGACTTTGGTAAAACTGGATCTGGATCTACTGAAATCGCTCTTAATACAACCAATTTAAAACTAGGATTCAAGACTGGAGGAAGTATCTACTTTAGGGTGGAAGTAGGCTACGGGATTGGGGATTTGCCACAAACTTTCAATTTTACAGCAACAGACAATTCTAATCCATTATATACAGAGACTGTAACTAAGGACATTCCAGAAATACCTGGAATCTCCGAAAGCGGCATGATCATTGGGAATATAGGTTTTGGAGTCTCATTTTAAAACCTCAAAAGAACTCAATAAAAAAGCCTTTCCGATTGGAAAGGCTTTTTTTATGGGGTGGAAGACCGGTTTCGAACCGGCGACCTCTAGAACCACAATCTAGCGCTCTAACCAGCTGAGCTACAACCACCATAATTGGATGCAAATTTAATGACTTTTTGCTACAATCTAGAGTAAGCTGTCAAAATTTTCTACAGCGAGGAATCGCTCTGTAGTAAAGCCCTCTCCCGCGTCTTTATAAATCAATCTTCCCATATTTTTAACCCGGGAGGCAACGCTTTCAATAAAATTCAAGGAACTTATAGGGGTTTGAGGACCCTCAGCATTTTCGTTAAAAAACTGACTTTTATAGGCTTTAATGGCTTCCATTTTTTGATCTAAATAACCAGACACATCCACTACAAAGTCAGGAGTAAGCTCTTCCCACTGTATGTAGTGAAAAACATGATTGGGGCGAAATGCTTCCTGCTTCTTGCCTTGATCATCAAAGGTTACAATGCGTTGTAATCCACTTAAAAAAGAAGCATGACTCACCAAGTCCGAGGCCTTGGCATGATCAGTGTGGCGGTCTTTGACTGCATTGCACAAAACCACATCGGGAGTGTATTTCCGCAAGACACGTATGACCTCCATCTGATGATCCGAATCATTAAAAATAAAAGCGTCTTTAAAATTTAAGTTTTCTCTGATCCTCACCCCAAGAATGTCGGCTGCTACCTTTGATTCAGATGCCCTGAGTTCGGCAGTGCCTCGGGTACCCATTTCTCCTTGGGTAAGGTCAATGATACCTACCTGCTTACCTTGTGCTACCGCCTTGGCGATACTAGCACCACAGCCCAACTCAACGTCATCGGGATGGGCACCGAAAGCTAAAATATCTAATTTCATAGGTTTAGTTGGCCGCTTGCACCTTTTCATTAACCCATTCCACTATTTCATCACTCATAGGGGAAGTTCGTGGTGTGATGATTTTTTCAAGTTTACCGTCTCTACCAATTAAATATTTTTGGAAATTCCAAGAAACACTAGAACTTTTAATTCCGTTTTTACCAACCTGTGTAAGAAATTGATACAAAGGATGCATTTCACTTCCCTTGACTTTAATCTTACTCATCATGGGAAAAGTAACTCCATAATTCTTTTCGCAAAATTTTGCAATTTCTTTATTACTTCCAGGCTCTTGCCATAGAAATTCGTTGGCAGGGAAACCTACAATGACAAAATCATTGTTCTTATACTGATCATAAAGCTTCTGAAGTCCTTTATATTGGCCCGTAAGACCACATTTAGAAGCCGTATTGACAATCATAATTTTCTTTCCTCTAAGATTTTCAAAATCAAAAGTATTTCCTTCGATGTCTTTGACTTTAAATTGATAAATCGTTTTTTCCATAGTAGTTTCATTTTGGCAAATACCCAGATTAACAAATAAAGTTAGAGTAATAAAAAATATTAAATATTTCATATTGCAAATTTCGCACTTTATTTTGTTAAAAAAAAATCAAAAAATGTTAAACAGAAAAATTAGTGTATTTCTGCCGATAGTTGTACCTCCAAAAGTTTTTTACATATTGGTTCCAACTCCTCATAAGAACCCGTTTTAACAGCGCATTTTCCAGAATAATGAACAATGTAGGCACACTGTTCGGCCTGTTCAAGTGTATGATCACAATAGGCCATTAGAGAATTGATGACGTGATCAAAAGTATTGACATCATCATTATAAAGTATGATTTCGTGTTCCCTTTCTACTTGGGTCAGTTCATCAACTTCACTTTCTTTTTCAATTTGTGGCTTTTCAGTACTCACGATTTAACGAAGTGGGTGGCAACCCACTGATTTTTTTCAAAATTACGAATAAATCTAAAGCCATGCTGTTCACATGAATTACGAATTACCCTCAGATCGTCAATATAAAAACCACTCATCAGTAACACACCTCCAGATTTTAGCATATTTGCGTAAGCCTCTATCTGTTTCAAAAGTACATTTCGATTGATATTGGCCAAAACCATATCACAATCTTCTAAGGTCGGAACCAAGTGGTTTAGTTGAGCGGTTATGTTCTGACAGTGGTTTAAAATTACGTTCTCTTGAGTGTTTTCTACACACCAAGGGTCATTGTCCACAGCAAGAATATATTTCCCTCCTTTTTTTTCGGCTAATAAGGCCAAAACACCAGTGCCAGTCCCCATATCCAAAATGGTTTTGTTCTGACAATCCAAATCCAGTAGAAATGAAATCATCAATTGTGTGGTTTCGTGATGACCCGTTCCAAAACTCATTTTTGGAGTAATGATCAACTCATAGTCGACTATTTCAGGCGGATGGAAGTCCGCCCTGACCACGCAGCGATCCCCTACCCTGATGGGTGAAAAATTCTGCTCCCATTGGGCGTTCCAATTTTGGGGGGGAATGGTTTTGTGATCACAGTTTATTTTAATGTCCTCAACAGTAAAAACAGGAATTTGGCTGAAATCTTTTTCAATAAAATCACCTTCAGGAATATAAGCCTTAAATCCTGCAGGGGTATCAACAAAACTTTCAAAACCTAAAGCGCCCATTTGAGCAATCATCAGTTCTCGCCAAGGATCTATTGGACTCAAACAAATGTCAATCTCCAAATAGGGAACCGCCACTTATGCCGATTGAATGATGGCCGAAAAATCTTCTGCTTTCAGTGCAGCACCACCAATAAGTCCTCCGTCTACATCGGATTGAGAAAAAATAGCCGATGCATTGGCAGGTTTTACACTTCCTCCATAAAGAATAGAAATGGAATCGGCCAGTGTCTGATCGTATTTTGAAGCAATCAAGCTTCTTATGTAAGCGTGCATTTCTTGCGCTTGTTCAGGCGAGGCAGTCTCTCCTGTCCCGATGGCCCAAACGGGCTCATAGGCCAAGATTATTTTTGACCATTGCTCGGGACTCAAATCAAAAAGGGCAGTTTCCAACTGGGTTTTAACCACTTCAAAGTGACTACCCGATTTACGCTGATCCAATTCCTCACCAAAACAAAAAACAATTTCCATATCATGGGAGAGTGCAGTAGTCACTTTCCACTTAAGGGAAGCATCGGTTTCATTGTAATAGGCCCGACGTTCTGAATGACCTAAAATGACTTTTTGGATACCTATACTACTGAGCATTGCAGCAGAAATTTCACCTGTAAAAGCTCCAGATTCAGCTGCATTCATGTTTTGAGCCAAAACTTCAATACGACTCCCTTGGGTCAATTCCTCGGCTTGAACCAAATGGGTAAAAGCAGGGGCCACCATAACCCTTAGGTCGGTGGAAAAGTTAAGAGGTTTAAGGGCTTGAATCAATTCAGCAGTTTTTCGCTTGTTGTTATTCATTTTCCAATTTCCGGCTACAATTTTTTTTCTCATGATATATTTAGTTAAAAAGTTTTACTTGTGGATCGAGTTGAGCGTAGATAAAATCAACCGCTAAGTTGATCAGTATAAAAAGACTGGAGAGTGTCAGGACAATACCCATAATTACAGGAATGTCGAGGGTATTTAATGATGTAACAATTTCTTTTCCCATTCCTTTCCACCCAAATATGTATTCTACAAATACAGCTCCTGCCAACAGGGAAGCAAACCAGCCAGAAATGACAGTTACTACCGGATTTAAGGCATTTTTGATGCCGTGCTTATAAATGACCTGAAAAGTAGATAAGCCCTTGGAATAGGCAGTTTTAATATAATCTTGGGACAGTACTTCAAGCAAGCTACTGCGCATGAGTTGTATGATGACAGCAATGGGTCGGATACCTAAAACCACAGCTGGTAAAATCAAATTTTTTAGTTGTAATACCCTACCCTCTCCAAAATCGTCCAACTCATATAGGTTTCCACTCATATTTAATCCGGTATACTGATGATAGAGAAATCCAAAAAACCAAGAAAATAGAATAGCACTGAAAAAAGAAGGGACACTCATCCCCAAGGTACTAACAAATTGCAACCAACGATCCACCCATGTATTGTAATTTAAAGTGGCTACAATACCCAAAACAATTCCTAAGAAAATAGCAATCACAATAGATGCTAGAGCCAGAATAAAAGTGTTAGAAAAGGTTTCCGAAATGACCGTTGAAACTTTTTTTCCTCTTTTTTGATAAGAGGTTCTCAAATAGGGCCACTTTAATACCAAGACATAGTCTTCTTTTTCAATAATGGGAAAGGCATTGTACTTCTCTGTAGTAAAATAGGATAAATCGTCTTCCGTTTTTGAATGAAGAGAAACAGGAGACAAATCATTAAGGTAAAGGGCGAATTGTCTGGAAACTGGTAGATCAAAACCATATTTTTTTTTGACCATTGCCAGTTGATCACTGTTTTCATTTTGACCCAGCATCATCTGAGCAGGGTCACCTGGCAAAACATTAAAAAGGAAAAAAACCAGACTCACCACACCCAAAAGGGTTAACAAAGCGTAGAAAATTTTGGAGAGTACGTTTTTTAACATTTATTCCTCGAAAGCCTTCAGGTGAATTAAAGCAAAAATGGCATAATTGACAATGTCTTGATAATTGGCATCAATACCTTCACTCACAATGGTTTTACCATCATTTCCTTCTATTTGTTTGACCCGCATCAATTTTTGTAAAATTAAATCCGTCAATGAACTTACCCTCATATCTCGCCAAGCCTCTCCATAATCGTGATTTTTGGCCATCATCAATTCAAAAACCACTGCCGCTTGTTTTTCGAAATGACACAAGGCATCCTCCGTATTTAAATCTGGAGTTTCAGAAACTCCCAATTCAATCTGAATCAAAGCCATCAACGAATAATTGATAATGCCTATAAACTCAGACACCTCTCCCTCTGCTACTTTTTGGGTGGTATTGGTTTGCAACCCTCTTATTCTTTGGGCCTTGATAAAAATCTGATCTGTCAAAGAAGGCAATCTCAAAATGCGCCAAGCACTTCCATAATCTTCCATCTTACTGGAAAACAATACTTTGCAATTCTTCATTACACTTTCGTACTGTTCAGGGGTGGATGTCATCGGTTTATTTATCTTTGGCGTAAATTTCGATATTTTTTTTTACTCTATAAAGAGCATTATAAAAAGTTTGAAAACTATTTATACAGAAGCATGACCATCAATCTCAAAGGCGAATTAATCGATCTCAGTCAACCCAAAATAATGGGGATACTGAATTTAACTCCCGATTCGTTTTATGACGGTGGTCAATTCAATTCAATTGATCAAGCGCTAAAACAAACCGAAAAAATGCTTCGAGAAGGCGTTTTTATTATTGATCTAGGTGCTTGTAGTACAAAACCTGGTGCTAAAGAAATTAGTGAAGAAGAAGAACAACAAAGACTCTACCCTGTTTTGGAAAAATTATTGGAAAGTTTTCCAGAAATCTATTTTTCCATCGATACCTGTCGCGCTTCGGTAGCCAAAGGATGTTTGTCGCGCGGAGCGGCCATGATCAATGACATTTCTGGAGGACAATTTGACCCGCTGATGATGGAAACGGTAGGTAGTTTTAATGCACCCTATGTATTGATGCATATTGCAGGTACACCTGAGAACATGCAAAAAAATCCCGAATACAAAAATGTGGTTCAAGAAATATTACATTATTTTTCTGAAAGAATCCAACAGGCCTATCAAAACGGGATCAATGACGTAATCATTGATCCTGGCTTTGGATTTGGAAAGACAATGGAACACAACTATGAACTATTGAAAAATTTGGAACTATTTCACAGTCTTGAACTCCCACTATTGGTCGGTGTTTCTAGAAAGTCTATGATCTATAAAAAACTGGGGGTTTCGCCCGATGGAGCTCTCAATGGAACTTCAGCACTAAACAGCATAGCGCTCCTCAAAGGAGCACACATTCTCAGGGTCCACGATGTCAAGGAAGCCAAAGAATGTTCTGTTTTATTGCAAGCCCTGCAATAGTTTTATAATTTTACAAAAACAGTCTTCTTGAATAAAATAGATTTTCTTGACATTAACTTTATCGATATTGTCGATATTCTGCTGGTTGCACTTTTGCTTTTCTACGCCTACAGGCTGATCAAAGGAACAGTGGCCATCAATATTTTTATTGGTATTGTCATTTTCTATGTCATATGGAAATTGACTGACATTCTCAACCTTGATGTATTGAGCAACATATTAGGTAAATTTATTAGTGTTGGTTTTTTTGCACTGATAGTGGTATTCCAACAAGAAATCAGGAAGTTTTTACTTTTGATTGGTTCTACCAATTTTGCTTCTCGACGAAATGTCATTCGTTATTTTAAGTTTCTCAATCAAGACCAAGGGTCTTTAAAAGTTGATTTGACAGCTTTGTTGAGTGCCTGTAATAAAATGGCCAGCGAAAAGACGGGAGCCATAATTGTAATGGAAAGAGAAAACAATCTGGATTTTTTAAAAAATTCGGGTGACGAAGCTAATATCGAAATCAGTACTCAAATTTTGGAAACTATCTTTTTTAAAAATAGTCCCTTACATGATGGTGCCATCATCATCAAAAACAACTTTATCACGGCCACTAGAGTGGTATTGCCTGTATCTGAATCTTCATCCATACCCGCAAGGTTTGGTCTTCGTCACAGAGCTGCTGTGGGCATCAGTGAAAAAACAGATGCTTTGGTATTGGTCATCTCGGAACAAACAGGTAAAATATCCTACGTTAAAGATGGGGAATTCTGCAAGTTCAAAAACACGGAAGACCTCAGGCGCCTGTTGACAGAAGATTTATCTATTTAAGTCACACCGCTTCCTCAAGGAATTGAATTTTATACAGCTGAGCATAAAACCCATCTTTGATTTTCAGTAGCTCCTTGTGAGATCCTATCTCTACAATTTTTCCTGAATCCATAACCACTATGCGGTCAGCATTTTTTATCGTTGACAAACGGTGGGCAATCAGAATGGATGTTTTATTGGATGTAATTTTACGGGTAGCATTTTCAATCAATTCTTCAGAATGAGAATCAATGGAAGAAGTTGCCTCATCCAAAACCAACACACTGGGATTAGAGATATACACCCTTAAAAAAGCAATCAACTGTCGCTGTCCCGAAGAGAGCATTACGCCTCTTTCTTTTACGTTGTAATCATAGCCACCAGGAAGCGATTCAATAAATTCATGAACACCGATTTGTTTTGCTGCTTCCTCTACCATGGTTCTATTTACCTTAGGATTGTAAAGTGTAATATTGTTATAAATAGTATCGGCAAACAAAAAGACATCTTGAAGGACGATTCCCACGTGCTTTCGGAGCGAATTCAAAACATATTCTTTGATAGAACGATCATCCAAACAAATCTCACCCGTTTCAAATTCATAAAATCGAGATAATAGATTGATCAATGTTGACTTACCAGCACCAGTAGCCCCTACAATGGCGATTTTCTCCCCTGGTAGAATTTCTAGATTAATTCCATGAATGACCTTCTCATCGGGGAGGTAAGAAAATTCCAAATTCTTAATAGAAATTTTGCCTTCTATATGTTCAGGACTCCACTGACCCTCATCAGTCATCTTGCTCTCTGTCTCAATAATCTTGAAAATACGGTCTGCTGCTACCATTCCCATTTGGAGGGTGTTGAATTTATCGGCAATGTGACGTAACGGACGGAAAAGCATTTGGGACATTTGAATAAAAAGAAAGATTGTCCCTAATGAAATAGTTCCACCTCCTGCTACATTTAGTCCACCATACCAAACTAATAAACCTAGGGTAATGGAGGAAGAAATTTCAGCTACAGGAAAGAAAATAGAATTATACCAAACCGTTTTTAACCAAGCTTTTTTATGCTTTTCGTTTATAGATGTAAATTTATCATACTCTACTTTTTCACGGTGAAACAATTGTACGATCTGCATCCCCGTAATTCGTTCCTGAACAAAGGAATTCAGGTTGGCCACTTGGAGTCGGACTTCTTCAAAGGCCGTCTTCATCGACTTCTGAAAGAGCCTTGTAGCGTACAATATGAGTGGTAAAATGGAAAAAACGATTAATGAAAGTTGCCAGTCGATGACCAACATGATGATAATGACGACCACCATTTTTAATAAATCGGCAATGATCATGAACAAACCTTGTGAGAAAATACTCGCTATGGTTTCTATGTCGTTTACCGCTCGGGTAACCAAACGACCCACAGCCGACTGATCAAAATAAGCCATTTTGAAGCCCACGATTTTTTTAAACAAATCCACCCTGAGGTCTCGAATGACATTTTGTCCAAGCCAGTTGGCGTAATAAACAAACAAAAATTGAAAAAGAACCTCGGACAGGAGTGTTACGAGCATCATTCCAATAATGAATACCATACCATCATAGTCCTTGAGTCTAATGTAATCATCGACCACAATTTTCAGTAAATAAGGAGTCAGGGCAGAAAATACCGCCAGTAGAATGGCCGCCGTCATTACAAAATAATAGACTTTTTTGTATGGATTGACGAAAACCATCAACTTTGAAAACAATTTCAGATCAAATATATTTCCTTTTTCTTTTGCCATTTAGTCAATGAATAAGTCTTGAGGATAAAGGATTTCGGTGAGATAAAGACCTTTGGCTGGAGCGGAAAACCCCGCCTGACTCCTGTCTCTACTTTTAATGATGCTCTCCATATCTTCTACAGCTCTTTTTTCAAATCCTATTTCCAAGAGTGTTCCTACTATGGCCCGAACCATATTTCTCAAAAAACGGTTAGCGCGAATGTAAAAAACCAAAGAGGTTCCCTCTGGTCTCCATTCGGCTGTCTTGATATTACAAAGAAAAGTTTTTACATCGGTATTTGACCTCGAAAAACACTTAAAATCTTCATACGCTAAAAGAATTTTCGTTGCTTGATTCATCAAATCAATATCTGGTTTGTTTTTTAGATAATGGTGAAAGGCTGCATAAAAAGGATCTTTGACTGTAGCAATATGGTATTCATAAGACCGTTCGCTTGCATCAAAACGGGCATGGGCTGACGATATAACCCTGTGGATCTTTTTGATAGCAATGTCATTGGGCAAAAAACCATTCAACAGGAAAACCAATTCCTTTGGATCTTCTATGACTGTGGTCAAGTCAAAATGAGCAAACATTTGTGAGGCATGAACACCTGTATCAGTTCTCCCTGCTCCTAGTATGCTGATGTTTTCTCTCAATAATTTACTTAACGATTCCTCCAAAACCTGTTGCACACTGATGGCGTTGGGTTGACGTTGCCAACCGTGATAAGCCCCTCCATTGTATGACAGTTCAATAAAATATCTTTTAACTTCCATTGATAAGACAAAGATATTGTTTTAGGAATCAAAACAAGACGAGTTTTAAAGACAGGAAAAATGAAATATCTTTGGGATCTTTAAATGCTCTTTTTTGAAAAGAATTCTTCTATTATCGGACACCCATGGTCATTTGGATGAAAAAATCCTTAAATACGTTCGTAGTGTCGATGAGGTCTGGCATGCTGGAGACATAGGAACCACTGCAGTGGCAGATGGAATTTCGAAATTAAAAATGATAAGGGGAGTTTATGGTAATATTGACGGACATGAGTTGAGAAGTCAGTTTTCTGAAAATCAAATTTTCAGTTGTGATGGCGTAAAGGTACTGATGACTCATATTGGTGGTTATCCAGGTCGATACAATTCTCGTGTTAGGAATCTAATTCGTGTTGAAAAACCACAACTATACATTTGTGGACACTCCCATATTCTCAAAGTAATGCAAGACCGCAAAAACAATCTTTTACATATGAATCCAGGAGCTTGTGGGGTTCAGGGGTTTCACAAAATAAGAACCTTGTTGCGATTTGAATTGAATCAGGGAAAAATAGAAAATTTGGAAGCTGTTGAATTAGGGGTCAGAGGACAACTTAACGCAAACGATCAATCGATTTGATCAAGGCCTCATCCTTTCTAATAGCACTATTGGCCAAAACAATAAAAAAAATGGCCTGAACAGGCATCAATAACCAAATCAAATAATCGTATCCTGTCACTGATTGTGTCAATCCATAGATCAATGCTAAAAAAATAAATATCTGAAGGGTCAAATGTAAACGGTTGATCAACAATTGAACTTTTCGATATTTAAAAATAAAAAGAGTCAAAACCGATAATACAATAGATACAATCAAATAAGTTTCGAGCAAGGTTTTGGTAGAAAAAGAAAAATCTATAATCTCTAATGGAGGTAAAAAAAACAAGCCAATAGAAGAACTAACGGTCAGCAGCAGTAAGTAAACCGATTGAATGCGTTGAATCATGGGATCAATATTAAAAGGCTAAGTTTTTATTATAAAATTCCAATTTAAAAATAAAATTTGTAATATTGTCGACGGAGTTTACCAAATACTCCAATACTGCATATATCTATTCATTTATTTCTCAATCTATTTACCAATTAATCTCACCCAATGTACGAGATAGAAACGTTAAAAGGCAAAAAACTTCCTGAGTTGCAGGAAATGGCTAAAACACTAGGGATCAAAAGAATCACTGGTTTAAAAAAAATGGAACTCATTTATCAAATCATTGATACGGTAGCGGCGACCCCTACTGATGAAAATCCACCCAAATCTTCAAAAAAAGAGAATACTAGACAAACCCAGAGGCCTAGAGAAAATGCCAAGTCCAAGGCAAATGACAAAGCTAAAAATGGAAGTGAAGACAAAGCCCAGCCCAAGGCTGTCGACAATAAACCAGAAAAAAAGGAGCAACAACAACAACATCAACAACAGCATAAGCAAAGCCATCATAACGCCAAGCACAACAATCAAAAAAGAAAAAAAGACCACGAAGTAAATCACAATCGAGACAATCGAAATCGTTACAGAGAGCCTGATTTTGAATTCGATGGAATTATTAACACCGAAGGTGTTTTGGAGATGATGCAAGAAGGTTATGGTTTTCTGAGATCCTCCGATTTCAACTACCTTTCTTCACCAGACGATGTTTATGTCTCTCAATCTCAGATTCGTTTGTTCGGACTTAAAACTGGAGATACAGTATTGGGAACTGTTCGTCCTCCAAAAGAAGGAGAAAAATATTTTCCGCTGATCAAGGTTGACAAAATCAATGGATTAGATCCCAAGGTGGTTCGGGATAGGGTTTCTTTTGAACACCTTACCCCACTATTTCCTGAAGAAAAATTCAATATTGCCGAAAAACAAAGCACCATGTCTACAAGGATCATTGATTTGTTCTCTCCAATTGGAAAAGGCCAAAGAGGGATGATTGTTTCTCAGCCCAAAACGGGTAAAACCATGTTGCTTAAAGACATTGCCAATGCTATTGCAGCCAATCACCCAGAGGTGTATCAATTAATCCTTTTGATCGATGAAAGACCTGAAGAAGTAACCGATATGCAACGTAACGTTGACGGAGAAGTAGTTGCTTCTACCTTTGATGAGCCAGCAGACCGTCATGTGAAAGTAGCCAACATTGTCCTTGAAAAAGCCAAAAGAATGGTAGAATGTGGTCACGATGTCGTTATCCTATTGGATTCGATCACTCGATTGGCCAGAGCGTATAATACCGTTCAACCTGCTTCTGGAAAAATACTCAGTGGTGGAGTTGATGCCAACGCTTTGCACAAACCCAAAAGGTTTTTTGGCGCCGCTAGAAATATTGAGAGGGGCGGCTCTTTGTCCATCATTGCTACCGCGCTAACCGAAACTGGATCCAAAATGGATGAGGTTATTTTTGAAGAATTCAAAGGTACAGGTAACATGGAATTGCAACTTGACCGTCGAATTGCCAACCGAAGAATATTCCCCGCCATCGACCTAATATCCTCCAGTACACGTCGAGATGACATACTACTGGATGAAAACACCATCAAGCGGATGTGGATCATGAGAAAATATCTGGCCGACATGAATCCCGTTGAAGCCATGGAGTTTATCAACGATCGTTTTATTAAGACCAAAAACAACGAGGAATTCCTGATTTCAATGAATTCCTAAAACAATTAAGAATCCCATTAGGATCTTAAATCTATTGCAAAAAAAAGCCCTCCGAACGGAAGGCTTTTTTTTTAAAGGGCTAGAGGTGTTCTACAAAGAAGCTACAAATTTTGCCAATTTGGATTTTAGATTGGCAGCTTTGTTAGCGTGAATGATATTTTTCTTCGCCAGTTTATCCACGAGAGAAACCACTTCTGGAAATTGTTTGTTGGCCTCTTTTTTAGTGGTAACACTTTTGAGTTTACGGATTGCATTTCTAGCGGTTTTGTGCTGAAACCTATTGCGCAATCGCTTTTTGTCGTTAGAACGAATTCTTTTTAATGCAGACTTATGATTTGCCATATTTTTATTTTAAAGCTAGTAGCCCGTAGGGGAGTCGAACCCCTCTTTCCAGGATGAAAACCTGGCGTCCTAACCGATAGACGAACGGGCCATTATTTTCAGGTGGCAAATGTACACTTAAAAAAATTATTATACAACCCAAAAACCAAAGGGCTAATGCCTTCTATTAAAAAAAACAGCCCCCTTTAGTAGGCCTTAGCAAATAAGACTCTTTGGGAAGACGGTTTTCCTGAATAAACGCATTTACCTTTACTAGGAACTTCGGTAAGTGTAATACACCTAATAGTGGCTTTGGTTTGCTTTTTAATCGTCTCTTCTGTTTCAGCGGTTCCGTCCCAGTACGCTGAGATAAAACCTCCTTTATCTGCCAGCACAGACTTGAAATCTTCAAAATTGTCTACTTCAGTAATGTGCTCCTCTCTATAACCTAATGCCTTGTTAAAAAGGTCTTTTTGAATGGTATCTAAAGTTGTTTTAATGTGATCGGTTAATGCCGTCAAAGGAATGGATTTTTTCTCCAAAGTATCCCTTCTAGCCAATTCAACCACATTATTTTCCAAATCCCGAGGGCCAATAGCAATTCTTAAGGGAACGCCTTTGAGTTCATAATCATTAAACTTATAACCTGGCTTAAAATTATCTCGATCATCGAATTTGACCGATATACCAACCGCCAACAACTCTTTTTTAATCTGAATGGCAACCTTAGAAATGGCTTCCAACTGCTCAAGTCCTTTATAAATAGGAACTATCACTACTTGTATGGGTGCCAAATTGGGAGGTAAAACCAAGCCATTATCATCGCTATGGGTCATAATGAGTGCTCCCATCAAACGGGTAGAAACCCCCCAAGAAGAGGCCCAAACGTGTTCCAAACCACCCGATTGGGTGGCAAACTTGACATCAAATGCTTTGGCAAAGTTTTGTCCTAAAAAATGTGAAGTACCTGCTTGAAGTGCCTTTCCGTCCTGCATCAAGGCTTCAATGCAATAGGTCTCCTCTGCCCCAGCAAAACGTTCACTCTCCGATTTGATTCCTTGTATGACAGGGATGGCCATAAAATTTTCAGCAAAATCAGCATACAAACCGTTGATCAATTGAGTCTCTGCCAAAGCCTCTTCTTTAGTTGCATGGGCAGTGTGACCCTCTTGCCACAAAAATTCAGCTGTTCTTAGAAACAAACGGGTACGCATTTCCCAACGAACCACATTGGCCCACTGGTTGATCAAAATGGGTAAATCCCGATAGGACTGAATCCAATTTTTATAGGTATTCCAAATGATGGCTTCACTGGTAGGTCTAACCACCAATTCTTCCTCCAATTGAGCCTCAGGGTCCACTACCAATTTTGAAGCATCCTCAGGATCGGTCTTCAATCGGTAATGGGTAACCACTGCACACTCTTTGGCAAAACCTTCGGCATTTTTTTCTTCTGCTTCAAATAAGCTTTTAGGTACAAAAAGCGGAAAATAAGCATTTTGATGACCCGTGGCCTTAAACATTTTATCCAACTCAGATTGCATCTTTTCCCATATGGCATAGCCATAAGGTTTGATGACCATACAACCACGCACGGCTGAATTTTCTGCTAAATCGGCCTTAACGACTAACTCGTTGTACCACTTGGAATAATCTTCTTTTCTACTTGTTAATTTTTTTCCCACAAAAAGTTTGGCACAGATTTTGTTTCTGTTATATTGAGTTAATTAGAAGCACAAAACTACTATTTTTTTGTTTGTGTTTCATTCCTAAAAATTTGTCAATTATGAGAACAAAACTTAATTTAATTTTAACGCCCTTATTAAGTACACTTTTTCTCCTATTGACTTTGATCTCCTGTGGAAGTTATCAAGGAACTTCCTACTATGCCTCCGATGGTATTTATGGAGTAGAAACTGAGGTAAGAACAAGACCCGTACAACCCAAAGCGAATAGTAATGGGGTTTATTACAAAGATTACTTCAACAATGTAGCCGATGATTATTCTTCATTAGACAACCCACAAGATTACGCCTATACAGACACTGAGAATTATACCAGTAACAATAATAGCAATGCAAATGTTTCCGTAAATTCTCAAGCCCCATGGGGAGACCGAACCAGCAAAACCGAAATTTACTATATCAACAATAACCCTTGGGGATACTTTAACAATGGTTGGGGCTTTTACGGAGGCTATTATAATTCTTTTTACGATCCCTTTTGGGGCTTTAGCCCATTTTATAGAGGGTTTTACAATCGACCTTATTGGGGGCTTGGTTTTTACGATCCTTTCTATAGGTTTGGGTATGGTTATTATGGTTATGGTTATCACAGACACCTATATGGAAACTATTATCGGAATCGGTATAATCGAAGCTATGCTCGTTCTGGATATTCAAGAGGGTACAATAATTATTCGAGGGCAAATTCTTCCAGAGGGGGACGATCTACCCAAAACTATTCTAGGAGCAATAGTTCAAGAGCTAAGGCGAATTTAAATTCTAGGAACACACAAACCAATTCCTCTAGTGGTCAATACAATTCAAGAGCCACAAGTAATGACAATTACAAGTCAAATAAACGACAACCAACAAGTCGAACAACCAGCGGTTCAAGGTCCAGCAATTCATCTACAACCAATACAAGATCAAACTACAGAAATAATCCAAATAATAATGCTTCAAGGAGCAATTACAGAAAAAATAATTCCAGCAGGAGCTCTAATTCCTCCCGTTCCTCCTATTCAAGCAGTAGGTCCTACTCCCCAAGTTACAGTTCAAGAGGGTCAAGTGGATCGAGTCGATCCAGTAGTAGAGGGAGTTCAAGGAGTAGATAAATCTTAAATCTTAAAAAAAATGAAAAAGTACATTTCTCATGTTCTAATGGCATTGTTATATACAATGGGTAGCTACGCACAATCCATGGATGATGCCATTCGCTATGTCAGACCAGAGCTAAAGGGCACGGCAAGATATATGGCCATGGGAGGTGCTTTCACTGCTTTAGGGGGAGATTTTTCAGCGATCAAAGACAATCCTGCATCGGCTGCTGTTTTCCTTAATTCTGAAGTTGGGGTCAGTATCAACTCTATCAATAATGAAATCAATGCCAATTATTTTGGCAATAACAATACTGTGGATTCAAGAGCGTTCGATATTGAGCAATTTGGTATTGTTTTGATACTCAATGACACTGATGATGGCGATTTTACAAAAATTGGGTTGGCTTATAATTACCAAATAGAACAACATTTTAACGAAAAATTTAATGCCATTGGAGTGAACAACAACAGTGGATTAGACGATTATTTTCTGTTCCATGCATTTGGTATAGATACTGAAAACTTAAGAATTAGAGACGACGAGATAGATCGGTATGGTGAAGATGGAGCTTATAGATATGTATATGATTATTTGGGAGGGCAATACGGTTTTTCGGGTCAACAAGCCTTTTTAGGCTTTCAAGGCTATATGATTGATGAAAATGGATTTGATGCCAATGGTAATGTAATCCATAGATCATTTAGTAATCCAGAAAACAATCCTGTAACTCATGATTTTTTTGTCACCCATACTGGAAAAAACAGTAAACACAGCTTTACCTTAAGTTCTCAATACCAAGACAAACTTTATATTGGAGTAAACCTCAACAGCCATCGTTCCGAATTCACAAGAATCGATGACCTTTTGGAAAATAATTATGGATCTGGTGCCAACATTAATGATTCTAATTTTATCAATGAACTTTTCACCATAGGTAATGGTTTTTCATTTCAGTTGGGCACCATTTACAAACCCACCAAGAACATACGATTGGGATTGAGTTATCAAAGTCCTACTTGGTATAAAATGACTGATGAATTCAAACAATATATGGATAGTTCAAGTAGAAATGGCGTCAATTTGGATCCCATATACTTCGATTACAATCTCTCCACTCCTTCCCAGCTTTCTGGTGGTTTGGCCTATATTTTTGGAACAAAAGGGTTGATCAGTGTGCAATATGATCACGTAAATATTCAAAACACTTCTTTTGACATCGGCAATGGAGATGATAACTTCATCAATCAGAATAAAAAAATTGAAAGCACACTTCAAGCTGCTGGAACCCTAAAAGTTGGAGGAGAATACAGAATGAATCAACTCAGCCTTCGGGGGGGATACTTTAAACAAAATTCTTTCAATAAATTATCCCATGATCTAAGCAATGGATACTCCTTGGGTCTTGGCTATGACTTTGGCGGCAGTACTTTGAGTATGGCTCTTGTACAACAAGAGAGACAAAGAAGTGAAAGCCTTTATCAAGAGGGGCTCACAGATCAATTTTCATTGAAAAACGAGCAACTGCAGTTCGTCGTTTCCTACCTACTTAAACTTTAGTAATTGTCCATCAAAACGATAACTACCCAATGCTCATGTTTTATTGATAAATAACTATCTTTGTAGCTGTTTTAAGACTATGAAATTAGAAAAATTACTTACGGAATCATTGGATGAAATGGGTGACCAACACCAAGGCAGTTCCAAAGAAACTCCGCTTCGACCCGATGCTTTTGACATGAGTAATACTGAAAAAGTACTACAGATCGAAGAAAAAATTCAGGAAGTACTGCATGTTTTGGGAATGGATCTTACAGACGACAGTCTAAAAGGCACCCCCAGAAGGGTAGCTAAAATGTTTGTCAACGAAATTTTTAGTGGTCTTCATCCCGACAATAAACCCAAGTCTTCCACTTTCGAAAACAAATACAAGTATGGAGAAATGTTGGTTGAAAAAAATATTACTCTCTACTCGACTTGCGAGCATCACCTATTGCCCATTGTTGGCAAAGCTCATGTGGCCTACATTTCCAACGGAACCGTGGTAGGACTTTCCAAAATGAACAGAATTGTGGATTATTTTGCCAAACGCCCACAGGTTCAAGAGCGCTTGACCCTTCAAGTGGTGGAAGAGCTCCAAAAAATATTGAATACCGAAAATGTAGCCTGTGTGATCGATGCCAAACATCTTTGTGTCAATTCCAGAGGTATAAGTGATATTTCCAGTAGTACAGTCACCTCCGAGTTCGGCGGACGCTTTAAGGAAAAAGAAGTTAAGAGAGAATTTTTAGATTACATAAAACTAGAAACTGAGTTTTGATCGACAACTCCCTGGTCGTTTTAAATTCCCTAAGTGGAAAAAAAGAAGCTTTTGAGCCACTCAACCCAGGCTATGTAGGTATGTATGTATGTGGGCCAACCGTTTACAGCAACGTTCATCTAGGCAATTGCAGGACTTTTATTTCATTCGATTTGATCTATCGCTATCTCAAACATTTGGGCTACAAAGTGCGATATGTTAGAAACATTACGGATGCTGGTCATCTCGAAAACGACGAGGATATAGGAGAAGATCGTATTGCCAAGAAAGCGCGGATCGAAAAAATTGAACCCATGGAAGTGGTACAATTCTACACGGTAGACTTCCATCAAATACTCGAAAAATTCAATACCCTCCCCCCTGGTATAGAACCCACCGCAACAGGCCACATCATCGAGCAGATCGAACTCATAAAAGAAATTTTAGACGCTGGCTTTGCCTATGAGGTCAATGGATCGGTCTATTTTGATGTATTAAAATACAATGAAACGCACCACTACGGCCAACTCAGCGGACGTAAAATTGAAGAATTAATCCACAATACCCGTACTTTAGACGGTCAGAGTGACAAACGGAATCCTCAGGACTTTGCCCTTTGGAAAAAGGCCGAACCCCAGCACATCATGCGCTGGCCTTCTCCTTGGAGTGATGGATTCCCTGGTTGGCACTTGGAATGTACCGCCATGAGTACTAAATACCTTGGTGCTTCCTTTGACATCCACGGCGGTGGAATGGACCTTAAATTCCCGCACCACGAATGTGAAATTGCTCAAGCACAAGCCATTCACAGTCACCCTCCTGTCAAATACTGGTTGCATGCCAATATGTTGACCCTCAACGGAAAAAAAATGGCCAAATCCACAGGGAATAATATTTTACCCCTAGATATTTTTACGGGCAACAATGACAAATTTAAAAAACCCTACAGCCCACAAGTAGTTCGCTTTTTTATGCTACAAGCTCATTATACCAGTATTTTGGATATAAGCGAAGAGGCTTTAGAAGCTTCAGAAAAAGGCTACCACAGGCTAATGGAAGCCGTCAGTCAACTCTCCAAAGTTTCAATAGGAGAAAAACCTGGTGATTTTGATACTGATCAATGGTTAAAAAGGTGCTATGCTGCTATGGACGATGATTTTAACAGTCCACTGCTGATTGCTCAGTTATTCGAAGCGGTTAAGTTCATCAATATGGTGGTGCACAAAGACCATTCTATAAATAATATTCAGTGGAAAACCCTCACCAAAATGTTAGCCACTTTTATTCACGAGGTATTGGGGATTGCTCCAGAAGAAAAATCGAGTAATGCTACGGAGGAAACCCTTAACAAAACAGTAGAATTACTGATCGAATTAAGGAACAAAGCCAGAGCGAATAAAGATTTTGCCACCTCCGACCAGATCAGAGATCAACTCTTGGAATACGGCATCCAATTGAAAGACGGAAAGGAAGGAACTCAGTTTACACTCCAATAAAGAAATGTTGAGAAAAGTTTTGATTTTCCCCTTTGTCTTTCTCATCAGAAGTTACCAAATTTTGATTTCCCCACTAATGCCCCCTAGCTGTCGGTTTACCCCTACTTGTTCACATTACGGATTGGAAGCTTTTCGACGACACGGCCCTTTTAAAGGGTTTTATCTTACTCTAAAAAGAATTTCTAAATGTCACCCTTGGGGAAAAAGTGGTTACGATCCTGTTCCTTAACTTTTTCCACTACACATCTTTAATAATTGTGTTACATTTAACCCACAATGGTAATAAATATGACTTTTCTAAAAATTAATTGGGCCCCCAACGAAAAACTATTCGAAATTGGAGGCTTTGGGATACATATCTACAGCTTGATGTTTATCATCGCATTTTTACTGGGCTTGCGGCTCTATAAAAAAATGTTCATCAAGGAAAATGTGGATCAAAAATATTTGGAACCCCTTTTTATTTATATGGTGGTATCTACCCTATTGGGTGCCCGCCTTGGAGAGGTCTTTTTTTACAATTGGGATTATTTCCAAAATCACCTGCTCGAAATCTTACTGCCCATCAAAGAAAAGGCAGATGGTTCGGGTTATCGTTTTATAGGCTTTAGAGGACTGGCCAGTCATGGAGCCACTATTGGAATTCTGATCGGCATTTATTTGTACCAACGCATCTATAAATTCAAACCCCTCATTTGGATTCTCGATCGATTGACGATACCGGTTGCTATCGGAGGTTTCTTTGTCCGTACAGGAAACTTTTTTAATTCCGAAATTGTCGGAAAATACACAGGCTCAAATTTTGGTGTGGTATTCCAAAACAGAGGAGAAATCCATCCACGCTATCCCGCCCAAATGTATGAGGCTTTTGGCTACCTTATCTTGTTTTTTGTTCTAAGAAAAATATACACCAGTCGTTTTAGAGATCAAGGTGGGTTTCTATTAGGACTTTTCTTTATTGGTCTTTTCAGTATTCGATTCTTGGTAGAATATGTCAAAGAAAGTCAAGGAGGATTTGAAGAGATCATGCCCTTACTTTCAACTGGGCAATGGTTGAGTATTCCGTTTATCGCTTTGGGCACTATTCTATTGATTTTGTCTTTTCGCAAAAAAATGACTCAAACCCCCTAACCCATGAGTAATGCCCCACTTGACGCGCTTCAATTTCCTATCGGTAGATTTGAATGGATTGACACCCTTTCGGCTAAAGAAATAAAGTTGCTCACTCAAGAAATAAGGAATTTTCCTACAGCCTTGGAAGCGCTTGTACAAACCCTTAGCCCAAAAGATTTTAAAAAAAAATATCGACCTGGAGGTTGGCAAATCGGTCAGTTGATCCACCATTTGGCCGACAGCCATATGCACTGCTATATCCGTTTTAAACAGGCTTTAACCCATGATACCCCTGCCATAATGGACTATGACCAAGACCAATGGGCGACCCTACCTGATGCGGTAAATGTGGATATAAAAAGCAGTTTGATGATTTTAAAGGGTGTCCACCAACGTTGGGCCAATTTGATCGAAAGCCTAGACCCCCAAAAATTGAAAAGACAATACTACCACCCCTCTCGAGACAAATACTACCCCCTTACTACAGTTTTGGTACTCTACGCTTGGCATGGAAAACACCACATGGCCCATATTCAAAATACGCCTTAAAAAGATTTTTTACTACGAAATCAATTATCAGAAATTAATTTTTATAACTCGTTTACTAGAATTACAATTTTGATGGCACAACAATGTATAAAGATGTTTTTTATTGACTAACATTAATAAATATAGTAAGAAATTAAAATTATTTAGAATAAAACAAAAATCATGATCATTGAAAACAGTCAATTGACCGATTTACCAGTCATATTTGAATTGTATCATGCAGCTTCGGATTATATGAAATCAAAAAATCAGGTGTATTGGCCCAAATTTCCGA
>Ga0115571_1000094_pt1 | contig 60478 bp, 56 predicted proteins | sample COGITO_mtgs_1205_FD_87293 | JGI IMG/M metagenome (GOLD analysis project Ga0115571, IMG submission 87293) | Pelagic marine microbial communities from North Sea - COGITO_mtgs_120531 | ecosystem: Environmental > Aquatic > Marine > Epipelagic | place: Germany:Helgoland, sampling site Kabeltonne...
CCTCGGTGACATCGGGGGGCAACATACGGTGATGATGCGCTCGCTTGGGGAGTTGGGTGTTGATGTGAAGACCTTGGAGATGCCAGAAGGTCTGATCATCGTGCAGCTGAACTAACAGTTTTCGGGTTTGTGTTTCCTGCCGTTCAGTTGCGGGGAAGGTTTCTGTAAGCAACCTTGAAGAACCGTGGCCGGTACAGGTCCGGGTTTTGTGTGAGCGTCTGCCAAGAATTTTCTCCGACAATGTTTTCGCTCACCGTGATGAGTAGGGCTTTCTTGTTGCGGCCCGGTGCCCTGGTTGGCAGGTCAGGGTGCGCTATCGCCATGTATGACCAAATGTTTCCCCTAGGTGGGGTGTTGATGATGGGTGTGAACGTGTCCCAGGGGCCGGCGGGGGACAGTCCTGCGGCAGCAACAACATGGTCACCTATGCCCTCGTTTTCTTTGGCGACCATCAAAAACCCATCCTGTTCAGGGTGGGGGATGACACTGAACGTGTGTGGCAGCCCATTGGATGCGTCAATGATTGGTTTCGCGTTATTCACATTCGGTGTTGTGTGAGGGTCTGCGGATAAGAATGTCCATGTTGTGGTGTCACGAATTGTGGGTATTGGGGCGCGCGCCAAGTACACGTCTTTTCCCACACTACCCAACACCTCTTGTGTGCCATACAAGTAAATACTGTTCCCCTCGGCCACCATTGCGCTACCCCACTGGATGGGTGCAGTGTGCGGAGTGGGTTGGGGTGTGCGGTATGCCCCGTGCCGGGTGATGGTGGGGTTATCGCCAGGGGTTAAAGAGATGTCAAACACGGTTGACCCCACGAGTTGGAAATCCCACATGCCTACCCCATACGTGTTGATTCGGCTGGCAGCAAGAAGATACCTGTTCCTTTCCGTGGGATGTGGAATGACTGAGGAGGGCCAATACTTTTCGGTCAAAGTTGAAGGAAGCAGTGTTGGGGTATCGACGCCATTTTCGTCCCGGTAGGACACGTTGCGGGGAGTGTGTGTGCCACGGGCAACATAGAGGGCAGTGGACGTCAACAGTTCATGTTCACTTCCTGAACGCATAAGGGTGTCGCCGTAGAGCCACCAAATGTCACCATCTGCAGAAATGGAGAGGTTCACGTCACCGCCAAGCCAGGTGCGGGTCACGGTGGGTTGAGAAAAAATTGTGTTCCATTGCTTCACCGTGGGGGTGGCGTGTTGTTTTGAGCGCACGCGAGGTTTTTTGTCCAGGGGAGGGGGGCATGCGTTGGGGTCGGCCGTGGTGGTGCCCGCCGTGGTCGGTGCGGGGATAGGGCTGCGCATTGTTGCGTCCGCGAAATCTAGGCTCCCCACAACCCCAATAATGACAGCAAAAAGGGTCGCAACGAAAGCCCGGACAGCGAAACGGACGCGCAAATACATAACACTTTTCATAAGCAAATTATACACTACCAGCATAAACATGTGGGCACGTGAACACGCTCAATGCCATAAAATTTCGTGCTCACCGAACACGTGAAGTGACTCAAGGAGACCCATCAGGGGCAGCAGGTCCGCTGTCGGCCCGCTTAACGCAAAAACAGGGGCATCTGTGTCCAGAGTCGTCACAACAAAATCAATGCCCACCCACCCGCTCAGGCACATGTCGGCGACACTAAACAGCGCTTCCCGCACATCGTCTGGGCTCAGGTTTTCGGCGAAACTTAAAACAAGTCTTGCATCAACAAGTTGCTCAGGGGGACGAAGCCCTGACACGGAAACAAGAAAAGAAGTCATACTCTCTATGGCGGAAAACAGGCCTGTTTCCTGCACACCTGGAACCCCAGTTTTTAAAACTGTTCAGCGAAAGGTTTTAAAAGCTCGACGCGGAAGACCTTGCGTTAAGCAAATGACGAAAATCCTCCACGCTGGCGCCGCGTTGGTCACGCAACGGATCCTCAAATAGGGAGAAATGGTGCCCGCAAAACAGCAAGGTTCCCATGCCCAAAGTGACCCGCACATAGGCTTGCGCAGGGCATCGGTCGCAACGGTCAGTGGCCGTCAACATCACCGGTCCTGGAGTGGCAGCGGCCGAGGTGTTGTCGCCGAGCAGCGCAGCGAACAGGGCGGGTGAATCCGCGGGTTGGGCAGAGTCTGACGAAAAAGATCGTGGTGCCTTAGCTGACATACTGGCCTCCAAAGAATAGTGCACGAAGAACTTTAACACTAGACTACCATACACGGTATGCGGTTGTACAGTCGAATCCCCGCACACAGCAAAAAAGCGATTAAGGCGAAACTGTGCGACGCCTCTTCATCGAAGCCCTCATCGTGTGCAAATGGGCTCCATCGGGTGCACCCGCCCGGGTACTAAAAATGCGTTTCAACACATGCACAGTTGACTGGTATACGTGCCCGTCGAATACTTTACGAGAAATCTCCCAACGCCACAGCAGAAAAGACACCACCAAGGCAATCGAAATCAGGGCTGACACTAACTCCAAAGACACCCAGCCGTACACCAACCCATACATAGTGACCCGCAGGGGCAGAAGAACCATTGCCACGATCAAAGCGGTCGACCAGAATGAGCGCCGCCCACCATAAACCCAGTTCCGTCGCTCAACCGAATAATTGAACCAAACCCGAAGCCGTTCATACACGCTACTTTGATTCTGGCTAATTGCTGTCTCCATCCCTAATGTTGTGTTTTGTTGCCCTTTCTCATTTAAATACATGTCCCATCAGGCTCAATTGTTTTCAACGATTCGCTACCCACCCCAGGAATAGCGGCACTTCTGTTCGGTGCGCGCACGGTAGGTTTCTTCGTTTCCGTTGCGCCACCTTGTTTCATTTGATCCCACAGCTTTTTTGCTTCAACCTCGTTAACAACAACATTGGCCCCATCACCACGTGGCACCCAAGGAAGGGTCACAAACTTCACTGCCCCAGGGTTCACTTCACTCAAAATTGATGCCAACTCAAAGATGGCTTCCTTTTCGCCCAGCTCCCGGTCAACCGTTAGCCCTTGAGAGGCCGCATCCAGGAAACGGTACGTTGCGAGGGGGTTTGTCAGGGTTTCTGCTGATGAGATCCTCGCGAGCAGGGCTTTAAGGAAGTCTTGCTGTCTCCCAATACGAGAAATGTCGGAACCGTCCCCCAGTGTTTTACGTGCACGCACAAAACCAAGCGCCTGTTCACCAGTTAACGTTTGGATACCAGCATCAAGGGTTAGGCCGCTGTCGCGGTCTACGATTGGGGCGGGAATACACATCTCCACACCACCGAGTTCATCAATGGCCTGCTTGAATCCTTCAAAGTCGATGACCGCGAAATGGTCGACTGTGAGGCCAGTCATTTGTTCAACCAGTTTCGTTGTGCACGCGATACCGGAAAGGTCGAAGGCTGCATTGAATTTTGTTTCTCGGCCTTCAATTGATGTGAGACCAATTCCGGGTCGCACCACACAGTCGGGTAGTGACACCCAGGTGTCTCGGGGGATGCTCACTGCTGTGGCTTCGCTTCTGTCGGCGGGAATGTGAATAAAGATGGTGGTATCAAGACGGGCGCCTTGGTGAACGTTCTGGTTCCCGTACTGGTTGCCGCTGGCAGCGCGACTATCACTTCCCCCGACAAGAATGTTGATGGGTTGGTTTTCTGTTTCAGCAATGCGCAGGTCGGTCGGGGGTTTGTCGATAGTGTCGGTGGTGTCGGTGGTGCCTGTGTCCTTTGTGTCTTTCTCTACTGTCGTTAAGTTGTTTGACAGGTTGTCGGCAGCCATATTTAAAGCAGCAGACCCAATTGTTAATGCCATAATCGCTGCGGAAGCTGTCCCGGCCATAACACGCGCAATATTCACGGGCGAAACCCTAGATAGTCACTGACGATGCGAGAAACGACACGGAACTGTTCATCGCGGGTGAGGGTCTCGCCCCTCCTGCCAAGTGCACGGTTCACTGCCCGCTCAGCAAAAGAAACAGGGGATGACCAGAGATCCATGAATCCGGGCAGGAAACCAGAATGAGAAAGGCCGGGTACCCGGATTAGGTTTGCCCCAAACTTTTCGGCAAAAACTACGCCCTGCTTTCTGGTGACCACATCGTGTTCACCAACGACCACAGTGATGTGGGTTGGGTCAAGGGTTTGCATTGACTCAACTGCCCACCGGTGGGCAAGGAAGGGGTTGAGGAGAAGGATCTGCGGGTTGGTGGCGAACGTGGCTGCACGCAAAGCCGGTACTGCGCCCAAGGAATGTGCCACCAGGTGTGTGGCGTCACCGTCTTGAAGAAGGTGCGCTTTGGTAATCTCGTCGGACCAACCCTGCAGGTCGGGTGCCCAGGGTCGAGTAGACCCCACGCTTAAAACGCTGGCGCCAACATGTTCGATAAGGCGTTCGAGGGGCTCGACAGGGCTGGACAGCCCATGGACAGCAATAACGGCCGCTGAGCGGACGGGAGAATGTGTTCTCATAGTCTTACACTACCATGATGGTCGGACAGTATTCTTTCATTCAGTCCCCGCTTCGAGGGACCCCATACAAAATTTCTGTCCGCAAACGCCTCACATCGGAACCAATGTCACGAAGCCCAAGAAAAGAAAACGCTACTCCCGCGCCAGCCGGCACAAGACTGGCCAACGCAACCCAGGGCGCAAGAAAACCAGAAACCACTAACGTGACCGACACGAAAAACAGCACAAAAAATGCGGCACACGCAAGCACAGCAATTGCCCGCCACCGATACAGGGCCCTGAAAGCAAAACGAATTTCGCCACCCACCTCGTGAACAGCAGACACCACAGCACCACGATCCTCAACAGACAAAGCAGACAATGCTTTTACGCCCAGTATCTGTTCAGCTTCGATGCATTTGTGTACGGGCTGCTCAGTATTGGTATCCATTGTCTTCTCCTAGTTCATCAGCGGCGTCAACGATTGCGGACGCTAATTCCTGCCAGATTGGGCTACCGGATTGCTGCGCAATGTGTGAGAGGGCGACGTGTGCTGGTTGCCCGTGGTCGATTAAGTTCAGGGTTTCTAGTTGAAGTTCCCTTAGCTTGTGTAGTTCCAGTTCCCGTAAGGAAATTTCGACAGATTCATCGACACCTTTTCCTTCGAGGATGTGGTGGGTGATCCCTGCCACGATGGCCTGTGCTTCTTTGTGTGCTCGGGATGGGGAGCTATGTATGAGGTGTGCGCCCATGAAGCCAATAAAAATTCCGCCAACAGCAACGACGAGATAGTCGATGACGCTATTGGAGGTGCTGATGAGTGTGGCGATGAAGGCGAGAGCAAAAATTAGGTATACGACGGTGGCTACGGTTTTGGGGCGCCCTGGGGGCAGGGTTAGGCCGAAGTGATAGCCGCCCAGTAGGGCGAGGAGAAGAAGAACCATTTCCATGTCTTATGCCCTTTCATTCAGGTGGTAGTTTATCGTATCACACGGATAGCGGATTGGGTTGGGTGTTAGCGGAAATGAGTGCCGGGGACACAGCCCACCCGCAATACGGACAAAACGGACATTTCGGGATAAAACAGCGCAAATAGTACAAGATTGGCTCACCGCTTCGCGGCTCGGCACACACCTTGGCGTGTGCTCGTTAAGGAGGAATAATTCTTATTTGCTCTACCCAGGACAAGACCATGCAACTTGTTGAACGCCGAAGGTGGGAGGGACACCACATAGGGGTGCGCGACGTTTAGAGGTGCGCGACGTTTGGGGGGGGTGCGCGACGCGTCTCCTACCCCCTGTAAAACTCTCTCAGGTTGTTCCCTCATTAAATCCCCCTATGAATACTGAAAATAGAGAGAGATTTGGAGAGAGATGCTTGGGGGGTACGCGACGGCGTCGCGCACCCCTAAAACGTCGCGCACCCCCCGCCAGGGGCTGCTCTGCACCAACGATGTGGTGCCCAAAAACATTCAATGGGTTAACCGGCAGCACATGGTCGTGTGCCTGCCCAGAACTGACATGCTCCCCGCCTTTCCAGACGGGGGTTCCCACAGCCGCTCACGCGGCTGACAGCGCGGAGCGCTGCTTAGAACTCTTTCCTGCTTCGTCGGGACTGCCAGTGCCAGATGAGTCTGGTCCTGGTCTTATGTTCCCTCCACAGGCATCCTGAGCATTGCTGCCCAGTACCGCCAGTCCGGCGGCAAGAATGTTCTTAGCGGCATTCAGGTCCCTGTCGTGCAGGGCGCCGCAGCCGGTGCACGCCCATTCGCGTTCACTCAGCATGAGTTTCTTGTTCACGTTCTTGCAGACGGAGCATGTTTTCGAGGTGGGTGAGAAGCGGTCGATGACGACGAGTTTCTTCCCGTACCATTCGGTTTTGTATTCGAGCTGGCGTCGGAACTCACCCCAGCCTGCGTCCGCAATCAACCGTGACATGCGTTTCGACTTGATAAGCCCGGCCACGTTCAGGTCCTCGATGATGATGATGTCGTACCGTTTTGCGAGGTTGGTGGTGAGTTGGTGGATGGCGTTGCGTCGCGAGTCGGCAATCTTCGCGTGCACCCGACCGGCCTTAACCTGAGCCTTACGGTAGTTCGCGGATGCTTTCTGGCCGGGCTTCGGCTTACGGCGCGCCGTTTGGCGTTGGTATTTCGCGAGGCGACGGGCATGCTTATCGAAATGTTTCGGGTTCGCGAACTCCTCCCCATCCGACGTGACCGCGAGCGTCTTCACTCCCAGGTCGATACCCACAATCTTCTCGCCTGTGGTTTCGGGATGTGAGACGACATCATCGACAAGGAAAGACGCCTGCCAACGCCCGGCAGCGTCACGGGAGATAGTGACCGACGACGCGTCCCCAGGAATCGTGTAGTTCGCGTCCTTGAACGGCACAGCTTCTTTGCTTTTCGCGACGAACAGTTGACCGTCCTTGACGCGGAAACCGTTCGTCGTAAGGCGGAACGACACCCGCGAATTGCGAGTCTTAAATCTCGGGAAACGAGCCTTACCCTCACCCTTACAGGCTTTGAAGAAGTTCGTGTATGCGGTGTCGAGGTTCCTAAGTGACTGTTGCAAGGCGACATCTGACACCTCGCCGAGATAGGGGAACTCTTCCTTCCATAACGGCAGCATCTTCATCAGGTCGTTCGTTGAGACCGAGATGCTGTCCTGCTCGTAGAAATCCTTACGAACACCCAAACCGAGGTTATAGACCTTCCTCGCAGCCCCAGCGGTACGAGCAAACAGCGATTCCTGGGCAGGAGTCGGATACAGGCGGACCTTGACAGCTCGACGCATTATCTGACTCCCTTCCTGCGAGAAACGCTCCTACTTATGTATATCGGTTCGGTCTGACATCGTTCATTGCGGAAAACCGCGCCATTCCTCCCCGCCATCCCTGACGGGGCTTCCTGGCGCAAATTTCGGTGAAACAAGCTTTCAAAAAACCCAAGGGCCCATGCGCTTCGAAAGCCCACCCGTAAAGATGGAATCAAAAATCAGCGCACAATAGAAGGAACCGTCACATCGAATCGTGCCTGACGCGACGCAGTACACGCATCCGACATCAATACCTCTGTCAACTTTTCCCGAATCAACCCATCCGCATTCACCACAATGCTGCTCGGAGAACTCACCGAAGCAAGCGCACCCTCAGGCATGTCCTTCGTGTACGAAATCACCGAAGACACACCCCACCTGGGCTTCACACCCCAATACTCAGACGGCTGAGAAGCGGCACTGAACGCCACCATGAACCCCGGAAACAAAGCCGACTCAGCGTTATCGAAATCAAACACCGACCCCGGCCCATACCAAGAATTCAACGCCAACCGGTCATAATTCTTCAACGCCTTCGCGCGCTCACCCTCACCAGAATCCTGCCCATAATTGAACTGAACATAATTACCGTCCTCATCCAAAGGCTGCCTCGCAACATCAAAAGGCTGCAAATCATCATTCGGTCCAGGACCACCATTAGTTAACGTACCCACCAAAGAAGGCGAATTTTGGCGCACACGATCACTTAAACCCATAAACGATGACCACTTCCGCAACGACGAAGCACCCGAACCAGTCACCTCCTCAGCATCACCACCAAGACGCACGGTCAAGTCCGCGTACCGCAAAAAATCGGCCCACACAAACTTGTTATCGGCCTTCACCTGAAAATCCAGGTCAACCGTTGTTGGCTGAATCCAGTCAGAAAAACCACGGTACTCACCCAGGTAGGCATTCGTTGACGCGTCACGGGAACGATAAATTGGGTTAGCAATCACATCAGTGACACCATCTTCTCGGCTCACCAACGCGCACTCCATGACAGGGGGAGGGGAACCCACCACCGGGCCACCTGGCGGCAGACCCACGATGTCGGGGCAGTTAGTTTTCATCCAGCTCGCCTCCTCCTGAAGCGACAACACTGAACCGCCACGAGGAGCAAACAAAGCATACGGGCGTTCACCCCCCTGCAAAGAACCAGCAAGCGTACGATCCGCTTTACAATCCCGCAAAAACCAAGTATCAACCGTAGACGTCGTCCGCGACGCCGGAGCATCAACACTCAACGGAACCGTCACACCCGAATAAGACCCATACACGAAACTATTAGGGTAAGACCGGTACGACACCTGAGACATCTTCACCTCAGAAGCAATCTTGTACCGACCCTGATAACCCATCAAACGCTTAGCCCGAGCAGGACTCAACTCAACAATGTCCCCATTAGCTAAACGTTGCTCTGCTTTCAAAAAGGTTGAAGACTTAGTGTTATACGAGGCCCCCGCGTTGACGCAGTCAAGCCAGTTAGCTTGCGGGTTCTGACCATACGAAGTTTCTTTGCTGTTGCGGTTCAATAAGGCAGGGTTATCTAACGTGAACCCGGTAGTCACCTGCTGGGGCATGACCGTGAGGTCTTGTTGCAACGGCCCAGCAAGTGTCATCTCGTGAGATTTCAAACAGTCACGTGTACCCGCTTGCGGTACACCAGCAACAGTACCAATGTATGGACCAGTCCACGGGCCGTACGCCAGCTCAGTGATAGCCACCCAGTCACTCAGGCCCGTCACATCGTCAACGAAACGAAAACATTTCTCAACCCAATAGTTTTGGCGCTCACGGTAAGCGCCCTCCACCCGGTTCGTTGTAGACACAAGCTCATCTGAATAGGTGTATGAGGGGAACGCTGCATTGATCTCTGCGCGTGACAGAAAGTCTCTCTCCGGCGGCGGGGGATCTAGCGTGCCCCACTCGTCACAAAAAATGGGGTCATCTTCCAATGCGGCATGCGCAGGGATAGCTGTAGCAGCTATAGCGAAAGCGGCAACAATAGAAGCAATGTAGAAAACTGGACGTTTAAGCATCAGAAACGCACCCCACCATTCACTGCAGAAACGGAATCAACAAGCCAAGAATTTGAGGACTTGTCTTTCTTCACTACCCACACCGACGACGAAAACAAGGAAGATGTTTGTCCTGTCAGCCACGCCACCGGTCGGACCGTTGACACTCGAAGAGAAACCGCGTTTGGTCCCGCAGAAGAAACCCCGTCAACCTTAAAAGTTGGTAGGCTTTCTTTTCGGGTGAAGAAACATTCCCCAAACTGGCCACGGTCAGGTTTCCCTAATTTTTCCCCATCAATAGTCCAGGTGGCCACACACGTCGATGTTGCTGATAGTGCGCGGGCCGCGTTAATGCTGGTGATGGTGTCAGTAGGGGAAACAAGTTGAGACATAGACTTCACCCCGTTGTCAGAAAGGAACGCACCCCAGCGAGCAAGATCAATTTTTTGGCCGGCACGTAAAGCCGCTGCCTCTTGAGAAAGCGCTACCCACAACGATTTGGCAACACCTGCCGCCTGACCGACCTCGGTGGCCGAGACCTGTCCCACCCCCGGCACACCAGGCACACTTGGGGCAGAAGGAGTCGATGGCCGGAACTGGGGGTCAACTTCAGTAGATTTACGTGACTCTTCCTCTGCGGCTAAGCGTTCCGTTTCCGCCCTTTCAGCGGCCCTCTCAGCGGACTCGTTAGGGACAGTGACCGTTTCACCCGAATCCTCGTTAGTCACCTCAACATCCCCAAAACCAGGTTCAGGGGCTACCGGGGCTATCACACCATCATCAGAATTTTCTATCGGCACAGACGAAGACCCCGAATCGACCCACGTATCAGTAGGAGTATCTGAACCAGACCCACTACACGCAGATAACATCAAGGCAGCAGAAAACACGCCCACACTCACAAAACCCAACCGGCGTTTCACTTTGATCTCCCTAATAACTCAATCGGCAAAACTTCTCTATCCGTACACACTTGTTTAAGGCACCACCACAGGTGAGCGTTGCTGTTCAACACTTGCCTTCGCAGTGCGAGAAATGTCTGCCTCTAACGCCCCGCCAACAGGTGAGCTGTAGCTGTCCTGAATACGTACCTGAACGCTTCGATAAAATGTTTCCGTCGAAGCTGACGTCACAAACTGTCGATCCTCAAACAGTGGCTCGGTGTTTGTTTGCCGTTCAGGTGCAGGATCAAAAATGGTGATCTCTTCCGCAGTAGGCCGGATAGGTGTGTATGTCCTGCTCACTGAATCGACAGGGCCACGGGTCTCCAAAGTGGGTGGGCCAGGGCTTACAACGATCCGTCGGGCAGCACCCAAAAGCTGTGGGTCCCCAGTGGAACGGATACTCGTTGATGTGAACGCATAACGTACACAGCTAGCGCCCTCACGCACATAGCCGCTCTGGCAATAAGAACCTGCCGGACTGCTGGAAGTGTTGGAATTGTATTGGGCAGCATACGAAGTTGTGACGTACACGACACTGCCCTGGCGGTACTGCAAGGTAGCGTTATACGAATAGTTCCACACACGGTAGGTGCATTTGCGGGTGCTGGAATTCCATGAACCGCCAGCCCACCGGGAACCAAAAGAACCCGACAAAGATGAACAGGTTGTGCCCTTTGCGCCTGTCATAAATCCAGACAACTGCTGACACAACGAGTCGCTTACCCTCGACCAGCCACTCGGGCAAACCCACACGTAATGCGCATACGGATACGTGGCCGTTTGAACAAAACATGAAGTACCCGACAGGGATCCACCATTCGGGCACGTGTACCAAACCGTTGTCTGCACACACGACGTGCCCGACAAAGAAGTACCAGCAGGACACGTGTAAAGGGGGCTACGAACATCATCAGCATAACGACACGCGCTGCCCGAAAGAACACCAACCGTGCAGTAATACTCCTTCGGTTCCTCGAAACAGTTGCTGTCACTTTCTAAAAGAGTACTCGGGGCTGACACCCAATAAGCCGCGCAATCAAAATCAATCACAGGACTGTAATAAGATGTTTCTACACCCTGACATGTTTCTTTATCTGGGGAAAGAGTCCAGCCACCCCAGCTTGAAAGGTCGCTTGTCAACACTGGGTCAATGGGGCATAAGGCGGTGGCCAGTTCCTGACCGCACTCTGCGTTCTGGTCAACAATGCGACCATCTTCGCATTCCCAAATCGTTGCCAACGTCACACACTGCGACCCAATCAGAGTGGAACCTTCAGTGGCACAGAAGTATTCGAAACGGTCTTCTAGTTGACGTCGGCACGTTTCGCCATCTTCCATCATTTCCCAGCCACCAACATCAGGACAGTAGTTGTAGGCCGGCAACGTCACCTCGAAAGGTTCCACACACCTAACCTCAACACCCGCAGCACCATCAGCTACCTGCTCAGAGGCCCCGTCGACAACGAAAGTGTCAGAATCGAATGAAGAGAACCGGTCACCCCCTGTTGCAACGGAGCGACTATTTGAGAAAGCAACAAAAGCTGCAGCCTCAGCTTTCTCACAATCAATACCAATTTCGCCCGAGGGAGTGGTCACCACTTGGGAAGCAGCTGCCTTAGCTACCTGGTCGGCAGTGCCGTCAGCATTGGCTTGCGCACTTGACCAGCCCTGTAAGCTGAGCATGAGGGCCATCACGACAAGACCGAGGATCGGGTAAAGGATCGCAGCAATAACAATCCCACCGGCACCTGACTCGTCGCGGTGTCGCTTAACCAACATAACCTTTGTCCCCAATCGTTGCCGTTTTCACGGACACGTATAGATAGTCCCCACCAACAATGTCGCCCTCTGAGAGGGCCCAACTACGTACAGCACCGCCGGCAGCGCACGCCACCAGGTCTCCGGCGCGAACAACGGACTCCGGGTTCACCACAGCATCCGGTGTGCTAGCTGACGGAATGATGTTCCCCGGGGAACCGTTCGGCCCCGGAATGTACCTGCCACACGTCACCTGAATCTGTTCGGCGTCACCAATTTTTCCGTTAGCAACCAGCGTGGCCTTCAATTGGGCATCAACTGTCAAAGTTTCACCCGGGACAACACGCATCCCGTATCTGGCGTATTTTTCTGTGTAAGCATCAACGATTCTGTTCACCGATGGAACTACTGCTTGGCGCACCGATAAACCCATGATGAGAATGAGTGTGACGAAGAGAACGGAAGTGACAACGAAGAAGATAAATGCGATGAGGTCTCCTGAACCGTGCTCATTGCGGAAACGACGCACGGTTTGACGCACCTCCCTCTCTCTTCCTGTTTCTCTATCCGGTTGTGTTCAGGACAACGGGAATAGCGGAAAAAGGGGGGAGAGTGATTTAGGGGGTACTAAGAGCTGTCGAATCAGTTTTCTTCGATGAAATGGCGTTGCACAGCCGCACGAGTACGAAGCCTCTTTGTTCGCCTATCCCCATGTTGACCCGATGCACCAGAATTACGGCGCCCCAAAGTGGCGCGTGTACGCGCATCAACCTCAGACTGTGCCTTATTCCCCTTCATGCGTTTATACTACCATGATAACCGTATTAGGCCCCGTTTGTTGGAGAAAGAAACTTTCCACATCCCCAAAACATAGAAAGAAAAGACCAAAAAGTTTCCACATCCACTGGCAGCAGCAAAAAGACCCCAGTTCTGCAAAGAAAAATACCAGAATTTGGGTTAAGAGGACTCCGCTATTGGGGGTATGAGGAACAAGCAAAGCACCCGAGACAAAGCCGCCGCAGCGCGCGCCCAACAACTTGCAGACGAAAAACGGCGCACCCGCACCAGGCGCATAGCCGGAACAACCGCCGTAGCCATAGCAATCACCTCAATTTTGGGGGTAGCCGTATTCGCATCCAGCACAACCCAAAAAACAGGGGCCCTCCTCCCAGAACCCAACGACAACACCGCACTCCCCGCAGGCGTATTAGGGGCAGACTCCCCAACCCCATGGGCGGTTCCCTACAACACTGAACCCATCAACGCGCCACTACTCGAACTCTGGGAAGACTTCCAATGCCCAGCATGCGCAGCAGTAGAAGAAATCAACGGCGCCGGAATCCGACAACTAGCTGACAGCGGCAAAATCCAACTCGTCTACCGACCCACAGCCTTCCTCGACGCCAACAACGGAACCACCTCATCAGCAGCCGCCATCAACGCATGGGGATGCGCCATCGACCAAAACAAAACAACCGAATACCAAAAAATACTACTAGCCAACCAACCACCACCAGGCCAACAATGGACCCAAGAACAACTCATCGGATACGCCGAAAACGTTGGCATCACAGGGCAGCCACTACAACAATTCGACAACTGCATCACCAACAACACGTACCTAGGTTGGGCAGCCAACTCAACAGAAGCCTTCTTCGACAACGAAGTGCAAGGAACACCCAAAGGCTACCTGAATGGTGTCGTTATCGATGGTACCCAGTTGGCTGATCAGGCAGCGCTCATTCGGATCATCGAAGACGCAGCACAATGAAACTCATCAAAACTTCAACATCCGCAGGACGGGAATATGTTGGCGACATAATTGAGGGCCCACCCCCACCCAGAGATCTCCACGACTTGCCGCTTGCCGCGGACATGTTGACCCAGTATTGCCACCGGCGTCTTGATGCGCTTTTACCCTCTACAAGACAAACTCAAGCGGTCGTCCTTCTTTCCGGTGGAGTTGACTCACTATCCCTGCTAGCCGCGTTGGCGCAACACACAGACGTTTCAAATTCGCTGGAAAGTCACTAGTTTGGACCGGTGGTGTTGCATTCCTCGACACCGAAACATCAGGCAAATCCCTTGGTCGCGCATACCGCATCACCACAGAACAATTCGATGATGTTGTTGCCCAAGAATGCAATCAGCCACCAGGAACTAAACGAACCGACATCGAAGCGGTACTAGCTAACGGGAAACTCGTGGAACCCGGTCTTTACGGAACCCTCGTGCACGTGGGCGACTACGAGAACGCACCCGTGCTAACTTTCACCGGGCCATTCAACACCGCCCAGGCACGTGCCGGAAACCTGATGATTGATTCCTGCGGACACCTTGTTGAGAGAACTGGCGTGCCGGTCAGAGCAGATTCGGACAGGAAACCGTGGTTTGTTTTCTCTAACCCACCCAGCCTGGCCTATGCGAACATGATCAGCTCAGGTCTGATAGAAGCCCACGGGTTAACGCCAGAACAAGTAGGTGTGTATTTCGCTGGTGCCACAGGTTTTAAACTGGGGGAGTGTCGAGTTTAAGTTCGGCCGTGGCGGAGCCGACTGCGCGAAGTCGAGGAGGCAGACCCGTAGCGTCAAGGCTGAGATAGTTGATGTGAAGCCTGCCGGTATCCATAACCGTCTTGGCGTTGCAGCAGGGTGCAGTGCTTGTGGTTGATGCCGCGGCGGACACCATCCGCCCCTGTGACAACGAAGGAACCGGTTGCTCGTACTGCTACTCGCCCGGTGTGGGTGCCGGCGTGTTTCCCTGCGGGTACGACGGCGCGAACGTAGTCCCCGGTTTGGTAGCCGTAATGGGTTTTCTGGCGGGTGTATTTCAAACGCGGGAAGCCGTGCTTGTCGGTTTTGGTGCGCTGATACTGCCCACGCCCGGTGCATTTAATTGTTAGCACTCTCATCCCGTCCCAGCCTGTGATCGCGTCGATCGTGGCCGGGTTGCCAACAGCGAGAGCGTCCAGAGCGTGTGTTTTTGGCAGCCCGAACCTGGAGCGGTTGTATTTCGTTTCCCCGCCGGTACCTGTGAGGACTGTGTGATGCTCGGATAAGGCACGGAACAGGGCGTTGCGGGTTGCGTTCACGGCTGCGGCGTCACGCAGTGAGGTTTTCGCGTTTCGCTGGATACGCGCGAGACGCGCAGGATCGTGAGCGAGGAACGTTTCAACAGGTTGGGCGTTCTTACGCTGGTTGCATGGCCCACAAGCAAGAGTGAGGTTTGATACGCGGTTCGAGCCGCCGCGTGCTTTCGGTTGAACATGTTCAACCTGCAACGGGATGTTGGTTGCGTCGCAGTACGCGCACGACCTGCCCCACTTGTTCAGTAAGTATTCCCGAACTTCATACCCAGCCAGTTCGCCTTGCTGATACTCGACACCCGCGATTTCGGGGTTTTGTATTTGCTGCATGTCGAACCTGACGAGTTCCATCTCAACACCCACGACAGGAGCCCAACGCGCGAGACGCTCAACCCACGAAGTGGTTGTGTTGACGCGATGCTGCAACGATGGGGCGAGCCAGCCTTTCGGTTTCGTCCGGTTGTTGAACCGTGGTTGGCGATAACGAAGATTCACACTGCGCCTACGCCGCCGGTAGTTCGAGCGTTGCTCTAGTTTCTTGCTAATCACTGCACCTCGATGTTCCACTTCCGCGAGAAACGCGCTCTCACGAACACCCGGGGTTGTTTCCCGCCACACCGCGAAACCAGTGGTCTTACTACCAGGATCGATACCGATAACTACACCCTGCGTGGTGGAGTCGCGGGAATGACGGTCTTTCAAACGAATCACAAACGGAGTTGCCTTCACAACCGCCGCCCGGCCAGCCTTCAACAACAACCGAGCCCGCCGAGGCGAAGTCGGATCAAGCGGTTTCCCGTCCTTAGACAGGACAAACACCCGTGGCTGCTGCCACGGGGCATTACCGTGCCCGTTAGGGCCACCCTCACGGGTGATACCAGCCACTACCAAAGTAGCGGGCTGGTGACGCTGCGAAACCCGGACAGGGGTTTTCGCAATCTCTCCTCGACCATGTTGCACGCCAGCTTCGCCTGCTCGCGCAAGCTCGATGTGGCCCGTTTCGTCCGTACCCTTTAGGTTGTCTGCAACAACATCTTCCAGAGCGGCAGGCTGAAGAAGCACCCGCCGGTGGGTCTTGATACTTACGTGCAACGTAGACATCTGATCTGTCCTCCTTTCTGATGTCTCGGTCTGGTCAACCAAGGCTTATTTCAAGCCTGGCCCTTTAGGGCCGGGTAATTGACCACCGCAAAACCCAATCCGGCCAACTCACCAATCCGACTTGATTTAGGGCCGGGCAGTTGACATCCACAACACGAGTACCGGGCCCTTTAGGGCCGGGTAGTTGACTGACATAATTTTTAGTTAACCTTGACGGTTGTCCATCTCTCGACAAGCAGCAGTACGCGAGCTGTTTGACCGTTCGTGTTTGGGACAATTTTTTCAACTCGACCTGTGACGCCACTTTTCGTGGTCGTGTAGGTGTCTCCAATGTTCATACGTTTTTCCTCCTTTTCCTCTATGTTTTGATGGTAGCATATTGCTTCGACATCCGCAACATCGGGGGAGGCGCTCTCGTGGCCTCTAACGGGACAGAAAACACTACCGCAAGGCCGAATAGGGGATAAGTCCTTCTAACGCCCTGGGGGGCCGCACAGGGGGCTGTAGGGGCCTTTAAATTCTGGCCGGCAACCCACCCTCACCGCCACCCTCACCGCCACCCTCACCGTCATCTTCCGGGCCCTCCAGGTGAGCCCTCCAACGGTCCCCCAACCTAGCCCTCAAACCCACCCGGCCCGGGCACTCAACCGACCTACCCCCGCCAAAGAAAGCAGACAGGGCCCCCGCAACCATCACCGCGAAACCCAACACCCCAACCCACACCACAGGCACCACCACACCCGCAAGCAACAAAACAACACCAAACAACACAATCACCACCGCAGCACCCAAACGAGCACGCTTCACCCTCAAACGCCGACCACTCAACGACGCATCGAGATCTGGGTCCTCAACACCCAAAGCCCGCTCCATCTGATCCAACAACCTCTGCTCATGCTCAGACAACACCCACATCAGCCCCTTCAGATCCCGAGCACGGCCAACGCAACCCACAACCCAAACAAAACCAATCCTCCGTGACCTCCTCTCCGCCCTAAAGGACGGAGATTCCTACTGCGCCGCGGCTCATGCCGCGGTCACTTCGGCGGGTTCTCGCTTCAAAGAAGACAGCCGGCCCCCAAGGGCGGAAGCACGCGGCTTCCTTTTCGGTCTCACATCCTCTCCACGAGCTGCCACGGCCAGTCCGGCCGCCAAAATGTTCCTCGCGGCGTTCAAATCCCTGTCATGCAGGGTGCCACAACCCGCACAAACCCACTCTCGGTCTGTTAGGGCAAGTTTCGTGCTCTTCTCTCCGCATTCGGAGCAGGTCTTCGACGTGGGGGCGAACCTGTCGATAACCACAAGTCGCTTCCCATACCAGTCGGTCTTGTATTCGAGCTGGGTGCGGAACTCGGCCCAACCCGAGTCGGAGATGCTTTTCGCGAGGCGTCGGTTCTTCACCATGTTCTTCACGGCGAGGTCTTCGATGGCAATCGTGTCGTAGCGCCGCACAATGTCTGTGCTGGCTTTGTGCAGAAAGTCTCGGCGGGCGTCAGTGACCTTGGCGTGCTGCCTGGCTACGCGCAGCTTCGCCTTCTTGTAGCGGTTCGACTGGGTCTCGCCCTTGCGTGCTCCTTGGCGACGCGACATCTGGCGCTGGTAGCGGGCGAGCCTCGCAGCCTTCTTGGCAAGTAGTTTCGGATGCGCAATCTCGGTGCCGTCTGATAGGACCGCGAACGTCTTCAGGCCCAGGTCGATGCCGATTGCGCGCGCAGGCTCCGCAACAGGGAGTTCATCCACTGTCTCGTCGCACAGCAGTGAAATATGCCAGCGCCCGGACGCATCCAGCGAGATGGTTGCACTCGACGGCTTCACGCCTGCGGGGAGTGGCCGCGACCACGTGACATTCAGTGGGGCATCTTTGAACCCGACCACCGACACTCGGCCGGCCTCAAATTTGAGTGCCGTGCCCACAAGGCGGAAAGACTTGCGGCTGTTCCTTGTCTTGAAACGCGGGTAGCCGACACGGGGGCGCAGCCCTTTACATCCGTCGAAGAAGTTCTTGAACGCCTTGTCCTGGTTGAGCAGCGCTTGCTGCAGAGCCACCGCCGACACCTCGCCGAGGTACGGAAGTTCCTTTTTAAGGGCGGGAAGCATCTTGATGAGGTCGTACGAGGAGACGCGCTCCTGGCGTTCCCGCCATGCCTCTGACCGAAGCCCGAGCCCCCGGTTCCATACCTTTCGGGTGGCGCCGAAGGTGCGACGGAACGCACGCTCCTGCTCCCCAGTCGGGTAGAAGCGGTATTTGTATGCGCGCTGCGTCACCCTCTCAACACCTCCCTTCCTTATCAACATCGGTACGGGTTGACATCACCCGTGGAAAACCTGTGCCGCTACACCCCCGCCCTGAAGGGCGGAGTACTGCGTCACAACATGGATAGCGGGACACCCCCCGCAGAAGGCAACTCCTGCCCAGGACAAGACGACAACACCCCCAACATTGCCTTCCGCTCAGCCTTCGTCACCCACAACCCATACTTCACCTTCGCCGCAACCTGCAAAGCCACAAAATCACAACGAAAAGACTTATTTGACGGCAACCAAGTCGCAGCATCCCCATCCGACTTCTGCCGATTAGCTGAAGCCTCAACAGCCAACAAATTCAACGGGTCATTAGCGAACAGTTCACGCTCACCCTTACTCCACTTAGCGGCACCCGTGACCCACGCATTACCCAACGAAACAACATGATCAATGTCAACCAAAGACTTGCCGCGCACAAAAACAATTTCCTCACCCGTATAAGGATCCGGGTACAACACCCCCGACATGACCGTACAGTCACCATCCATTTGTCGTTCGACCAAGTCACGGATCAACATGTCGTTTCGGGTATCGCACCCGTTCTTGTCTATGTCTTTCCACGCGTACCCAAACAGGTCCCGGTCATAACCAGTTTTCGGGGCACGCCCCTTCACTGGAAGTGACCCCAGTGCGTCAACCACTGACCCAGACGCATTCGCCTCGATCCCTGGATTTTCCCCCGCATCACCTGAACCTGGGGGCAAACTGTTCGCGTTGATCCCTGAACAGGCTGACAGCAGTAGCCCGCTGGCAACAATAGTTGAAACGAGTAGGCGGGAAGGAAACATGAATACCTCCGGGAAAGAGAAGCGTGGGAAGGCCAAGCGGAACGGTATACGACCTTTTCTTTTCTCAGGGTAGTATAGCGGTCTGACAGTATCCCCGGAATGAGCGACGAGGGTTAGTCGGCCAGGGGAAAGAAATCAATGGAACTAGATGAATGAAGGATTCAATGGGGGAGTGTTAAGGAACTAGGTTCTTAGGAAACTAACACCCTCGCTTCCGGACCTGCACTTCTCAGCTCCCGCTCTCACACCCGCTTCTCAACCCCCAAACCCCTACCAATCAGCCTGTGCCGCCCAACCACAACCCAGGGGGGGTGGGTATAAGGGAGGGGGGGAAGAAACCAGAAACCAGAAACTACTACCTATAGGGTTTCCTAGTTTCCGGTTTCTTAAGGTAATTCACAGAAAGCGAAACAGGTGATTTGGGGTAATCATAGGGGGCCAAATCGGACATTCCGGACATAACGGACATTATGGACATTCCGGACATAATAGGACAAAAGGGATGAACCGGACATTTGCTTCTGGTTTCTTACAGGAAATTCACAGAAAGCAACCCTTTTTCCAAGACAATTTACAGATAACCCTGCTCATCTACCAACCCAACGATACCATAAAGCACCCCACAAAGCATCACCTTCCACAGCTTTACTTGGGGTGGCTTGCTGGTCTTTATTGCCTGTTTTAATCAGTGACTCACCTTCGGACACCCGGAGGTCTTGGGGCACAATTTCTAGTTTTTTAATGCTTGTGCCATGTCGGCAGACTTTTGCGGGTCGATGCCGCTATCTGTCCGGTGGCCGATAACGATAATTCAGTGCCTGTGCAGTCCGGGGTGATGACAGGGCTCGCTCTTTTGCGCACTTTGGGTGCCCTTGTGGGGATTGCGGTTTTGGTTTCTTTTCTGGGTTCTTTGATCGATTTTTCGTCGAGTAGCGTGGCGTGTTCATCGACTGTGACATCAACTGAGCTCCCTGCCGGGTTGCGTGGGATGTGTGTTCCTGACGCGGTAGCTGTGTCTGAGGGCGCTGGTTTGTTGCCTGTTCTGGTGGGACAGCTTTCTTCGGGTGAACCGTTGGCTGGCCCGAATGGGATTGTTTTATTTGTTGAGGCGGGTGTTGTTGTTTCCGCGGAACTGGTTGCCCCAACGGTTTGAGTCTTTCCTGCAATGCACGCGCATGTCTTCCGCTATGACCAAAAACGGGACACGTTAGCGAGGAGAAACACAATGCAGGAACCTAAGGCCAGGCCTCTTAACACCCAAAAAATTGATGCTTTGGGGAATTATGAAGAGCGAAGCTACACAAAAAACAGGTTCTTTTTTGACCTGTTCACGCCCGGTTCCCTCAATACTATTATTGCTGAGCAGGGGGTGGGGAAAAGCTTGTTGGCCGCACAAATCTCTGCTTGGACTATCAACAACGGGTTCAGTGTTGTCTACATTGATGCCGATGAGGCTTCCGCGGGTGCCCGTATTGTTGCCGCGGGCGGACCTTCACCTAAAAACCATTCCCATTTCCGGATCCAAAACAGGCCCGGAAATAAGGAGGACTGGGATGAGGGGAGCAGAAAAGAGCTTTTTGACACTTTGCTCGAATCTCCCCCCAATCTTCTTGTCGTTGACACGGTGGAAAGTTTTTTCCCAGAGATGGACCACAATTCGGCTATTGAAACGAAATCGGCGTACGCCCAGTTGCGCAAATTTTCTCGAAAGGGCACTTGTGTGATTGTGTTGGACCACACGAGTAAGGGGTCGGGTGGGATGCGGCGTTCTTCTCAGATAGCAACGGGCTCATCGCAGAAAGCTTCCCACGTTGATGCGAGTATTCTTTTGGAATCCCGTCAGCCACCGAAAGATTCAGATGACACTGTTTTGCATTTGTATGTCAATAAGGATCGTGAGCAGCTTTTTGGGAATTCAAAACATGCGACGGTTATGATCCGGAATCTTTCTAATGAGGAGTTCCGGGTGGAGGTTGAGGATTGGCGGTGGGGAGCTAAACCTACGTTAAATAAGCAGCACACTCCACCGGACCAGTTGCGTGAACTTTTGCGGTTAAGCATTGTTGACATTCTTTCAAGGGATGACCCTGATGGTGGGGGGTTGAGTTGGACGCTCGACATTCGAAACAAAATGAAGTTGGGTAAGATGACGCAACGCCAGGAGGCCCGCGATTCACTTGTGAGTGATGGGGTTGTTGAGGTTTTCCGTTCGGGTGCGCGTACCGTGTACCGGTTGTGTGTCAGTTAGCTTGTGCACTCGTTGCCAGGCAATTCTCTCGCTGTGTCCTTAATTCCGTTCCAGGAAATCGTTAACGCAACAGGGTGCGACACATTCGGTATCCCATTGGAAAAGGGTGCAAGGAATTGCTGTTGTTGAGGTTGGGTACACCTAAAACTTAGGGGTCGCCTCGGGTACTGCACTCATTCAACGAGCGTGATGTCGATTACTTTCACGATCTCGGCTTCTTCACTCCACAGCTCAATCCCGTGTTCACGGAACCTTGCTTTGGCTTCACCCTCTGAGAGGGCTTCCACTTCATAGCAGCATTCGGCACATTCGGCCGTTATCACCCGGTAAAGGGATTTGGTATTGCTCAACTGGTTTCCTTCCTTGTCGGTTGATGAACGAAATTTTATTGGGGGGGTCTGACATTGGGGTATTCCCGCTATTACTGGGGGGAAACATCTTGGTAGTATTCAATTTAGGTGGGAGCGGTCATGTTTGCGAAGAGAGCTTTTTTGGTTGCCGCAGCTGTCCTCATCTCGATACCTCTTGTGGGTACGAGTTCTGCATCAGCATCTACCCCCGTATCAAAGATTACTGGCTGGTTCGGGAACTGGGCCAGCGATTCTCAAATCGAATCGTATCTTGACAAAACGCGTGAAGCAAAAGCTAATCGTTCAGCTGACATTAATAGGCCAGCAATTTTTTGGTGGAAATTTGACGGTATCCGAAACCCTATCTGTACTTTCACTGGTGGGGGTGATACGTGTTCAACTTCTGGACCTACCCCGTGGACGACCCCGAAACTTGATGGGTTGCGCAAAAAACTTCAGGGTTCTAACCAGTTTGTGTACGCCACTTACACCGACCTTGACTCCAGCAAATCAGGTCAACTGGCTCGCTTGTTGCGGGATCCGCAGAAAAGGAACATTTTGGCGAAGAGGTTGACTGCTTGGGCTAAGAAGGCCCAGGTGGATGGGGTTGATTTGGATCTAGAGAATTTCGCTTTTCATGACGGTAGAAAGACTTGGAAAAGTACGAGTAAAAACTTGACAAGGTTTCTTGAAAACTTGGATAGGCGTTTGGGAAATAATGGGATGAAGCTTTCTTTGACTGTGCCGGCGGGGGTGCGCACGTTTAATGGCTCATCACCGGTGAATAGCACCGGGTATTGGGTTTATGACTGGGCGAAAAACATTCAGTACGTGGACCAGTTGCGTGTTATGACTTATGACTACAGTTGGAACATTCCTGGCCCTATTGGGCCTAATTGGTGGGCGGCTGATGTTGCGAGGTCTGCCCGGCAGCAGGTGGGTCGAGATTCTCGCAAGGTTTTTCTTGGTGTTCCTCTGTATGGCAGGAATTGGGTTGTGTACCAGGATGGGGCGCTTGTGTTGTCTCAGGGGTGCCCGTCTGGGTGGAAGCCGGATACGGCTCCTTTTCGTTCAACGTTGACTGCAACTCAGGCTGAGGCTATTGCTGTTCGGGAGGGTGTGAAGCCTTCTTGGGATCCTTTTGCGGCGGAATGGAATTTTGATTATTTCTGGAAAATTCCGGGCACGAATGGGGTGACGTGTGGGGTTAAGCGCACCATTTGGTGGGGTGCGGGGGACAGTGTTCAGGCACGTGCAGCGGTTGCCCGGGGGAATCGTCTTGGTGGGGTTGCGGTGTGGGAGTTGTCTCAGTTGTCTGCGACAAGTTTGATGAATACGGGCGCTTTCACCAAATTTTAGGGGCATTTTTCTTTAGGGAAATGTTTGGTGTTTTGTGTGGTGTTTTTGTCAATGTTTTTATGACGCGCTGGGGATGTTCCGCTATCCGTGTTGTTGCATTGTCTAGGTAAGGGGCTCTTCATGCTTCCTCCCGCACCGCCACCGAAGAGACGCGATTCTCTCCCTCTCGTACCGCCGGGTTTGCGGGATTTAGATGAACCCGATTTTGAGGTGAGTCGTGATGAACCCGATTTTGAGGTGGGTCGTGATAGCGGGGGAGCGTGTTCGGTACCTCACAACCGAGGGTGCTCGCTACCTTTCGACTCGGCAGAGCAAGACCTCGACGCAGCGATTTCCCTAGAGGCCCCTGCCGGGGGAGACATTCACCCCGAGGACGGTGCTTTGTTGAGTGAAATGTCAGACCCGGGGGAGACACTGTCAGATTGGCAGATTGTTGTTATTGATGAGAACACCACGGAACCCGTTGCAGAGAAACTCGTTGTTCTTGAACAGGATGATGTTGCGCCCGTGCGGCAAGAGGGCAGCGTTGTTGAGCAGGCTGTTGCCGATCCGTCTCCTGTAAGCGATGTGGAGGAGGAGAACACTTTTTCTCCTTTGGCCCCTGTCGTTAAGCAAACAGTCCCAGAGGAGCAGGTCACTGGTAATGACGTGAAGCTTGTGGATTTGGCGGAAAATGTTGAGACACCTCTGGGTACTTACTCGTATGGGGTTGTTTCGCATAACTATGAAGGGGACCGTGTTTTTAGTGTCGATGATGGTTCTCTTTCAAGCAACTCTCCGAGTCGTGTTTATGGTGGCGCTAAGTTTCGTCAGGAAAGCAGGAAAGCCAAGTCGGTGGGCGACATTTTGTATGCTCAGCCGCGCGACATTTTCTGGCTGGAACAGGCAGCGCGTTACGATTTTCTTTCTGCAGAGGAACTGGCTGGTTTTGCTCGGGTCTATTCGCGTCTGCCACGTAAGGAAGTCTCGATGTGGGCGAAAACGACGCCGGCTGCAGCTTTGCAAAGGTCACGCAAACTTGTTAAGGCAGGAATTTTTGAGTCGTTCATTGTTCCTTCCGGGATGAGTTCAGCGATTGTGTTTAGGCCTTCTGCTCGGGCTCTCACTTTGTATGGGGCGGCGGCGTTTACGCCCCGTAAGCCTTCTACTGAGGAGTTGATGCACACTTCGGCGGTGGCCAGGTTGGGGCTTTTGTTTGAGTCTCAGGACATGTTGCGGGACCGCTACTACGTCATGGCTGAGGGTGAGATTCGTGCGTTCGCAAAGTTTGGGGAGGCCACATTTGTGGAGCGGGGAACAGAACATTGGGATGAGACCAGTGAGGGTGCGGGTGATCAAAGACCTGATTTGTCTAACCGTGCACAGTTCCTTGTTGAAAAGCCGGGTGGTTTCATTTACGAGTATGATGCGGCTGACCGCCCGTCGGTGAAGGGCGGGTATTTTCGACCTGACCTTGTTCTTCTTGGTCGTGACGGGTCTCGTGTTGCTATTGAGGTGGAGCGGACAGCTAAACCGAAGACGTCTATGTATCAGGACAAGTTTTCGGGCTATTTGAAGTCTGGGTTCACTGGCGTGCAGTACGTGTGTTTTTCTCGTGCGGTAGCTGACGCGGTGCGTCGCGGAATTGAGGCAACACCAGGCGCTGAAAACATGATTGCCGTGGATTTGTTTCCTGATTCTTTAATGCCGTTGCCTTTGATGCGTGTGGAAAGGGTCACTGCGGCTCGGTTCCCTGGCGTGAAGCGGGGAAAGGGGAGGCCCGCAACTGGTGATGTGTCGTGGATCCCTCGCGACCCTAATGAGAACAGTGCGGGCCTGAACAGTGAGTGAGGAGGTCCTGAATCAGGAGGGAACTAAGAGTGGTGATTTTGATCCCAGGCTAGTTAAGGCTGGGGTGTGGCTGGCTTTTATCGTGGTGCTTCCGTTGGGGGCAGCGGGTTTAGCGTTAGCCAAATGGGGTAGTGCGAAGGTTCGTATCAACCCGTGGTGGGGTTTGTTGACGTGTGTTGTGTTTTTGTTGGGTGCATTGGTTGTTGTTGGTGTTCCTGATGTTGCGGGATGGCCAGGTCAGGCTTTGGATAGTTTTTCGGCTGGTTCTTATGCCGCTATTTTTCTTGTTTCTGGTGTGTGGGCGCCTTTGCTGGGTTTTGCTGCCGGGTTTGGTTGGCGGTTGTACGCGGAGTGGGGTGAAACTAGTTTCCCGTGGTCGGGTCGGCGCACAAAAAAGATGATGAAAACCATTGCCGATAAGCCTTTACGTAATGGGTATGTGACGGTGGGCATTTCTCGTGAAGATGGGGTGTCTCGGGTTGTTTTGCCGCCGTCTTCTACGAACACGGGCACTCTTGTTTTGGGTGCCACTGGTGCGGGTAAGACGCGTGGGGTGATGTCGATGCTCACTGACGCGATTTCTGCTGGTGACCCGGTGGTGTATGTGGACTTGAAGGGTTCTCAGGATGTGCCCATGGATTTGGCGGGTTTGGCTGCTAAGTACGGGCGACCGTTTTGGCATTTCAAACTGTTTGATGCTTCTACGCAGCCTTATGTTGGTCCGGCTCCTGGTGGCCCGGCGTCCTACAATCCTGCGGGGTATGGGGATGCGACGCGACGTAAGGACCTTCTTATTGAGGCGTTGGGGTCAACGAATGAGTATTACTCCAACATTACGGCTAACTATTTGTTGACTGCTTTTCTTGTGTTGCAGGCCGCGAACCTTTTGGAGGGCAGGTCGGCGATGGCCGCAATTCTTGAGGTTATGGAACCTAATGAGTTGTTGCGGACGGCACGAAAAATTCCACCATCGAACACGATGCGTTCACGTCTGGTGGAGCTGGTGGAACTTGAAGTGAAGAAGGCTTCTAAGGATAGAGACATTGCTTCGAGTTTGGGTTCTTTGCGGAACTATTTGTCGTTGCTGATGAATAGTATTGCGGGTCCTTTTATTAGCTCTAATGGTGATGTTATTGATTTTTCTGAGGTTGACCGTTCTGGTGGGGTTGTTGTGTTTTCGCTTTCGGACATGGAGTACCGGAAGTTGGCGGCACAGTTGGGTACGTTGGTTATTCAGGACATTTCTACCTACATTGGGGTGCGCGAGGGTGACCTTGAGTTGAAGAATAAGCCTTTCTATTTGGTGGTGGATGAGTTTTCGGCTTTCGGTCGGGACAACATTTTGGGTTTGTTGGCGCGTGGCAGGTCAGCTAACGTGCACACGGTTTTGGCGACTCAGAATCTTGCTGACCTTGCTCGTGCGGGGGATGGGTTCCGTGAGCAGGCGTTGGGCATTGTGGGGTCGTTTGTTTTGTTCCGCGGTAATACGAGAGCTGACTGCGAAATTATGTCGGGGTTGACGGGTAAGTCTGAGGACGGGGAGTCTGGTTCGACGGATGAGTTTGTGGATTGGCCGGAGGTGCAGCGCCTGGGTACGGGTGAGTGCATTGTGGTGAACAACATGGCGGCACCTGTTGACATGCCGAAGGGTTTCACTGCCGGCAGGCTGGAACGTTCACTGGTTGTTTTGCGTGACATTCCAGCGGTTCAGCCGACAACAATTAAGCTCCGGGTGTCGAATGATTCGGCCGGCAACTGGCTTGCTGAGGCGCCTATTGATGGTGAGGTGCAGCATTTCTTGACGGAGATGAGCGTGCCGGCGGAGTCTGCAAAAAATGTTCAAGGTGATGATGATGCGGGGGAGCGTTCTTTTTCGAATGTGATTCGTGATACTTCTTTTGAGCCTCCGGTGGGGCCTGTCGAACCAGCCGAAAAGGTCGAATTTGCCGAGCCTGTGAGCCCCGTGGAGGCCGTGGGGCCTACTGTTGTAGATGGCCTACCTGAACAGCCAGCACCGGCCCGTAAGACGCGCTCAAAGGGCGTCACGGAGGGGGAGAGGGAACCGGTGGGGATGTCTTCGCCGCCAGTGTCAGAGGTCCGTGAACGTGCCCCCAAACAGGAACGTTTCACTGGCATTATGCAAAATGTTTCCGGTGCCAAAAATGAAACCGACAGCCCCAACACAGACACCCCTGATGTGCAAAAAGAGGGCAGCAAGACCCTGAAACCCAAAGGCCTGGCATCAAAGACAGAAACACAGACACCCCACACCAAGGGCGCAGCGGATCCGGTTGATGAGAAAAACCCAGACGAGAACAGTGCAGAACCCAGTACGCGCCCACCACAAAAAGTTGATCCTCCCGTAGAAATCAAAGGAAGGCTGGGTAGGAACAGGGGACTGCAGCCCCCCGACGCGCCCCCACCGAGGCGACCCTCAGGGAAGCCCAGTAGCTAGATTACCTCGACTTCCAAACGACACTACAAGTCGTCAACGAAATGGGGGCGTTTCTCGTGACGCGCAGAAACCTCACGCGTGGACACGTGATGAACGTAGTCATGCCCAATGTCTCGATACCGGTCTCGTGCTTTTGCCGCCCTCCGGCGGGCATGCACCTCCTTCTCACGCTGCCGGTCACGAGCAAATCGACCAAGATGGTCACGATTACTGTTCCGTCTTCCCACGATGTCACCTTTCCAAAAGTGTCTAGTTGGTGTGTACGCGAGACTTTCCCTCCACAAAAAACCTCTCCTAGTAATGGCGGAACCAAACCAAAAAGTATTACGTATTACTGTGCAAAGACGTAAAGAAATTTAGGCACCAGACGTTAAGGTTTTTTGATCTGCAAAGTTGCTGACAACACGATCCGATTACCCGCACCAGGCGCCGTACAGTGCACTGTGGTCGCCGACTCAATCACACCGTATTCTGGGTAATGTTCAACACGTTTATCGTCAACTTTCACCCGGCCACTGGACGCAGAACACTTCACCGTCAAACGCCACCCATCCGAAGTGCGGTACACGCCTGTAGATTTGGTTTCCTTCCATTCAGGGGCAAGAGCAAACATTTGGGTAGCACCCTTTTTTGCCGCAGGACCCCGAACAACATCTTCAAACCGGACACGCGGCTGAGATGATGATGTGGTGATGGTCCTGTTCCAGGAGCCTTTCTTGTTTTGTGCAGAGAACTTTGTGACACGGGAGGAACTATCACTAGACTGTTTACCGGCCGTTTTCAGGTTTGTTCCACCGTCCCATAACAGTGTGCTGTGAGCTTCGCTGCTGCGCGCGTAATCTAAACGCCAGTCACGGTTTTTCCCGTATAGGCCACGGTCAGTGAGAACCCTTTTGCCCACCCGGTCAGCATCCCCAACCCACCACGTCATGGCGCCTTTATCGGGGTGCCCGTGGAATGTTGTTCCGGGACCGAAACGCATAACATTATGTTGGACGAGGTTGCCATCCACGGTCGTGTTAGCAGCCCACCCCGTTTCTGGGCACCACTTCGCACTCCCCCGTACCGGGCCAGAAACATCGACCGTGATCGGCTTACCATCCCCAATGATTTCATAGGTCCCATCAGGGTTAGCTAAAGTTTCTACCATGCTGCGTGCGTTCAGCGACGCTGTGATGACATCTTCTGCGAACGCCATTCCACGGGCCCTGTTCGCAACTTGACGCCACAGTGTTGAGTGAAAGTTTTGGTATGTTGACGCCTGTTCAAACATCATTCCGCAACGATCAAAAGTTCCAGGAAGCTGCAATTGGAGGCGTTGAATTGCTTTCTTTTCCCATTCGGGTCGATTCACAACTCTTGATGCATCGATAAGGGCACGGTCAGCCATCACACCGTGGTTGTGGGGCCCTCTCAGTGGGGGGCCGTAATAGCGAGACTCGTCCATGTTCGCTGCAGCAAGCTCGTTGATAACAGGGATGAGTCGTTTGTCGCGGCTAATGCTGTACAAGCAACTCACCGACTGTAGTCTTTTTGTCACAGCGGCCTCTGACCATCCGTTTTTCATAAGTTTACTGCCCCGGTCAGGGTTGGCTTTTGCTTGCTGAAGGACAAGTTCGACAGCGTAAGGAACATCTTTCACGTCGCTGGGGGTGAGCCAATTGTTGCTGTAAAAGTTCATGGTCGTTTTGTTGTTGCTGGGGTGTTCAGCTTTCCAGTTTTTGGTGTTGAAGTTCACGTCCCAGCCGTCGATGTTTACTTTCCCGTCTCGGCTGATTTGTTGAATGTTGCTGATTTGGTTTGCTCGCGCACGCGTACACAGGGAGGAGTTCAGTCGGGAGGCGTTCACTGTTTGTTCTGTCTCGGGTGCGGGTGCGGCCATTGCGGTCATGGCAGGCCCGCAGGCTGTGAGGATGAGGATGGACGCTGCGGTGAGGGTGAAGGTTTTTAGCATACTATTACACTACCATGTAATGGTATGGGAGTTTCAAACGGGGTATAGCGGAATTTCGGGGCTATGCGGTGGCAGCTTCTTTCTTCGGGTAGAGCACTCCGTGTGCCGCGGTGAGGGCATCTTTCATGACGCCCATTGCTTCACGGGAACCTAGCCCGCCAAGGGATGAGGCCCATCCGGCGGAATACCCTGCGGAGGATTCTTTGGAATTCACTCCGTATCGACTGGAGACAAGGAAGGCGAATGTTTCAGCGAACACTTCTGCCCGCCCACGCTCATTGCAGCCAGACTTTCCGTAGGCGGCATTGTCAAGCTTCGGGTCGAGGGCGTGCCCAAGTTCGTGGGCAAGGGTGTGGGCCTGTGTTGCGGGGTCTCCCCCGGCATGACCTGACCACAGGTGGATGGTTTTTTCTGATGGGCGGTAGAAAGCTTTCGCGTTGCCTTTTGGTGTTGGGTCTTCCACAACGGATACACCGACACTGTTTGCTTGTGAGGTGAGAAATGAACGGTAGGCGTCGGGGTCGCCGTGACCTGCGGGTAGTGGAAGGTCAAGTGGGTCGATGCGTTCGGGTAGGTCTTCTCCGGTGGTTTGGTCGGCAAAGTATTGGACGCGCACACCCCAGCGGGGAGAGAAACTAGTTTTCTCTTTTTTCTTGTCTGCGGCGGGCGTGTCTTCAGTGTTGTTGTCGGGGGTGGTGTCTTCGACGAGGGTTGCTGTGCGCCCTGGTGAGTAGAACGTCACGGGTACTGGTTCGGCGTCGAAGTTGACGGCCCGACCGAGGTTGTCCCAGCCTTTTTTAGTGTGCAGTGCCTGCGTGCTGACTCTTGCTATTGCGAGTTTGAGGCATTCGTCTTTGTCTGCTGCCGGGTCGTTTTGGCGTTCGTAATGGTAGGCGTAGGAAAGGGTGGTGAGCTGGTTTCCGGGGGAGAAACGTCCGACGGTATGTTCATTGTCGAAGCGTGCCGCAGCGTCAGCGAGTTTAAGGAAAGCTGAGGGGTCTGTTTCGATGAGGTCGAGTAGGTCTCTTTCCATGAGTGTCCGGCCAGCGTCGGGGTTTTCTTTTAGTTGTTCGGGGGTGAGGGGCACAAGTTCTCCGCGTCGCGCTTCGGCGGTTGCTTTGGCGTAGGACCGGAACAGGCTTGTTTCTATGTCCCCGCCGTGGTTATGGCAGTATGTGGCGGGTTGCAGGATAGCGTTTTTGCATTGTTTTTCGGTTGAGGTGCGCGCATCGGTGACGGTACCTGCGCATTGGCGGACCAGGTCAGCTTTGATGGCCCCTTCGGTTTGGGGGGCGGGGGTGGCCTGGTTTTTTCCGGGGGCCGACTTTTTGTATCCTGGGCATTTTTTGCACCAGTCTTGGCCTTCTAGGACGGGGGAACCACAGAGGGTGCGTTTGCCGTTTTCGCCTACAGTGTCGGTGTAGCGGGTACAGGAAGTTCCCAGTTTTGGCTTGGTGGTTGTGGTGTCGACGGTTTCATCTCCGCGAACCTTTTGGGGTGCAGATTCAGGAACATCTGTCGCACCCTTGCCGGTGGAGCCCGCGAAAAGGCCTTTTTCTTTGCGGAGAACCTGATTTGCCATGTGGAGACCTTCCTTATGCAAACGCACAGGCCGCGTGTGCGGCTTGTTCTTTCCTTTTCTCTATCCCGCCGGGGTGAACACTTAGCGGGGTTTCTAATGCTGTTGGGTTTGACTTCCTCCGCCCGCTGAAGCAGGCGGATTCCAACTACTAACCCGTGGGGGCTAGTTGTTGAGGTTCGCGATTCACGGACCGGGTTTTCCCGAGGTCTCCTCGCGCTGTCACGGCAGGCCCTGCCGCGATGTTTCTTGCCGCGTTCACGTCAGCGTTGTCGGAGTGGTTGCAGGCGACGCAGCTGAAGACCGCTTGGCTCTCGCGGTTTTCTTGTGCGATGTGCCCGCACTCCGAGCAGCGTTGGCTCGTGTATGCGGCGGGGACGTATTCGACGCGTCCCATAGCTTTGTGTTCTAGGCGTTGAGCGAATGTGCCCCAGCCTTTGTCGAGGATGGAGCGGTTGAGGCCCGCCTTCTGTTTGACGTTGGTGCCGGGCTGTTCGATAGTGCCTTTCGCGGAGCGTGTCATGCTGCGGACGTTGAGCTTTTCGAGGCGGATGATGTCGTAGTTGCGGGCGATACGGGTGGTCGCCGTTTCGAGCATGTCTTTGCGTGCATCAGCGCGACGCGCCTGGGCTTTTGCGAGCCGGGCCTTGAGTTGGGTGCGCCGGTTCGAGCCACGTTTCGCTCGCGCGAGCCTGCGCTGTAGCCGTTTCACGGTCGTATCGAGGTCTGGCCGGTGGTAGTCGAAAAGTGTTCCGTCAGACAGGGCTGCGACGTGGACCACTCCCCGGTCGACGCCCACGATTTCACCTGTTCCAGGGCCGGGAAGGGGCTGGGGGATGGCTGCGAATGCGACATGCCAGCGACCAGCACGGTCACGTGACATGCGGAAAGACTTCACACCATCCGGCACGGGGCGCGACATGCGGAACCGGACCCAGCCGACCTTCGGTACGAACACTTCCGCATTACGGCGATTCAAACGCCTCGAATGCTCGGCCTTGAACTGGACAATGCGGAAGCTCTCGTGCCTGTTCTGTTTCCGCCACGTGGGCTTGCCGTGGGTGCCATTAAAGAAACCAGACATCGCGTGGTCGAAGTCACGTAGCGCCTGCTGCTGAACAATAGATGACCCTTCGTCCAGCCAGCTGTTCGCTTCACGGGCGGCAGTCAGTTGCCGCATCCGTTCGGCGTTGCCGGGCGGGCGCGCCACCCCACCTTTCACAAAATAAGACTGCTGCTCCACAGCGAGATTCCACACGAGCCGTGCATGCGCACAATGCACCAGAAGCGCGGCTTCTTGCGCTGGTGTCGGGTAGGCGCGGAAACGGCTCATCGAGACTTCTGCTCCTCGATGTATCTGGCAATCGCTGCCTCAGACACGTTCCCAACCGTCGCCACAAAGTACGACCGCGTCCACAGCGTGGGGATGCGAGAACGAAGCCACGCGAACTCGCTCCGCAACACGCGCGATGTGTATCCCTTGAACTGGTTCGCGATACGTGCAGGCGAATCCCTCGGCGGCGCGAACACAAAAACGTGCACATGGTCCGGCATCACCTCAAGCGAGCGAATCACCCAACCATTCGCGGCAGCTTTCTCCACCATTAACTCCTTCAACCGGACATCAACCATTAAGGGAGGGGTTTCCGTTTTTTTTAACGAAGACCCCTCCCCACAATGTGTGTTGGCTACAAACCACCGTCACAGTTGGATCCACCGTTAATGCCACCCTCAAGGCAGCCGGCGTCACCAATAGCATCACGGGAGTTGCTGATGGCCCACCAAATAACTGCGGTTGCCACCACTGCGGCAATGAGCACACCGGCGACCATGATGATAACGAACATGGCTTCAATGCCATCTTCTCGTGTACGGGCAGCGGCAAGGCGCCCCCGAGCGGACCGCAAAGCAGTCTGTGTCTTCGTGTAAAGATCCAGCATTTTGTTTCCTTTTCCCTAGGTTTGGAGAGACGCCCTAGGGTGGCGGCTCTCGGGGAACATAGCGGAACCGGCTACCGGCTAATCGCTGCCCGATACTGGGAAAGAATGGAGTCAGAAATACGGAAAGTTTCCTTGACAGGAAGGTCACGTTGCACAGCCCAATCCCGCAGCCCCCCATTGAAATGCATCTTAGCAAGGCCTGAGGGGCGCATTGAGCGCAGCGATGTTTCGATAAGCGCAGGGATGTCCAGGGAGCCCAGTTCGGGGTCATCGTATGTGAGCCCTTGTTCCACAATGTCGTCGAGAAGTTCTCGCGCTTTTTGTGTCACGTGCTCGTACAGGGTGTTGGCGCGGGCTTTAGTTGCCCTCAGTTGGGGCCCATTGCCCAACGCTTCCTTCAAATACGTGGTCAGGGATCCGTCCATGTGGGCGCGGAAAAGCTCAACCTGTTCGGTGTTCATTTGCTCAAGGACTGCATCCAGAGCGATCTGCATGGGGCTGTCGGCGTCGCCCCCTGGCTTGGGGTCTTTACTGGCGTTCATGGGGGTCAGGTTTTTTTCGTATCCCCCAACTCTATTTTGGTCGCCGTCTAGCAGGTGGTCGAGGGAAGAATTACTGAGGACGCTTCGCACGGTTTCTAGGTCCTGGATTCTTGCAGGCGCTACCCCTAGGTCAAGGGCGGCACCTTGACGTGTTTGGAGGTGGGGGTTTGCTTCAAGGTGCCTTTTGGTTGCCAGGTCGAAGTCGCGTAGCGGACGAGCCATGGGCTTAGAGGACAAGATTATGTCTTCGATGCGCTTATGGGTGTATTCACGGAGGTACCCCTGGAAGGGCGCCAGCTTTTCTGTGTTGTAGCTGCGCACCAAGCTGAGGAATGCTTCATTCGCGTAGCTAGGCAGCTCGGCTTTTTCCATACTGGTGAGGACCACCCGGCGGAGTGCCTTATTCTGGGCCTCCCTTATTCTTGCGTGGTAGTATGTCACGAGGGTGGCTTCATGGTTTCGGGTTTGGGTGACCAGCGTGTATACCCGGCACGGGGTCTCTCCCCCTCGTGGTGCCTGGCAGCTTTTGTGTCGACACTTTGGGGCTAGGAGTGGAAGATCTGGGGGTACGATGGCGGCGATAGGTTCAGTGGTTGTTTCTTGAACCCTGTTTATCACCCAGGGAGTGAATTGGTCTTGTGCCCCGGCAGCGACCCTTCCCGCCCAGGCTAGGGCTGCCCGATTGGTGCTTTTGGTCAGGGCGGTTGTTTGTTCGGGTCCTAGGTGGGGGTTGGTGCGACAGTAGCCCTTGAGGATTCGGGTGACGAAGGGCTCTAGGAGGAGGTTTACCTGGGTGCGGTTGTCTTGGATAGCCATGATGGCGTGGTAAATGTGGCAGTGGTCTTGCCACCTTTCGGGTGTTCCACAATTTTCGGGGTCGTTGCAGATGTGGAGGGTTTTTTCTTTGCTGCTGGTGTAGTTGCGTGCTTTTACGATACCAGTATTTTCTTGGGTAGTATACATACCTTGTACTGTGCTCCTGTCCTCACCATTTCGTCTCAGAATGTGACCTGGATCACACGAGGGGGTGTTTTATGACGCCCCGGCAACAAACGCAAAAAACGAGGCCCCCGCCACCATCGAAAGACAAAACGTGGGCGCCAAAGGGACCTTCCGATGCAACCAGCTCTTCCCCTCCACCCCCTTCCTAGCATCCACGGAAGCCCAAATAATTGTCGAGACAACAAACAGCACAAGACCCAACAAAACAAAATCAACAGGGACAATCCACAGCGTCGCCGCAGCCACCCCCGCCATCCGCACATCCCCAAAACCCATCCCGAAACCAGACCTGACGCTGAACAAAGCCGCCATAAAAAGAAGCAACAGCCCACCCAGCAGCCCAGCCTGAAGAAACAAAAAACCCGCCCACACACCAAGAGGGGCCGTGAATAAACCTGCCGTCCCGTAAAAGAACCAGCCCGCCACCGCCGCCACCAACACCACAACCGCGAAAACCACTCCCCCAGCGACAGTTTGCGGCACAACACCCTGAACAATCGAATACGAAAAATAGATCAAAGAGCCAAAACCCACCAAAACAGGCGGCCACGTAATCTCTTTCGCTATCAGCCAACTTCTCGCATCCGAAGCCGAAGCCAAAACGGCGTACTGAACAAACGCCCCAAACGCCATCGCGCTAAAAACAGATGAACCCTCCAGCAAACGCAACCACACAAAAATAGCCAAAAAGTTCGCCAAACCCGAAACAACAACAAGCCACCTCGGGGACCAAACCCCTCGCTCCACCCAGCCGCGACAGAAATAGAGCGCATAGCCCGTAAAAAGCACAGCGAACAAAAACCCAATAAGCAGGGCCGACCCCACAGGAACCAAAGTTTCATTAACCGACACACCACCGATAGCGGAAGTTTCCCCCAAAATCGCCTAACATAGATTTATGCCTACCGTCGAAGAAGCAGTCGATACCTGGCTACTGGGCCTGTCCAGGTCAGTGAAAATGGGAAACATTTCGCCCCGGACAGAATCCAACTACCGAGAAGGCATCACCTTCGCCCTATCGCATCTATCAGCAAATGGCCCCCTGGAATCTGTGACGTCAGAGCAACTGGATTCCCTGATCGACATTTACGCCGAACTCCCGGATCAACGTTTCCGTGATCCGCAAAAAAATGGGGAAAAAGCACTATCTAGCATTTCTCGGCTCCACTCAACCCTGTCAGTATTTTTCAACGACGCCCAGCGTCGAGGCTGGATCACAATCAGCCCGATTGTTGGCACCTATCTTGCGCGCGGAAAAACGACACGCACCAGTGACCCGAAACGAAAAAGTGTCGGGCTAGAAGGCGCAACAGCCCTATTGCAAAACGAACTGTCCTGTCGTGATGAGTTCATTATCCGGGTACTCCTAGAGGCAGGCCCACGCGTTGGTGAACTATGTGCATCCGACCAGGGTGACCTTGTGTTCGATGACATCACCGAATCCTGGTGGCTTAACCTGCTGCACACAAAAAATGGTAAAGAACGCAAGATCCCTATCACCAATGACCTTTTAGCTCTTTATGAAAAGTATCGGGCAAACGAAATGCGTCCCGCTGCACGGCGACCGAAAGAGGCGGGTGTTTCTGTTGATGCGGAAACAGCTCTGCTGCGCACTTCCAGAGGAAGAAGGATCACTCCTCGTGACATCCAAAACTTGTTGAACAGGGCATGTCGGGGTACGGGCATGCGGGTGACTCCGCACGGTTTGCGTCACACATCAGCGACAGTGCTTTTAGAGTCCGGTACCGATCTTCACGTTGTGCGTGACCTGTTGGGGCATTCTTCTGTGTCAGTGACCAGTGCCTATTTGGACTCTGCGGATGTGAATGTGTCCAGGGCTGTCAGGTCCAGTCCCCTAGCTCAAGCGGGCCGCAAAGGATCTGGCACGGGAATCCGGGCCGAGGACCGGTAGGGGCCCAGCGTGCCGGCAACCGCACTGATACCCAAACGCACCGACTCATCGTTGTCTAATTCGCTGATAGCACGGTGAAAAGGTGACCCCGGTGTTTTGCACATCTCCAGCCACAGTTTGATGATTCGTTTCGTTTTCGCCACAGTCATACCTGTGGTCTCAGCGATTTCTTCTACCGGCTTAGGTTCCCCGTAAGGGCCAATGCCGTGGGCCGCGAAAATAACCTCGATAGTGACTTTAGAAATACCACCCAGTTCAGCGGTGCGTAAGAACAGTTTCCGTAGCCCCTCAGTGGATTCGCTGTCATCAAATTGGTGGGTGTACCCGTACAGGGCGTCATCTGTTGGCATCTCTCCCATCTCTAAAAGGTGAGAGTTTTGTCGCCACGATTTCATGAAAGAGGCGCTGAGAGGTTTGCGTGTTGTTTGTCCACTAGATTTCAGTGGCCCCATGTGAATACCTGGGGTTGCCTGTTTTGATGTCTCAATGATTTCTTCATCTGATGGCATCCTGCCCAGATCTCCGATGAGACGAGATTGAATAGCTTTCGCTCTCCGGGAGCTTTCCAAAAATTCATTAGAAAATTTTACGTTTCCGTATGTTGCATTTATTTCCCGACGAGTACGTGATACCGAATGATGGTAAAGGTAGTTTGTTGCTGAGCTGTTAAGTTTGTTGATGTCGACATGGTCTAGGGCAGCAAGGAAGTGCAGCACGATTAACCCGTGAACATCTTCTACGCTGGCGACGTACACCTGCTGCCGGGCGCGAGCAAATTCTGCGTGCGACCACTTCCACAGCAACTTGTCTGATGCTTTCAGTAAACCGAGCTGAGCTGCCTCCCGCCGGGCAGGGTCACCGGACTGCACTTCGGGAATGTATTTGCGAAGCGTGCCCAATGTTAGTAATTCTGCCATCTCACCCTCGTTAGATTCTGATATTGCCCTCCGTTAAATGAGGGGCTTAGATGGGATGACGCCATGTGTTCCGTGCACCCACCGCAGCGAACCTTTGACTGATGGCATCTGATGGGCCAACCTCTCCACGCGGCCACGTGTCTGTCTGTGGGTCGAACTGCCACAAATGAGTCAAGGAAGGTTTCCCGTGACCAGCGACACTGTCCGAAACCTCAGAAATGTCCACCAGCCGGCGCTTACCGTTAACCACAGCGACATGCACAATGAGGTCAACACTCCCGCCAATAAGTTCCCATACCCGCTTCTCATTCTTCGGCGCATGAGGATGCTTGTTGGCAAAAAAGAACGCATTATCTAACGCCTGATCAGCGGAGTCGGCGTGAATTGTTGTGAGCGAACCAGGAAAAATGGATGCCGCTTCAAGGTGATCCAACATGGCACCGTCACGGCACTCACCGGTAATGATTCTTTCTGGACGCGAAAGTTTAACAACCTCAATGAGACTAGACATTGACCCATCCTGGATGGCGTCCATGCTTCGCGCGGTAGCACGATGCGTGAAAAGTTTCTGCTGAATGGCGATGTGTTCCAGGGGTAATTCGTCGACATCTTGGAGGACAGCAACTTTTTCTTGCTCCGAAATTTCGTAGGTGCACGCGTTGAGGAGACAAGTTTTTCCTGCCCCGGGTGCGCCTGAGAAAATCATGCTCACCCCAGCAGCCACAGCCCCACCAAGGAACCACGCCATGTCCAGGCTCAAGGTGCCATTGTTCACCATTTGTTCAAGGTCCAGTTCAGTGCGCGGAAGTTTGCACAAAACAATCCCGGTGCGGTAAACGGCAGGGTCTGTCAAAATTTGGACACGTGCACGTACCACCTCAGTGACCCCGTCAAACACCTCACTGTATGTGAGCGTTCCCGCAGAAATTGGGGGAAGGGAAGAGTTTCTTGGAATGTCAATGTTTGTGCGAGGCAGAATGAATTCACGAATCACCCGGTTAAGTGACTCTTCGCTTTCGAAAACAATACTTGAGTCGCCATAGTTTTTTGTTTCAATGTTCACGGCAACAACGTAAGGAATTTCGTGATCTGGGGGTGTTGGGAGAATAGAAACCTCTGTGCATTCAGTGTCAAATAGGCGATCTTTGAGTGCCTCCCATGACTTGTAGTCCGCTTCGGTGAGGGGGTCGTGCCTGTTCGTCGCGGGGGGTGTGGGGACAGGGTCGGGAATAACGTCTACTACCTGGGTTTCGGCGTCACCAGTACTTGGGGTGGAGGGCACATACTCGTCTTCTCCTGAGGCGGGCATGGGGCTGTTTCTGAGCCCCTTTTTGTTCCCCCCTGTTTCTGGCTCCGCTGGGCGTTCGGGGACGGCTTTAGCGGCAGCGAGTCGGGCAGCAAGGTCATCTGCTCCCGAGCGAGTATCTTGATGCGAAAAGGGCCCCCCACTTTCGGCGGGGAAATATTCCATTGGCACAGTGTTCCTCCCAGAACAAAACAGTTGGTGTCCTACCGCAGCGAATAGCGGAAGCGCCGGGGAAATAAAACACGCTGTGTCTGTTGCGGGGCCCCCTTAGGGGGACTGTGTTGGGAGGATCACTGCCTCCCCCGATACCGCAAAGTTGACCTCGAAACCCAACCATCCAGTGATCGCATTACCCCGATAAGTGTCCTCAAATGTGACGGTGAACCGGTTCACTGGTTCTCCTCGGGCGGGCCGGGAACAGCTCGCATCCAAAATGGTGCCCCGACCACCTGGGGTGGTCATTTGGTATCCGGCCCCATCAGCGACCCTGTTGCGGGACTCATTCCAGGTCCTTTCAGCTGCGGCGACCGCATCCCGACACGAAATTTCAACAATTCCCGACAAATCATCGGACCGGTAAGCAACTGTTTGTGACGCCCCAGATTTGGCGGCAACAATAGCCAGCAACTGGGCTTCTTCTCTTGCCTGAAAAAAGTTGTATGCCCAGGCGATGAAGAAAAAAGCGGGCAGCGAAACACCCAGCATGATGATGGTGAAGATAGCAATCGCGGCCCCACCCTCATCCTTAGAGAAGGTTCGGGTTCGCCCCACGGTCTGAGTAGGCTGTCGAAATCCCAATCCAGTCACCCCCAAAAAGTCGCTCTGGGAGCCCTGGGATCAAACCTCGGAAAGGCCACGCCTTCACTTCAACAATCGCCGTGCAACCAACAGCTGAGTTAGCGAACACTGTCCCACCAGAGTCAATGGTTCCGTCAGCATTAAGCGGACCACATGTCACAGAAATGTTGTCCGGGCTGTCGTCTTTCACCCTGCCCGACAGGATTAGTGACTGTTTCAAGCCCTCCTCTACCGTGTCAAATCGTCCAGTGCGCCCATACAAAGGGATGTCGTTTGACCCGTACGCCGCGAACTGTTGAGTGTAGGACGCGAGTATCCCAGGCAGTGGCTGTTCAATGACCTGACGGTACAAAATAGTTAAACCCACACCTAGTAGCCCAATGATAAGGATGGGCAGCATGATGACCACGAAAATGGCATCCGATGAGCCGCTCTCATTGACAGGTTCACGTGTGCGCCCGCGTACTGATCTCATCCCCCGAAACCCCCACCCTCACTGATAGCGGGCAACAAAGGCACAAGGAAAGGGATTGGCGCAACAAACAGGGTAGTTAAAGCAACAAGTGCCATACTTACTGCCTCGGCTTTGCCTGCTTTCGCTTCAATGACAGTGAGTTGACGGTCACGTAAACTTTGGGCCTCGCGACGCAAATACTCTGTACGATCCTTGCCGTCAGCCACGCAGTCGATGAGCATGCGCGCGAATGCCCTGATACTAGGGTTGGGTACCCGCTCAGCGAAATCGTTCAGAGCTTCAGCGAATGTGACCCCAGCGGACAGTTCACTTTTTACCACTCCGAGCTCTTCACGCATTGGCCCGTCGGGGAGAAAAGAGTATGTGGCGTTGAGGGCTTGGGGTATCGACATGCCAACAGCAGTGGCCATTGACAGTAAATCCAGGGTGTCTGGTAGTTCTTTCACAATGTCACGTACAGCTTGTTTGGCTTTTCCTTGCAGAATGACTTGCGGTAAAGCGAAACCGAGAGCGGCACCAGTTAAGGCCCCCACGAAAGCAACAGGAATAACGACCAGCGGTGAACCGACAAGGGTGGATAGCAGTAGGCCAACAGCCCCCAGTGCTAGTCCGCCAGCGGCAGCGGCAGCAATAGCGGACAGTAAAATGAGGGCACGCAGTTGAAGAACAGTGAGAGCCCACGGGTTCCCTGACCTCATGAGGAGTGTCTCAAGTTTTTGGGGATCACCCGCAATTTTGTCACTGACTTTCCACCGCGCCATGTTTCCCACCATCCGCGGAATAGGGCCAGGCAGTGTGATGCTGCGGTCACTGTCGCCTTGGGTTTCTCTGCCCAAGTAGATCGTTCGACCCTTCCCTGGTGTGAGGATGACGGCGACGAGTGTAAGAACCGCTACCACAGCAACGATGCTGAAAATAATGGTCATGCTGAGGCCTCCGTCATCCATTTGGTCATGGCTTTAAAAATGAACCGCAACCCAATAATCGCTAAAATGATGAACGCCGCGACACCGAAACCTAGGGGGGTTAGCCAAGGCTCAACGCCCAAGAAAAGTACGGCAAGGGTGGTGACGATGGGGAGAATGATGACCACCTTGGAAACTATGCGTGTCTGGATTGTTCGGGAAGCAATTTTTTCACGCAAACCGCTGATGGAGTTCAACATTTCGGCAACCGCGTGCAGGTTTGTTGCCACCTCCGGGGACCCTGTGCGGGCAGCCATGTCCAGGGTCACGCACGTAAGCACAAGGCTGCGTGAATTGCTGCGGTTGGCCATGTTATTGAGCGCCTCATCGAGAGGTATCCCCACATCAAGGTCTGAGACAAGAAGCGCAAGTTCGTGTGACAGGGGTGCCTGTGTCGCTTTTGTGGCCCGACGGATGGACTGCTCCACGGTGCCGGTAGTCAAACCCACCCGCACCTCATCCAGAAAAGGAATGAGTTGGGCTTCGATGGCCATAGCCCGCCTGTTGCCCTGGCTGCGTAAAAACACCCACGGCAACCACAACAGGATAAGAAAAGAAACCAGGCCAACAATAAAGTTGTTGGTGAGCAGGGTTAACAAAACCGCGACACCCAAGGGAACAAAGAACATGACATAGCCTGGCAGCTTCGGGTACTGCATGGTGCCACCGGAACGATTCCATCGAGATTCCCATCCCCCGAACCATCCACTGGCACGCTGCCGGTAGGCGGCCTCGAAAACGTCCTCCTCACGTGCCGCATACAAGGACCTGGGCTGACGTGAGGACACGAAAGCGTACGCCACGGCACTCAGTCCCAGGGCGAACATCACAGCAAATAAGGCATACATCGTTAACTCCACTCAGTCTTGACTGATAGCGGAAGACGGCCCGCGTCGAGTGACGTGATGCACTTCCGAAATCTCATCAGATGTGATGGCGTGCATCTCAGCAACATTTCGGGTCTCCAATAGCGAATCGGAAACATCCGCATGTTTAATGTAGGAACCGGTTTCCCTGTCAACTCCGCAAACCCTTGCGGCCTCATTGAGGGTCCATAATGGGTGCAGGACGACATTCTCCACTTTTTTCGTCGTATCCAATGCCGGCTTATCCACCTCATACACCCCAGTGATACGCCTGCGACCATCAGCGAGGCGTGCCTGGTGAATAATGATGTCAATACTGGAAGCAATTTTGTGTGTTGCTGCTGCCTCCGAAATTTCTCCCGCCTCGGACATCATTGACTCAAGGCGCACCACCGTTTCGTGGGCAGAGTTCGCGTGGCAAGTCACCATAGAACCCTCGTGGCCAGTGTTCATGGCTGTTAAAGCATCGACAGCCTCAGGACCCCGAACCTCACCAATGATGATCACATCAGGTCGGGACCTGAGCGCAGAACGAATGTGGGAACGGATTGTCACATCATCTACATCACCCGAACCTGGACGCGAAATGCGCCGTGACACGAGCCTCAAATTTGGGGGGTCTTTCATTTCGGGGGTGTCTTCAATGATGCTTAGATGAACATGGTCAGGAAGAAATGGGACCAGGGCATTCAGGGTTGTTGTGTTGTGTGTCGTGTTAAATTCGGTACCAGCAAGGAAGAGCCTGGAATCCGAAGACACAGCAATGCAGCGAACCGGACGCGAATCGACAACCTGAATCCTTACAACTCTTTTATACAAATGGTCCGGGCCCCAGCGCGTCTCGAAGGTTTGCATGGGAACGGAGACACTGAAAGTTCCCTGTCCTTCTTCTCTGACAGTGATGAATTGTCCTAGGCTGGCGGTAAGGGACCGTAGGGCGTCCACCAGTCTAGGGTCCTCGGTTCGCACCAGCATGACGTTGTTGCGTGCCACAAAACCGGTGCCGCACAACATTCCCCACAGCATTTCGTGGCGTTGATCAATGCCACAAAACAGGTAGGGCACCGGTATTTGGTCGTGTGCTGAGGTGAGACCGGCACTTTTCAGGTCAGACTGCAGCCCAAGAACGGTGAACCGCTTAGGGGACTGAGACTGTTTCCTGAACCTAACGCCACGGCGCGTTAACGCTGCTGGGCCTGAGGGAACGTTGGACACGTCGACCGTGGAATTTCTCTTCTCCCCAGTGGCGAACCATAGGCCAAAAACGAATGGGTCAACTGGAAGCGCCCTGTCGTTAAAGATGACTGGCTTAGTGACTGGTATTGAACAACAATAGCCACCCCTTAAGGCTTCGAGCATGTCAACGGTTGTGACTGTTCTTACCTTTGACATGCCATCACAGGCTTTTTCAACCGTTTTGCGTACACGCCGGCACTTGAACTTCATGTGCTTTTGCAAAACAGGGAACCTGTGCAGCAAGAACGGTTCCTCACGTCGGTGGGGGCGGTGTGCTTTTTCTTTAGAAAACTTTGCGGACCACAGGTGGTCGGCGTCGGCAATAATTGTTGAACCGTCAGCGAAGGTGACTTCGAAACACTTTCTTTTCAACTGGGTGTCATAGGCGCCCACCACTGTGCAGGGCAGGCCTTTTTCGGAGAACACTGTGTCCCCCACCTTCACTTCACCCATAGGAATGAACCCACCGGGGGTGGGGATGGGTGTGTTGATGTCTAGTGCTTTTCCTGATGAGGTGCCGCCAGCAACAACCAGGTTTAGTCGTGCCCGTACCAGCGACGCAAGTTCTATGGCCAATTCTTCACTGAGTGTCCCCCACTCAATAAGGTTTTTCAACGTGTGTGCCTCTTCGGGGTGGCGACGTAGGGCAACGAAAGTACTTTTCCCATCCGTGACACATGGGTGTGCTGCCTCTAGACGTGAACCGTCAGGTAAAGAGGCGGACATGTTTGGGTTCGTTGGCGTGGGCCGTTTGCCGTCAGGGTGTATGCGGGAAATGAAATCGAGAACCTCCTGGTCGTCACCAAAAATGACACCCGGTGCGTCCACAAGTCCCACCCCATAAATTTCAGTGACACACCCGCCGGACATTCTTTCCCCATCAACGGTGCGCACCAGGTGCGGTTCGTGCGCGCGAACAAGAATTTCGGTGACCCGAGGGTCTCGACGTAATGGCTCAATCGCCCCAGTGCCCAACATGTTGTCAATAACGCGGGCACGGATCCAGCGAAGCTCCCTGTCGTTCATGGCGACCGGGTTTGATCGTTTCCAGGAAAGAACAAGGTCATCAACCTGATTCGCGGTGCCCTGGAACTCGGGACTATCTGGCCCCAGTTCACGGGCCTGAACTAGTCGGTCCGCAAACTTTTGACCGTACTCATTGCCCTCTGCGTCGTCAGCAAATCTGCGGACATAAGACGTGGCCGCTTTCACTGACTCTCGGGTTTGCAGCGGGAGCTCATTTTTTGGGTCAATGAGTTCCTCGACATTGATTGCCGAGACAGGTGTTTTCTTTTCCCGACGCGAAGGGGGCGCATCGGCAACCGAAAAGTCAATGTTGAAATCTCTTACCCCACTCATCGAGAAAGACCCTTCTTTTTCTTTTTGTCCGACGCGAACTCGCCTTGAACTTCGGCTGTGTAAAACAATTCCGGATACAGTTTCTGGGCCCACTCTTGAAGTGACTCAGAAAGGGGCTCGTCATTGATCGCTAACCTGAGAAGGCCACCTTCAGGCATTTCCTGTTGCGCGGCGTGCACCCGGATACCGCCGTGAGGAATGCGGCCATGAATGGCCACGTCAGGGAGACGGCGAGCCAAAGATGAAAGGAACTCTTTCCTGGCCTCTGGGTTCACGTCGAGGACCATGTTTTCGACCAACACAAACCTGTCTGGCGAAAGCCCCACCCCACCCAGCTCACTGGGTCGAGTTGAATCACTGTAAGCGTCCGCAGCCAGCGCTAACGAGTTAGACAACTGGTCAAGCACGTAGTACACGGCATAAGAGTTTTGTTGAGCCCACACCGTCACAGGGTCATCAGTGATACCAACTGAACCATCAATAACGACAAGGTCAGCGAGGTCAGCGGCGATGACAGTAATGATGTGGGAATACAGTTCAGCTGTCCTCATCGCACGATGGTCACTGCTGGACGGTGCCCCGACGACGAGGCCCAGATTTGGTAGCTCAGCGACCGGGGAGTGAATGGCTTCCTCAATCTGTTCACTCGTAGAGTTAGGTTTCAGGTCCATAACCGACTTTTTTGCCTGCGGGAACATGGAACTGATTTGTGATTGACGGTCTAGGTCAACAACAACGACACGTTTAGGCTTGCCTGCCTTGAGGCTCTCGTAGGCCACGGTTGCAGCGAACATGAGTGACAGTGACGTTTTCCCACACCCTCCTTTATCGGACACCACGGTGACGATGCGAGCTTTCCGTTCACCTAACGCTAAATCTTCTGAAACAAACCCGGTATCCCCTGGTGCGGGGAATGGTTGCGCGTAGCGAGGGTCATCTAGGGTGGATAGTTCGTAGAGAGCGAAAGGGCTTGTCATGCGTGGCCCGAAACTTTTCATCAAATGTTGGGCGCCACCATTGGCTTCCACCACAGCAAAAAATGTTGAGTCCGAGGGGCTTACGCGTTGCTCATCGGTGACTTCTTCGCCTGCATCGTCACGAGATTGGATCATTTGATCGTATGTGTGCCGCATAGCTATTTCCATTTTCGGCCAGGCAGCTTCCACCTCTGACCGTGTACCGGATGAATAGGCGACAAGGGCACACGGGATACCGTTGAGAAGCAGCCGTGCCACGTGTTTGAGTACGTCGTCGAGGGATTTTCCTGCGAAACGGTCACCCAAAATGACCCCGTCAACAGGGCCACGGGAACGCAGGGAATCCATCAGGTCTGAGACGTTGTTGTGTTTCACCAGGTGCCAGTCCAGGGGAAGGTATGACAGTGGTGTGAAAAGGGAGTCGTCTCCCACTACAGCAACCATTCTATTGCTTTCCGGGCCACTCATGTGTTTGGTTAACTCTTTTCTTGAAGACGCGCAGGTTTATGGGCGGGCAGGCTGATTGGTTTCGCGCGGCCCATTCGTCTCAGGGTCAATGTCTTCTTCGACAAGGCCAGGGGATGCCCCACCGAAGAGGTCCGCGGCGCTAACGGCCGCTGTGGGTTCGGGTGCGCCTTCAGTGGTTAGGACGAGGAAGTTGTCGGAATCTTGAATGGCAGCCAGAATCGCGGCCTGTTCAGGGGTGAGGGCGAATGTATAAAGATTCGCGATGCCACCAAAAGCTAACGCGGATCCGGGACCAGGCTTTTGGGAGCCCTCGATGGAGCCACCTGCCCGGGCCACAACATCAAGGCTGGGCTGCACGTTGATAACAAACATGTTGGTCAGCACAGGTACCGTGACCAGCTCGCCAGCAAGATCCTTACCGGTTGAATAAATGTTCACATAGGAGCCGGCCTGCACTCGACCAGCTACCGCCCGCTCCGGGTCAATGGTCAACGAACCCAGGCCCGTCCCGCTCGGATAATCGGTTAACGTACGCAGTTCAGTCCCAATGAGCCCATCTTGAAGAATGGTGCCAGCCGGGTAGGACAGGCGAGCAAACCACACGCCACCAGCAGCAAAGTCTGCTTCTGTAATCGGGTCACCTGGGGCAATGCTTCTATCTATCTCCACCACCTCAAGGTCAGCAGAAGTGATGACCTGATTAGCGGCCACATCGGCTGTGAGCCGGTAGGCGCTCACTGTCTCAGGCTGGCTTAACAGATTGATCGCAATAATGCCACCAAACCCCACCACACCTACCAGGGCCGCCACGAGGAGCGCAACACCCTTAGCACCAGCACCAGACTGCTTCGAGGCCTTAATTTTTGGCGCCCGCGGCTTTTTTCGTTTCTCCGCACTCGGAGTGCCGTTCGCGACAGTTTCCCCCGTGATCGGGTCAATACTTGGTTGCTGACTAGGAATTGGTGGCAAACCCATGGTACTCAAATCCTCCAGTAAAGTGGTCCGTTAGCACCCGGTCCCCGGGTCACCAGTAATAGCGGATTCGTTTTCAACTTCTTGACGCTTCCGGCACCTTGACCCGCCCATACCAGGCCTGCGTGTAATCAGAGGTGAAACCCATGTTGCCCTTACGCGTCACATTCGCCAACGAAGGATCTAACGGGTAAGCAAGCAAACCCGAACCACTCAGACGAGAAATGTCGGTATAGCCCATTCCATAGGCAGGCGCATTCGCACACCACGCATCATCACCACAGGAATGAATGACCGTTCCACCACCAAACTCGTCCCTCTCCAACACCATGCCCACGTGACCCAAGAACCTGTCATCCATAGTTTTCTGGTAAAAAATGTCACCCGGCTGCACCTCAGACCACGGGATCAGCTCAATGTTTTCCATGTCCCACAGTTGCGAATCAGAAAAACCGACAAGCCGCGTTTGATCATCACTGGCATACCGGTAAGAAGCGGCAATAAACGTTGAACAGTTATACGGGTAAGGATTGGCATAAGGGCTTGTGATTAAGGAATCCGAATACCGTGCAGATGGACTATTAACAACCCGTGTCGCGAACTCAATTGCCCGCTCACGGAACGCCTCACCACTGTCTGGTATCAACATGGACTCTTCACAACCATTCGACACCGAAACGACACGGGTAGCGTCGCTCAACGAGTCAACCACCTCAACCCAAATGTCCGCAAAATCAATAGTGCTCAGTTGTGTCGTTTTCGTATCATCAATGACCTGGTTGCTGAGAACAACATTCAAATTGCGAAACATTTTCTGTGCCGTGAACAAATCGAAACGTACCCGCATGTCCTCTGGCGAGACACCAGCAGGAGAAACCCAAATCACCTCACGCTTACCAGCAAGAAGCATGATGCGTGAAATGTTATCCACGCTAATGGTTTCCGGGTTTCCAAACGCCACAATAATAGGGGAAGGTCCAGTGGCAATAGAGTTGCGCACCCGCACCTGTATAGAGTCGATCTCTAGGTTTTCAGCAAAAATGTTTTCTGGCGACAAATCCGGATCCGTTATCGATTCTATTTCGCCCCCAAACATTATTGACCCGTCTTTATTGCCCAGGACGTTTTCGGCGAAACTATCGCCCACGATGAGTGCACCATTTCCGGCAGATGAGTAAACAATGCTTTCCATGTTTCCGTCAGCGAGACACGCAAATTGGGGACTGTCGAATGTGTTTTCTTCCGCGGTAGCGTTCCCTGACACAAGGAAAGCGGACAACAATGGGACGCTAGCCGCAAGACAAATACTTTTCTTCAACCTCATTCGGAAACTGCCCCTATCGCTGTTGTGTAAACAAGTTCACATGACCTGCTGACAATGGATTTTCCACTCGATGTCACCTTGCAGAGAGCGGTCTGTTTAGCGTTGGACTGCGTCGTGTGCAGTTTCCAGCGCACTTTTGCTTCAAATGTGTTTTCTGTTATTTGTCGAAGGTCACGTACTTCAACTTTTTTGGTTTCGCATTCCACTAGTAGGCAAGTGGCGTAGGCGGCGCCCGCGAGGGGGAATGCCAGGGCTGCACCGGTTGCACCAGTGTTTTCTAGGGTTTTGGAGTAGCTGCTCAGGCTGGTGTTCCACCCGTAGGTGTACGTGTTTGTGAGGTAGGAAATGAGGCTGCCCTGCTGAAGTTCGCCTACCCACGGTGGGGTGGTGGTCACTGGGGTGGGGGTCGGGGCAGGATCAGTTGCCTGACTGGTGTCACGGGGGGCTGGTAGTGGCTCGACCCGAGGGGCCTGTGTTGAGGTAGGTGTCCGCGTGGGTTGCGCGTCTGGGGTCGGTTCGGTTTCTTCTGTCGTTGCCGGTGACTGAGGGGAAGGCCGTATGGGGTCACCAGGAGGGGAATACGAATACTGGGACAGGTCAGGTGTCACTAACTGTTCAGAAGGCGCCTTTATCTCAACCGCCGGCGAAACCTCAAGTGGAATTAGTGCCGCAGCAGCCACTGGCACCCCCGCAGAGACCACTAAAATGCCGGCCGACATTGAGGCAAGCGTCATCACAATTTTCCTGGCGTCCATACCCTTGATAGCGGAATCAGGGATTTATTGCCAGAAAACCCGGAAAGACTGCAAAAACAGCAAAAAGTTTAAAAACTAGACGCCAAACAAGTCACATCCGTGAAAAGACCAGCCTTCACATTTTCGCCCCGCGCAATAGTGACATCACAAAACAACGGCATCGGGACAGCATCATTTTCGTTAATCCTGAAACTCACAAAAATAGTCGCAGAAACACTCGAACGGTCCTTAGCGAACTCAACACCATCCACCTGGCCGGTGGGCTTAATCGAACAGCGATCATCAATACACAACGCAAGTGACTGCCCACTGTACGGAGGCCTTGTCGCATTACTTCCAGGAACAGCGCCAGCCGCAATAGTGTCATTCACAAACCTGTCGACCGGCCAATCCCACGAAAAAGTATTAGAAGCCGCAAGGAAACGTTCAACATCCCTTACCCTCACCTGAGCATAATCTGTTTCTGGCACAAGATCAGATTCCGGGGTGAGATCCACCTCAGAGTCAGGTGCAGTGTCCTCAAACTCTATCCGGTCACTAAACCCAGGGTCGGACAAAGAATCGTCCCCTCCCCCGGTAAACAAACCCACCATCCCACCCACAACGAGCAGACCCGCAATAGCCGCACCAGCCACCTTCACAGGTGTCGGGATTTTATTTTCCTCAAAAGACGACACCGTCGACAGCCCCTTCCTGTTCTTGTATGCGCACAGCCCGTTGCCTACGCCTGCTGTGAACTAGCGGAAGATGGCGAAACAACCCGTCCATACCAGGCTTGCCCAACATCAGTTGTCCACGCGTTCCCACCCCGAGGTCGAGAATCGTTAGCGGTAGCAGGACTGTTAGGAAGATACATTTTCCGTGTCGTACCAATTCGCTGAATACCGATACCAGTCGCCGCACCCTCACCACACTCATCACGCGATGAACACGCGTGAATAATCAGACTCTCGGAAGGGTTCATTTCATCCTTCTCCCACAGCATCCCCACGTGGCCCAGGCTTTGGTCCGAGCCACCCAGCCCGCCGGTGTACTGGAAGAAAAGGTCACCCGGCTGGGCCTCTGACCACGGAATAACCTGGACACTACCCACCGTGTCAAAAAGCTGTGAACCGCTCAAATCAGGAATCTGTATTTTACCGTCGGAAGCGGAATAGTAGGCACCAGTTGTCAGATTGCTGCAATCCCACACCAGTCCAGAAAGATTGATCGCTGACGTTGCAGCGGCCTCAGCTATGCTATACGGGTATCGGGCCCTGGGGTTGTCAACAATTGACTTCGCCCACTCCAAAGCACGAGTTTGCAGTTCACCCGTAGCCGCGACACCAAAACCGCTCCCACAATTATCCGTCACACTCATCCCATTAGGGGTAGACGCCAAAGATGACTGAATAGCCCCCCAAATGAGACCATTCCCTGCACCATCCGTGTGCCACCCATCAGGTGTGCTGACCGCCAACCCGGCAGTCTCAACGAGAGTCAAATTGGGGAAAACCTCGGCAGCAGAACGCAACGCAGCCTCCAACGCGCTCCTCTCCTGAGGCTGGTTAGAGAAATAAGGCATAACCCACATGACCTGGCGTTGAGTTCCCGCCATAGACATAAACTTATTAATGTTGTCCGGCAGCGAAGAAGCACCACGATCATTGGTACCCAAATCGACAACAATACGAGAAGGCCCATTAGAGATAGCTTCACGCCACTTATCAACATTCGTTGATCCACGCGAACCAGACACATTCCCCTGACCATTCACCACCTGGGTCAACGAAATGCCCTCCAAGGCATACACGTAGTAAGGACCCATTTGCAGTCCAGCCTGACCATTAACTTCCCCGTAAGAAAACTTTCTATCCGCACCTGTTTGTTCTTCGCCCACCGAGCCCATCAACCCCACCATGTGAGAGTCGCCCATCATTGTGGTCTCCACCGGTGCAGCGGTCGAAGGGGCCGGCACCGTGCGGCTCACAGGGGCAGTACCCGTCGTGGCACCAGCGAACTTACTTTGAGTTCGTTCCGTGTGCGCCTGCGGCAACATTTCTGGCATCGGTGGCACAAAAGGAGGAACAGGGATCTCCCCATTCGCAATGCGCTGATAGTAAGGGAACCCAGCCTGCATGTTCCGCAAATGACTGGCAGTAGCTGACACTGGGTAAGCCTGAATGAAACGACTAATAACAATCAGTTGGGCCCAATCGACCTGTGAACTTTCCCGGATACCATTCTTCATCAAATAGTCGGCACCAGGCAAAGTAGGATCTTCCAAACCACCAACACCGGAACCAAACTTGTAATTCGCAGACCCCAGAATGTAAATGTTAGCTGACTGCGCAGGACTCATCCGCGGGTCAAAAAGTGCCCACCCATTATTACCCCACGCATTGCTTTCGTTGTACTGCGAACAAGGACCCGAATTGCATGCAGGTTTACCGCTCCACCGAAGAGATTCAGGAACCCAGTGAGTGAACTGTTGATAGTAGCCACGCGACGTTGTGTTATCGCTGCCATAACCAGCAGTTAAACCTTTCTCCGCAAACGACTCCCCAATAGCAAGGACCGCCGCAACATCACCAAAACCAAAACCCTTCACCTGCGCGTAAATAGATGCCGCAACCTCTTCTTTCGTTGGGTTCTCAAGATTACTCAACGCACCACGAGTTGACCCCGGGCCCACAAAACACGTCGCCGCAGCCGCATTAATGGTGCCACCAACAACACCAACCATGATGGAAGCGATAAGAACAAAAGCCAAAACAACGGCGCCCACCGAACCAATAATCCCAATACTAAAAAAAGCAAGAAGAGGAACCGTGAACTTACTCAAACCCTTTTTTTCATCCGCCACATCAGCTTGACTCACACGATCCCTCCCACTCTTACGGTAGTATTTACTTCAGCCACAACCACCATCAACATGCGCAATCACGGAAAGGCTTCCCACACTTGTGGCACACCAAGCCACCCTTCGAAGAAGACTGACCCCCCTCAGAGAAAACAGTGGGCGACGCCGGTTGGCGTTGAGAGTCTGCCGCCAACACACCCGCATACACGGCCTCAAACATTTGCTTAGCGTCCACGCCACCCAAATTAGGGTTATACCCCCCACCGGCCCCAGCGGAAGGCCGCGCAGACTCCGACGAATCAAAACCCGTCTCTAAAACTGATTGCCGGCCTTTGCTGTCCGTGACCATCTTCTTTACCTGCTGCCCGGTGGCCGCCTCTGTGAGAGCACTACGCGACGAATGAATAACGGAATCAAGACCGCCACCTGACATCAGGCCACCCGCCGCTTTGGACCCAAAGTTTTTGAAATTCTTAAACACTTCCTGACCAAAAATGGTCCAGAACCCTGCAGCCGCCACAGCACCAGCAGCCCTCGCAGCAACCTCACCATTCCCACCAGGAGAAGACGGCAAAAACTTAGCTGAAGCCGCAGCAGGAGTTAACTGCCCCGATGCAGAACCCGAAGAAGGAACTCCCTGCGGAGGAATGACGACCCCCGGAATAACACGACCATTCGCAGCAGGCACACCACCCGAATCAGCGGACCCCGCATAACCCGCCAAAGTTAAAGCACCCGCCGCACCGGCATCCTCACCACCGTCAGCACCAACACCCGCAGCCTCACCCTTCGGACCACCCGGCAACTTCTTAGAACCAGCACCCGCAGCAGCCATAGTCGCAGCAGACACACCACCCGTAAGAACCGCAACACCCGCAACAGCACCCACCACAGCAGTAGTCGTCACAGCCTTAGACGCAGTATCAGCAATCCGACCACCAACATCCCAACCCGACTTAGCCCTAGCACCCTTAACATACTGACGGCCCCGCAAACTCTTCCTCACACGGAAAAACAAAACCACCATCACAACACCAACAATAAGAGCAATCACATTACGAATAAGAATGTTCCCAATACCAAACCCATACTGGGCCAACCCAACATCAGGAAGAATCAAATCAGGAATATAGGTCATCAAAACAACCGTCAACGGCAAAAACACGGTCGCAACAGTCAACATAATCACATACTCAATAATTCGAGCAAAGAAATCCCGTGCAACCTGCGTCCCCACACCAGGAATAGCCATACCCAAAAGCGCAAACCCCATAAAAAGAATCATCACACCCAAAAGCAACTGGTAAGTCAACATAATCACACTAAAAAACGTTGACACACCACCAAGCACAAGTGTCCCCGAAGACATCAACATAAGCCCATTCATACGCGAATCAGAAGCAACCGGGGACACCCCAGCCCACGCCGAAGCAACAGACGGATCACCATGACCCGTAGCTCTATCCGTCAACACCTGCCACACAGACTGATGACCAAGATTTACTACACACTGACCGTCAACAGGGCAAGCATTACGGCTCTTCATCGCATTCGGATACGCATAACCAGGCTTACCCAAATTATAGTTGTCCTTTTCATCCTCACCACCACGCAACGCACTCAAACCAGACCAACTAGGTTGACCAGCAGTCTCCTGCGAATCAAGCCACCGCTGTTCACGAGGATTCACCCGCAAAGCAGACAACTGCAACGCAACCAAGCTCCCCGGATCCGGTTGGCTAGCCAGCCCCGGAATGATGACGGTTATGTTTTTGTTCTCTGCCGCAGCATCCCACCTGTCCAATGCCGTCCCCTCCGCGTCTAAACCATCAGTAGCAATCGGATTAGACGTCCCAAACTGTCCACGCGCCCACGGCTCCAAATAGGTGGCAACCCACATACGACACGTAGCTTCACGAGTAGATTTCATTTGCCGACCGGAACCTTCAGTGATACTGTAATCAATAGATGAATCCAGTTTGCATAGGTTCTGTTGGCTTGATGCGCCGGTAATATTGGAAGCAATATTGTCGGTTGATGACGTGAGTGCTCCGCTGAGTGTTTTATAGGACACTTGAACTATTCCGCTGAGCAACCCAGGGTTAGCTAGCAGAACGAGTCCCAAGATGGCGAAGACTAGGTGCCAGGCAAGACCAGTGACAGCTTCTTTGGAGCGGCGTTGCAGGATGCGCACAGCGGCCCACATTGCGGCCAAAATCATGACGACAACTAGTGCCCCCCGATACCAGTCAATGAACCCGTCATTGTCTCCCACGCCAGCAAATACGGGGTTGACAACGTTGTTGACAATGAGTCCCAGAAATTCCATGGACTGTGCGGTTTGATAAATCCAGAGGGCGATTTGGTTGCCGGCTGAGCCTACTGACCAGAGGAGCCCATAAATTCCGCCCATGCCTTTGGCGTAGGAGCCGGTTAGCCAGTTGGCACAATCGGAGTTCACTGCGGGGTTGGCGTTTTCGGGGTCGAAACTTCCGGTTGTCGTGAAGGGGATGGCGTTTCCACCGAACCACTCATAGCCTGTGGCCCCATACCCGTCTGTTCCGATGGCATCCGCGCCGGCACCGGAGGCCAGGGGCGGGGTCCATTGAGTCAGTTCAGGGAGCGGTGACTCATTGGCTCCATCTGTTGTGCACAGGTCTAGAACTGCGTTAGCTGGTTGGGCCACTGCCCCGGCAACTAGCATGGCAAGAAGAGATAGGACGACAAGAACGACTACACGTTTAACGCTGGACACTCTTATCCCTCCGAACGCGATTCCAACCCATTCCCTATCCGGGCAGGTCAGGGTTTTTCGGTATTTTTTCTTGTTTCGGGGTTGGTATCGAATGCTTCCCGTAGATCTGTTCGATACGGGTCAATGTTGACGACACCAATACGGCCCAGGGGGTCTTTCATGAGGCAGTGGCCGATCAGCGTGGGGCCTGATAGCTGTTGAATAATGCCCATTGATGACGGGTCGGGGGTGACACCCATGAAATCTAGGATTGCCCCGTATTCTTCTGGGTCTTTGGTGCCGAAAGCGAAACGGGTGGATACCTGGTTGGCGATACCCGATTCGGTGAAGTCGCGGACGGACTGGGTGACGAGGATCAGGGCCGCGTTATGTGAGCGCCCCATTCGCCCCCAACGGTTCACTAGGTCACGCCCAGATCGGGTGGCTAATACTGACCAGGCTTCGTCAATGAACAGTGCCTTGGGTGCGTTTTTGTCACCCGATTCCATCAACTGGTATGCGTATTTCGTTAACAGGTACATGACTGCGACACCGATTCGCTGGTCGTATGTGTAATCCTCGGGGGGCAGGTTTGATGGTGGGGTGTCGAGGCCGAGAAGGGTGATGACGGTTAGTCCGTCGGTTGCCGCGATTTTTGCTGTGTTCATTGTTGGGGAGAACATGAGTCGACCGAAGGGTGCTTGTCGCATTGATTTGAGTAGGGAACCTAGGTTGTATTCGGCGGTTCCTGGTGTTCCTGCGGACAGGTATTCGGTGAGCCCCCATAGTGACGGGTTGTCTGATTCTTTTACTTGGTCGATGGCGTTGGCGAGAACGGTTTCTCGTTCCTCTGTGAGGTTGCCGACCAGTGTTTTGAGAACTTCCATGGCGAGCAGCCCGGATGATTCCACTCCATCTGCGAGACGGAATGGGTCGAGGATGCCGTCATTTCCGGGGTCGGCAAGGTCGAGGAGGTTGACTTGGCCCATGTTTGGGAGGAGTCCGAGGTTCACTGCGTCACGTTTGGGGTCGATGTAAATGGTTTTGTATCCGCGGGCGGCACATTGGTAGGCGAGTGTTAAGGAGAGGAACGTGTTGTGTGTTGGGATCATGTTTTCGCCGATGAGATAAAGGTGGGACGGGGAGTCGACTGTGATGCACCGCATGGGTAGTGGTTCCACGGGGTCGACGGCCACGATGTATCGGCTGTTGTTTCGTTCGGGTGAATAGTTCCGGTTGCGTTCTTTGTGGGTGATGGTTTTGCGTTCGAGCCAGAAGTCTGATTCTGGTGATGTCCAGCCGACGGTGAATGCGAGGCATTCGGTGCCGTTTTGGGACCGTTTGATGCTTGAGGTGACGGTGGCCCGGTAGCCCAGGGTTAGTGCGAGTTCTTGCGTTTGTCGCGCGAGAATTTCGTTGACGCTCGTGAATTGGGTGTTGCCGTGCGGCGCGACGGTGCCGTCTGTGTCTAGTAGCCCCGCGAGCAGGTCTCGGCGCTGCGCAATGGACGCGCGCAGGTAAATATCGGGGATACGCTTCCGTGAACCTTCTATGGTAGTTTTTTGTAGTAAGCCCAAGGCACGCAGTTCGTCTGCTAGTTGTTGTGAACGCCAGATTCGAAAGTCCTTATGTATGCGTTCAGGGTTCTTCTCCTGTCTTTCAACTAGCTCATACCCGGTGGCTTCAACGCGCGCCGCAATCTCGTGGTCAATCCCGCAAAACGCGCCCTTACGGGAATAGCCGTCACCCAGCCAGACACCTAACACGTAGGGGTCAATAGGTAGGTCCGCTTCAGGGAGTTCTAATGGTTTAGTTAGCAGAATGGAGTGGTTGACTCGCTGGTCCCCTTGCACGCGGACAGTGTCGGCGATTTCTTTCGTGGTACGCACCATGGGCACTACACATAGGTCGCGTTGGTCGTTGCCGTTGCCGCGGCTGGCCCCTTTGAGTGTGCGATACAGAAGCGCGGTTGCTTCGTATAGCTTGCATGGTTTTGGTCCTGACGCCGTGTCGGTGTGACCCATCTCGGCTACCGGAAGCTCGCGTGCATAGTTCCGTATAAAATCGCGGCTCAAGCCAGTGAGTTCGGAAACTTCTCGAACGGAAACCAACTGTCCTTTCGTGACCGAATCCAGTGCTGCCGAGATGCGCGCCAGGACGTCATCTGTCACTGTCCTCCCAACGCGTCCTGTCAGTGCTGACACCAAAAAGTCGCGCACCGGGAACATCGCAAAACCACGGTCGTCCACCCCTACCGACGGGAACTTCTTCGCCGCGCGTCGCAACCTAGCGGCATCCAACCCGAAATGGTGAGACATCTGCGCCACCGTCATCACATCCTCAGGGTCGGCATCAGCCAAAGCGCGAGTCAAAGTTTCTTTCAGGCCGTCAGCATCACGACTAGATGCACGTTGCGCCTGGCGCTTTTGCGACTGCCGGCCCCCATAAGTGTTCGTCAACCACCGATGCTCACCACACGCATACACAATTGACCCATCAGAAAACGTCAACCGATACGAATCAGCCTTCAACTCAATCGGAGTGACAAAGGTGACATTACACACCTTCCCGTTCTCATCAAAAACCTCATCACCGACCGTCAGTTCACCCATAGTTGTCCAACCATTAGGTGTAGCAACAGGTTCCGCCACCCAACATTGTTTACCCGTTCCGGGCGATCCCGACAGCGATGCCACCGGGCCCTGGTTAAGACTCATCGCACGAGACGTATCAAAGAAAACCGGCGGAGTGTCACCAACAACGATACGACCCAAATACGGGCCAAGGACACCCTCATCCCCCACCTGATAAGACGACAACAAACCACCACCACCCAGCATGGATAGTGACTGGCGACGCGGGTACAAAGATTTCTTCCATGTGCCACCGGGTACCGACTCCATCAACAAATCGAGCTGGTCATGTGGAGGTCGTTGAAGCGTAAGGTTCGCTGCCCGCAACTGGGTCTTCAGGTTGTTTACGGAATCTTCAAGTCGTTCGGGTGACTCTGCTCTCAACTGGATTCGGTATGTTATTTGAAGCCATGGCATTCGGGCGTTGCTTGCCTGGTATTCAAGTTCGGTGGACTCAGCGGCTTGTTCTTGCAGTCGCCTTCCACCGTCGTGACCTGATTGTTCGGAGTCAGAAATTTCTTCTTGGATGGAGCCCAGGTTGTCTTTGATGTGTTTGCGCACTGTGGTGGCTGGCAGGAGGGTTGCTCTGATGCTCCATTCGGCGTTGGGGATTGTGTCGCGAACAATGTCAGCCCACCCGGATGTTTCGGGCCAATACATTTTTCTTGAAAATTCTGTTATGCATACTGTTGCGGTGAAGAAGCGGTCTGTGCGGCCTGTGACGGGGTTGGAGTTTGAGATTTCTAGGTAGCGGGGAGAAATGCGCATGTCGCCGGTTGTGAATTCGGCAATGTCACCTTTTCCGAACGAGTCGTCGTCTGGGATGTCAATTTCTGGGCAGCCGTAGGTGAGGTAGAAGGGTTTCCGCATTAACCAGATCAGTGATGTTGCGTCTACTGGTTCTGCCCCGGGCACGACGTGGCTGACTTTCATGAGGATTGCTTTGGCCGCGTTTGACCAGTGTGCTTCTTCGGTGGCGTCTAGTCCTAGTTCTTGTCCTGCTGCTGCTCTGGTAATGAATTTTCGGATTGTTGAGAACCCATCTTTTATTGGGTTCATCATTGATTCGGTTCGGTACCCAAGTTTTACGCCCAGATAGGTTTCTGTTGTGAGGTACAGGGATTCGTCGAGCCTGTTTGCTGCTTTGGCGGTAAGTTCATGGGATGCGGGTGGGGCGCTGAGGGCTGCGTTTCGGGCTGTTAGTTCGTCGTACCATTTTTGGACGTCGAATACCCGGTTGACTGTGCGTAAGTGAATGTCGACTTCTTCTTCGCCCTCGTCGAGGACGGCTCTCAGTAGACCTTCCATTTCTCTGGGAACTAGTTCTTTTTCGGATTGGGGTCGAAGGAATGTGTTTGTGGAGGGGATTTTTATCCAGGCCCATGCCTCGCGGTTGGTGAGCATGAAGCCATTGCCAACAAACGTCACGGGATGAATGATTTTCGACACGTTGCCAATAGCGGAAGATGCCAGGGTTTTTTGCGCAGGACACTAAGGGTGTCCTGTTTGGTTAGCGGTTGGGTGAGACGACGATTTCGGCTACTACTTCTCCATCGGAGTCTTTCCATTGGGAGAAGTCGGCGTATTGGCGGGGTGAAATCAGGTATCTGACCCACGATGAGGCTAGTTCTACGAGTTCTTTCCCGTGCGCCATCCTGGATGTGGCGGCTTTACCGAGTGCTATGGCGGGAAGGAGGATGAGTAGAAATGCCATCATGGCTTGAAAAAATAAGGGAAGGGGGAGCAGTCCGAGTATGGGTTTGAAAGCGAACCAATACACCATGGAGGACACCAGGAGCGCTCCCCCTCCCCAGCCAACGGCCCGGTATGAAACTTCGGGCGTGCGGATGTTGTTTACGCCACGAAACTTTTTCTCGACATCAAAAATGGGTGTGTAGTCGTTGAGTTCCATGGAGAGGGGTTTCTGTTTACTTGAGTAGGTCGTCTGGTGACGTGATGTCGTTGTTGCCTACACCAATTTTGGACAGGGTGCCATCGTCGGATGCGGATTGTGTTAACTGACCGGCGATGCCTGGCAGGATCACAACAATTGCGACAGCGATGATGGTGCCTAGGGCTGTCATGAGTGAGCCTTTCAGTCCACCACCAGAGCCCTTGGATTTGAAGAATGTGTAGCCGGCAATGACAGCACCCACGATGGCGATGACTGCCGCAACATAGAATCTTGCGTCGGAAAGAAACGTGATTAATGCGTCCATTTGCTTTACGCCCTCCTTGGCGTTTTATAAACACCCCAGTTTTGGGTTATTTATTCTCTATCGGGATGAGTTATTAATGAGGAACCTTGGAACTGTGTTGTTGTTTCTCTATCCCCCTAGGGGTGTAATTGATTGAAGTAGCCACCTGTTTGCCTCGTTGACCATGGACACCTGGTAGGAAGCGGCATAAAGCACTTCAGTGGAGGTGTCTTTCCAGGTGACGGTGATGAGCCCATCGGCTACTGTCGGGTTTTCTGGGTTATTGGAGACGAGTTCTACTGAGTCCAGTGAATTGAGGGTGACCCGTCCTGATAGCCCGGAGACGGCGCTGCGGGAGATACCTGTTGCCAGGTAGCTTGCGAGGTTAGTTTTTTGGGCGTCAGTTGCTGTTTCGGGGTCGAATGCAGCCCACTGTTTCAAAAACTGTTCCAGCTGTGGTGTTGCGGCTGCTGATACGTCTTTTTCTGACTCGGTTTCGGGTCGGTCTTGTTTTTCTACTGGCTCTGTGGAAACAAGGGAGGGGGGCACGGGTACGTAGACGGTAAAAATTCCGGTGTCAGCGTTCACTGATGAGGCGACCGTGACAGAGAATTGGGAGCGGCTGATTGTGCCGTCTGGTGCCTCTATCCACACTTGGAAGGGTATGGTGACGGAACGGGGTACGAGGACGCTGGAAACGGGCTGGGGTTCGCCAGAAATGTAGGGGCCTCGCACTATTCGATAAACTTTCCTTTCCGGTGTGAGACCAGACACCCAGTTGCCACCCAGCCCTGCTGTTAAAAGTGATAGTTGTTCGGTGCGCGCGTCAGCGTCTTCTCGTGTCACGGCTGGCATCAAATACGCTTCAAGAAATTGTGCGCCGGTGGAGACGAATGGCGAGTATTGTTCGTCGGCGAAAATTGCTTCTGTCACTGATGATGCGACGTCGCTGGCTGATGGGGGCGGGGTCAAGATTCCGACTATGAAGTTCAGGATTAGGGCGAGTGCCCCGGCGAGTACGGCCAGGATCACTATGCGTCGTTTCAGGTTCCGGGATCGTACGGTGTCTGTTGCTTTCAGTTTTTCTTTCGGGGGGCGAGTGAAGCCGATCTTTTTTTTCTTTTTCGTTTTTGGGGCGGGGTCATTTTTGGTGTTGTCGCGTTCTGCGGGGGCGGGGTTTTCTGCCTCGTCGCGGGTCACGTTTTGGGTGGGGGGGGGTTTGTCGGGGGGGGGGCGGGTTGTGTTTC